>Ga0116230_10004279_pt1 | contig 14009 bp, 9 predicted proteins | sample S1TSphfallax_3_FD_88678 | JGI IMG/M metagenome (GOLD analysis project Ga0116230, IMG submission 88678) | Host-associated microbial communities from peat moss isolated from Minnesota, USA - S1T2_Fd - Sphagnum fallax MG | ecosystem: Host-associated > Plants > Peat moss > Unclassified | place: USA...
GGGAAGAAATGCCCGTCCCGCAGCCCACATCTACGGCCAGTGAATCTGGCCCAAGGCCACCCAGGACCATAATAAAATCGACGGCATCGGAAGGGTAAGAGGGACGGCAGCGAGCATAAGTGTCGGCCAGACCGGAAAATCTACCGGTAGGATTGTGTTGCATTAGACAGGGTCCTTAGTGCATGCGTCCAGCGTAGTATACAATACAAGCCTTAGAGAGCCTCGCCCCACGGTCCAGACAACGAGCTTGTCCCGGGCCTTTGAAAGTACCCATGCCTGTAACCATCTGTTTAATCGCAGCCAACCTCATTGTTTTTTGCATCTATGTGATGAAATCCTCCTGGGCTGGGTTGTTCGTCTATCAACCCACGCTCTTGTTTAAGATGGGGGCGGTAGATTCGGCCAGCATTCTTTATCTTCATCAATACTGGCGCCTTGTGGCTGCGCTTTTTTTGCATGCAAACATTCAGCATATTTTTTTCAACATGGTTTCGCTCTTTCTCTTTGGTCGCATGCTCGAGAAGCCTTTAGGAAGTGCACGCTTTCTTGTGCTTTATTTCGTCTCCGGTCTTTTTGGCGCTTTGCTCAGCGTTGCTCTGCATACATATGGCGAAAGCGTTGGAGCTTCCGGCGCAATTTTGGGTCTGGTTGGATTTTATATTTATGTACAGCTGCAATCTGACAAAAAAGACCATCCTGCCCTTAGTTACCGGCTGCGTCAATTGCTTGGTCTTGGTCTGGCTCTGTACGCTCTTTCCCTCACTCCCGGCGTTGACAATGCCGGGCATGTCGGCGGTTTGATTGCTGGTATCATATGTGGTGTGGCTTTCCGGCATTTTTCCAATTTAAAAGTAGCCTGGACAAAACGCGATTTTTTTATCACGGCTATCATGGCTTTTTTGTTTGCCGGTGCATTGTATGGCGAAGAGCGCACTCTCGGTCATAGCACTTCTATGTCTTCGGCTGTAATTTTGAGGCAAACCGAAGAACTCTTGCAGGCACATCAATACAAAGATGCCATAAGCAAACTGGATGAAGCGCTGACAAAAAATGATCAGGACGATAAATTGTTGCTCTTACGAGCTGAAGTTTTAGCCGACCAGCATATCTATCCTCTGGCATTAGCTGATTGCGACAGGCTCTTGTCTTTCAAGCCAGATGATGCGCGAGCTCTATTATTGCGTGGAGCGATCAATTATTCTCAAGGAAATTTTGACAAAGCTCTCGATGATACGACAAAGGCTCTGGCTGTTAACAAAAACTACGCGCTGGCATACAATCAGCGAGGGTGCATTTTGCTGGCGATCGGAAAATATGAAGAGGCTCTGGCCGACGCCCGTCGCGCCAATCAAATCAATGACCATTTTGCTGAGGCACTCGACACTGAAGCTATGGCTCTGGCATACCAGGGGGCGGATGGGAAAGCTCTGCCTTTGCTTGAGCGCGCTATCGATGCCGATGACGCTGAACATGGCATATATTTTTATCACCGTTCTTTGATTTATGCCGCTATGGGCGATAAAAATAAAGCAGCAGACGACATGACTGAGGCCCAAAAACGTACTTACACGCTGGAAAAATGGGAGACCGAAAGACCACTGCCCCGGCCTGTTGGCTGATTCTCTCGTCTGCTTTTAGTTTGACCTATCAGCCTCTTACGGCTGTATCCAGATCACGTATCTGAAGCTCGAGCTCACGCAAATCGCGATACTCGTTTTGCAATTCTCCGTCCAGCTGATCAGCGGCTTTTGAGGCTTCCTGACTGCTATCACGTTTGAGCATGTCGACTCGCTTTTGCAGGTCGTCGGTGTCTCTTCTGAGCTGGTCGTATTTTTTTAGCAGCTGTGTGCGTTCTGACTGGATCGTTTGATAGGCGGTGGCTCCAGCGCTGAGGCCTCCCGCGGCTTTAGCCGGACCGCCGGCAACGAAAAAGGCTATTACTATAGATGCATATATAGCGATCAATTGGCTGAAGCGCTTACGAAAATCCGGTGGCGTGAGATTGCTCAAACACGCCCGCAGCACATCCAGATGGGTGTGCCAGCCGGCCATAAATTCGTGCATGCGGCTTTTGGGCAGACGGCTATGTGTGACCGTGAGCACTGTGCTCTCGCCTTTAGCAGTGAGCTCAAAAGCGACGACAGATTCGACGCCGCTGGCGGAGTCTACCCATGAATAACTGAGGCCTTTTTTAGGCTCATACCAGCCGATTAAGCCATGTATATTTGCCCCTTTTTCTTTGCGCTCGGGCATCTCTTCTATGTCAAACTGCAGCTCTACACGGCCACCTATGCGCGGCTCGATGGACCCGACTGCCAGCCATTTACGCAGTTGGTCAGAGCTTGTGATGTAGTCCCAGACCTGATCTACCCCAGCGGGTAAAGTCCTTTCGAAACGCACCGCATGCTCATTTATGATCGTGCCCATGTCGGCAAGTAAGGCATCATCGGCGGTGACCAGTTTTATTTGCGAAGGCGGTGTTTCTTCGCTTTGTTTAACGGCTTTTGCTGCTTGAGCCTGGGCTCCATTATTGAGTACGCCTTCGGAGGTGAGGCGCTGGCTCAATGTTGATACTTGGGCTGAGCTTTCAGTTAGTAGTTTCTGGGCAAACTCGGTTGTGTCTTTCATCTCCAGCATGTCTTTAGTGAGCGTGCCGATCACGCTCTCAAGCTGCTGTACACGGGCTGAAAGAGTTTGAACTTCTTTATCCGGGACAGTTTTATGTTTCTCGAGATAGGCCATAACCGGCTTTCTCAAGATAACCAGAATCATGAAGAACCAGAAGCCAAATATGGCCAGTTCGCCCTCGCTCATGATTTACCTCCGCCCCAAGTAAACCTGGTCTCGCCAGGTCTGCCTATTATATCCAGCCCTTCAAGGTTATTAGCTGCCCGGTCTGTATGTTAGTATAATGAACGTATTCATTTAAATGGAAACCAATGGCACGAGCATTAGACCCTGTAAAAAAGGCCACCATCCTCAGGATGGCTAAGTCCGTTTTTGAACGTGATGGCTACGAAGACGCCAAAATGTCCGATATAGCCATGGAATCAGGCGTTGCACCCGGCACCCTCTATATCTATTTCAAGTCAAAAGAAGTCCTGGCCGAAGCTATGTCGGACGAATTTTTTACTATCATCGGCAATCGTTTTGAGGAAGCCCTCACTCATTTTGATGGTCCAGCCAGTATCAAATTAGTGATGGATTGGACTGCCGCAGCCGCTCTGGAGCATCGCCAGGGGCTTTCGCTCATGCGCAAAGACATGCTCATGGGCAAAAAGACATTGATCGAGAAGCGCCTCAAGCTGGTGCGACATATCGCCGCCATCTTTCAAGATCTGGTCGAGCGTGAGATTGTCAGGCCTTACGATCCGATGATTCTGGCCGATTTGTTTATGGGTAATATTTTTCGCGTTGTCATGCTCTGCGTCGTTTTTGAAGAAGGCAATTTGGAAGATTACAAAGAGACAACTGTAAATGCGCTACAGCACGTACTTTTCGAAGATAAATATCTGGCTCGATGGCACGAACAACGAGAGTCTCAGATACAAAACTGAGCCCTGTTTAAATGTAACTGTCCATGTTTGTATTGCGGTAGTCAAGATTATTTGAGCCTCTGGTCGTGATAAATAACGATGATTCAACCGGTAGGACACCTGGAGGCGACGTGAAAAATATTGGCATCATCACATCTGGCGGGGACTGCGGCGGCCTCAATGGCGTGATCAAGGGCGCTGCTCTGACTGCTTTGCACAAAGGTATGAAAGCTTTCATCATTCCTAATGGATATGCCGGTCTTTACAATCTTGTCGACCTGAAAAAACTGACCGAACTTACCCCTGAGCGCCTGGAAGAAATTCACGTTTATCTGGCCGGATCTGAAGCCGGTAATTCGCGCGTTAAAGTTTCAAAAATCAAAGACGACAAAAAATACGATCGCATCAAAGAAGGTTTGAAGAAATTTGCTCTTGATGCTCTGGTTATCGCCGGTGGCGATGACACTGGAAGTGTTGTTGTCGACCTTTCGGCACAGGGCATACCCTGCGTCCATGCGCCTAAAACTATGGATCTTGATCTGATGCCTTACAGTGTAGGCGGTGATTCTACAATTAATCGCATAGCCGAACAGTTGCGCGATATAAGAACAACCGGTCGCACTCATAACCGCATTATCGTTATGGAAGTCTTTGGCCGTTATGCCGGCCATACCGCCTTCCGCGGTGGTGTCGCAGCAGATGTCGACGCAATTTTGATTCCTGAAATACCAGTCGATTTTGATGTGCTCTATACGACTATCCGCGACAAATTTATCAAACGCATAGAAGAAAGCGACGTTCATGCCGGTACTGCCACTATTGTAGTGGCCGAAGGATTGCGCGATGCTTCCGGTAACGAGCTGGTTGATATGAGCTCTGAGCCTGACTCTTTTGGTCACCGCAAACTAATCGGTGCCGGCAAATATGTGGTCAAACAAATTGAAGACCGCATCAAAGCCGATCCTGAAATCAAAGCTTTCATGAAGCGCACCGGGCAATTTGTCGCCGGCGTTTATGAGATACCGGAAGTGCGCGACATACGTCCCGGTCACCTTGTGCGCTGCGGTTTTACTTCGGCCGTTGACGCCAATTTTGGATTGGAAGTGGGCGCCGGGGCTGTGGAGCTTATTTCCCAGGGTGTTTTTGGCGTAACTATGGTTTCGTATCAAGCTGGCAAGCTTGAGTATATGGACGTCAAAGAAGCCATTGTGCAGAGACTTGTATCGCCAGCTGATGTCGCACTGTTTGAAACACTGGGCGTGAGCTTTGGTCGCACACCAGAGGCGTCAAAAGTGGAAGCGGTGAAAGTAACAGGCGTGCCCAAGCGCGTTTATTAAACGACGGTTCGTTTAGCTCTCAGGCAAGCGTGAGCTGCGCTAGGCGTGGCAGTTAAAACACGACCTTAAATCTGGAGTTTGCTGTGGCTCACGACTTGCCAAAGCACTGCTTAGTGTCTCTAAAGATGGCCAAGATGCCGGGCTGAGCCCTGCATTTGCGGCCCTCTCCGGCTGCTGCACCATCCTTTGCACCAGCTGCTGCAATGTATCGTTATTACATATCTAAAGTTGTTTTGAGCGTAGTTCAGCAATCATGATAACTCTATCTAAACTTTCCCTTTTTAACTAATTATTTGCCCGACAAAACTTTTGCCTGCCTGACTGCAAGCCCCCTCGCCGCAACACTGTGTTGTTATTGGCAGGCTGCCTGCGGCCGAGGCAAAGTGATTTGCTATCAAACCGCGTCAACCAGGAGTGATCAGATGTTCAAGTGGCTTCTCGATATTGTGGACCGCATTTTTGACTATCGACCGGACGCAGCCACAAATGCCGCACCGGCCAGGCCTGCGGGACTGAGTGATAAGCCGCCTTTTATCACTTACAACAAGAGTGGGATTGTGATCGAATGCGAGAAACAGTGGCATTACGACACCGAGTATATGCACTTCACCGTCCGCGTTGATGATACCGCCGATGGTTGCGATTGTCTGATTCGTTTTTATACCTACGAATTTGACACATTGCAGCTCGTCAAGGACGACCGTGTGCAGTTGTCTTTTGCTACCGACCCGCTGACCTCGATTATCCGCGCCGGTCATCTTTTGTCCTTTTCTATCGACTACGACCAACGCAAGGCTTCGTAGCTTTTTTTTGACTGACTTTAAAGGAGCGATATATGTCCAAAGCACGTCTGATAGCGGCCAATATATTGCCGGCTTTTTCAGCTGAAACTGTCGGCACCAAGGTGCTCAATCGCACGGAATTTGAATCGATTCTCAGCCAGGCTGTGGAAGCGCATGATTTTGGTGGTGAGCGGGTGCCCGGTCAGGCAGTCGTCCCATTGCCGGAAGCGGCTTACTCTCTGGTATCTGCCGGAGTGGGCCTGCGATCTGTTGATCCGGCGGATTATGTCATCAGGGTCCACCGCGGCAAAGTCGGCGCCTACCTTCGCCGGGAGAAAGCTTCTGCCGTCGAAACACTGGCTTGTGTTGTTTACACAACGGAGGCATATCTGGCAGACCCGGACGTCGTCGGCGACAGCAATGAAATCGAGCGCATCATTGCTTCTGCTGCCTCTCATGTCATTGTGGCGGTGCTGGCTGCTTCTGGTCCACGCCCCCCGCTCACCCCGGGACGGTTTGTCCATAATCTGGCGGGCGGCAATAACGAGGCTCTTCAGTGGACTGCTGATGAGATTCGGGAAAAGGCGCGGACAATCAATCAGTACAGCAATGACTGGTGTGTTGTCGCTGATTAGTCTTTTATCCGCCGATATTTCGGGACCGGCGCGCTGCGCTTAACGCGATTCTTGTATGAGTGGTAAGTTTGTGCCCATAAAGGCTTTCTAGGTTTCTCTATAGACGGTGGGTACGAATTTTTCGTTTACCCGCCGTCTGTGGAGGCAAGGAAAAAAATTTATCCAAATAGTAGTTGACCGGTCTACTACAACTAGTTCTGGCTTTGCTGGTAGTTTAAAACGCATGGCTATTGCGAACGTGCCCCAGCTTAAAGTTCAGGCTTAGCTCGCACAATAAAAACGTTTAGAATGGTTGAGCATAGGAATGAGAGTGTTTTATATGCGCATGAGTTTCATGTTTGAGTTTCTTCTGCAGTATTGGCTTTGAATCAAGATCTAAAAAAACAAGCTCAGTCATGCACGTTTGCCAAGCAAGACGGCACTTTAGTCATGGTTGTGGAAGAAGGCCGCACGACTCTTGATCTACTAAAAAAGCCCGATATGGTAATCGACTCCAAATATCGGGTCGAATCTCTCATTGGTGAGGGCGGTATGGGAGCTGTATACCGCGCCCATCATTTGCTTTTGCAAAAGTATGTTGCCTTAAAAACTTTTCGCACTAATAATTTGACCGAAGAAGGATGGCAGCGCTTCCGTCGAGAAGCTCAATCCATTGCTCGTTTGAAGCATAAAAATATTGTCGAAGTCTTTGACTTTGGCATAGCCGAAGACAATTTGCCTTATTACACGATGAGTTTGCTCCAGGGTGAAAGTCTGGACGCGCGATTAGAACGCGAAAAGTGTCTTGACGTAGAAGATGCCCTCGAAATCTTTTTGCAAGTCGCGGAAGCCCTCTTACACGCGCATGCTAACAATATCGTCCACCGAGACATCAAGCCAGCCAACATCTTTTTGGATAAAAGCCATTTGCCGCGGGCGCAAAAAGCTCAGGTCAAAATAGTAGATTTTGGCATTGCCAAACTGGCCGAAGATGGGACGGGCAATCCTGCAAATGATGAAGCACAGTCGCTCACTGTTAAAGGCACTGTTTTTGGCAGCCCGCTATACATGAGCCCGGAGCAAATCAATGGTCAGGCTGTCGATCAAAGAAGCGATATATATTCTTTTGGCTGTGCTCTGTTTGAGTCGCTGGCGGGAGAGCCGCCTTTTAAAAAAGAAAATGCTCTGGCTACGATGCTCTGCCATCTGCAAAAAGAGCCGCCATCGTTGCGTCTTATGCTCGGTGAAAAGGTAGTCTCACAGCGGCTGGACCGGCTGGTAAGCCGCATGCTGGCAAAAGAAGCTTCGCGCCGGTATCAATCTTTTAGTGAAGTGATAGAAGAGCTAAAAGTTTGTATTCAGGCTAAGGCTGCGATTAAAGCCAGGGCGGGCGCCAGTGACTTTGAAGCTAGGGATGAAGAAAGTAAAGTTGATCACTCTGGTGGCGAGAATGCAGTCGTCCTGCCTCCTGCAATGCCGTCCACAGGCCTTAAAGTTGCAGCTGCTTCGGTCGTTGCAGGATTGCTTGTTATTAGTCTAATATTGGTTTTCAATCGAAGCCAAATTGCTATCGCGGATAAAACTAGCCACGCACAGAGTGTCACAAGCGAGCCGGAGCCGTCCGACCTAATCGCTAAAGAGCGGGCAGCGGCGGTGAAGGATTCTCGCAAATTTTTGGTAAAAAAAGATGCTACTGCTTATGTTTTTGAGTTCCCGAAATACGATAGTTTTGGTTCTCTATCCCTCTTCAAAAAAGCTAAACAAAGGTGCGTCGGTGAAGTAGTACTTAAGATAACGCCTAATCCTTCGATTCAATTTGAAGCCGGGGATGAGTTTAGTATCAATCCATCTCTGTTTCGACGATTTGGTGCCCATGATTTGCAGTATCTCGAGCTCGGAAATGCCACTTCTCCTTGGAAAGTTTCTGTATTTGAAGACCTTTTGCCTTTGACCGGGCTCACCGGTCTGACCATACATAGTTTCAATATCGATAATGCAGCCATATCCTATCTGGAAAAATTTCCGTTTCTCCGGATTTTAGATATCAGTAACACCAGTGTCGATTGTGCAGAAGTGGCAAGGTCAAAAATTTTGATGCAAGAGCTTTGTGCTATAACCGTCAACGGTCTCAGTCATGCCTCAGCTTTGACCGGTCCTGCTTTATTATATTCCGACCACTCTCACCTGGCCGAATTTTGTGCAAATAATTGTGGTTTGTTAGATAGCGACTTGAAAAACTTGGCTCAAATAAAATCCTTGCAAAATTTGGAAGTTGCCGGCGGCAATTTTAGTGTCTCTGGCATTCAATATCTTGCTAAACATTCCAACGTGGTCAGTCTCAGCCTTCGGCAAAATAATCTGTCTTTTGAAGACCTTTGCCAAATTCCCAAATTTAAAAACTTGAGGGTGCTCACAGTCGATTTAGAGAAGGTTACTGCAGAAAAGAAGCACATACTCGAAGCGCATTTTAGCCCTGCCGAAGTTCAAATTCACGAGCCCCGTAATAGTTCTGAACAGGGCCTTTAATAGCCGACCCTGCAAAGACGTTGAATGCGCAATCCTATTTCGATTTTGCCGGATTTAAAATTCGATTTTCACGCTTAGCTTACATTTCTGAAATATCCTACTTATCGACAACGGTCGGTTGGCGTAGATCTGGGCAAAATCTCTCTGCAAAAGTAGATCGGAGTAAGCGTTATATGTCATCTGCAAAGATTAGAGACTTGAGCTTAATAATCGCCTCAAAATCATTTTTTGTCAGTTATTTGACTAAGCAACGCTTGAGACCTAAAACGCGTAGCTTACGCCAATGACTCATTATTGTGGGTATAAGCACAATATATTCAAATGGGCTCGTTGCTTTTGACCCGTAGTTCAGAAAACTTGGTTTTGTCCTCCACCTTCATTATGAATGGTGTGAACATCGTCGCTGTCGATGAGACTGGTCGCCGGACTTTGGAGCTGACTGCTGAAACGGAAACGGTAATTGACTCCAAGTACAAAATTGTAGCTCTTATCGGTGAAGGTGGTATGGGCGCTGTCTATAAAGCTCACCATCTCTTATTGCAAAAAGATGTTGCGCTCAAAACCTTTCGCACGCGCAATCTTTCAACTGAAGTTTGGCAACGCTTTCAGCGAGAGGCTCAGTCAATAGCCCGATTGAAGCATAAAAATATCGTGCAAGTTTTTGACTTCGGCGTCACTGATGAAAAAGTGCCTTATTACACAATGCCTTTGCTCATTGGTGAAAGTTTGGCGCAAAGGCTGGAGAGAGTTGGCCATCTCAGCGTAATTGAATCTCTAGAGATCTTTCTGCAAGTGGCTGATGCTTTGGATCACGCTCATAGTCACAATATAGTCCATCGAGATATAAAGCCTGGCAATATTTTTTTGGAGCAAGTTGGTGCAAAAACAAGTTTACCTTCGAAAGTAAAACTGGTGGATTTCGGCATTGCCAAATTGGTAGTCGCCGATCAGTCCGAAGCTGATACGCAGTCATTGACCGCGCCTGGCGTCATCTTTGGCAGCCCGCTTTATATGAGTCCTGAGCAATGCAATGGCTTTCCAATCGATAGTCGCAGCGATATTTATTCTTTTGGTTGTGCTCTTTTTGAAGCACTAACCGGTGAGCCGCCGTTTGCTGCCAATAGCGCCATGGCAACAATGCTCTGTCATATCAATCAAGATCCACCTCAACTGCGAGATCTTATGGGCGATGCTTTGCCTCCCAGGCTCAACATTGTAATGATACGCTTGCTCAGCAAAAATCCGGATCGCCGCTATCAGTCATTTGCAGAAGTGAAAAATGATATGCGTTTTTGTCTAACAGGCACTGCAAACGCTAGGGAAAAAGAGCTTAAGGTCAAAAAATTCAATCAAGCTGAGTTATTGGATAGGACGGCGGAGAATGTTCGACTGACGTCAAAAGGTCAGACGACAAATCTCAGCAGAGTCGCTGGCTTTAGCTTCGCTATATTTTTTTGCTTGAGTCTTTTGCTCTTTTTTATTATGCGGCCGGCTCAAAGTCCAATAGCAGCTGCTCATTCTGAAGGAAGCTCCCAACCCTCAGAAACCACTGCAGTGGAACCGTCAGAAGTTTTGAAGGGTAGGGCTGAGGCATTAAGTCGACAATCTCCTTTTTTGACATCGGGTTCGAGTGGGGCAAGAAAGGTATATGAATTTCCCACATATGCATCTATCGGACGTTTTACTCTTGCCCCAGACAGTGAAGGAGCGGACTGCAGGGGGCTTCTCACCTGGAAAGAATCGCGTAGACCGATGTTTAAAACAGGTGAGGAGATTCTCAAAGCGCCTAAGTTGTTTTTACGCTTCAAGCATGATGATTTTAGCGGATTGATTTTCACGGAACCCCTGGATATAAATCAAAGATGGACACTGGATAAATTGCAGTACATCTGTCATATGAAAGAATTGATTACTGTTGACCTAAATAAATGCAATTTTGATGGGAGCATTTTGCCATTACTTGAGTCTTTCCCCTATTTGATGGAGTTGAAAATTTCATCTACTGATATCACCGGTTCTGATTTGGCAAGGTCAGCACTAATGCTTCGGTTAAACAAATTAGACGCTATCTATACCAGGAACATTTCTGCGTTTTGTAAAAAAGCTGCTGAACTGGGCGAGAAGTGCCATATGCGTGAGCTGAATCTAGAGAGCAGTGAAGTAAGCGATGAGGACCTTAAAAATTTGTCGCGGATAAAGAGTTTGCATTTCTTGAATGTTCGGCATGGCAATATTAAAGGGCCAGGTCTGCTTCAGCTGGCTGAAAATTCGAACCTTGACATTTTGGTATTGGACTTTAACCCAATCGAAAGTGAGTATCTAAGCTGCTTCGCCAGATTTAAAAAATTGAAAAGCTTATCTCTTAAAAATGTTGATTTGACTAGTAGTCAAAAGAAAGAGTTAGTCAAAATGAGTGGGAATGGGTCGCGATATAAAGTCAGTTTCTAGTCGGGTTGCCTGGCAGCTCTACCTATTCCGACCACCTCTATCGACATGCTCTCGCTAAAACAAATCTTCCGACGGGGCTTCTTCCCGGACGATAACATTCCGAATTTTACGCTTTAAAATATTCAGATCTTCTTGATTCCAGTCATTTGCCAGCAGTGTCAGCTTTTTTAGTCTGGGCATCCGGGCAAGTTGTGTGGCACCGCTCATAGTGTCAACTTTACTGGATTGAAATATTGTCAGATCTTCAAGATTTTTGAGTGAGGCAATAGCGGCGAAGTCTGCCTTTTGCAATGTCGTGTGCATGATCGTCAGTGATTTTAACGAATGATCTCTCGACAGATAAGGCAAAAACTGTGAAATGCCGGGCACTCGGCTCAGAGATAGCTTCTGTAGTTTGGTGAAGAGTTGCAAATGGGTTAGAGCTTCGAGATCAAAGGGGCTACGCTCTAATTGTAATGAGCGCAGATTTTTTAGACGGTCGAGGTCTTTGACCTGAGAATCTTTAATCAGGCATCTTTTCAGGTTAAGGCCCGTCAGTTTATGCCACCGTGACATTATGTTTATGGCGGCTGGTAAATCCTCTGTTGATATGCGCACGTCGTATAAATCATCCGGACCAAAGCGGTCGAGGATCGGCAATACATTTTCGATAAAAGAGCTGAAATAAATGCAGAGTGGCTGATCCAGTGGCAGATCGACGATGCCTTCCGCTTTATGGGGCTTCCCATCAGGGGTTATATAAGTGCCAATGCTCAAACCTTTGGCGAAATGAAATTCTCGTACAGTATTTCCTCTGGCATCGGTAACGGTTGATGATAAGAAGTCTTCAGCCGAGTTGGGAGTTTCGATGGCTATGCGAGGAGCAATATAAGGGGGCTCATCTGCGACTTTCTTTTCGATTGATTTTGGGGCTTGCGCCACCGGTTGATCATGTGTTCGCTCTTTTAAAAAGAAGATAGAGCCGCCTATGAGCAGGGTCACAACCCCTAAAAGAGCCACCGGAACAAAAAGACGCTCAAATAAACTTTTTGATGGTTTGACCGGCGGCAGGATTACCTTCAAAGGCTCTTTTGGCAGGTTTCTTACAGCCTTGGGCGGCGTTTTTACTACAGCCATGCCTATCGGTTTGCCCTCTTTGATGCGACTGAGGTCGTGACCCACCTGCTGTGCTGTTTGATAGCGCTTGGCCGGGTCTTTTTGCAAAAGCGTTTTGACCATGAGCTCGATAGCCGGATCAAAGCTCAGATGAGGCGCAGCTATAAACAAGGAGGTGGGTGGCTGGTCTATGTGTTTGGTCATTACCTCATAAGCAGAGGACGATTCAAATGGAGTGTGGCCGGTCAATGCTTGAAACATTGCACAGCCCAGTGAATACAAGTCGCTTCGTTCATCGGCTTTAAGTCCTGAGCACTGTTCGGGACTTAAATAATGGGGACTGCCAAAAATGTCTCCATTGACTGTTTGTGCCTGTTCCAGTTTAGAATCTTCTTTGGTCAGACGAACGATACCAAAATCGACTAGTTTTACCAGATTGTTCTGATTTGCCGATTTGTCTATCAGCATGATATTTGCGGGTTTGACGTCGCGGTGGACAATATTGTTTTTATGGGCGGCGGCTAAGGCATCGCAGACAGCGATAAAAATATCTATACAGCGATCTTTATCTACCGGGCCGTTTTGTTCGATATATTCGGCCAGAGAAGTACCTTTCAAAAGCTCCATCACATAGTACGGACACTGTTGTTCGTGTATGCCCATATTGAAGATTTTGACTATGTGCGGATTATCGAGTTTAGCAATTACTTTAGCTTCGAGCACGAAGCGCAGCCAGTTTTCCTTGTTAATCTGGTGCGGCGATAAGATTTTCAATGCATAAATTTCGTCCAGTGTATTGTGTTTTGCCTTGTAGACGACACCCGTGCCGCCCATGCCGATTATTGAAATCAGAGTGTAGTCTCGGCCTACAATCATGCCCGGTTTAAAAGATAGTAGTGCTTTTTTTGCGTCGGCCGAGGGCCGAGCAGCAATCTCCTCGTCGGTTGACGAATCAAACTGCTGATTAGCTGGTGGATCTTGTGTACTCAGTTTAGTGCTGCTCGAAAATAAAACGGTACCCTGCCGCCACTGGCAGTGCTAGTTAGAGTCGACTCCCCAGGAGCGCAGGCAATTGATGGCCAGTGGATTGTTTTTGCCGGCCGGGCCTGCCAGTTTGCGCAATGCATCGGTCGCCGGAGCACCTACTTTAGGTCCCAGCTTTTCTAAATATCTAATTGCATCGTCTTTGCCGGAAAAAAAGCGGTTAGTATTGGGGCTTTCCAGCGTTTGGACAAGCAGTTTGACTATTTCAGGAGAATCACTCTGCGTCGCTTCCAGAGCTCTAAATTTAAGATCTATGCGAGTGGGTACATTTGCGGCTAGAATAGCCGGTACTGCCATTTTGGCTTTGCTGCCGGCTTTTATAACTGCGACCAGTCCGTTAAAAACACCTTCCGGATCTTTTAACTCGTCAATTATGTCCGACACGCACTGCGGTTCTGTAGTAGCCATTTCACCTAATGTTTTCATGGCCGATAAGCGGACAACATTGACCGGATCTTCTTCTTTTGCCTTACGAAGAGCCGTTATTAATTCAGTCGATACGTTTTTAGTCGACCCTAGAGCTAGAGCTGCTTTTTGCCGCACGTCCGCGGACTGGTCCGCCTTTAGAGATTTAATCAGAGCTTCAGTCATTTCTTGTCCGCCCGCAGGCGAGGCGTTTTGCATCCA
>Ga0116230_10004283_pt1 | contig 13997 bp, 9 predicted proteins | sample S1TSphfallax_3_FD_88678 | JGI IMG/M metagenome (GOLD analysis project Ga0116230, IMG submission 88678) | Host-associated microbial communities from peat moss isolated from Minnesota, USA - S1T2_Fd - Sphagnum fallax MG | ecosystem: Host-associated > Plants > Peat moss > Unclassified | place: USA...
AATGAGAAAATAATTATGGACTGTGAAAAATATCTTTACTTTGAAGGTGTTTTAAATGATGCCACGTGGCGCTCTGAAAATTCAGATTCCGTTTTGAGGCCTCAGGCCTACCTCCACTAAATAGATAACTTGTCAACACAAAATATAATGACATCAAATATTATTCTGCTTGAAGAACCCTACCAAAAATGGGGACTAAATTTCATTGGACCCATCAAACTAATGAATTGTTACTTTAGCAGTTAACATATTCTAGTCGCCATTAATTATGCCACTAAATGGGTGGAGGTAAAATATTTGCATACCAACACAACTTCTATTACTACGAAGTTTTTATATGACCACATTCTCACCTACTTTAGTTGTCCACTTACTATTGTGATAGATCAAGGTACCCATTTCATTAGCGATGCCATCCATTATTTAATAAATAATTTTATATTAAGACATACCATCTCTATTGTCTATTATCCACAAGGGAATGGATAAGTTGAATCTACTAACAAAATCATTGGTACATTGTTCACAAAATTGGTTAATGAAAACTGAAATGATTGGGATGGTCCACAATTTCAATTTCTTATAAAACTACTTTTAAGGTTGGAACCAGTCACATTGCATTTCAATTTGTTTACAGATTACAGCCATTGTTACTTATAAAATACTTGTTACCATCTAAGCCACGACAAAAATCATGATCCAAAACCTATCAAAGTTTTAATTAGTTATTTATCATAACTAAAGAAACTTTAGGAAAACCAATTAGTAACATAAGACTTGTGTGAGCCATACCGACACAACCGTGTGCAGTAGTCTCAATTTTTGAGAGTTGCATCAAGGATATTCGAGTGTGGTAAGGTTACTAGGGGTTTTTAGCAACTTCATGTTATAATAAAGGATGATGAATATGCATGGTTGCGTGGGGGGTTTTTTTTTTTCGAAATACAATATTGGTGAATAAGGTGTTGGATTAGTTACTTTCTTCAACAAAAAGTTGATAAACATAATTTCAAGACTTTGGTTGCGCAATTAGGGGTGAGAGATTTGTAGAGGGTTGAGGGTGGAAACAAACACCAAAATTTGTGGTGCTTAGCAAAACATTGGTTTTGTTATAGTATTTAGTGAATAACAAGGATGTTGAGATTCATGAAGTAGTTGAAGAGGGTCAATGAAAGGTGCAATAGAGATAGAACAATCTTCAAGCCCATAGTTAACAATAACATTTCGCCATGATTATATAAAAATTAATTTTCTAGAATAACCTTCAGGCATTAATGATGTGCTTCTAAGATTTCCATGATGTAGTCTTAATACACCCTTACTCAATCTTCACTTACATCATGTCCCTAAATAGAATCAAAGTCGAATTTTGATCCTAGCATTTCCACCTAAGTAGCCTCAAGTGAATTACAAATTTGTAAATGACTTAGAGGGGATAAATCACAATTGCAAGAAATCTAGAAGGCAATGAATGGTGCGAGCTAGGTATTCAGTTCAATATTCCATGGAGAGGGGGTTGATGGGGCCTTGTAGCCATCGATAATGGCCATCACCGAGAACCAAGTTCGATAATGAAAACGAACATTGTCATCTTCACATTGACACTTTTCAAACCTTTGCAACATAGTTCCACAAGTGGAAATAACTTTTAAGTAAATCGCTAAAGCATGTGGGTTAGGAGATAATCGATGATCCCATGCCGAACGATCGACTTGACTGCACACCACTCTTTTGAATCGTTCTTCATCGTGCAACCATTGGGAGACATTCACATCAAACGATGTTTCTTCAAGTTCTTCCTCTTCTATGGGCGTAACTAGAAGATTCAAAGGCTTAACAACATCATCTCCCATGACTGAATTTTCACTTGCATCAACAAAAACTAAAGGGGTAGTTAAAATAATTTGGTATTTACACTCAGAGGGGGTCGATGCCTTTATTTAACAAATTAGGGTAAACATAATGTGTGGCAATGATGGCAGAACCTTATGAAAACCCAAACATCCTAGTTCTAATGGATTCGTCAAACCCTAATTCAACGATGGATCTAGAAGTGCATGGGGGTTGTTGTGATGGAAATTTTAATTCCAATTTACTATGTACTACATAGTTAATTAGTACATGGTAAAGAATAACTAAGGGATATCAAAAGAATAAATGGTATGCGGGAATGTTATTACTACCATTGAGTGGATTTAGTCAAGTAGGGACTCAAGGATGTTTACTTGTTACTACCGATAAATTATCCTAGTAGTTAATTACTTGAAATAATTTGGATGAAAAAATAGGATGTGAAAGTCAAATGGACATAATGGATAAGGATCAAATTGAAGAACTTCATCCACATTTATAAGATAAGGAAAAGGATGAATCCTTCAATTCCATTGGTTCATGAGAATTATCATCCTATTTGATTGGATGAATGGAACGTTCTTAATGTTTCATTCGGCATTAGAATTCTCATCCTAACCTCCATTGGAGGGCAAATCATTCTCAATTCTCATTGGTTCTTGAAGGATGAAGAGGCCATAGATTGGAGGGAAAGATTTCCACAACTTTCATTAAACAAAGAAAACAAGCTCAAAGAAGAAATTTTGGGGGGTCTTCTGAAAGGGTGATTTTTCTCGGGAAGGGGATGAAAAGGATGATGAGTCTTAGTAGATGGTGGAAAGAAGGAAAGTGGGTTGGATGTTTGGGTTACTTTGAAAAAATAGAAATGAGTAGGATAGTGTTGGGAGCTTGAAAATTTTAAAGGAATTTCACAAACCCTTTCGAGTTTGGTAGCACAACTTCCTACTAGTTTGGGTGTAGAACATGCAATTTGGTAACAAAATACGCCTTGTAGCTAGTTTTCTAATGAGCTAAAGCAATATTGATTTGGACAACATATGTGTTAGGAGTGATATTTTAAGTGACTGGTGGTCTGTAGCCAAGTTGAATTTATTGCCTTCATAAAACCCTATTGGGTTTGGTAGCATAATTTCTTACTAGTTTGGGTGCATGGCCTGCAATTTGGTAGGCATATGTGCCTTGTAGTTTACTTTTTAATGAGCTAAGACAAGCTCTATTTGGACAACATACGTGTTAGGAGTGATATTTTAAGTGATTGGTGATCTGTAACCAAGTTGAACTTGATGTTGAATCCTTAAAACTTGGTTTGAATGGGTGGTAATTTAACATAAAATTTTAGGATTTGGAATGTTTGAGTTTGGAAGATATATCTATCAATTTTAAATTATAAATTGTGCATAGAAAGCAAATTATTTGGTTTCAACTACAAACACGACTTAACATCTAAAAATACACTTGTATTTTTTTTCCTTCACTAGTAGTGTATGTATTTTCAAGTATAGTCACCTCATAGAACCGAGAGTAGAAGGACAGAAAATCACCTCACAACTTGGTAGCTTTTAACCAATGGAAAAGGTTGTTATGGTCCCATAATTGGTACATTCAAACTAAATAGCATTATGTTTTATAGTTTCCAAGGGTTGTTAAAACACATACTCCTAAATTTCAAAAATGATGGTTTGAACCTTATAGGATCCAATATGCTCACCTAATAATATATTGTTATTAGTGACAATTGACAAATTTGATCCTAATCTAGTATTAATTAACATTATCAAGCTAAAACCTTATAGGTTTGTGGAGGACCACACACTTCAACTTGTTATAGTTAAACCTAGAGATTTATTACTAGAGGAATTGATTGAAATAAACCATTATAATGATGTGTTCACTAAAGAACCAACTAAAATGGTTTATTTTCTAACATTTTCATAAGAACCGGTTGAATTGTGGACCAAAAATATGATAACAAATAATCTAATTGAGAAAGGAACTAGTTGTAACCTATCCAAACAATAACTAGTTGAAGAAGGTATCCGTGACATGTTGGAAAAATAACTAATTGACAAAATACATGTTAACCCTAATTTCACACAAATAAATGATGTTTTAGTTAACCTAGTTACATGTGTCAACTTCCTATAAAAAGTTCCCCCTAACAGTTGCATCATTTTCCAAGCACTACCACCTTTAAAACCATGGTTGTAGTACAAAGAATAAGTGCATCGAACTAGTCGAATATTGGTTATAGTTTGAAGGTTATATGTATGATTGGCTAAATGACAAACTAGATGAGGTACCTAACAATGTTTCCCATAAGTTTTCACATGTGCAACTAGCATTTGTAGTTGTGAATTTTCGAAGTGAACCACTTGTCGCTACCACAAAGGAATTAGAGCAAATAAGAGGAGTTAAACCTACCATTGTTTCTTGTACTTTGCCTTTGCCCACAAAATTTATGGAAGTACTTGTTGTAGTTGTTAGTACCTAGGTAGAAGAGTTGGAAGAATGTGTTATTCTCAAACTTATTCCATTAGCTATATAAAAGATTGGGATAAGAGTAGAGCTCACATTGATTGATACTATTACACATGCCTCTAAAGTTTTTAGGACTTTAGATATAGTACTAAAGGACACATATGTCACTGAGAAACCATGGTTTAAACCTATTCCTTTGGCTGAACCTATTGATACAACAAGTGAAAAACATGTCGACGAATTAGTTACAAGTGCAAAATAAATATTTCTAGGTGACTAATTTCAAGGACAAAATATACTTTTCAGGGAGGGGTAATGTTAACCTAATTTTTCAAATTATGTACATAGTAACTAATTGTTACCAACTAGTAACTAGTGAGGTAGTATAGTTTTGTGAATTGTTTTAGTTATCATTGAACAGCATGTAATTGGTCTGTTATGTGAACCGATTACTAGTCTATTACAATAACCAATTGTTGAGAAAACAAGTTGGTTTAAATTTGTGACCAATAATTCCTCTAGTTTAAATTTAAATTTATTGACTATTATACTAACTAGTGACTACTTAACTTAGAACAACACTACGTTTAGTATAAATAAGAAGATTTGGAGGATGATGGGAGATATACCACTTCTTTGTTTGTAACTTTTGGTTTTATTTTTTGAACCAGTAATCTTAAACTTGGAAGTTTTTCTTTTCTAATATGATTTTGAAGATTCATCTTAGTTTTTTTCTGTCTTTTATGAATAAACATATATGTTTTGTGTTCATGTTTTTCATGTTCCACAAATCTGAAATAATTCACTTGTTGATGTTATCTAAAAATTAGAATTAAAATTTTAGAAAAGGAAAAAACTTTAATCTAAGGGAATCAAAAACACCTTTAATGGGTATAAAAATTACTAATCATTGCATCTCTTACATCTCGCTGAATGAATGGACAATCCATAAGAGAATGATTTTATTGTTTGCAAAATATATAGCAACTACTTGTGAATCTGCATCACTAATCTATGTTTTGACCAAATTTACTCTAGACATGTTCTTTTAGTAATAATATGGGTTTATAATTATGCCTGATCCTAAATTCATTGGTTTGCAATACATTAGCATTGTCCGTAGGCTACGTTTCGTTGTTAATCACCATCATTGGTGGAATGTTGCATTCGATTATGTTTTGCATCCTAGTTTGACAAATTACTTCAATTACAAAAGCTTGTTCCTCCATTTCCTTAATCTGCAAATATAATATTAGCATACTATGGTAATGTTTGTTCAACTTCATTATTGTCCAAGTCTTCATCCCACTTTTCATGGTTATGACAATATTGAGGTGAAGTAGATTACCAAGTAGAACCTTTATTTGTGGATCTTGTTTATGTACCTCCTTGTACTTCTTGATGCATGTGTAGGATTTATACATATTACCATGTCTTTAGATTGACAAACTCATCTTTGTCCTTTCTCGTTCCCTTCATTGCAAATTTGCAAGGGTAACCTTGATTGCATTATCTCTTCATCCCTCTAGTTTGACTTCTAGAAGTTCTACCCTCATTGGTAGCCTTACTTAAACGCTAGATCGCCTCATTGCTTTATTAGTGAATGTTTCCCAAGGTTCCATAACTGCTATAAACAACATCATCTTGTACCTTGTAGGCCGTTCTTCTGTCTTGGGTATTCTTGGTATAATATATTATATTTTTCTTTATGGAGTATGAAACTATGTTACATAATTTACAAACTATAGTTCTTTTTTATTTTCTTTTTCATTTTGTTGCATGGTTACCTAATCTAATTATCTTTGCGTACTTTGGGTCACTATTCAATTTATGCTTGTCCCCATTCTACCACTCTTCTTTGGAAAAAAAATTGCAATAGATTAAAAATTTTACAACAACTATTTGTTCATATATAATTCTTAATAATTTTCCTTGCCAATTTCGAATTTGTAGACTAAAGAAAAATAAAATTCTTTGTAATAACCTTTCTATACTTGTTGGAAGACAATAAAACCAAATTAAATCATAAGAACTAAAATTTTGACCCCAAATTCATCCCAAGGATGGTTGCCAAATGGTAAATCTTCATGTTCCAAACCATATTAAATTCATATTTATTTTTTTAATATGTTAAATTCCCAATCACGTAGTCTATGCTTGAACAACATAATCCATATTGTAAATCAACACTTTCTCATGGTAAATAAGTTTGCATAATTCTAAATTTACAACAATTCAATAGTTTCATTTTTCATATTAATGGAAAAAGAAAATAAAAATTTATGGAATAGAACATGAAAAAAATAGAATAAAAAATATTAAAATAATCTATGTTCCTTCATCAAAACTGTTCTTTAAACTTTGAAAACTATTCTATTATTTACTTTGTGTTCCAAAAAACAAAAAAAAGGTACTCCCACTTCCAACTTTAAGGCATCTTAAATCCTTTCAATTATCCCACCTTAAACTCACTTGAATTCATCCTCAATAGTTCTAATTTTACCTAATCATCCTCCACTATTGCCCACTATGTTTCTATTGAATGTCCTTTGTCCAACTTGTCCAAAATAGACAGTACAACTCTTATTTGTTATTCCCATGCATCCCAATCAATTTGATTACTACAATATAGTTCTATTTTTAACATAGGGCTTTGTGGAGTCAGCAAAAGAATACAGAAATATAATTCAAATTTGGAGATTTTGTTCTATGGTTTCCAAAGGGGTGTAAGTCACATCTTGGGAAGTTCATTACAAAATAGTTTGGATTGTATATAATATAATATGTGTTGCTTAACAATATGATACTATTAGTGACACTTATTAACTTTGAACCCCATCCCATGTTGGTTGATATCAAGAAATTGAAACAATACAAATTTATTGAATTTGAAATGCAAGATTTTGAACTAAGACACTAATTTACTAAGAAGAAACATATATAGACAACAAATCAATCACAAAAATGAGTCGAAAATGATAGTGATACATGTGAAGATGTAGATGACAAAGTAGTGCCACATCGACCATAGATGAGGGATGGTAACAGTCACAACTACAAAAGAACAAGTTGATTCATAATTTCAATTAGCTGATTATATTGATGAGTTGGCACATATTTCAATATTTGGATCATCGAGGGATGTTAACTATTTCCACGTGGACATACATGATAGAAGTCATCATGAATTGAATGGGGTGCTAGAAAAAAAAATATTTAATACAAAAATGGCAAGTTGCCCTAAAAGAAAAAAAATGAGAGGAGGGAATGGTCGTCGAGCTTTTTGGTGTTCGTTTTTTGGAAGCCCATTCATGATTTATGTTTACAATTTGTTGTAACATGGGTGAAGAGAGTGCATTTGAAAGATTGTAAAAAATAACACAAGAAAAAATAGGGTAGAGAGTTGGAGAATGAGTAGAAACTTGAAAAGAAAAATACACCTAGAAGAAGTTGTCGCAAGGTAGTGAGACATGCAAAAAGAATTAAAAAGATAAGTCAAAGAACCAATGTATAACATTGTGCCACTAGGAGCAATTTCACCTTTGGAATCACCATCATCATTTGAATGTGAGGAAAAAAGAAGGTTTGAAACAAATATTAGTGCAATAAAATTTAGGAGTTGATACAACCTATGTTGGAGAGGTTGTGGAAAGCCACTTTTAGTAAGAGCTAGAGTTATAATAGGACCTGGTGTAACATTGGAAAAACAAATGAAGATTATGGATTCAAGTGAGAAAAAAAATAAAAAAAACATTAGTGTAGAACAACAGTTAATTACAACATCCCAAAAAGTTTGGGAAAGTAGAAATTACATTGTAGGAGATGCAACCATAGATAGCAAGCAAAAAGTTATGTCTACCCCACCATTTCAACTATGTTTGGAAAATTTACCAAGCCCTGGGAGCAAAAAATATATATATCATTTGTGGATGATGGATCATAAGACTCTAAAACAAAGAGTGATTAGGACTCCAAATGAATTAAGAAGATTGTTTTTACTTCGACCAAACAAAGTTATTCCAAACATGTTGACAGAATAAAAATGTGGAAGAAGATGGGGAAGGGAGAAGAGGCCTTGGCTAGTAACGCAAGTTTAGTCACATTGCTTTGGACATTGAATGGAAGGAATTAAACCATGATGCTTTGGTATAATTTTTGAACATTTTGTGATTAAAGGGTCTAAGATTTATTTTGGGAGTAGTAAAGTAAATGTCATTAGCAAACATATAATAATTTATGCATTTGGAGTTTGTTAGAGTCGGTATGTTGAGGATCCAAAGGGACATGTGACGAAAATGTCAGTAGAAGAGTTGTTATTTAGTCATGATACAAAGCCTCCATATACAAATGAAGATAAATGGAATGTTAAGAAGTGTAAGATGCCAATTATCATCAGATACCCATATATAATATCTATGGTATATGGGAGAAGGTGCATTACATGAACAACAAGAATGCACTTGCATTCATGAAGGTGGAGAAAGGAATTGAGGTGATTAAGCGCAAATTATGTTCAATAATCTATGCACTAAATTAGATAGATGCACCAAAATGTAAAAGAAGATGTGACAAGATGGGAAAACGAGGACAAAAAAGAAACCTATCATTTGGCGTTAGTTTGGAGAGGTTGTTCATATACATGTTTCAAAAAGTTTATAAGGTTCCAGAAAAGAAAAAATAGAAACCCAAAATAAGTAAAAAAGAACCAAGGAACAACTACAACATGTGTTGGATAACAAGAGAGGAGCAACAAGAGGATCTCCAAGGACCATGGAAAAAAGAAATAAAAAATATGAGATTGGAGAAGTTTGAAACCATTTAGTCAAATAGATGAAGCAACCATGGCTAGATATAGTGGAACAACATGTTAACAATAGGAATAGGAACATAGGATTTCGAAGGAGGACAAGATTTTCATAATAACGAGGTTGAAAACATGTACAAATATTTTTTTATCGAACTAATGCATGAGGTTCCATTGCTTCAAATGAGTGTAGCAACTAAGGTACCACAAAAGCACAAACTAAGGTGTAGATAGGGATATTAGCAACTCAATATGAATGTATCAACCCACAAATGGCTACCACAATGGCTTGAAGAACATAACTTTATTTTTTAGCAAAGATTTTGAGGACAAAATCCAAAGTAGAGATTTAAAAAGGAGAAAAATGGTTGATTAATTGGACAAGATAAAGATATTTCATTAGTTTAATGTTCAAATTACTTTTGGAGGGAAAAGACTTAGGATCTAGTTATGGATTTGAATGAAGTTGGGAGATTGTTTTCTTTTTACAAAGAAATGGACTTAAAGAGTTGTTGGAGATAAAATAGAAACACAATATGTAATTTAGAGTTCTACTAGACTGTGAACCATAGATTTTCATGTTTTCATTTATGAGATCTACAACTTTACATTACATATGTTTGATAATATGTTCAATTATATATGAGTAAAGAGGATAGTAGAATATTAATAAGCATACAATGAACGCTTTAAATTTTTTGTGTTCTCGCAAGGTATCATTTCGAATTTTAATCACAAATTTTGCATATTTAAGTTGATTTAAAATATGGGAAATAAGGGAACATTAACTACAATAAAAAAAACTATGTGAAGATAGTCTATATATATAATTGAATGAGTGGAAACAATAGATTATTTGTTTTGTAAGTACTATTGAAAGTATAAGTTGAATTGTTTGAAGTAGGCATAGAGCTTTTTGGGTATAATTTGCGCCTACTAATAACAATTATGGTTTCTTGCGCTTTTAATATAATGTTCCTTTTATCCTCCATGTTAAACCTCAACCCTATTAGCTTCTTTGAAAGTTTTTTCTTCTTGCCCTTTACTTCAACTACTTATACAACTACACCTTTCTCTAACTCAAATAAAAGGCTATGCAATTCTTCCATATGTTTTGTTTTTGATGGGGAAATGTCATATGGACAAACACCTTAAACCACTACACCATTGCACCATTGATGGATTTGGTTTTAGAATGAGCTTGTTCTCAACTCATGTAGACAACTTTTTCCCAACTCAAGTCTAATAACTCCTTGTTCCCACTTTTAAACCCTCCCACATCTTTCTTTCAAACTTTCTCCTTGGCAATTGATGTTGTTCCCTTTGCCTAGTTTATGTCACATCCCTTTTCTTATGTTATTTATCCTCTCACCAACCACAACATGAATTCATTGCTAGTCGATTGAGATGCACCATAAATCTTCCAATGTAATTCCCTTTAACTCCCTCCAAGTATCAACACAAAAGGTAGGGTTTGTAATTTTGAAATTTAGCTTTGGACCAAACTCCTTTGCTAAATTTCGTTCAGTGGCATGTTCATTAGTGAAGTTTTTGTTTGGATTCAGACCTATGTTGTTCAAGTGCCTAACTATAGAAAAATATTTTTCTATCTATTGCCAAAAGTCCACATCCTCCCATGGTTGGAACTTTGCATCTAACTCCTTCCCTTTTCCTTTTATTTCACCATTTTGGACAATGATTAGGAATACAAAACAAAAAAAATGTTTAGAAAGTGGATGACTTAAAAGCTAAAGTGAAAACATGGAACTTACCTCCAAATCACAAAACCTAAGTTGTTTTCGATGAACAAAAACACAAATCCTCCATTGCAACTAAAGAAGCTTAAAGTCAAATTGAAGTGAAAATTTATAAACTCTATAACTTGGAACTAAGTGCAAACTATTGAAAGTTGTTAACCCAAATTTCCAATTATGTACATAATAATTGGTTGTTACCAATTGGTAACTAATGAGGTAGTATTATTTCAAGACTTAGTTTAGTTATTATTGGATAATAGGTCCTTAAGTTAATCGGTATGTTAAATTAACCGGTAATAGACGTTAGAGTAATTAGTAAAGTATGTGAACTAGTAACCAATATGTTACAATGATCGATTATTGATAATAATAGGTTTTTAAAAAAACCTTTGGCCAATAATTGTTATAATTTGAGTTTTCTAACTATTATTTTGGTTAGTGATTGTTTAACTTAAAATCATGTTATGTTTGGTATAAATAGGAGGATTGGAGGATGATGAAGAACTTTCGAACTTTTTATACTTATATTTTACTAATTTTTTTTGGAGATCACTATTTTGGTTTTATGAACAAGTTTAGTTTTGGACTTCGAGGTTTTATTTTTCAACTTGATTTGAAAGATTATTTTCAATTTTGTTTTTTCATTTTTAAATAAGCTTATGCCAAGTTGTGTTTCTATTTTTCACAATATACAAACTTAAAATAACTCACTTATCGATGTTATACCAGAATAAAAAATTTAGAAGAAAAAAAATCCTTAATTTAAAAGAATAGAAAACACCTTTAACATTTGGCAATCAAGTAGTGGAATAGAATTGTAAACAATCACCTTTGCATTCTATGGTTTGGATTTGTAATAATTTTAGTAATTTTCTAGGAACATTTTGTGCCTTGGTGATTTTTTATTTTTGTAATAACTTGTTGATCAAATGAACTTGAATTAACAATTACTTAAAATCAGTATAAAAGATGTCAAGAGTAGTCACAAGGGGCCCTAGAAGGCAATTAAAATTCAAAATACCATAACAACTCGATCACGAGGTAGTTCAATCACAAAAACAATTATGTTTTCAAGCCAAGGGAATTGAATTGCATGATGCTCCCAACATGAGCTTCAACAATTGGTTATGGCAAATTTACTTATTCCTCAGATATCAATAGAACACGAGGAAAAAGAAGAACCACAATACCTTCAACCGGTTGATTTTGACATCTTGTTAATCATCTTAACAACAAAGGCTGAATACATAATCAAGTGGACAAAACATGTCACCTATTCGACATGTTGATGAAGTAACCTTTGTAACACATAGATGGTAGTTTGAACACCCAATTAGTATATTCCTAAAGCTACTATACCATCTTGATTAACATTAGTTATTAGGTACTACACATCTGATGTCACAACCTTAACATTAAGTTTGCAATTAGGTGTGGAATGCAAGGGCCCATAAGGCCAAAAGAATGTGTTTGGGTGTGAAACACATTTTCACAAATGGGAGAGAATGCAAGTATTACACCAAAATGCATTTTAATTCACTATAGGTTTCACTAGATTTTGAATGAATTTGGACATTTTTATCATGAAATTGGTCAACCCCCTAATGAACGAGGACTAATTGCTATGGACAGTGAATTGGTTCATTAATAACTAATGAAACAAGGTTACTCTCAAATGAAATATAAGTTTATCAAACTATTCGTTTGCTAATTAATTAACTAGGCAACAAGGAAATCAGTTAAATTTAAATTATTCAATATATAATATTATTGATAATTTCATGATTTTCAACCTATGAGTTATTGACACGTGTCATTACCTTGATTAGATTAAAAATCTAACCTAGGTATATAGACCACATAATCAACCTAGGCACCCACTCTAAGGAATTAGATAGGAAAATATTTAGTCAACTTACCATTGTTGACCACGCACACACCACTTGTGAGGTTTGATCGCTTGACCTTTAAAATGGAAACAAACACCCCTACCATCAAACCACGTCATTTGTTGTGATAATATGTTACAATTCATTCTATTTATGAAATACTTCATTTTAAAATTACAAAAACATAAAATTTGAAAATTCATATTTTATTGAGATTTTATTCGAATGAAATGATTCAATTTTTTAAAAAATTCAATAATATACATAATTACATTTATTTCCTTTTGAAAATGTAAAATCATTTGAAAAAAAAAAGTTTGAATATCACTATTCAATAACATTTTCAATGACCATTCTTTTGAAAAAAAAAGTTTAATAAATAGATAAGATTTTTGCTAATATAATATGTCAGGTTAATTTCAGTTATTATAAGGATACTTTTCATTAATTTAAATTATTTCACCCTATATTATTTATGGCTATTAATTTTTTGGCTATTTGACCTTAATATATATTTGGTTATTTTAAGTTTATTTTGGTCATTTTATGTTATTTCTGGCTATTTTAGCCAATTTCACCTTAGGTTATTTTCAGCTATTATAAGTTATTTTTGGTTATTATATGTTATTTTTGGCTATTGTAAATTATTTCATTTTAGGTTATTTGTAATTACTGTAAATTACTTTTGGCTATTGAAAAATATTTCACCTTATGTTATTATTAGCAATTTTAGGCTATTATAGTTCATTTCACCTTAAATTATTTTTGTCCATTGTAGATGATTTCACCTTAGATTATTTTTGGCAATTTTAAAAAATTCAAAATAATTATAATATATGGCTATTAGTGGTTATTGGTTGTTCTTTTATTGGGGCTATTGGTGGCTATTAATGGTTATTGGTAGTTATTCTAGTGGTGGCTATTAGTGGTTATTGGTGGCTATTCTATTAATGGTTATTAATAGTTATTCTATTAGTGGTTATTGATGGTTATTCTAAATTATTTTTCATAGGCTATTATTGTCTATTATAGGTTATTTTACCTTAGGTCATTATATTATATTTAAGATTATTTTAAGTGATTATATTTAAAATTAAATAATTTATAATAACATAAAGTAAAATGACCTTGAATAATCTATAAAATAACTTAAAATAAAATAACTTAAGGTATAGCCTAAGGTTAGTTGAATAATTTGTTTTAAAATAATTTAAAAAC
>Ga0116230_10004284_pt1 | contig 13997 bp, 10 predicted proteins | sample S1TSphfallax_3_FD_88678 | JGI IMG/M metagenome (GOLD analysis project Ga0116230, IMG submission 88678) | Host-associated microbial communities from peat moss isolated from Minnesota, USA - S1T2_Fd - Sphagnum fallax MG | ecosystem: Host-associated > Plants > Peat moss > Unclassified | place...
AAAAAATTGCGATTGAAGGGTCAAAGTGAAGAAATGAAAAATAAATAAATATTTGCTTGAACTATTTCAAAATGGTAAAGGTATTATGGTATTTTTCCATGACCCTAGGGCAAGCAACTATACTGCCAATGGTTTCAAGAAGACAGCCTTTGAAACTTAAAAGAAAGTCTTTATAAATCAAAATACACACTTAAACATACTTTTAACACTTCATACATAGTCTGAATCATTGCATTCATGTTATCACATTGGTTTAGATCAAACAATCATCACCACATAGTTGGGCACGAATTACTTTCATGCCATTCTTGGCATAATCTTGACAACTTCTAAATTGAACCCAATAAGTCAAAAATTCCAAACACATCTTTTACAAAACCAAGTTCCAACATGATCCATACCTCAAATAATTAAAATCTGACATACTAAACTTCAAAAGTAAAAACAAGCAACATTTATTCTGATTTATTTTATTTTCATTTCAAAAGGCTTGCCATACCATCTCCAGTCTGACCTTTAATCGACATATTGTTGGTGATGATAATTTGGAAGAACTTTATGTTGAAGGTGAATACACACAAAGGTGTACACTTTTCCACACATGTTTGAAGCATGAAAGTCACATGGTAAGGTTTTGTAAGACTTTGTCCAGCCTTCCTTAGTGTTACAGAATCTTGCATTTGAAAAATGAACATTTGAACTATTACTCCCAATAATAAATAATTTCATCAAAAAAATCCATTACCCATTGTATATCTTTACATTTTGATTCTCAATATTTTTTTGAAAAAGTTTTCTTTTGGATCAATGTTGTCACATTATAGTCCTTTCCAAACTTTTCATCAAAATGGACATTAAATATAAAGGTCTATTGAGTTCATACTCATATATAAAGGATCGTGATAGAGTTTTTATAATATTTCAAAAGTTCTATGTGACAAATCAAAATTTATTCATGAAATTCATATAATATGATTATATTATGTAAAATATGTTTTGTTGAGTCTTTTCATATCTTAGTCACTTTAATTTAATTGCATTACCAACTATTGATAAATCATTGTTACAAAATGAATATCATGACGTTATTTCATAAACCATGTAATAAATTTATCCATAAAATAATATTGGGTTTTAGCCTTTAAAGCTTTCCATAAAGTCAATGAGACTATACCGGTCCTGAAAACACAAGATCACTTTCCAAAATCTAACCACCATGTTCATTTTTCTAACCACAAGCTAGTTTACTTTCATGGCCACAAACCAGGAACAAGGGGGTGAAATTGGTAAGGCCCATCGACCTAGTTTTCCATGGGCTACTTACCTACCCTACCCACCTTGTTGCCTATGCGCTACATACCTACCTAGAGTACTCATAGGCCACCTACTTATCTACCCAAAAGCTAGTTATAGTTTACCTATTTATTTACCCATGGGTCATTTAAGGACTACCTAGGGAGCTATATAGATATTACCTAGAGGGCATATCAGGGTTACCTAGTGTATTCCTAAATTAAGGGATACCTAAGGATTATTTGTAGGGTTATGTAGGGGGTTATTTAGGGGTTACCCATGGGACTATTTTAAGGGTTAGGTTGGGCTATTTTGGGGTTATTTAAAAAGCTATTTAAGGTTCATCTTTGGGATTGCTTAAGTTTAAAAAGACCTAGAAAATATTTGTGAGGTTAGCTAAGGGACTATCTAGAAGCTACATAGGGATTCTTTTGGTGCTACCTAGATACATAGGGACCTTTTTTGGGTTTACTTATGCAGTTACATAGGGACCTATTTAGGGTACACCTATGGTACTATTTAGGGGTTACTTAAGGGGTTATATTGAAGGTTGTTTTGTGGTCATTTTGGAGGTTACTTTGGGGTTAATTAGGGGACTATTAAGGAAATTACCTATTGACTTCTTAAATTAGGGGATACTTAGGGGATATTTAAGGGTTACATAGTGGACTACCTAGGGGATATTTAGTCCTTAAGGAAGGATTTGTTTTGGTTAGGGTTATCCATATAATACAATTTAGAAGGCTATTTAAGAGCTACGTAGGGGGGATAATTTAGAATCACAAAAGAACTTTATTTACGTTAAGGATACTTAATAAATATTTTTAAGGTTATTTAAGTGCAGGGTTACTTAAGGTGTTACATAAAGCTTACCTAGCGATACATAAAGGCTACCAAAATCTTAGTCCAAAATCATAATCCAAAACCTTAACATTATCCTCATTTTTAATCCATGAACCCAAAATCACAATATAAATTGATGCAAATTTGAAACCTTAATTGTCAACCTAGTGCAAAAAGCTAATCCATGACCTTTGTTTTGTACCCATAAGCTTTGTTTTATAAAGTTGAGTTATATAAATGGAAAACCTCCCATATTCTATTTTTTTTCATTTCATTCATGAAAGGTATTTCCATTTGGGGATCATGGTTTCATCTTCAAGTCATGGTTCTAGTTTTATGGGAAATAGTTTTAGTTTCTCTTCTTCAAGTGATGATGAGATCTTGAAATAATTTTTTGTGCACATGGATAGGCAAAAGCAATGTGTTTTTGTATGTGCAATTGTTGTGTTTGACTTACTTCAGATGTTCAATGCCAATGAGTTGGAAAAAGCTCCAAGTTGATTAAAGGACCTAGGTGTTGAAGTTAAGATGTGTTCAATATTATGCGAGCAATGTCAAGGTTGTTCAATATGCTAACCAATTTCACATTACTGGAGTTTGACAAATTAACAACACTAATGGTGGCCACCATTGTAAGCCATGCACAATTTATAGGTGGGCCTTACAATTTAGCTTCAAATTAAAGTTTTGATTTTAAATGTTAAGTTTGGGGTTGGGGATTATGCATTCCATTGTAGGGTTTGCATTAAGGAATTAAATTAGGGTCTAAGATATAAAGTTTAAATTTTAATTTTAGACTTTGGATTAAGGTTTGGGATTAGGTTTGGGTTTAAATTTTACTTTCAAAATTTGAATTATGGTTTTAGTTTTAGACTTTTGATTAAAATTTTAATTTTAGGGTTTGGGTTTAAATAAGTTTTTATTTTAAGCTTTGGATTAAAGTTTTAATTTTAGGGTTTGGTTTTACGCTAATGTTTTAGTTTTGGGTTTGGATTTGCCTTTTAGTTTTAAAGTTTGTGTTTGGGTTTAGGTTAGGTTTTTAATTTAGGGTTTGGATTAAGGTTTTAATTTGAAATGTTGGGTTTAAGTTTAGGTTTTAATTTAGGGTTTGTATTAGTCATTTAATTTTAGGTTTTGGGTTTAGGTTTGGCATTTAGTTTAGGGTTTGGATTAACATTTTAGTTTTAAGGTTTGGATTTTAATTTTAGCTTTAATTTAAAGTTTGGATTAAGGTTTTATTTTTAAGGTTTGGGATTTAGTTTAGGGTTTCAATTTAGGTTTGGGTATTAGTTAAAAATTTAGATTAACCTTTTTGTTTAGACCTAAGGTTAAGGTCTTACTTTTAGGGTTAAGGTTTTAATTTAAAGTTTGGAGTAGGATTTTAGTTTAAGGTTTGGAATAGGGTTTTAATTTTAGACTTTGGATTATGGTTTTCATTTTGAACTTTAAATTAGGGGTTGGGTTTAGGGTTTTTGTTTTACAGTTTAAGGTTAAAATTTTGATTAAGGTTTTAATTTTAAAGTTGGATTACAAGGGTTGGGTTTAGGGTTTTTGTTTTACGGTTTAAAGTTAAAATTTTGATTAAGGTTTTAATTTTAAAGTTGGATTACAAGGGTTGGGTTTAGGGTTTTTGTTTTATGGTTTAAAGTTAAAATTTTGATTAAGGTTTTAATTTTAAAGTTGGATTACAGGGGTTGGGTTTCGGGTTTTTGTTTTACGGTTTAGGGTTAGAATTTTGATTAAGGTTTTAATTTTAAAGTTGGATTACAGGGGTTGGGTTTCGGGTTTTTGTTTTACGGTTTAGGGTTAAAATTTTGATTAAGGTTTTAATTTTAAAGTTGGATTACAAGGGTTGGGTTTAAGCCTTTTGTTTTAAGGTTTGGGTTTACGGTTTAGGGTTAGAATTTTGATTAAGGTTTTAATTTTAAAGTTGGATTACGAGGGTTGGGTTTAAGCCTTTTGTTTTAAGGTTTGGGTTTATGTTTTGATTTTATATTTAGAGTAGGGTATCAATTAGGTTTTTAATTTCAAACTTTTGATTAAGGTTTAAAGTTGAAGGTTTGGATTTAGGTTTGTTTTAAGGTATAATTTTAAGGTTTAGGGGTTAATGGATGGTGGGTGTTTTGTAGGTGATCACCACATTCAAATAAGGCATCTTTCAAAATTAAACCTTGAACAACCCCTTTTGAAGTTCATTTTACACATAGAACAAAATAATGTTTCCATATATGATTTTTTTTATGGAACTAGTCGAAGATTATAATTTGTGATGTTACCATTTTCATTGCATTTTACATCAATGATGTAATTGGGGATGAGATTTGATGACTTAGTTTATAGGAAAAACTTGTATTGTGTAGCACCATACTTAAGTTTCAAGGTTACATTGAGTTGATTAACAACACACTCATGAAGATTCATAAACCTTGGAACAATGCTCAACACAAAACGTAGTTCAATGGGCACAAGAAAATATACTCAATGTAACACACGGTGGTTGTTGATCATCGAAGTTTGTTCATCTACCTAGATTTTGGATATCCATGATCTTACCATGTGATGTCACTATATTGCACCAATCTAAATTCCATCACAATTGACATCAATTTTTTGTGCATGATAATCATGAATACTTTGAATATTTGTCAAGGGATTATTTGGATGAGGAAATGTTCATCATGAAGAAAATTGGGAGGCATTAAGTGGGTCTTAATGTTAATTAAAATGCTATCAAAACCTACAACACAATGCATGTTGGGTAAAAAGTGCAAATGGAATGGGGGATTGATGGTTTGAAAATGAAATGCAAATGATTGATGAAAATATTTGATTCCACAAACCCAAAATACACACACTTCACTATGCAAAAATGAGAATAATATGATTACATTTGTACTTGTAAACAACATTTACGATTACCATGCCTCTAGTGCATACAGATTCATCGCAAAGGTCATTAGTTGTATTTTTGGTCATAGTTGCAAATGCCTTAGTCATTAGATCTTCGATTATTATAGTCATAACGGCCCATATCATTAACGACTAGATATATATAACTATATATATAATAAATTTATAAAATAATGATAATTAGGATATTTTGAATATTTTAATTGTCTAATGATTTTAATCCAAATTATTTATTCTTCCATTTTTTTTAAAATTGAAAGTTTCAAGAAAATTCAAACTATCTACCAAGTAGGTAGAAAGTTAGCACCTATTTATTTGTGTGGGTAGGCAAATGGGTAGGAAAGGGAAAATGTAGATGGAATAAATAGTTTAAAAAATATTGCATTTATTTTGCCATTTCCATCTAAGGTCAAACATTTTTTCATTCATCCCAAATTGGCATATGCATTTCAATGTGAAGTCAATGGAAAACATGTTTTTTATATACCTTGTGAGAAAGATTCAAAAACAAAACATATGGGTCAAACCTTTTATTTGCACCTTAATTTTTAATCAAAATGCAATTAAACCTTTTCTAAAAGCCACTTGAATTAATAATATCTTTTTCATATTATGTCCAAATGAAATGATTTAAACTTCATTCCAGAGGGTTTTCCAAAATCTACACACCAAAATTATAAAAATTACTTGAATTGAAAAAAAATACATGTAAATCTTGCATTTCAATACATTTCAACAACAATGTTTTGAAGACATTTATTTCTTTCACCATCATTATCTCTCTCATACTTTGTCCAAATGAAAAAAATAAATTTAATATATGAATTTTTTAATTTATTACATAGTACATTTTAATGTGAAATTTAATATGAATAGTTCATAAAATATGATGTATGAACGCACAAGAATGTTAATTTCAAAACCTTTCAATGTTACATAGTTTATTTACAAAATACAATACATTTAAATATAATATATTCAACACATACATGTTAATTATTATATTATAATGTGAGTTTGATATTATAATTATAGAATATAAATTAATATGAATATATAAATATTTAAAGAAATGAAAATTTTATTTTTATTTGTGTTACGTTATGTTTGTCAAGTATATTTATATATATAATAATAAATGCAATCACCCAAATAAATAAAAAATTTAACATTATATTGCAATTTATTATTATTATTATTATATATGTATATATATACACATATAATTAATATTGGGTTTTCATTTTTTATTTTTACAAAATGTCTTTACATTGTAATAAATGAAGGCCCAAAATAATATATTGCAATTAAATTGAAAATTTTATGTAAAATAAATTACTAAATTAGTTATAAGTTGGTTTGAATCAGCATTTAATATGTCATATTTTAAGAAATTGATGGAATAAAAAATTATGTTAAATAGTCTTACACATTATAAATTAATTAAATTAAATTATTATTATTATAAAGTTTTATATAACATTGAAATTATCATATTCATAATACCAACAATAAATTTAGTAAATTATTTTGATGACAGTTGAATGTGTAGTTGAAATTTCATTTGAAGGTCTAATGAAATTAGGGCATGGTTATGTACTGCATGTATTATAGTCACAAACCTAGTAATGTATTTGTATTTAGACAACTATAGTGCCTGACATTAAACACATAACAATATTTTAAACAACTACAATGATTAACCCTAGTAGTGTAATTGTATTTTTGTCCAAAACCCCTTGAAAGTTGGAAAGGACAAGGGTTATACTACTACATGACTACAGCAAGGACATAGTTACAAAATGTCCTAGTCATGGACGCCATGTTTTGGCATAGTGCTTGTTCAAAACTATAGTTATTTTGTCAAACTTTTTGCATAGACAACAAATAGATTTCACATTTCAAATTGTAGGTGAGCAGATGCCCAACCCTATTAACCATGGGTGGGATGGAGATTTCTAGTTCTACAAATTTAAAATCTCTTTAACATTTGATTTGAACTCTTCTTTACCTATAATTCCTAGATCCTTAGCTATCTTCAAGTTATTGATTTTAACTTTGTTTGCCTTGTCAATTTAGTAATTTGCATTTATGCTTATAGTAGAACAAACGTTTTAAATCCATTTCAATTATGGATGTCATCTATTCAATGTTTCGTGATTGGTATTGCAAATAATAAGCCTTCATCCTAGTCTTCTCTAACAGAGTGGATGTAGATGGCAATCTTGATGCTACACTAGGCCCATATGATGGAATCTCCAAATCTACATACATAGAAGGAAAATTAAATGTAGGTGTAGATGTAAAATTAGATGGGGTTGACGGATTGGTATCATCAATTAGGGATTGAAGGCGTTTCAAAACATTATGCATGGCATGGACATCCATTTGATTTCAAGTGTGTGAACATTTTTTCATTTTGTAATACAATTCTTTTGAAACCTTCTTGATTTGATGTCCTTGTTTTCAATTCCTTTAATGTTTTCTATAACCTTTTTATTATGTTTCCTCCTACAAATTAAAATCCAAATCATAATTTTTGTATGTTGTATACACATCCTTCCACACTATGGAAAGAATTAATTATGTTACCTTGGTTTTATACTTGCTATAAATAAAAAAATGATGATTGTAAGTAGCGCACATGGTGTTCATGAATTGAATAGACTCAACAATCTGTTGGTTTTTTTATCCTACCACCATGCCTTTGCCACATGAATATGTGCATTGGAAGTTTTCATCACATTGAGACCTTTGCATTCTAACATAATCAATCCATTCATTTTACATTTCACACACAAACATGCACATAATTCCACTTTTAAACCGACCACATTATTTATCTATGTGCCTTAATATCCCAATTTCATTTCTTCCACAGTTTCCTTCTCATTTTATTTTTGGGATAAAATTCATCTCTTTTTGTATCTAGGATAAAATCTTTCTTTATTTCTACCATATTTTCTCTTATGTTTGTCTTTGCAATATTCAAAATTTTGTCCAACCCTTTTGAAACAACATAAATGATCAAACCTAATCATTAACAACATTATAATCCCATATTTGATTACGGTTTATGCTTTGTAATGGTATGAGTTGAAACCACCGTATCATTATGAAAACAATCAAGAAAATTATTGAAAAAAATGAAGAAGATGGGGCTATTTTTACAATATTTAAATGTTGGACTTTCATGTATTAATCATAATTGAAAGCCAAAAATAATAAGAAGATGGCTTGAAATTCAAACTAAATTGAAATCATCATGACAAATTATGAACCTTAAACCAAAACTAAAACCCAAAACCATGAGGAGGGTGGGCTCTTTTTATAGGATTGAGATGTTTGATTATAATGTACTAAATAAAATTTAAAGCCAAAAGCAAGAGGATGATGGTTAAGAATTCAAACTGAATTGAAAACATCATGACAAATGCATTCATCAAAATTAAAAATCACAACCAAGAAGGGGATGGGGGAATCAAATGGTGCTTTTTATTTATATACATCCAATAGGCATCTAGAATCCATTAGATGTTGGCAAAAATTCATGTTCCAAAATTATCAAAACCCTAAAATTTCAAAAGTTTATACTATTCACTTTTCAAAACCTCAACTAGGAAAAATTCATCATTAAAGATGTTCAATAATGTGTTCAAATTGCATTTCAAATTCTATGCGGTCTTTAAGAGAAGATCTACAAAGTTGATTTCGAGATATCATTTTTTAGTAATTGGGATTGTTAATTTTGATGATTTTCAAATGCATTCCATTGGGCAATTTTCCACACCGTAGTAAACCAACCTTTGTTTACTCGACGAAGGCACCAAAACATTTAACGATTAGCTAATGGCAAGAGGGGCAAAATGTGTTCAATCACCACTAAATCTAGTAGAAGTGGCAAACCAACATTAAATGCCAAACTAATTTTGTTTGGAGGCTACATGAGAATTGAAGATTTAAATTATCAAATGTTTGGGAATTTGGGCTTAAAGGCATTACCTCAAATCAATTTGGGGATTGTGTTAATAAATGACTAGCTACTAGTTGCACTAGCTCACACACCTTGTCGCAAAGAATGGAAAATGACCACACTTAAAGTGAAAATGATTCTTTGAAAATGAGGTCATGGCATAGACAATCCCCGAGTTCTCACATTCATACATAACTATGTATGAAAATTTTGGTTTATAACTAGAAATGTAAAAAATCCCAAAACATCCCAAAATGAATTTCAATGGACAACTAAACATGTTTTTTGGCAAGATTATTTCTTGCACATGTGACCTACACCTAAAACACTTTGAACCCATTGAACATATTTTTTTGTCAAATGGTTTAAAAAATGAGTCCTTTGCCTAACAACCCTTTTTTTAAAATTTTGACATTTTTGTGCATTTTGGTTTTTCATCAAAGTCATCCAATGAACATGTACATTCCTAGAAGGGGGCATGTGATGCGCTCCCAACTCCTTGAGGGGTTCAAATGTGAATCCAAACTAAAAACAACAGGAGAGTAAGAAATCGGGGCACATTCCTTGGCTCATAGCACTTTGGAGGGGTAGAGGGGCGTGTTGGAGCTCCAGGATGGGACTAGGAAGAATGACAAGCATCAACTACTCACACGGACCTGCATAAAACCAACACAAGGTGGTTAGTGCATAGTTGGAACACTTTTGGTGCTAGGATGAGTCACGGGAAATTTGGATTCATAAGACTCACCATAGCCCGGACTTGGGGAAGCCACCACCTTCCCCTTTATAGTATACTCTATGCCTCCACATGAGGCACACATCCAAATGGCATTTTGTTCGGGGACTCCCAAGTGGTAGTTTGAATTTCCTATAGCTGGGACTCACACAACTTTGGGGGCCAATAACTTTGCGGGAAAACCTCTAATTGAATTGAAATCTGAAGCAAAGTTGTAGCCTTGTCAAGAACTTTCCAACGACATGTTGCACGCCACTTTCATGCAAGGAAATAGGGTCTATTCCCAACTTTTAGTGGTCGGGAGTTAAATTGCCAATTTGACTCCTAGCCTTTCTTTTGGCCATAACTTGTGTTTCAAATGTCCAAATGGGTCATGTGAACCCATTTTAGACAACTACATTCCAATAGCTTTCCATTGGTATAAATAACTCTTTAATCCATTGTGTTTTGACCCTTGTAATCATTCTATGAACATTCGGGAGTCCACTAGGACTCTACCTCCCAAGGTTGGAGCTCCCTTGCGAAGGTGAGGGTTCATTCCCTCACATTTTCTTTCACTCCTAGGCCTTTTCTCTTGGCCCACAACCTTGTAACCCCTTGCCTTGGTCGCGAACCCAAGGCTAGGGTTGCGACACATGTTTTTGTTGTACAAATTTTTTTAAATCAATTGCATGATTTTATGCATTTCTTTTGATTCCTTTTAAAAAAATGTAATTTAAACATTTGATAAGTTAATTTATAAGACTTAAAATGACATTTATTAAGTATCCAAATTATTAATAAAATTTTATTTATTAGCATACAATAATCCATTACGATTATAATAATGTAAGACAAACAAAATTCCAAAGTTGTCCTTTGTAGTTTTGAAAAACTTAAAACATTTCCTTTTGGTACCCTAATCACAAATGGACCCTACAAAATGCATAATTTTCATCCATTCAACCTGAATTTTTTTGTCCATCCTTAAAACAAAATTACGAAAATAGTTGAATAAATACTTGATGTCACATTTCTAGTTGATTTTTCAATTATAAATTAATTGGGAAGTTTGTTGATGCCTCAAATATTTTGGAGGTGTTTTTTATTACTAGAAATTTTGGGTTTTGCAACTATCATTTGCAACTAAAATTCAGTTGCATGCGACACATGCAATTGCAAATTTGTGTAGTTTTGTAAGACAAGTGGCACATGACATTTAGTTGCATGCAACACTACATATGTAACATATATATATGGTGTTAATATACATATTAATCCATACATACCACTCTAAATGTCATTGCACCTTATGTGGAACTTTTCTTGCAATTACAATGCAACTAATCAAAATATGACACATATTAAATTTTTGGACAACTAGTTTGTAGACACGTGTCATTATTTATTTATTTATTTTTCAAAATTAAAAACTCATTGGATTAATCTCAATGATTAAAGTTTCTGCCATTAGGATGATGACACATGGCACAACATGGAACATTCATTGACCATTTGACATGTGTCCATTTTAAAACACCAATTATATGGTGACGCGTGGCAATTAAAGCCCGCTTATTTTTTAGTTTTTAAATATTAATTAATGAAATTTAAATCGTCTAATTTATGGTTAATAAGATGTTGACATGTGTTACTTAAGGTCGGTAGGTAATTATTAAACCCTATTAGGTAGGTTGGTTTATTTAGGTATGTAAGTAGGTTGAAAGTGGCTAGGCTTAGGCTATATAGGTAGCATTAAAATAATCCAATTTTATTATTAAAATTAACCATTTCATAAAGGTCAAGTTTTTTAATACAGTCATGCCCAATGGCACTTGGTATTAGGTTGTTTTTTGTTATGTATTGAGCCAAATAGAATTGGAAGCCAAAGGATATGAGATAAAAAATTCCATTGTAAACCCCATGAACCAACTTAGTTGCACATTAAATGCAACTACTGTATTAGAGAATAGTAGCTAGGGGAGGGTTTTGTTGCTTCTGGTGTTTCAAAAAACCTTGAAGCCCTCCTCTTGGTGCATCTAACACATGAAGAATTGTTGAAAACGGATTACAAATGAGAAAGTTATGGCACCCCAAAGTAGGCCTATGCTTACCATAAGCCAATTTGTGGGGTGTTTTATTTTCATAACTTGGGAAGTCTTAATGACATCAACAATAGGATAATCAACATTAGGATGGTGTTTATCAACATAACATCTAGTTGCATCAATATGCCAATTTTAGAGACACCTTGGCAAAATCACAAAATGTAACCAATAATTAGTTGCAAAATGCAAAAATCTTCAAAATCAACATTCCTCAACTCTTGATAATATTGGATGAAAAAAATCTTGATGCAGAGTAACCAAATTGAAGATCCAAGCCTATTGGTGATGTTGACTAACAAATTGGTTGCCCCAACATTTTTTGTTTTTCCTCAATAGATAACACATAAGAGTTTTTGATATTTTTTTGAAGCTTGACTTTGTTGCATGAATTTTTGCTTCATCATTAACAAGCTTCATTCATTGGAATTGGACATTAATGAAAATGTTATAGGGTGTAAAAATATTAGTCCATTTTCCTCGTCTTGTCGAAAAGGCCTTCCAATGGCTCTTATTAAACATTGGATTATAAGAAACAAAAAAATTAAAAGTACAACAAGTGAAGTTGCAACAAATGTAGATATGTTTTAGAAATAAATGCAACTCATTAAACAAAAAACGAACAACACATTTAAAAATAAAATAAGTTGAAAAATTGTGAGAATGAAAGGAAAAAAAACCTACAAAAAATAAAAAATTATAATTGGATTTTTTCCTTAGTTTGAAGGTATAAAAACCATTTATTTTTGCAGCTTCAAAAATAAATAAAGCAAACATGTCCACCAACTCCTTGTTGGAGTTTGCATTTTTAGACAAATTTAGAATAAATTTTTATGTATTGAAACTTTGAAAGTTCCTCCATTCATTCCATGCATTACTTGCCTATTTGTTAACCTTGTTCACATTTTCCGACTCCTTTGTATCAATTTCAAGAATTTTGTTCATTGCAACATTATTAATAGGCAATGAACTATGGGCAAATATAACATCACAACATGATTCAAAAAATTCAAGTACAAAATTAAAAACAACCTTAAAATTTAAATCAATTCGAGAATTGGTTCATCAATATTTAAATCAAATGAAGGAGCACCAAAATCATTTCAAAGGAACCAAAGGATTGTATAACCATGAGAATAATGCATGATTTACTTTAGCAAAATTCTAGGGAGATTAAGGAAATCGAAGGTTTTTATTTATGGGATTGCATATATAACCCATAGGTCTTAGCCTTTAGTCATGACAAATCAACCTCATCAACACCAACAAAGCAAGAAGATGGTGTAGTAGGTGTCGATGCAAAAGATTAAATATTGATAAAAACAAAAGAATGTAGTCGACAAATTGGTTGTTATTTACAACTAAACCTAACAATTTTGTAATAGAATTGATGGAACTTTCAATAGAAAATTTTGAAATGTCACTAGAACAATGTTTCTTTGAAGCAAGCTAATCAATGAAAAACATTGCTATAGAAACACCAAAATAACATAAAAAAGGATCTATAAACAAAAATTCCAATGTACAAGAACTTGGAAGAAATAAATTGTTGATAAACAAATTACAAGCCAATTGAACGAATGTTGGTCCAAAAGAAGGTGTAAATTAAAAAAAAATGTTGCACAAATAAGCACAAATGCAAAAATGTTGGAAAATAAACAACAATATATCCATAACTTCCTATAACAAAACAAGGAACAAATTCAACAAGAAATAACAAAAAGGAAAGAATAGAGAGAGAGGATTTTACAAATATTACTATTAGAATCAAACAAATTCTTACAAGTTTATGAAAGTAGGAGAAAGATGCAAATTGACACGATAGACAAATGTATTTTCTCAACTGACAATTTTATTTGAAAACATAATAGTAGAACGTTTTATAAATCACAAGAATGAAGAAAACAAAAAACATTGATTCCAGTAGACAAAACACAAGATGATGAAACATTACTTTGACAAAGTTAAGATGAAGCATAAGATGAAAAAGATGATGTTATCCTAAAAAAAATGATTCCAATTGACAAACACAAGATGAAAAAATGTTGGTTTAACAAAGCATAAGATGAAAATGATCAAAATCTTGTGAAAAAACTAAGATGATTTTGAAAAAAAACAATAAAAATAGTGAAAAAAAGATGAAAACCTTGCATGTACA
>Ga0116230_10004286_pt1 | contig 13995 bp, 9 predicted proteins | sample S1TSphfallax_3_FD_88678 | JGI IMG/M metagenome (GOLD analysis project Ga0116230, IMG submission 88678) | Host-associated microbial communities from peat moss isolated from Minnesota, USA - S1T2_Fd - Sphagnum fallax MG | ecosystem: Host-associated > Plants > Peat moss > Unclassified | place: USA...
ATCGGCACGTTGACCGCGAACAGCCAGGGCCAGGACGCCACGCCGAGGATGAAAGAGGCGACGGTTGGCCCGAGGGCCAGTGAAACGGCGACGATGATGGTGTTGCGGCCGATGCCGATGGCGAGTTCCCGCTTCGGGTAGATGCCGCGCAGCATCGCGTTGGTGACACCCAGAATGCCGGCGCCGCCAATCCCCTGCGCGAACCTGGCGATCGAAAGCACCAGCAAATCCGGGGACAGCGCGCAGGCGGCGGAGGCAAGGGTGAACAGCACCAGGCAGATTCGGAAGATCCGGTCATAGCCGTGGATGTCGCCGAGAGAGCCCAGGATCAGGAGCGCCATGCAGACCGAGAGCTGGTAGGCGTTGACCACCCAGATCGAATCGGCGGGCGTCACGTGCAGCACACGCACCAGGGTCGGTAACGCGACATTGGCGATCGATCCGTCCATCGAGGACATGGTGACCGCGAGGCCGACCACGACATGGGCCCAATGGCGGCGTGGCGTGGGGATGCCGTCCGGTTCGGCGCGCAGGGCCGGGCCGTCGGCGGTCAATGTCGGTGTGGCGCTCACGGTTGCATCAGCCGGCCAGCGCGCCACCATCCAGGACCAGTGGATGGCCGATCACGAAGGCGGCCGGGGCGGAGCACAGCCAAATCACCGCGGCGGCGATTTCCTCCGGCGTGGCGGCGCGGCCGAGTTTGTTCCCGGAGGTGGCGACGGCGGCGACTTGCGCGGCGGCGGCGCGGGCGACCATCGGCGTGTCGACGATGCCGGGACAGACCGCGTTGATGTGGATCCCCGCGCCGGCATAGCGTGCGGCGGCGGCCTTGGTGAGGCCGATGACGGCGTGCTTGCTGGCGGTATAGGCGAACGCGCCGACGCCGGTGAGGCCGGCGACGGAGGCCATGTTGACGATCGCGCCGCCGCCGGTCCGCAGCATCGCGGGGATTTCGTATTTCATGCCGAGCCAGACGCCTTTGGCGTTGATCGCGAGCACGCGATCATAGATGTCCTCGTCAAAATCATCGATGCCGGGCCGGCCGCCGCTGATGCCGGCATTGTTGAAGGCGAAGTCGAGCCGTCCGAAGGTCGCCACGGCGGTCTCCACCATCGCCGCGACCGCCGCGGTGGAAGCCACGTCCGTCTCGGTGCTGATCGCCTCGCCGCCGGTTTGCCTGATCATGGCGGCGGTTTCGGCGCCGGCAGCGTCGCTGATATCCGCCGCCAGCACGCGTGCGCCGGCCCGCGCGAAGGCCAGCGCGGTGGCGCGGCCGATCCCGCTGCCCGCGCCTGTCACCAGCGCCACCTTGCCGAAAAATTCGCTCATTCGTCCGATCGCTCAGTCGACAAGGAGCGGCACCGCGCTGGGTCCGCGCTCTTTCGGGCCGCCGGTCGGCGCCGGCCAGAAATTCGGATCCTCCAGCCGCAGGCGGGGAAAACGCTCGATCAGCGCGCCGATCGCGAGGCGCGCGGACAGCCGTGCCAGCGGGGCGCCGATGCAGCGATGCACGCCGGAGCCGAAGGACAGCACCTCGCGCGGCTGGACGCGGCGCAGGTCGAAGCGCAGCGGCTCTTCATAGATGCGGGGATCGTAGTTGGACGCGCCTTCCACCAGGATAACCGGCATGTTCTGCTTGATCGGCAGGCCGGCAAAGTCAAAGTCGCGGGTGGCGTAGCGAAGCGCGGTCCAGCCGATCGGGTCGGTCCGCAACGATTCCGCCAGCGCATTGTTGATCAGCGCCGGATCAGCCCGGACCAGGTCAAGCTGCTCCGGGTCGCGGCACAGGCGCCACAGCGTCCAGCCGACATAGTTGACGATGCTGCTGAACCCGCCGGCGTACAGAATGACGAAGGTGGCGTAGAGTTCCGGCGTGGTGATTTTGCCGGCGTCGTCATGCGAGGCGATGATCTGGCTGACCAGATCATCCCGCGGCGCGCGCCTTCGCGCCTCGATCAGATCGGCGCAATAGGTCTGCGCGCGGCTCCATACTTTCAGGAATGATTCCGGCGCCGGCGAGCCCGGCGGCAGGTTGGCGAACGCGCCGAGGCCGTCCGAAACATCATTGAAAATCACCCAATCTTCCTCGGGCAGGCCGAGCAACAGCCCGAGCAGAGTCTGGGCGGAAAGCGGGCGGCCGAAATCCGCCACGGCGTCAAATGATCCGGCTTGCGCGAACTGGTCCAGCAATTTGCCGACGACGGTCTTGATGCCCGCCTCGACGCTGGCGAGCTTGCGCGGTGAGAACGCCGGCGCCAGCAGCATGCGCAGGCGCGTATGGGTCGGCGGGTCATTGTCGGTGACCACCGGCAGGCCTTGCCAGTAATAGTATTTTTCGGTGCCGGGCCAGGGCCGCTTGACGTTGCTGAAACGCTCATGATCCTCGAACGCGATTTTGGCATCTTCGTAGCGGGTGATTACCGCTTGCGGGGCGCCGGCGACTTCCACGTAGAACGGCGGCGTGGTGGACCATTCCATCCAGGCCGGTCCGGGATCGCGTTTCGTTTCGGGATTCCATAGATCGATTTGCTTGATCTTGGTTTGGTCGATATCGATGGCAGCGCCTGGCGCCGATGTGGCTTCGGCTATACTCATCCAAATCCTCCCTGCGCCCGCCGCGGTTGTGGCGGCGTCTCGATGATTACGAAATTGGCGCGATTCCGCTATGAACCCGGCTTGGTCCGGGGTCACGTGAATATGCGTCATCGGATGATGAACAAAACTCGTATGCCGGATGGCGGCGGCGCCGCGCTATTGGTTTCGCATGGATACGATGATGCGGGCGGTCAGGGTCCATGCCTACGGCGATCCGGATGCGATCCGGATCGAGGAGGTGGCGCGGCCGGTGCCAGGTCCTGGCGAGATCCTGGTGCGCGCGCGCGCGGCCGCGGTGAATCCGGTCGACTGGAAAGTGAGCGACGGCATTCTCCGCGAACGGCTGGTGATGGAATTGCCGTACATCCCCGGCGGCGACTTCGCCGGCGAGGTGGCTGCCATCGGCGACGGGGTTGCGGGTTTCGCGGTGGGCGAGGCGGTGTTCGGATTGACCAGCACGCCCGGATACCGGGCCGGCGCGTTTGCCGAATTCGTGCGCGTGCGCGCGGTGGATGTCGCGAAAATCCCGGCGTCATTGTCCATTCAGCAGGCTGCCGCGGTGCCGCAGGCGGCATTGACGGCCTGGCAGGCGCTGTTCGACCGGGCGGAATTGCGCGCGGGCCAGCGTGTGCTGATCCATGCCGGGGCCGGCGGCGTGGGCGGGTTTGCCGTGCAGTTCGCGCGCCATGCCGGGGCGGAGGTGACCGCCACCGCGTCCGCCGCCAACGCGGCGTATGTGCGCGGGCTGGGGGCGGCACGGGTGATCGACTACCGCGCCGCGCCGTTCGAGACCGAGGTGCGGGATATGGACGCCGTGATCGATCTGATCGGCGGGGAGACGCAGGCGCGGTCTTATGGCGTGCTGCGGCGCGGCGGCGTGCTGGTCAATGCCTGGGGGGCGATCATGCAGGACCTGGCCGACGCGGCCGGCGTGCGCGGGGTGAAAGTGGCTGTGGCGGCCAGTGGCGCGCAGCTTGCCGAGATCGGCCGGCTGATCGAGGCTGGCCAGGTGCGGACGACGATCGCGCGGATTTTCCCGCTGGCCGAGATCGTGCAGGCGCTGGCGCTCAGCCGAGAGGGACATGTCCGCGGCAAGGTGGTGCTGGAGATTGGCTCAAGCGGCGAGGTCGATCCCCTCTAGCCGGTCTTCCAGTTCTTCGCCGGCGTTGCGCAAGGCGGCCAGCGTGGCGTCATCCGGCGACCAGTAGCTGCGCTCCTGCGCCTCGATCAAGCGGTTGGTCAGGCGGGCGGAGGCGGTGGGGTTGAGGGCCGCGATGCGGTCGCGCATGGTCTTGTCCAGCACGAAGGTTTCGGTGATGCGCTTGTAGACCCAGGGGTCAACCGCGCCGGTGGTGGCGGACCAGCCCAGCGTGTTGGTCACCTGCGCCTCGATCTGCCGCACCCCTTCATGGCCGTGGACCAGCAGATCCTCGATATATTTCGGATTCAGCGTGCGGGTGCGCATTTCCAGCGCCACTTGCTCGTTCAGCGTGCGGACCTTGCCGTCGCCGCGGGTCTGGTCGCTGATATAGAGCGACGGCGCCGCGCCTTTCATGGTGGTGATCGCGCGGGTGAGGCCGCCCAGGCCATCAAAATAGTGGTCGACGCTGGTGACACCCAGCTCTAGCGATTCGAGGTTCTGATAGGCTGCCTGCACGGTGCCGAGGACGGCGCCGAGCACCGCGTCCTGCCGGGCCGGGCGGCCGTCCACGCCATAGGCGAAGCCCTTGCGGGCCATGTAGGCGCGGCCGAGCTCGTCCTCGTTCTCCCAGGCCCCGGATTCGATCAGGTTGTTGACGTTGGCGCCGTAATTGCCTTCCTGGTTGCTGAACACGCGCAACGCCGCGTCCTCGATGGTGCCGCCTTGCGCCGCCATGAAGGCCATGACGTGCTTGCGGATGAAATTTTTCTCCGCTGGCTCATCGGCCTGCGCGGCCAGCAGGGCGGCTTCCGCCAGCAGTTTGGTTTGCAAGGGCAACAGATCGCGGAAAATGCCGGACAAGGTGACGATCACGTCCACCCGCGGCCGGCGGAGTTCGGCGAGTGGCACCAGCTCCGCGCCGCAGAGCCGGCCGTAGCCGTCCCGCCGCGGTTTTGCCCCCAGCAGCCACAAGGCCTGCGCCAGCGGGCCGCCTTCGGATTTCAGATTGTCGCTGCCCCAAAGCAGTAGCGCGACGGTCTCCGGCAGCGCGCCGGAGTCCGCGACGTGGCGGGCCAGCAGCAGGTCCGCCTGGCGCGCGCCGTCCTGCACGGCGTAGGCGGTGGGCATCCGGAACGGATCGAAACCGTATAGATTGCGCCCGGTGGGCAGCACCGCGGGGGTGCGGAGGAGGTCCCCGCCCGGCGCCGGGCGGATGTAGCGGCCGTCAAGCGCCGCGATCAGCGCCGGCAGCTCGTTGTCTTGCGCCATCAGCGCGTCCACGCGGGCGCGCTCCACAGGCTCGGTGATGCCGGCGGCGTCCAGCACGCGCGCACGCGCCGCGGCGCCCGGCGGCGCGCCGACCACGTGCAGGCCTTCGGGGATCAGCGTGTATTCCAGCTCCAGCAGGTTGGCCGCGAGCTTGCCCATCGCGGCAGCGGGATTTTCCCAGGCCGGCGCTTCGGGTGCCAGGTCAAGCGCCGCTGCCTGCGCCTGCACCAGCTCGGCCAGCGCGGTCCGCTCCGCCGCGGGTGCCGATGGCGGCAAGCCGCGCGCGCGTTCCAGTGAGGCTTTGAGCTCGCAAAAACCCTTGTACAGCCCGGCATTGGCGACCGGCGGGGTCAAATGGCTGATCAGCGTCGCCATGCCGCGCCGCTTCGCCAGCATGCCTTCGGACGGGTTGTTGGCGGCGTACAGATAGACATTCGGCAGATCGCCGATCAGCCGGTCCGGCCAGCATTTGCCGGACATGCCGGCCTGCTTGCCGGGCATGAATTCCAGCGCGCCATGGGTGCCGAAATGCAGCACCGCATCCGCGCCAAAATCCTGCCGCAGCCATTGGTAGAAGGCCGAGAAGGCGTGGGTCGGCGCGAACCCGCCCTCGAACAACAGGCGCATCGGGTCGCCTTCATAGCCGAAGGGTGGCTGCACGGCGACGAACACGTTGCCGAATTGGGCGCCCAGCACGAACAGGGAACACCCGTCGGTCAATTGGCGGCCCGGCGCCGGACCCCAGACTTTTTCGATCTCCGCCAGATGCGGCTCGCGGCGGATATGCACGTCGCGCGGGATTTTGGCGCCGACATTGCACGGCGTGCCGTATTGCGCGGCGTTGCCCTTCAGCACGGCCTCGCGCAGCGCGTCCACATCCACCGGCACGTCCACGTCATATCCCGCCTGGTGCAGCGCGCGCAGCGTGTTGTGCAGGGAGGCGAACACGGACAGATACGCCGCCGTGCCGGTGGCACCGGCATTGGGCGGGAAGTTGAACAGCACGATGCCGATTTTTCGCGCCGAGCGCGCGCGCTTGCGCAAGGATACCAAGGCGCCGAGACGGGCCGCCAGTTTGGCCGCGCGTTCGGGGTGCGCGCACATGCGCTTCTGTTCCAGCGCCGTGCCGCCGTTGCGCCGGCCGCCAAAAATCATCGGCATTGTGGCGCCGTCCAGCTCCGGCAGGGCGACCATCAGAGTCGCCTCGATCGGCGTCAGTCCGCGGGCGTCGGCCTCCCAATCCTCGATGGTCTGAAATTCCAGAGGTGCCGCCACGATGTACGGCACGTCCAGGCCGGCCAGCGTGACCTCGGCGGAAGCGGAATCGTTATAGGCCGGGCCGCCGACCAGCGAGAAGCCGGTGAGCGAGGCGACGGCGTCCACCGTGGCCTTGCCGTCTTCGGTGAAATATTTTGCAATCGCGTTGCGCTGATCCAGGCCGACCGCGAAGATCGGTACGGTGTTGTAGCCGGCCGCCTCGATCGCGCTGATCACGCCGTCATAATGCGCGGTGTCACTGGCCAGGATATAGGAGCGCAGGAGCAGGAGGCCGATCGTGCCCTTGGCGTATTTGCAGTTCGGGATCGCGGCGCGCTCGGTCACGATCCGGCCTGCCGCGCGCGGATGGTACAGGCCGGTGTCAACATATTCCACCGGCGGCGGCGGGGCTTTCGCGCTGCGATAGGCGGCGCGCGGGCCGGCGGCGTAGCGGCCGATCATCAGCTGCATCAACCGTTCCATGTTTTCCGCCGAGCCGGCCAGCCAGTATTGCAGGCCGAGAAAATACACCCGCAGATCCTGCGCCGTGCCCGGAATGAATTTCAGGATTTTCGGCAGGTTGCGGAGCATTTTCATCTGCTTTTCGCCGGCGGAAATTTTCGCGTTGGCCTCGCGCTTGGGCTTCAGCTTTTTCAGCATCCCCATCACGCCGCCAGGCTCGTTCGCCATGTCAAGCCGGCCGAATCGGGTCTGTTTGACGATCTCGGCGGCGGACAACGCGCAGAACATCGCGTCGCAAGATTCGCGGCGGGCGGCGAGTTGCGGTGCCACCAGTTTGGTGTGGTCTTCAAGGAACAGCATGGTGGCGATCACGACGTCGGCGGTCGCGATCGCCGCGTGGCATTCCGCCAGCGCCGTCTTGCCGCCGGCCCATTGGTCCGCCGAGTGCAGCTCCACCGACAGGCCCGGCCAGGTTTTGCGCAGATTGGCTTCCGCCACGGCCGCGGCGCCGGCCATGTGACCGTCCATCGTAATGATCGCCAGGCGGATTGCCGTGCTGGGATGCGATGGGCTTGCTGACATGCTCGGCTCCGCCCGCCTGATAGCGGTTCAGAAAATTAGCGCCCGCCGTCGCCGAGTGTCAAGAATAACTTACGTCAATTAAACTTGACACTAGATCGTGGGAAAGATCAAGATGGCGCATCAGGAGGACGCGATGGCTGACCAGGTGTTTGACGTGGTGGTGGTTGGCGGCGGCCCGGCGGGCGCCATCGCGGCGGAAACCTTGGCGAAAGCCGGCAGACGCGTGGCGCTGCTGGACAAAGCGGGGCGGATCAAGCCTTGCGGCGGCGCGGTGCCGCCGCGGCTGATCCGCGATTTTGCGATTCCGGAACATCTGATCGTCGCCCATGCGCGGGGTGCGAAGATTTTCGCGCCCTCCGGCCGGGCGGAATCGATGCCGATCGGCCAGGACGGCTATGTCGGCATGGTGGACCGCGACGTGTTCGATGAATATCTGCGCAACCGCGCGGCGGAGTTTGGCGCCGTTCGCGAGACCGGCACGTTTGTGCGGATATCGCGCACGGCTGATGGCTTTGCGAATCTGCACTACCGGCCAGGAAAGTCCTCGAGCGCGGCGGAGGCGGTGCTGCGGACCAAGTTGGTGATCGGCGCGGATGGCGCGGTCTCCGCGGTGGCGCGGGCCGAGGTGAAGGGCGGTTCGGACACCAAATATGTGTTCGCCTATCATGAGATCGTCCGCGCGCCGGCGCGTGACACCGCGGGCTGGGACGCGGACCGCTGCGACATCTATTACCAGGGTGCGGTGTCTCCGGATTTTTACGGCTGGGTGTTTCCGCATGGCGATACCGCGAGCATCGGCACCGGCAGCGCGCGCAAGGGTTTTGCCCTGCGCGAGGCGGTGGGGGATTTGCGGCGCGAGGCCGGGCTGGCGGAGGTGGAAACGTTGCGCCGGGAAGGCGCGCCGCTACCGATCCGCCCCCTGAAACGCTGGGACAACGGCAAGGACGTGGTGCTGGCCGGGGATGCCGCCGGCGTGGTCGCACCCGCCTCGGGCGAGGGGATTTACTACGCCATGATCGGCGGCCAGTTGGCGGCGGAGGCGGCGGCGGCGTGCCTCGCGACCGGGGATGCGAAGGCTTTGGGGCTGGCGCGCAAGCGGTTCATGAAAGAGCACGGCCAGGTGTTCTGGATTCTCGGCTTCATGCAGAATTTCTGGTACGCGACGGACAACCGCCGGGAGCGGTTCGTGCGCATCTGCGGCGATAAGGACGTGCAGTATCTGACCTGGCAGGCCTATATGACGAAAGCCCTGGTCCGCGCCAAACCCGCGGCGCATGTGCGGATTTTTTTGAAGAACATGGCGCATTTGACCGGGCTGGCGCGGGCATAAATTAGGTCCGATCGCCACGGGCGGGGGTACCGGCGTGATTGCTCCGGGATGACACGCCGTTGCGGTGTTGCGCCTATCATCGGTGGGTTACGCGGCTTGCGCCGCTAACCCACCCTACTTGATGGGTTATGGAATATGGTTGGATCGCCCGCTCAGCTTGTGGGGGAGTATAGCTCGCACCAGCCGGTGGGGGCGATCGTCCCGGAGACGATTTTGCAGGCGTTGGGGGCGACGAACTGGATGCAGGTGCTGCATTGCTGGCCGTTGCTCGGCTTGGTCTGGTAGCCGACGGTGGAAGGGTCGGCCTTCGCGCTCTGCGCCTGAGCGCGACTGGCGATCGCGGTGGCGCCAGCGGCGCCCAGAATGGCAAGGCCGGTTTTCAGAGCGGCGCGGCGTGAGGCGGTATTCTCGGTCATTCAAATCTCCCAGATGGATCGGCGAGGCGGATATATAGCAGGTCTTTAAGGCGAAAAAGTGAAGGCGCGGTGCCCGCTTTCGCGGGCGCGCCGAGGTGCGAAACCGCTCCTCGGCTGACCATCATCTGGCGGCGTCTAAAACTTTGTCAATCTTCAGGCAAAAACGCATGCCGGCGCGTCGGCCTTGAGGGCCGCGCCGAGGTCGCGGCCGATCGCCGCGGCGTCCCGCATGCCGCCGACCAGGCGGCGTTTCAGCAGAAACGCGCCGTCCGTGCTGGCCACCAGACCGGTCAGATGCAGCGTGCCGTCCGCTGTTACCCGCGCATAGGCACCGATCGGCGTGTTGCAGGAGCCGTCCAGCACCGCCAGCATCCCGCGTTCGGCGGCGGCGCAGGCGCGGGCTTCCGGGTCCTCGATGGCGGCCAGCAGCTCGCGCATCTGGGTGTCGCTCTCGCGCACCGTGATGCCGACGATGCCCTGGCCCGCCGCGGGGACCATGAATTCCGGGTGGATGACTAGAGAGGCATGGGCGGCGAGGTCCAGCCGGCGCAGCCCGGCATAGGCCAGCAGTGTCGCCTGGGTCTGGCCGGCGGCCACCTTGTCCAGCCGGGTCGCCACATTGCCGCGGATCACCCCGCAGCGCAGGTCCGGCCGGGCGTGCAGCAATTGCGCCTGGCGCCGGACCGAGGCGGTGCCGATGGCGGCACCTTGCGGCAGGCAGGCCCAAGGGTGCCACGGGTCGGGCCGGCCGCAATCCGGCCCCAGGATCAGCACGTCCCGCGCATCCTCCCGCGTCAGCACGCAGCCGAGCACGATGCCCGGCCGCATCACCGTCTCCAGGTCCTTCAGGCTATGCACGGCGATGTCGATCCGGCCTTCCAGCATCGCCTCGTCGATTTCCTTGGAGAACAGACCTTTCCCGCCGATATCCGCGAGCCGACAGCCGGAGGCCTGAGAGGCGTCGCCGGTGGTGCGGATGATATGCTCGGCGGTGTTCTCACCCTTCAGCGCCGGGCAGATCTTTTGCAGGCGCGCGATCACGTTGCGGGTCTGCGCCAGCGCCAGCGGCGAGCCGCGGGTGCCGACATTGAGCGGCAGCGCCCGGTCATGCGGGGCAACGTGATAGACCGGGCTGAAGGACGGCCGCTGCGCGACCGGCGGGCGGAGCAGTTCCATGTTACGCGGCCCGCCGGATCGAGAGTTCGTGCCAGATGGTCGAGAGCGCGCCGACCAGGTGGGAAATATCGGCGTCCGAATGGAGCGGGGAGGGGGTGATGCGCAGCCGCTCCGTGCCGCGCGGCACGGTGGGGTAGTTGATCGGCTGCACGTAGATGCCGTAGCGGTCGAGCAGCTGATCCGAGATGCTTTTGCACTTGACCGGGTCACCCACGATCACCGGCACGATGTGGCTGGGATTGGCCAGATGCGGCACCCCGGCCTCATCAAGGGCCGCGCGCAGCGTTGCGACGCGGTTATGCATGCGGATGCGCTCCGCGGCGCTGGTTTTCAGATGCCGGATGGAGGCGAGCGCGCCGGCGGCCACCATCGGCGGCAAGGCGGTGGTGAAAATGAAGCCGGACGCGTAAGAGCGGATGAAGTCGCACAGCCCGGTCGAGCCGGTGATGTAGCCGCCGATCACGCCGAAGGCCTTCGCCAGCGTGCCCTCGATGACGGTGACGCGGTGGGTGAGGTTGTCGCGGTCCGACAGGCCGCCGCCGCGCTTGCCATACATGCCCACGGCGTGGACCTCGTCCAGATAGGTCATGGCGCCGAATTCATCCGCCAGGTCGCAGATTTCCGCGATGGGGGCGACGTCGCCGTCCATCGAATACACCGATTCGAAGGCGATCAGCTTCGGCCGGGATGGGTCGATGGCTTCCAGTTTCGCGCGCAGATCGATGAGGTCATTATGCTGCCAGACCTGGCACTCGGCGCGGGAGTGGCGGATGCCCTCGATCATCGAGGCGTGGTTGCCGGAGTCTGACAGGACCACGCAGCCCTTCATCTTGGCGGCCAGCGTACAGAGCGTGGCCCAGTTGGACATATAGCCTGAATTGAACAGCAGGGCGGCGTCCTTCTGGTGCAGATCGGCCAGTTCGCGTTCCAGCAGCAGATGGTAATGGTTGGTCCCGGCGATGTTGCGCGTCCCGCCGGCGCCGGCGCCGCATTTGTCCAGCGCCTCATGCATCGCGGACAGCACCGTCGGGTGCTGGCCCATGCCCAGATAGTCATTGGAGCACCACACCGTCACCGGGCGTTTGCCGCGCGCGGCGTGCTGGGTCGCGATCGGGAACGATCCGGCGACGCGCTCCAGATCGGCGAAGACGCGATAATTGCCTTCCCGATGCAGGGTATCGAGCTGGCTGCGGAAGAATGCTTCGTAATTCATGACGTGCCTCTCGTTGAAAATTTTATGCGGCTTGTTGGACGGTGCAGCCGGCGAAGGCGGCTTGCAGCGCGGCTTCGTGGATGTTTTTGCCGATGGCGACGACGCGTGGGGTTTCATCCGGCGGGGCGGCGAAGGCGGTGATGGCGGGGCGGCCGCCGGCGACGTCAAAATGCAGCCAGCCGGCGCCGGATCTGGCCAGGCCCTTGACGCGCTTGATGTCGCCGAATTTGCCCGCGGCGATCATGGCCAGCAGCGCCTGCAGCGCATCCGCGTCGCAGGACGCGGTAAGCTCGGTGTGCCAGGAGGTAAAACCCAGCTCATGCGCGGCGTGGTCGTGATCATGCTCCTCATGGTGAGCATGTTCGTGGTGGTGGGAATGGTCGTGATCCGCATGGCCGCAATGTTCGTCCGTGCAGACGGCGGCGGTGGAGTCCACCAGCGCCAGCGCCACCACCGGCTCGGCATCCACATGGCCGTAGCGGGCGGTGACGATCTTCACCGCCGGGTTCAGCCGCCGTAGCGTTTCCGCGACAACGTTGCGCTGCGCCGGGGAGACCACGTCAACCTTGTTGATCACCAGCGTGGTGGCCAGCCGCGCCTGGGCGGCGAAATGCGCCGGCAGCGTGGCGTAGTCGGCCAGGAAGGCGCCGGCGTCGATGATGGTTGTGACGTTCATCGCTTTCACGAAGGGCGAAAGCTCCGGCCGCGCCATGACGCCGATCAGGGACGCGATGTCCGCGACCCCGGACGGCTCGATCAGCACGCGGTCCGGTGAGAACCGCCCCACCGTCTCGCGCAATTGCGTCGCGAGATCATCCCGCAGCGAGCAGCAGATGCAGCCATTCGGCAGCTCCACCACATCGGCACCCTGGTTGTTGAGCAGCGAGCCGTCGATGCCGACGGAAGCGAAATCGTTCACCAGCACCACGGTCTTGCCGGGCAGCGTGCCGAGCTCGGCCAGGCGCCGGGTCATGAAGGTGGTCTTGCCCGCGCCCAGGAAGCCGGCGACGATCTCCGCCTCGAACGCCTTCGCCGGCTTGCGGGACGCGAGGCCCCATTGCCAGAGCTTGCCGGCCGGCAGCGGGATCACCAGGAACCAGTGCTCCAGGATCGCCAGGGCCATCATGGTGGCGAGGAAGGTGTCCCCGGAGCGGGCGAACACCGTTTTTGCGTGGACGGCGTGATCGAACAGCAGGGTGGTGATCACCATGGAGACGGTGATCGAGATCGGGAAGAACAGGTTCATCGGCTTCGACTTCAGGAAGCTTTTGAGGAAGGTCAGGTGCTCCGGCAGGAACTCCTCGTTCAGATTGCGCACGCCGAAGAACACGTTGAGTTTGGCGCTCTGATGCATCCACCACAGCACCATGAAGGTCCACATGCCGATCTGGTTGGGCGCGCCCCAGGTCTGGTCGACGATCACGATCGCGGAGGCGATGATCGCCAGCTCATGCCACAAACTGGTTTCGATGGCGTGGCCGAAATGCTTCCAGCCCGAGCAGCCTTCCGGGCAGGGCTGATTCCGCGGGCCGGTGACATAGCCCATGTAGAAGGAGATTTCCTGCCAGCCCCAGGCGAACAGGCCGAAGAAGAACGCCGCGTAGGCGGCGGCGACGGTGGTGTGCAAAGAGGTGCGGTACAGTCCGTAGACGCAGGCGAGCGAGACGATGGACGCGCCGATCATGCTGTACTTGAAGGTTTTGCGTGGCAGGTTGTCGAGAAAAATGATCGCGCCGGTGGAGAACCACCAGACGAACAGCGCGAACAGCGCCGGAAAAACATAAGCGTGGATCGCGTGCATTGGTCTCGGCTCCCTACCAGCTCGGCGCCAGCCGGACGTCGGCCGGCAAAGCGTGGCGCTTCGGATTCATCAGGAACAGGCGCAGGAACGTCGCGGCCGCCTGCGCCTGCAAGGCCAGTTTACGAATTTTCGAGACGGCGCCCGGCTTGTCCTTCAGCGCGGCCATTTTCTGGGAGATGACGAGCAGCCGGTCCATCCCCGCACGGAAGGCGGGGCTGTCGAGATCGAGGCTGACCGGAAAGGTCTGCTTCGCGATCTCGGTGGTAATGTGGAAGACCTGATAGTCGTAGGCGGTGATGTCGAGGCCGAGGGCCGCGTGGAACACGGGGCGGGCGTGGTCGCGCACATACATGGTGGCGAACACGGCGAGCAGGAAAAACCGGATCCAGAGTTTGTTCACGCCGGTCAGCATCCACGGATTGGCGCGCATCAGCAGGGCAAACGCCTCGCCGTGGCGGAACTCGTCATTGCACCATTCGCGGAACCAGTTGAAAATCGGGTGGATGCGCTTGTCCGGATGCCGCTCCAGCTGGCGGTAGATCGAAATATACCTGGCGTAGCCGATCTTTTCGGAAAGATAGGTCGCGTAGAAAATGAATTTCGGCTGGAAGAAATGGTATTTTTTCGCCTTCGTCAGGAAGCCGAGATCGACCTTCATGTTGAAGTCGCGCAGCGTGTCATTGATGAAGCCGGCGTGGCGCGCTTCGTCCCGGCTCATATAGCCGAACAGCGCCTTCAAATCGGGGTTTTTCA
>Ga0116230_10004287_pt1 | contig 13994 bp, 13 predicted proteins | sample S1TSphfallax_3_FD_88678 | JGI IMG/M metagenome (GOLD analysis project Ga0116230, IMG submission 88678) | Host-associated microbial communities from peat moss isolated from Minnesota, USA - S1T2_Fd - Sphagnum fallax MG | ecosystem: Host-associated > Plants > Peat moss > Unclassified | place...
CTCCAGTACACAGAAAACAAAAGGGGGACCAAAACTGGTTTTGTCACCTAAAGGCGTCACTGCACTTCGACCCCTAAAGGATCGCCTGACGGACGGACACAGTTCTTTTATATAGTTAGATAGATGTGTATCATTGGTGAAAATGATACACTTTTGGATGTTATTGGTTATTTCAATGTTAATCATGAGTTGGAGTAATGGATGAATGTTTATGAACATTTTGTTCTTTTGTTTGTAGGACTAGCTTTTCTACACCAATAGGATTCTTGAGATGTCAACTTTAATGGGTAGATGTATTACCATAGTACCCCAACAAATTCAGCACAAACTATCAAATAGTTAATTAAATTTCAAATCTTAACTTTGGTAGTTGGTTTTTTTAATTTGAAATTTTCAATAGGTAAATGTTTATATAAAATAATAAAAATAAATATGTTGTCTTTGTGATACATTCTAAATGTGTTTAGATTATCACATTTTTAACTTTTAAAAGTGCCAAGTTTGAATTTCAAACCCCATAGTTGAATACTTCAACTTTTGATTTTACAATAATTATTAAAATTTTGACACAAGTCGTAAATATTTTTTCAAAATTTGACAAAATCAGAAATAATTTAATTTATGTTGAAATTGTTCATGTATTATGATAGTTGGCAATGTTGGTTATTTATAATTTGCATGGGACCAACTCCTTTTTCAATTCTCAATCTATTGGTAAAACGTTTGATTTCCCATGCACATTTTTTTTGAAATTATTTATATTTGCCATCTATTTCATTTTTAAGTTCTGACTTTTAAAAATCAACATCTTGGATTTTGATTAATTAGGGGGAAAAAATTTATCATAATATTAAATGTTGGTTGAATGCAAGTTATGAATAAAAATGTATACATTGTGTAGAGCTACTAAAGTTGGGAACACCAATTATTTGTTTGTTGTTCACAATTAAGTGGTTGTTAAAATTTTGTCTTATGATGAGTGATTTTGTGCCCCATGGTGTTCATGCATAATTAAATGTTGTCCATTTGGGTTTTGACTAGGTTGTGTGTAAATGTGCATTTTACAATGATGAACAAATGGAGTTGTTTGGCAAACTTTGCATTTGCCCATACATCTTTTGATCCAATACTTTTCTTCTTTCTTTGTAATTTATTCATTTAACATCATACCATATTATCTTGTTGGTATTAAATATGTGAAAGGATAGAAATAGAACATCCAAGAACTTAGATGGGAGGTGACATCATGAAATGGCATTGGAAACAAATCAAATGAAGGTTCCAACTAAGGTGCATCAAACAATTGCATCTATTAGTGGATGGTACATAAAATATACCCACACTAGCCAATAGGTTTGCAAGGTACCCATTCTCACTAATCTATCATTAAATTAGATCTCATTGATTTTAGTCCTTGCTTTCCCAAAAGCAACATCATCAATAGATCTTGTGAACCTAACCTACAAGCTTGGGTGCTACTCATTGACAATGTGGGGTTGCTCTTTGACAAAGTGGGTGCTATTCTTCAATTTGGTGATTGTAACATGCTATAGTGATTTTATGTTCATTGCACATTGTTATCAAACCTTTTATAGAATTTGCATGTACCAACTATATTGAACAAGAAATAAAGTAAAATAAAAAGTGGTGATAAGAGGTTGTGACATAACAAAGATTAGTCATGTTTCATTAGGTCCTAATGATTTGTAAATGACAGGTAAATAGTTTTATTTAGTTTTAAATTGTGAAATTGAAGTTATGTTTAGAAGGATAAATGCAAGGAATTAGGATTGAATTGGATTTGAAAGATGATGGTTTGGCTTTTAGATTTTGTGAGAAAGGGCATGAGTCAATAGATATTAGAATGGCTATTGGTTTTTTTTTAAATTGCTCATTTAGTTCCAGATTATGAAAATGAAGTCATTTTTATGGTCATGCCACACTTGGAGGTAAATTAAAGTTATTTCAAAGTTAGTTGCGGTAAAGTTATTATTGTAGCCACACATAAAGAGGTACCTACTTTTAAATCCTACATGGATCTTATGTGGATGTTGATGGGGAAGGGGGAGGTAAATCAAAGTTAATTAACTTTATTCAAATTTACAAAATTAGAAGGTTTTTTCAAAAAATGCCAAAGGTAATTATTTCCAAAAATAACTTTTAGATAATTCAGTGGCAACTTAACGCTAAGGCCTTCAACCTTGGCAAGCATTCATGCCTATTGCCTTCATGTGTGATGTCCAAACTTTGTTGTTCTCCCTTTCTTGTAGCAATGTAGACCTTGCAATTTGGACTTGTTGTTCTCCTTTTTTTGCATCAAAATAAACAACAACAAATGCAAAAGCAACTTGAAGGAAGTTTTGAAGAAGCTACGTTCAAAAGTGACACTAATGATTATGGGAATTTTATTTTTTTTAAATCCATATATTCATCACATGGTGTGGCCACTATTTTGAAAAAGCTTGAAAAAACTAAGTTAACCATGCCCGAAAGCTTTATGTGTGGACAAGCCATAGATAAAATGTTAGGAGGAAGGTAGAAGGTAAGTGGTAGATAACTTTTGGTTGGTACATGCCATTTTTTAAAACATTAATTAGGAAAAACTAGAAAAAACACACTACCTCCAAGTGTGGCTTGACCATTAGAAATATAATTATCTTTAAATAAATAAATTCAAGTTAAAAAATATAAAGCTACAAGGAAAATGGATTGAGTGGGTTTGAAAAGCTGTGATTGGTAGATCATCAAGGTGGTATCCTAATAGATATGAATGTCTGATCCAATCCAACCTTCATGTAAATGTGTGAATGCAATGAAATAGGGTGTGATTCCATGATAATATTATTATAGAATGAGAGTTTGAGAATTTTGTTTAATGTGAAAAAAATGATAACAAGAATATTAGTAAAGAAATTGTTTAAAAGAAAAACCAAGAAATTTATTGTTTAATAATTGGCCTAGGCATTATATTGGTTGGTTTTCAACAAGGTTTGTCAAGAACTAGCCTTTATGCATATTAATGAATTCTTAGCCATAAAATTCAAAAAACTTGATGCCCTTATTGGGTGATTATTCCAACACATTGATATGAGGCGAATAATCAAAAAATTGAATTTTAAAAATATTTGATAGCTTGTATGTAAATGAGAAAATGAAAAAAATTAATAACCAATTCAACAAATATTGAAAAAATCAATAATTGGCCATCATTGGTTTGAATTTGTTGCTTTTTGTTCTATTTACATAACAAACAAGCAAAACGATGAAACCTTGCTAATCATACATAAACCAAAGCACCCAAAAAAAGGAGAAAATAAGGGACAAAATGGAAGGACACACATCCAATAAGACAAAAGAACCAATTAAGAAGGTGAACCACAAAGGGAACATCAAGTTCCCAAACCCCTTCTTCTCACAAGAAGCATATCAAATAGGGAAAGGGGAAGACCTTTTGAGAGGACGCATAACCTAGAAAAACCCTCACCTATGGCAACAACATGTTTCAAAATAGAGATCACTTGTGCACGCTGTAATGCCATTGACACCTTCTACTTATAAAATGTGTGCAAAATTGAAAGAGGAGGGCTTCTAGTGCCCTTTCTTCCCCATGCCATGTTGGCACATCGATGAAAAAACCCACCCACCTATTGGTGTAGACATTAAAAAATCTCCACAATTACAAGGAGAAACATGTATGTTGGGAACATATTGCAATAAAGATCATCTTTCGCCTAAGCTACAACTATCACCACACCCCCACAAAAAAAACACTTTGTGAAACCAAATCAATTCAAGTGGGGTCGATGATGACAACATCTACTAATGTGTAAACACCATTGACTAATAACACTATGTTGATTTGATGGCATGAATACTATAGGGCAGGGGGCGGAAGGACATGGGTCTATTTTCGTGAGACATGAAATTTCACATCTTTTGCAATGGCCACAAAAACATTTCGCACAACATCATGCGAGGCCGTCCTCTCCCCACCATGTGTGCAACAAAAAAGGAGGATCCCCATAGGATCCGAAGGTTGGTTACAAATGTCATGTGATACCCCAAGGACTAAAAGATGGGAAAGACCCAACCTAGAACAAAATGTGATGGAGGAAACATCTAAAAGGCATGCAAAAAAAAATGAATTATTGGGTAGGGTAACAATTAAACTCTTGCACCACATGACCTCCTCAAGTGCATTCAATGTGAATTAGAAGGTAAATAAAAAATGATGTTAATAAAAAAATGGTTGTGAAATCTTTCTGAAATAGCCTCTTAAAGGTGATTTGTGCCTCTTTTGGCCAATTATTCAAAAGGGGGGACACATGTTGTAGCCCTTGGGAGAAGAAACTCTCTTTTTGATCTTAAATGTGTTTGGAAGGGAAGGACCCCAAGTTATTCACACTTATCGTTTCCAACAAAAACGAGCAAGGATCTAACAAAAACATGGAAGTAAAACCATGAAAAAGAAAGTTCTTGTAGAACCACATAAAGCATAAAAAGACAAGCCGGAAAAGTTCATTAAAGGGTGTTTAGTGTCTCACATTTTTTGTTTGATCTAGATTTTATGAGCTTTAGGTAGTTTTAGAATTAGCTTTAGCAAGCAAATCATGGTGTTTGGCTTTTGCACTATGTTGTTAAATACAACTCGCCTTTGAGAAATTGTCACAAGCCATTGCCATTTTAAAAAACACAAGTACATTCCCAAATCACAACAAAGAAGGACTATGTGCTTCTTTCTTTCATCTCTAGTTTGTAAGACCTCTAATAAATGTAACTAATTCCAACTAGTTTGGTAGTTTGCAAGTAGTAGCTAGAAGGAAGGAAGACGAACAATAATGACAATAACATAAGAAAATAAATGCAAAGAAGAATATGACATGAGTGGGTCCCAGTTTAATAAAATAACCCACTCTAATAATGTAAATGTACTTGAAAGCTTGTAAACAAAATTGCATTAGTAAGCACACATAAGTTTTTTTAAGGTTTGTTTGGGCTTTTGCATCCTAGTGTTTTGGGTGTAGCCTTTTTTTGTATGGCTCCCTCTTTACATTGTCCATTGGTTTGAGATGCCCTTTGTCCACATTGATCTAGCTTTTATATTTCAAGTGGCATTTCGAGGTATATCAAGAGTGTTCACCCTCATGTTAGCCTTGTCTCCTAGGCTAGCTAGGTTGTTTTATCTTTGTAAGTGTCCTCCCTTCTTGTGTTACACCCTGGTTCTATCCCTCTTACTTTTAAAAGTTAGCTTCGGGCCTAATCTAGTTTCATTTTGGGGTTATTTGAAGTTCATTTGGCATGCCCTCAATTGTTTCATAAGATCCCTCAAACCATCCAAGATGAAGTCACGTAAGGTTTCTACTTACCCTTTTATTGAATTGTTCAAGATTCAATGGACGAATCAGCATGGTTCTTTCTCCTCATGTTGTGACGTCGCAAATGTTTGCACTATATTCAAAGAGGTCGTTTAGGTTAACAAGAGGTTTCAACACCTTAAAAGGTTTACGGCCGACAACTCTAGTCTTTTCTTTAGGAGGAGTCTTCTTATGCCTCACATGCTTCCTATTCTTATCGTTCATTGGATAAATTTTTGACTACTCATTTTTGTCGATGTTTGACTTTGAGTAAAGCAAGACAATAAAATAGTGCTACTAAAGCTCTTCAACCCATGATGTTAATTATCTTATCCAAGGACACCATTGCAACTTTATGTCAGTTGCACCCCTTTCCATCATACCATGTTCCTCCACTTATTTGTGATTATCAGTTTGAACATATTTTTGTCCTGGATAGGATTTTGTTTACACATACCTTAGCCATTACTCCCCATTCATGTTTGAGTGGGCTACTTAAGATGGTTTATGAACACCTCTCAAGATGTTTCATACCAAAGGACCCATCTTCAAGGTTTTCAAAATTATTCCAAGTTGTTATTATTGTTGCTTGTGGTGATATTCTTAAGTCAATGGCCCTAGTGTTGGAGGTTAGTAGATTGTCAATAATGGCTAAGGATATTGGTGATCTTCATTTTATTGCCATAGGCGAGGTGTTTCTTCAACATATTAATTGCTCCATTGACCTACAACTTTGAGGGCCATTTCAAAAGCATTTATCTTGCCATTAGTTTAGAATATCGACCCCTTGAGGTTGTGATACCATCCCTTTTGGCATCAGAAACTTCTTCAATCTACACCTTGATTGGGTCATGATGTAAGTTGATGTTGAAAATGCTTTTAATAGTGTTTATCGAATTGTTATTTTTAAAGAGTTGCGAAATGTCGAGGGACCTTTAACAAACATTGCCCCCTTTCATTACTACAAATCATGGTTTTTCTACTAGGGAAATTTGTCAAAAAAGACCCAAAAGTGACACTGGTCGACTTAACCAAGGTGCCATTTTGCACAAGTTGATTTTGATAATGTCTATTTTAACTAATGGTTTTTTTTACTAACTATACTTCGTCATTTTGACTAGCAAAATGATTAATAAACTAATTGATTATTTGACTAGTAGATAATAAACCATTTGATTAGGTCAATTTTATTCTTAAATTCAAATATTTTCTAATTTATTATTAAAATAATAATAGGTAGGTAGGTAGGTAGGTAATAAATAGGCATAGGTAGGTCAAAAATAAACATTAGATAGGTAAGTGCCAGCCTAGCCTAACTTAGCCTACCCAACTTAACCTAACCTAATTTTACTTCACCGAACTACTTTAATTTAACTTATTTACCCTAACCTTCTAAACATGCACATAGGTTGTAAGTACAAGAACTTGAACCCCAAATCTTCACAATGACAAACCAAGTCCTTATAATTAACTAAACCATTAAAGGCGTTCAACTTTTATCAAGTTTTAAAATTTCATATGTTTGTTTCAAATCATTAAACATAATGACAAAGCTTAGGCGACAACTAGTGGTTAAACCTAACATCTAAACTTAATGACATAAAATAATGATTAAACTTAATGGCTAAATTTAATGATTTAAAGTAATGGCTAAACCCAATGATTTAAAGTCAATGATTAAACATAATGGCTACATTTAATGGTTAAACTTAATGATTTAAAATAATGGCAAAACATAATGGCTAAACCTAATGATTTAAAGTAATGACTAAATTTAATGGTTAAACCTAATGACTTAAAATAATGATTAAACCTAATGCATTATGAGAAATCGTGTCCACCAAAACCACACTACCCTACAACTAAAACTTTAAAAAAAAAACAAATATACAATAATTATGTAATTATCCCTTGGGTATTACAACCATTATGCAACTATCCCCTTAAAAAATAGTGTATTAATAAATAAATTGTCATGTCAAAAAATCAGTTAGTTATATTATAATTACAAATGAATTGAAAATGGGTCTTTTATATGGTAATTTATACACATTGTACATACATATATAGTCAACCATGTTTTGACTTTTTAAGAATTGCATTGTAGTTACATGTGGCAGGTACTTTAAAACTATTATAAATGTGTTTTTAAAACAACAATTATGTTGCAACTAATGTACAATGTACATACATGCAATCATGCCACATGTCCACATTTCCACCATCCATTATGGGATACATTTGCAATTAGTTTTTTATTATGATTCCCATTGATACAATAAGTATGGCTAATAGTACGCCACTACTAAAGTATTATTGTTTAATTATGTTGTGACCATAATACTACTTATAATTCAATAAGGATACATATTCATAAATTATTTATATTTTCATCATATGTGTTTCATTTTGAGTGATTTAAAATGTTATGGGAGCATTACCTCAAGTTTTACAAATCATCTTTGAAGTGCAAAGGAAAATGAGTAATGAAAATAACTTGGTTTCTTATATTCTCACATTAAAATACATGTAGCATTTTGGGATGAACTTTAAAAGGTTTAACCCAAAGGCAAAACATAAATTAAAAAAAATAAATTCATGGCTATTTTTCAATCCATTCAATCTTGTGTTTTCCTACCTACTTACCTACTTAGGTAGGTAAGCAAGTCTTATTTTTCTACCTACCTATGTATGTAAGTAGGTCATAAGTAAATATGTAGGTATGGAGGCCTTAAGACCTACCAACTTACCTACCTATGGTTATGTACGACCTATTTAGTTATTAAAATAAATATTTAAATATTTTATTTTCTCCAAAATTTAATTAATATGCCAAATGGTAATTTTTATTATGCCATGTGTCGTAATCTTAGACCATCATTAACAATCATAATGGACAATGGAAATCAATATTTCAAAAAAAAAAAATTATGTCAAATTTTTTTATAATGCTACATGTTAGATTTTAATCAATGGATGACAATTAATGACATTAGCATGACATCATGTGTGTAATTATAATGGAGTTGCATAATAGTTGGAGATGAGTTGTTTAAACTAAATTACAATTGAATTGTAATTAATTGCACCATATATATAGTGAGTTATAACTTTGTAATTCATACAACTTGTTTATTAACACTCACAACGTATAAATATAATGAATTACAAGTGTCTTTTGCAATTCAAACATTGAGTTGCAAGGTTAGTTATAAAACATCATTTTTTCTCATAGTGATGGTTAAACTTAATGTTTTAAAAGAATGGTTAAACCTAGTGGCTAAATTTAGTGATTTAAAATAATGGTTAAATCTAGTGGTTAAATTTAATGACTTAAAATAATGGCTAAACATAATGGTTAAATTTAATGATTTAAAGTAATGGCTAAACTTAATGGCTAAACTTGGTGAATTAAAATAATGGCTAAACATGATGGCTAAACATAGTTGTTAAACTTAGTGATTTAAAGTAATGGCTAAACATTGGTTAAATCTAATGATTAAATCTACTGGTTAAACATAGTGACTAAACCTAGTGGATAAACTTAATGGTTAAATTTCAAAACAAAACATAATGGTTAAACCTAAGTTATACCTAGTGGTTAAATTTAGGTTATACCTCATGGCCAAGTTTAATGGTTGAACTTAGGTTAAACCTGGTGCCAAATCTAGTGGTAAAACATAATGGTTAAACCTAAAGGTTAAATTTAAATTAAACATAATGGTTAAAATTTGGCAAAATTTTGGGTGAATCTAATGGTTCAATCTAATTGCTAAACATAGTGGCTAAACTTAATGGTTACATGTAATGGCTAAAATTAAGTAAATAAGTGGTTGGATAGGTAGGTAAATAATATGCAAGTAGGTGGGTAGGTATGTAAATAAGTAAGTGGGAAAGTATAAGTAAATAAGTAAGTAGGTAAGTAACTAGTTAAATAAATAAGTGGATGAATAAGTAAAAACTAGATATATAGGTTAGTAGACCATGTCGTATTTGATTCAAAATCATTAGTTATCTTGATTAAATGTTCAACTTTACTAAAGGCCATTTGTCACTTTGACTAAAGATCATTGGCCATGTTGATTAATTATTCAACTTGATTAAAAATTAGTGGCCATTTTGGCTAAGGTTGTGCAATTTGATTATGTGTATCTAATTAAATAAAGTGTTATAATCAAGTTGATAAGTAAACAAATACACATGTGTCATTAAAACCCTTGGCCCTTAATCAAATGCACATGTCCATTAATAAAAAATGAGAAGTGAGTCAATTTGAACCTCTTAAAAATCATGATTTGTAATAATGTTTATCAGGTTGTTTTATGGTGTTCATTTTTCTCTTTACTACCAACATGGGTAGCATGAAAAAGGGGTCACCATTATTGAATCATTTTTAGGTAGAGGCAGGGTGACCTTTTAGGAGGTCTTTTATTTGCCCTGGTTCATTAAACAACACTCTTAAAGACCATTGTGTGAATCTTTAGCTGTGTCTTTCCATCTTTAACGCACAATACCCACATCATGGGCCTTATGGATGAGATTATCCTTGCCTTTGACCTCCTTTCGACCCAGTTAACCTTTGTTGGGCTTAAGGTCAAAATGTCAAAATGCAAGTTTTGGAGTTCATTAGGGATTTTTTCAAGCACATATATTCTTCAGGGGTACAATTTGGTCACATATGACTCACACATTTTGGGTGTGCAAGTGGGTTATTAAGACTTTATTACACATTTTTTGGATGAGATTTTATCTGAAGACATGACACATATTGATGATCTTCTTTTTTTAGAAGATGCATAGGTTACATTCGGCATTTTGTTCTCATGTGTTACTCATCGACCTTTTATCTCATTCAGACAATACTTCCTTCTTATTCCTTCCTGTATTTTTTGGCAGGTTTTAATAGGAAAGTTATGAAGGTGTGTGGGGACATTATGGGTTTAAGGTCATGGGAATTTATTCAAGGCCTCTTAATGGGGTGTCATGTTCGATTACCAATTTCCTTTGGTGGTGTAGGCCTTTTATTTATGGAGGTTGTGCCCCATCTACTTTTCTAGGGAGTTGGGTTTTGGTGGTTCCGTATTTGTGTTCCAGGTTTTGTATTTTCGATAGACCTGTTTTGGAGGAGTATGTTTATCAGGTTGAAGGGGGCCCACACCTCCTTCAATCATGCTTTCATGTAATTCAAGATAATTTTCCTCCCACAATTAAAAATATGAATTTTTATTTTGAGAGTTTGGAAATTACTAATGCCCTAAGTTTGCATGAATCTTTGATGGACATCTATCACAACACATCCTTTAGATCTATCTTGGAGGAAATATCCATTTCCTCAACATTTAAAGCCCACATTTGCTTTTGTTTGGGCAAAGGGGTAGCCCTATGGTTGATTATTAGGCCACCTATTTGTTCGTTCCACATCACACATTCTATTTTCATTTCAATGTTGTGTTTTCATCTCAAATTGATTTAGCTTCAACATCTAATCTTTTCATGTGTCACCATGGACATGTGTTAAACGCATCTAACACACATTTAACACGTTGTCTATTCGAAGGTTAATGGATATCCACACATGATGCCATCTAAAATGTCATGTATGCCCTTGTTTGAAATAGTGGGCATGCTATGTGGAGAGAACGGTGATACACTTTTACGTCGGGAGTTTCATTATGAGTCCATCTTTACATGATTTGCAATGATTAGGTCTTGTTGCCAATGTGGCGATTATTGACCCAACATGGGAGATGGTGGCTACAAGTGTCATTAGTTGATCAATAGGTGTAGCTACGAAACTTAATGCCATTGTTGAAATTCAGAAGTTAGAAGGTTTCATGAGGGGCACCACTTTATTCTAGTGGCCATGGAGATGCATTACACACCCAGGTGGGATATGGATAATTTTATTAAGGAGTGTGCTTGTTTTTTCCACGATAAATGATCGGGAGGTCATTTATCCTTGTCCTTTTGCATTCAATTTTTCAGGCATCGTGTTAATATTGCTTTTTAACATGTTTTAGCCTCTGCTATAAAAAAGAAAATTATGTTGGCATGAGATGTTCATTCTAGACCTCCTATTACTATAAAATCCCATGATTTGCATGTAGGTGACATTAGAGGGGTTGTGGGTGAGATAACTTTTTACCACAAGAGGGACTAGCTCTCTCCCTTCTTTGGTTTTTGTGGGTTGCATGTTTTTTGACCTTTCTTTAGCCTTCCCTTTTGTCTTCTGTGTGATGGTTCTAGCCACTAGTTTTTATTGGAGTTTTTGCATTGCTTTAGGTAGTGACAAGTACATGATAAAACAACCAACATGTATTGCATCTCCAATAAGATCTACAAACTTGAAGTCCATGCATGCATGCCCCTTGCCAATGTTATGACAAGGCCTTCAATGGCTAGCTATGCCAAGCTATGCTAGCTCATTGCAAAGAACACCAAAGTATGTCAATTGAAGCATAAAGGCAAGGATACATGCATGGAAAAAAATGCACATACATATGTAAAAACCAATGTTGGTGAGTAAATCTGTATCCCAAATATACCTTGAATATATAATAGGTAAATATATATCTTGCTTGGCATGTAAATATTTTTGGCAACCTTTTTAATTACACTACCTAGTTGGCAAATATTTTAGACTTACCTTGTCTTTATTTTGCCCAATTGGTACATAGTTGAGGTTTACCCTTTCTCAATGGAAGGTAATTGTTTTGAAGATGGAAAAGATAAAATATATGTTAAAATCATGGTATAGCATATATGCATTTTCATATTTTGAAATGCATGTGGTTATGATGGATTTGTTCAAATCATGATGACTAACTATTGAATATATTTGCTTTTGGTAATTTATTTGCATTCATTACTTTAATTACTTAAGAGAAACTCTTATCACATGCTCTTGGGACCCCTTTATATTTTACAACTTTTTCCATTACAAAAGTCTTGAATATATTTTCAACACTACTGATTGATTTATTATTTTTTAATTTTTTGATAGGATGTTTGAAATTTCACATGTTCATGTAAATGCCAATTACAGAAATAATTGTCTTTCTTTTTTTAAAAATGTGCCACACTTATGTAAAAACTTTTACCCTACATTTAACCCATTTATACTAGCATGCTATGATAAGGTAAACGATACAATTTTTATCCTTACCTTATGAATAGGGCAAATGTTGATCATTTGCCCCTTACTCTACTTCTGCAAAGCCATTAGCCTTACTCAATTTGCTTTTTGAAGCCTATATATCTTTACCCAATTGATATATAAAAATCAATATGCCTGTCCAACACTGGGGAAAAACCTTGGGGCATGAATGTGAGCAATATCTCGAATATTGAAGTTGTGGAGTGTCACTAAAACAAAACTCAGAACTGTCAGGACGTTTAGGGTTTTAGGGTTTCAGGAGGAGGAAAACTGAGGTCAGGTTTTCAAAGCTTTAATTCACAAGGTCTATTTCCTGTTTGCTGTCTTTTCTTTTCTTTTCTTTCCATGGAAGACCCTTAACCTTTCAGGCCAGGTTCTTCTTTGAGTGCCATTTTCCAAAGCCATAGGAAATAGGAAAAGAAAACCCTAGAACATGGAAAAGAAAGTCGAAAAAGAAAATAAGAACACAACACCCAGGTCCTACACACAAGCCTCTGTTCATCCACAAAGTCACAACTGGTTTTAAATAACCGAGAGTTGGGTGTGGACAGGGTAGGACCCGTCCCAGGTGAAAGGGCACTGATTTGCCTCCCTTACTAACTTTGCTACACGTTTGCTACATAAGGTACCGTATGTAGAAGCCGTGCGCACATCGTTTTGCCTTACTGTTGCAACAAACAACAAACCAAAACTTCCTCGTCCTTCTTGTCCACAAAAACATACATACAATTGTGTTCCTGGCTTATTGAATAGATCGGTTGTTTCCCCAGTCCTCCATCTCACCTCCCATTGAAAGTCCTTAGTATTGTTGCAATAATGCCAGTCAAGGAGATAGAAGAGATCAAAACTTTTTAGTTATGGACACTTACTTCTCTTGAAGCCTATTATTGGAGGTCTTTTGTCACCACCCACAATCATGCCAACCAGATAGGTAGATGACGGGTTTGCTTCGGCGTTTCGGATTTCTCTCTATGGAGAAGACGGCACATTTTGTGTGCTTCTTTCTTTTGTTTTGGGCTCTTTTTTTGGAATGTTGAGTTGGTTCAGCTTTGTCTATTTTTTGGAGGTTTGTGTTTTTGGCTTTCAGGATCTTGAATAGAGACTAGGTGGGTACGAGAGAGAGAGGGTCGATGATGAAGTTTTAAGGATTAGTTTGTGCTGTTAGTTTTCTTGTCATGATTGTCTTGGAGCCAAGACTCCAAGAAACAGGGAGGACAGAAGGATTCACATTTTGGAAGTTGAATTGTTTTGTTAAGATTTTCCTGCGGCACCGGTTTGGAGACAACGAGAGGAGAGGAGACCTGTCCATTTGTGGGTATCTGTCTTGGAGAAAGAAACAAAGAAACAAGGTGGACAGAAAGATTCTCATCTAGAAGTTGACTTGTTGTGCTGTGATTTTCCTCTTGTCCTTAGTTGGGAGAAAGAAAGAAGAGGAGAGGAGAGCAGATCTGTCCACTTAGCTTTCTTGTCGTTGCGTTGGAGAG
>Ga0116230_10004288_pt1 | contig 13990 bp, 12 predicted proteins | sample S1TSphfallax_3_FD_88678 | JGI IMG/M metagenome (GOLD analysis project Ga0116230, IMG submission 88678) | Host-associated microbial communities from peat moss isolated from Minnesota, USA - S1T2_Fd - Sphagnum fallax MG | ecosystem: Host-associated > Plants > Peat moss > Unclassified | place...
CGGGCGTGTCGATCACGCTCACCGGCCTGGTCAACTGGCAGTCGGTCGCCGGCGACGGCGCCCCGCTGGTCAACGCCCTCAAGCGCGTCGCCCTGCTGCCCGGCGCGCACCGCCTGCACTGGGTGCGCTTGGCGGTGCTCTTCGGCGCGATCCTCGGCATGATCTCGTCCATCCTCGTCGGCCAGTACGGCCAGGCGCGCATCTGGTTTGCCATGTCGCGCGACAAGCTGCTCCCGCCCGCCTTCAGCAAGGTGCACCCCATCTTCCGCACCCCCGCCTTTTCGACTATTGTCGCCGGCATTCTGGTCTCCATCCCCGCCGGCCTCTTCGACGTCGGCACCCTCGCCGAGATGTCCAACATCGGCACGCTCTTCGCCTTCGTGCTGGTCTCCATCGGCGTCCTCGTCCTCCGCGCCAAACAGCCCGAGCGCCACCGCGGCTTCCGCGTCCCCCTGGGCCCGGTCATCCCCGTGCTGAGCATCGTCTTCTGCCTGCTGCTCATGGCCGGCCTCCCCGAACGCACCTGGATCCGCTTCTTCGTCTGGCTCATCATCGGCCTCGTCGTCTACTACTTCTACAGCCGCAAACGCAGCGAGTTTTACGAAGGTTCAAAATGAGTTATTTGTTCTTTATCGACGAGAGTGGACATGACCATAAGAACACCCCTTACGAAGTGCGGGGCGGTGTTGCAATCCACGCCAGCAATCTATGGGCTTTTATTCAAGCTTTTCAAGATCTCGAGGAGGCTTGTTTCGGTACTCAGCTCTCAGCGTTCAATATTGAATTGAAAGGCAGCCGACTGCTTGAGAGAAAAAGATTCAAACATGCCGCACAGGGAGAGATTCTTGATGATCTAGCGAGAAGAAAGCATGCTCTAGGGTTTCTGCATCACGGTCAGAACAGGACTTCCCCAAGCGAGGTTGAATTCAGGGCCTTCGGTCAGGCTTGCCTGGAGATGGCGAGAGGGATCTTCAGGCTCTTGGAAGCGCATAGAGCGAAAATATTTGCGGCGGCTGTTCCTCGAACGACGAAGAACCCTAAAACTTCAATAACAGCCGAATATCTAAGGAAAGACCAAGTCTATCTCCTTCAGCGTTACTTCACGTTCGTGCATTCGAAGAACGAAACGGGGCTTCTGATCTTCGACGAAACAGATGACAGTGCAGACCTGCATTTCATCCGACAAGTCGAACGCTACTTTACACGGACATCCACCGGTCGCTTTCGATCAACAGCAATTGTTCCAGTGCCTTTGTTTGTGAACTCTGATTTGACCCGAGCAATTCAGGCGGCAGATGTATGCATCTACGCTCTGAATTGGGGTTTCAGAGCACCGAAAGGTATGGATGCCGAATGGCGAGACGAAATTCAGGCAGAGTTCTCTGATTGGATATATAAGTTGCAGGCTTACGGTAAAGAGTCAACGGATTCAGGAACTCACTCTTGGTACGGCATAGTGTATGTTCCAGAACCGTTTGGTTCCACGCCTTAAATGTAAAGAAGGCAAAGCATTCGACATCGGCTTTCGCCAAGTACGAAGCAGAGCCTCCGTAATAAGTATAGCGAACTTTTCGCAAAAGCCAAATCGACTATGTGATCGACATTAGTGCACCCGTCTAAACATCCGCTCATCGAACCGGAACGCCCGCTGCTGCACGATCTTCATCGTCGCAAACTCCCTATGCCGTGGATTGATCAGGAAATTCCACTCCACCTCAATCACCACGGAAGGAACCGCCATCACCAACGAGTCCTGAGCGGCGAACCACTCGTCGCCGATGGCACGCGTTGCAGTCATATCGAACCGCCACGTTGGCCCAAGCCGCTCTAAGATCTCTGCCTGCTGCTTCGCCACGATCTTAGGGCTGACCGCGACTTCAGCCTCAACAGCCATCAGGTCTCGCGGCTCGTCTTCACCGTCGATATGGATAAACAGCTCCAGCGCCGCCAGCGACAGGTGCTCCGAGGCGTACGCCACAGGTACTCCCTCCGAATTCCAGCGCCCAGAGGTTGTCCGGGAACCCTCTCCAGAGAAGGCGGTGGCAGCAAAGCGCTCACTGCAGATACGCCATACCCGCATCAGCTATAGATTCCATACTCGATCCGGCGCAGGATCGTCTCGACATCCTTGCTTCCCGCATCGGTATCGAGCAGATCCAGCGGAACCTCTCCACCCAGCGCAATGTTTCGCTTCTGCAACCACCGGGACGCCTTCTCAGAACTGCCCAGAGTGTCCTTGGTCGTCGCGAACACCCTTGCCACCCGCATCGTCCGGTCGCTCTCCTCCGCCGTCAGCCGTGAGCCGCTGGCCAGCCTCCGGCTCAGCGTCCGGTCGCTGATCCCCACCACCTTCGCCAGCGCCTTCAACTCGATCGACATCTCCTGTGCCAACGCCAGAAGCGCCTTCACCGGCAACCCTTCGCGCGTCATCACACGCAGATCGGTATCGAAGCCCACCTTCCGCTTGAGCACCTTCGGTCCGCCCAACACATCCGTGATCGCCGCTACCGTCATACGACAATTGTCCTCCCATATCCGCCATTTGGCAAACATCCCACACGACAGCACCGTACCATGGAGAAAGATGTCCACCTTCCTCACCGCCGCCTGGCGCAAGCTCATCATGGCGCAGTACGCTGTCGACCCCGTCGTGCTCGCGCCCTATCTTCCCGGCGGCCTGGAGCTCGACACCTACAACCACCAGAGCTTCGTCTCCCTCGTCGGCTTCCTCTTCGACCGCGTCCGCCTCAAGGGCGTCCCCGTCCCCTTCCACACACGCTTTGAAGAAATAAACCTGCGCTTCTACGTCAGGCGACCTATGCACGATGGCAGCCAGCGCCGCGGCGTCGTCTTCATCAGCGAGCTCGTCCCGCTGCCCGCCATCACGCTCACCGCCCACGCGCTCTACGGCGAAGCCTACCGCACCGCCGCCACCCGCCACCTCTGGCGCACCAGCCCGGCAGGCACCGAGCTCGACATCAGCTACTCCTGGCAGCTGCCGAAGCCGCGACGATCCAACAAGTGGCAGCATCTCTCCGTGCAGGCCGACGCGCGCTCCGTGCCCATCGCACCCGGCAGCCTGGAGGAGTTCATCACCGAGCATTACTGGGGCTACACGCTGCACACCGGCCTTGTCCCCAGCCGCGGTGCCACCGGCGAGTACGGCGTCGCGCATCCGCGCTGGCAGGTCTACCCCGTGCGCAGCGCGCAGGTCGCGGCCGACTTCGGCGCGCTCTACGGCCAGGCCTTCGCCCACCTGACCGAACGCGCGCCCGACCACGTGCTGCTCGCCGAAGGCTCTGCGATCGCCATCCGCAGCGGCAGCCACTTCACAGCCTGAGTGGGCGTTGCACTGTACGCTGTCCCGCTTCGCACTACACTGGAGCCATGGCCCGGACGAAACTCGCCGAACCGATCGACCCTATAGCCTGGCTCCGCGGCCTGCCCAAGGCTGAGCTGCATCTGCACCTCGAAGGCTCCATCACGCCGGAGACGCTGGTGGAGCTCTCGCAGCGCAACGACGCCGAGCCGCTCTCGCTCAGCGACGCCCGCGCCGTCTACACCTACTCCGACTTCCTCAGCTTCCTGATGAGCTTCAAGGCCGTCACCGAGCGGCTGCACCGCCCCGCCGACTACGAGACCATCACCTACAACATGCTGCGCGAGCTCGCCGCCCAGGGCATCCGCCACGCCGAGGCCTACATCTCCATCGGCATCCTCTACCGCTTCGAGCGGCTCGATGTGGACGAGGTGATGGCCGCCATCGAACGCGGCCGCGCGCGCGGCGAGCGCGACTTCGGCACCACGCTGCTCTGGATCGTCGACGCGGTGCGCAACTTTGGCGTCGCCGAGTGTGCGCGCGTCTTCCGCAAGGCCGCCGAGTTGCAGCACCGCTACCCCAGCGTGGTCGGCGTCGGCATCGGCGGCGACGAGGTGCGTGGGCCCGCGCAGGAGTTTCGCGAGCTCTACGAGGAAGCAAAGGCCAACGGGCTGCATCTCACCTGCCACGCGGGCGAATCTGCAGGGCCGCAGAGCGTGTGGGCCGCGCTGAATCTCGGCAGCGAACGCATCGGCCACGCGCTCACCGCCGAGCAGGACCCCGACCTGCTGCAGGTGCTCGCCGAACGCCAGGTGGTGCTGGAGCTGAACATCACCAGCAACCTGCGCACCGGCTGCTGCCACGCGCTCGCCGAGCACCCCGTGCGGCGCTACTTCGACGAGGGCCTGATGGTCACGCTGAACTCCGACGACCCGCCCTTCTTCGGCGCGACCCTGCTCGACGAGTACCTGCTGGCGCACCGCGAGTTCGGCTTTACGCTGGAGCAGCTGCGCGAGCTTGCCGCCAACTCCATCGAGGCCAGCTTCCTGCCGCCCGAGCGTAAGCTGGCGCTGCTGAGCGAGGTGGAGCGCTACGGCTGGTGAACGTAGACAGTAGACAGTAGACAGGAGAAAGACTGCCGTAGCGTCGTGGTCTCCACTACTCTCTACTGTCCGTTCTCTCTACTGTCCGCTTCTACTCCGGAATACGCGGCGCGAAGTAGCCCTTCTTCGTGCGCACGGAGTAGCGCGGGTCGCGGCACTGCAGGTAGATGGTGCGGAAGCTGCCGTCGGCCTTGAAGTCCGCCGGCGTGTACACCAGCGAGTACTGGCTGCGCAGCTCGACCTCGATGTTGTGGAAGCCGATCGCTACATCCTCCAGCCGGGTGGGGAAGAAGGCCTGCCCGCCGGTCGCGTCGGCGATGGCCTGCAGCACGTCGTCGCCCTTGTCCTTGGTGGGGCTGGTGTCGGTGGAGATAGTGTAGACGATGGTCTCGGCGCGCTGGCACATCTTGATGGCGTCGGACTGCTTGGCGCGGGAGTAGTCGTCGTCGCCGTCGGAGACCAGCACGATCGCCTTGCGCACGTCGGTGTCCTGCTGCAGCGTGAGCATCTGGTCGCGGCAGGTCTTGTAGAGCGAGTCGTACAGCGCGGTGCCGCCGCCCGGACGCAGCCGGCGAATGCCGCTGTCCAGCAGGTCGATGCGGTTGGTGAAGTCCTGCGCGATGTCGGTCTGCACATCGAAGCCCTCCACGAAGGCGCGGTCGTCCGGGTGCATCACCTGCAGCAGAAAGTCGGTCGCCGCCTGCTGCTCGAACTGGAAGCGCTGGCGGATGGAGCTCGATGTGTCCAGCATGATGCCGACGCGCAGCGGCAGGTTGGTCTGCTGTGCGAAGCGGATCACCGCCTGCGGCGGCCGGCCATCGTCGAGCAGCGCAAACTTGTCCTGCGACAGGTCGCGCACAAACGCACCCTTGCGGTCGGTGACGGTGAAGATCAGGTCGACCTCACGCACGTTCGTCTTCAGGGTAAAGGTGGGGTCCTGCGCGGTGGGCGAGGGCTCCTCGGCCGCCGGCGGCCGCGGCGCAAGCGGCGGTTGCTGGCCGGCCGGGGCCGGGGGCGTCTGCGTAGGCGTCTGCGGCGGAGTCTGAACCGGGGGCGGGGTCTGCGGCGGCGTCTGGATTGGTGTCTGGGCGCGGACCAGCGGCGCGCCGAGCAGAAGGGCCGAAAGCAGCGGTGCCGAAAAGAACGCGGCAGCTGCGCCGCGTGCGGAGATGCGGAGTTCCATATCCTTCATCGTATCAAGCCTCAGGCCACCGGCTTGCGCAGCCGGCCCAGCAGATCTTCGAGCTCACCCGGCAGCGGCGCATGCAGCTCCAACGGCCGGCCCGTGGTGGGGTGCGCCAGCGCCAGCGCGGTCGCGTGCAGGAAGTTGCGCTCCAGCGCCAGCGGCTCACTCGCCGAACCAGCCAGCGGCTCGGTCGCCGCGCCGCCGCGCACCGGCTGGATGAGCCGCGGCGCGCCGTACAGCGTGTCGCCCACCACCGCGTGGCCCAGCGCCTGCATGTGCACGCGGATCTGGTGCGTGCGTCCGGTCTCAATGCGCACCTCGACCAGCGTAAAGCTGCCGTACGGGCCGGCGATCCGCTCCAGCACGCGATAGTGCGAGACGGCGCTGCGGGCGTCGCCGGCGCCGCCGCGGCGCGTGGTCATGCGGGTGCGCCGCACCAGGTCGCGCGCGATCGCCAGCGACACCGTGCCCTCCGCCGGCTCCAGCACGCCATGCACCAGCGCGATGTAGGTCTTGCGCAGGTCGCGCGCAGAAAACATCGCGGCCAGCCGCTGGTGCGTGCGGTCGTTCTTCGCGATCAGGATCAGCCCGCTGGTCTGCTTGTCCAGCCGGTGCACGATGCCCGGCCGCAGCGGGCCTCCCAGCTCGCTCAGGCCGGCCGCCCCCGACGAACCCGCGCGATGGCCGAAGCGGTACAGCAGCGCATTCACCAGCGTGCCCGTGTTGTGCTCCGGCGCGCCGCTGCCGGCGTGCACCATCATGCCCGCCGGCTTGTCGATCGCCGCCAGGTCGTCGTCCTCATAGACCACCGCGAGCGGGATGTCCTCCGGCACCGCGTTGAGCGGTGCGGGTTGCGGGTCGCCCTCGATCTCGATGCTCTCGCCGCCCTTGAGCTTCTGCTTGCCCTTGGCGGGCTCGCCATCGACGGTCACCTGGCCGCCCTCGATGAGCAGCACGACGCGCGCGCGGCTGATGCCGGGGACGGCCTTGGCGAGGTACGCATCCAGCCGCAGGCCCTGCGCCTCCGGCGGCGCCGTCAGCGAGCGGACGCCGTCCTCCGGCTCCAGGTCTTCGAGCACAGCAATCTCCGGCGCGGCCGCCTCGACGGCATACGGCGAGCTGTAGCGCGGCGTGGACTGCGTGTCATGCTCCGGCGGCATCTTGCCGCTCTCCGGCCCGCTGGTCACGAGGTTGGCGCGGCCGGCCCACGGCGACGGTGCAGGCGACGCTGCAGCCGTGACGATGTCTGCGGTAAGGATGCCCTGACGCCGCGGCTCGGCCTCACTCCACTCACCCGCTGCACGCTGCGCGGCCTCGCGCTCCTGGGCGAGCGTGCGCTGCGCGCGGTACTCGGCCTTGACGGAACGGCGGCGGTCGCCCTTGGGCAGCATGTTTTTGGAGGGCATCGGCGTCAGCGGCGTGCGAACGAAAGCACGAAGAAAAGGAGGAAGAACAAGACCGACCCACGGGGCCGTGCGGCGAGGCGCAGGTGAACCCGTCTTAAGACGGTGGGCCCCAGCCGTGGCTCTTTAGGCTTTCCGAACTGGCGGACATAGCACACCGAGCCATGTATACGAGCTGGGACCCTGTTCAATGAGTATTGGTTCAACCTGCGTTGTTCCCCGCACCTGCTTTGCAGGCCGGTCTCTGAGTTGGATGCTACCGAGGAACCTCCGCCAGCGCAACTTGACAGGTTGCACCGCAGTAGGTCAGTTTGCTTTTGCCTTGAAGGGGACGAGCTTTAGCTCGTCCGTAAATGACTTAGAAAGAACTGTGGACTTCAGCCCAGGGTCTCCCCGGAGGGTGCGACTGCCAAACTGCTCCGCCTACCCCGCCTTGCGCTCCAGCAGCTCGTCCAGCATCCCCATCAGCGAGTCCGCGCGGGACTGCACCGAGGCCTGCACCGCGTTGGGCACATGGTTCACGCTGTCGGCCAGCGCGTCGTAGCGGCCCTGCAGCGCCGCATGCTCGTCGGCGATGTTCAGCGCCGCCAGCACCGCAACGCGCAGCGAATCCACCGTCGCCCCGTGCGCCGAGACCGCGCGCATCTTCGCATCCACCACCGCGGCCAGCCGCTCAATGTGCTCGGGGTCGGGCCCGCGCAGCTGGTACACCTGGTCGTAGATCTCCACCACCACCGCGCCGGAGTCCTGCGCCCCGTGCTCGTGTGAAGCGGCCTGCTGCACATCGGGATCCTGCGCCGCACGCGACTCCACCGGCACCTGCACCGCGCTGGGCGAGGGCATGGCCTTCGGCGACGATTTGGAGGAATTAACCACGAGCTCTCCCGCGTCTTGGATGCGCCGGCGCGCGTGAACGCCGGCGGATGCCTAGAGTATCTCTTCCAGCGTGGCCAGCATCTTGTCCACTCGCCGGCGCACCGACTCGCGCTCCTGCTCCAGCGCCTCAATCTCCGCCTGCGTGGCGGCCGCGCTCGCCAGCTGCTGGCGCAGCGAAGCCAGCTCCGCATTCGCCGCCGTCAACTGCCCCTGCAGCTCCATGGCCGCGGCGCTGTACTCGGCGGCGGCGGCGCGGGCCTCGGCGGCCTCGGCCTCGAAGGCCGAGCGCGCGGCGCGCTCCATCTTCACCAGCTCGACCGTCTGCAGCACCTTCTGCTCCAGTGCCTGGAACTCATCGACGCTGATCGTTGCGGACCCCATACCCTCTGCTCCTGCGGAAACATCCGAATCAATCTTCAGTATAGCGGCGAGCCTGCCCGACCCCGCCGTGCAGAGGAACCCGCGCTGGTTCCGCCGGCCGCTTTCAGGGAACCTCGGAAGTCCCGCTTTGAAGGGGCGGGGCTTCAGCCCCGCCGTAAAGCGTCGGCATAGGTGGCCCTGGGCTCCCGGAGGGATTGGATTCTTAGGTCATAGAGGCAGTTTCAAACCCGCTGCGCGCCGCCCAGCGCCGTCAGCGCCGCCACAATGCGCGCGCTCCACGCGGTCAGCTCGTCCTCGGTCAGCGTGCGCTCGTCGGACTGGAAGACCACCCGCAGCAGCAGCGAGTGGCTGCCCGCGGCCACGGCCTTGCCCTTGCGGTCGCGGAAGACCTCCATCGGCGTCACCGCGCGCAGCTCCGCCGGCCCGCTGTCGCGCACCGCCGCCTCCACCGCCTGCCACGGCACCGCGTCCGGGAAGACGAAGCTGAAGTCGCGCTCCACCGCCTGGAAGCGGGAGAGCTCGCGCGCCAGCGGCGGCCGCAGCGGCGTGGCCAGCAGCCGCGCCGCATCCACCTCCGCCAGCACGCAGGGCTGGCGCAGCTTGCGCGCCTGCAGCGCCGTGGCCGCCAGCTCCCCAAACACAGCAACCGGCGTGCCCCCCAGCAGCGCGCGCGCCCCCCGGCCCGCTGCGATCCAGCCCGGCAGCTCAGCCGTATCGAAGCGCAGCGCGCCGGTGAACCTCGCCAGCAGCGCCTCCAGAGCGCCCTTGGCCTCATAGAACAGCGCGTCGTCCGCGCTGTAGAGCGCAGTGGCGGGCGCGTTGCCGGTAAGCCCCAGCGCGAGCCCCGTGCGCTCCTGCACCTCCGCGGTCGAGCCGCCGAAGACCGTGCCCAGCTCGAACAGCCGCACCGTCGCCACATCGCGATGCAGGTTGTGCGCCAGCATCGTCGCCATGCCCGGCGTCAGGGCCGGGCGCAGCACGCCGGCCTCCGCTGAAAGCGGGTTGCCCATCGCGACCGCGGGCTGCGCCGCAAAGCTCTGCGCCTCCTCGGCCGAGACGAAGGTGCTGGAGATGGACTCGCTGAAGCCGAGCGCATGCAGCGTCGAGCGCAGCGCACGCTCCTGCGGTGCATGCGCCGGCTCACGCACCGCGCCGGCAAAGGCCGGCAGCGTGTCGGCGAAGCGGTTATAGCCGTAGACCCGCGCGACCTCCTCGATCAGGTCGATCTCGCGCTCCAGGTCGAGCCGCCAGCTGGGCAGCTTGACCGCGTAGCTGCCAGGCTTCGTTTGCGTCAGCTCGCAGCCGAGCGCGGTCAGATATTGCACGACCAGCTCTTCGCCGATGCCTCGGCCATCGGCCGTTGCGCCGAGCTGACGCCTCACTTGCTCCACGCCAAGAGTGATAGGCGCGCGATCCGCCGTCTTCGCCGCAATCTCCGCCACCACCACATCCACCAGCGGCCCCACCACCGCGCCGCCGGCCTGCTCCACCACCATGCGCGTGACGAGGTTGTTGGCCAGCGGCGCGGCGTTGAAGTCCGCGCCGCGCTCGAAGCGGTGGCTGGCATCGGTATGCAGGCCGTGGCGGCGCGAGCTGGCGCGGATCGCCGCCGGGTCGAACCACGCCGCCTCGACCAGAATGTTCTTCGTCGCCTCGGTCACGCGCGACTCCCAGCCGCCCATCACACCCGCGAGCCCCAACGGCTTCTTCGCATCGGCGACCACCAGGTCCTCACCCGTCAGCGTGCGCTCACTGCCGTCGAGCAGCCGCAGCCGCTCGCCCGCACGCGCCAGCCGCACCACAATGCCGCCCTCGATCGTGTCGAGGTCGAAGACGTGCGTCGGCTGCCCCATCGCCAGCCAGCCGAAGTTGGTCACATCGACCGGGCCGGAGATCGGCTTCTGCCCCAGCGCAGCGAAGTACTCGGCGAGCAGCCCTGTAGCAGGCTTGACCGTGACGCCGCGCACCACCCGCGCGGTAAAGCGCCCACACAGCTCGCGCGCCTCGATGCGAACAGGAAACCCGTCCGGATACAAATCTGGGTGCCCCACATCTCGGTCTTTTCGAGATGTGGGTGCGATCTCCGCCGCGCCGCACTCCGCCAGCGGCTTCAGCCCGACGTTATAGATCGCCGCGACCTCCCGCGCCACGCCATAGTGGTTCATCGCGTCCACGCGGTTGGTGGTGATGTCCATCTCAAAGCGCGAGCCAGAGCGCGGGCCCGGCTCAAGCGAAAAGATGCCTTCGACGGCGATGCCGCGCAGAGTAAGGGCTTCGGCGAGTCGGCGGTCGTCTACGGGAAGCTCGGGCAAATACGATCGGAGCCAGTGGGTGAGGATGTTCATACTGAGCAAGTCAGCGAGTCAGCGAGTCAGCAAGTCAGCTGTCTGGCGTCTGCGCATCAATCCTCCAGAACTCTCAAGAGTCCATTCAAAATTCGTGCTATCTCGTTACAGTCGCCGATCAGCTTTTGAGCTGCTTCGGGGGAGCAGTAGTTCAAATCACTAGACAACTGTACTTGGGTCTCCAGCTCGAAGACGGACCCGCGGGCCTGTGCGAGGAAGACCCTGAGGCCCTTGTCGGTGAGCCTGCCGTGACCTTCCGCGATATTGCTGGGCACCGAAACCGCACATCGACGCATCTGGGAAACCAACCCAAACAACTCGCCCCTGGGAAAGCTGGAGGTCATCTCATAGATCGCCCTGGCAAGCACCATCGACTTCTGCCACGCGATCAGATCACGGAAGTGCCGCGTCCTTGGCTGACTCGCTGACTCGCTGACCAGCTGACCTGCTGTTTTCATGCAAACTGCTCCAAAAACCGCATGTCGCCCGAATACAGCAGCCCAATATCGCTGATGCCGTACTTCATCATCGCGATGCGGTCCACGCCCATGCCGAAGGCGAAGCCGCTGATCTTCGCCGGGTCGTAGGCCGGCTCACGGCCCAGCTCCACGCGCCGGCGGTCCACTGCGGCGAACACCGCCGGGTCCACCATGCCGCAGCCCAGCAGCTCGATCCAGCCGGAGTGCTTGCACTTGCGGCAGCCCTTACCGCCACAGAAGATGCAGCTGATCTGCACATCCGCCGAAGGCTCCGTAAACGGAAAGAAGCTGGGGAAGAAGCGCGTCTTCACCGCCGAGCCGAAGAAGGCCTTCATCGCGTGGTCGAGCGTGCCCTTGAGGTCGCTGAAGGCGATGTCCGGGCCGACGCACAGGCCCTCCACCTGGTGGAAGACCGGCGAGTGCGTCGCGTCGGCCGCATCGTTGCGGTGCACCTTGCCCGGGATCACCAGGCGCAGCGGCGGCGCATGCTCCAGCATGGAGCGCACCTGCACCGGCGAGGTGTGCGTGCGCATCAGCAACCGGTCGCGCTCCGGTTTGGAGTGCTGGTCGGCGATCACCAGCGTGTCCTGGGTGTCGCGCGCGGGGTGGTTGGGCGGAAAGTTCAGCGCCTCGAAGTTGTAGAAGTCGGTCTCCACCTCCGGCCCCAGCGCCACCGAGTACCCGAGCCGCTCAAAGACCGCAACGATCTCGGCCATCGTCCGGATCAGCGGATGCTCCACGCCAATGGGCCGCGCAAGACCGGGCAGCGTGACATCGACTGCGACGTCCGTCGTGCTAGCAACTCCACGCGCGGCAGCCCCGCCGCCCGCGCCCACCAGCAGCGCCTCGATCTCCTCCTTGAGAGCGTTGAAGCGCTGGCCGATAAGCTTCTTGGCTTCAGGCGGAGCGGCCTTGAGCCATGCATCGGAGATCGCCTTGAGATGGCCCTGCTTGCGGCCCAGCCACTCCAGCCGAAACTGTTCCGCCTCGTCCGTCGCTGCGGCTGCCTCGGCCTGGCGGCGCACACCCGCGAAGGCCGCATCGAGCGAGGCCTCGGAGAAGTCGGTGAGTTCAGGAATGGTCAAGCGATTGTCCTAGGCTGTCTTCGTAAGCTCGGGCTTGGGTGTGCGCCCTGATTCTACAACGCTGCCGCCGCTGACGAGAGTCCAGCCAGCGTCTTCTCCAGGCTCGCCGGGTCTTCCACATTCGTCGTCGCCAGCGCGCGGTCGATCTGCCGGTTCAGCCCGCTCAGCACCCGCCCCGGGCCCACCTCGATATATTGCGTAACGCCGGCCTGCCGCAGCAGCGCGATGCACTCGGTCCAACGCACGCGCGCCGTCACCTGCCGGATCAGCGCGTCGCGCACCTCCGGCCCGCGCGTCAGCAGGCGCGCATCCACGTTGGCCGCCACCGGGAACGCAGGGTCATGGAAGGCCACCGACTCCAGCGTCGAAGCCAGATGCTCCTGCGCCGGCTGCATCAGCGCGCAGTGGAACGGCGCGCTCACCGGCAGCATCACCGTGCGCTTGGCGCCGGCCTCCGCGCAGCGCTGCGCGGCCAGCTCCACCGCGGCGCGGCTGCCGGAGATCACCGTCTGGTCGGGCGAGTTCAGGTTCGCCGGCGCCACCACCGCGCTTACCCGCGAGGCCGCCTCCGCCGGCGTCGACGCCGGGTTGTTTGGGTCGCTCACCGCATCCACCGCGGCGAACGCCTGCTGCGTCGGGTTGGCGGGGTCGTCCGGCGGCGGCGGCGTCAGCTCATCGGAGACGGCGGCACAGATATCGTTGATGCGGGCAGGCCCGAGTCCGAGGATCGCGGCCATCGCGCCCTCCCCCGCGGGCACCGCGGACTGCATAAAGCCGCCCCGCGCGCGCACCGTGCGCACCGCGTCGGCGAAGCTGAACGTCCCCGCCGCCACGTGCGCCGAGTACTCCCCCAGCGAGTGCCCCGCCGCGAAGCCGATGCCCAGCCCGCGCGCCTTCAGCTCGGGCTCCAGCACGCGCAGCACCGCAATCGAGACCGTAAGGATCGCCGGCTGTGTGTGCTCGGTCAGCTTCAGCGTCTCCTCCGGCCCCTCAAAGATGAGCGCGGAGAGCGCAAAGCCGAGTGCCTCGTCGGCCTCCTCAAACACCGCGCGCGCCGCCGGTGAGGCGTCGTAGAACGCGCGGCCCATGCCGACCGTCTGCGAGCCCTGGCCGGGAAAGAGAAGGGCGATGGAGGGGGTAGTAGAAGGTGCGCTGCTCATCGTTCTCCAGTGTAAGGGGTATCCATTTATAGAAGCGCCACAGACTTGTCATTTCCACCGGAGCGGGATGGTTTCATCGTCCCGCGTAGTGGAGAAAACTGCATGCGTGGCTGCACAAGCAAGCTGCAGGTCTCTCCACTGCGGCGGCAAACGCGCCGCCTCCGGTCGAGATGACAATTCTCTGGCAAAGAACACCTGCTTTTTGGGTAGCCGGCTACTCGATCACGCCGGTCACAAACGTCTGCTCGGCCTGCGCCGTCACCAGCCGGTACAGCGCAAACTGCCGGCTGGACTGCGCGCGCAGCTCCATCAGCAGGCTGGCGCGATGGCTCCAGTCCGGGTCCACTACATCCACCGGCCGCATCCACGGCGTGCGGTCCAGGTGGGTCGCATCGGTAATCGAGCTGAGAGCCATCTGCAGCTCCCCGGAGGGCAGCCGCTGCGCCACCAGCGTCAGGTACACCGGGCCCCCGGCCGCAACCGGCGTCTCCGCCGTATAGAGGAAGGTGGGCAGGCCGCCGTAGCTGAGCGTGTAGCCCTGCAGCTCCTCGTTGGCCAGCGCAAACTGCGGCGGAGGCGGAGGAGCCGGCGCGGCCGGGGCCTTGCGCCGCGACTTGCTCGGCGTCGATGCAGCTTTCGGAGCGGGGGCCGCA
>Ga0116230_10004289_pt1 | contig 13988 bp, 10 predicted proteins | sample S1TSphfallax_3_FD_88678 | JGI IMG/M metagenome (GOLD analysis project Ga0116230, IMG submission 88678) | Host-associated microbial communities from peat moss isolated from Minnesota, USA - S1T2_Fd - Sphagnum fallax MG | ecosystem: Host-associated > Plants > Peat moss > Unclassified | place...
CGCCGGTCTCGTAGTGGAGCGCGAATTGCGACAACAGCTCGGGCGTCGCCAGCCATTTTTCATGCAGCTGCGACGGGAGTTCGACGAAATCGCGCACCACATGCGTGCCGGAAAGCGATGGGAACTCGACATCGGAGTTCAAACCATGCAGCGCGTGACCAAACTCGTGAAACAACGTGACCGCATCATCCCAGCTAATGAGCACGGGCTCGTCGCCGTTTGCGGGCACGAAGTTGGTATTGTTGGACACGATGGGTGAGACCGGCTCATCCAATTTTTCCTGATCGCGGTATTCGCTCATCCAGGCGCCGGAAATTTTCCCGGGCCGCGCATAGGGATCGAAGTACCACAGACCCACGTGGCGGCCCGTCGCGGACTTGACCTCCCAGACCCGCACGGCCGGATCAAATACTGGCAAACCCGTGACCTGCGCGAAGGTAAACCCATACAGGCGGTGCGCCACCCAGAACATGCCCTCACGCAATCGCTCGAGCTGCAGGTAGGGTCTCACCTCGTTCATGTCGAGATCGAATTTGATACGGCGCACTTTCTCCGCGTAAAAGCGGTAGTCCCACGCTTCGATCTTGACGCCGGGGGCGATCGCCTGCATGTCGGCTACTTCATCGCGTACTCGGCCCAGCGCCGCCGGCCAGATCCTCATCAACAGGGCCAGCGCGCGTTCAGGGGTGCCGGCCATCGAGTCGGCGAGCCGCCAATGCGCGTGCGTCGCGTAGCCCAGCAAGCGCGCCCGCTCGCCGCGCAGCGCCAGAATCTCCGTGATGATTTTTTTGTTGTCGTGAGCACCACCGTTATTGCCGCGCTGATAATAGGTGCGCCAGACGATTTCGCGCAGGTCGCGCCGCTCGGCGTGCGTCAAGAAGGGATCCATTGCGGACCGCGTGTTGAGGATGGCCCACTGACCCGGTCGTCCCAGCGCCGCCGCCGCCGCGGCCGCCGCGGCGCAATCAGCTTCCGGCAGCCCCGCCAGATCCGCACGCTCGGTGAGAAACAACACATGGCCGGATTCGTCGGCCAACAAATTCTGACTGAAGTTCGCAAAGAGACCGGCGAGACGTTCATTGATCGCACCCACACGGGTTTTCGCAGCAGCATCGAGCTTGGCGCCCGCTCGCACGAAGTGGTTGTAGTAATGGCGACACAGCCGCCGCTGCACGGACGAGAGCATCGCCGTCGCGGATTCGGCCGAGTGCGACTCGGGCAGGGACGCCTCGGGTAGGGACGCCGCGTATACGGCTTCGATCCGCGCGAATAGCGCCGCGTCCTGGGTGATCGCGTCGTGAAACGCGGCGATCTTGGGGCCCATCTCCCGCTCCACCGCCTGGAACTCCGCCGTGCTTTTGCTCGTTGACCAGATCTCGTAAATCGCGTTCACGCGTTGGAACGCGCGGCCCGAACGCTCCAGCGCCACGATCGTATTGTCGAAGGTCGCAGGCTCGCGATTCGCCGCGATCTCGCGTACCTCGGCCAACTTCTGTGCCATGGCAGCCTCGAGTGCGGGCTGTAATTCCGCGACACGAACCTGGTCGAAGGGCGGCGTGCCCCCGAACGGACCGCTCCACGGCGCGAGCAGGACACTCTCCTCGAATGTATTACGCCAGATCTCGATCACGCGCGTCCTCGTCTCGGTATGAGCGGCGGCATCGACCACCCGCTCGCTGCCTTCGAGCGACAGGTGGTGCAGCACCGTTCGATAGTGTATGTATGTCTCGGTCAACCAATCGGCGGTGGTGCGGTCGAGCACCCCCACCGAGGACAAGCCCTCGAGCTGCCGAATGTTGTCCGAATGAACCAACAGCGCCGGGTGCTCATGGGCAGACGCCAGCACCCAATACTGCACCAAGAACTCGATGTCTGCCATGCCGCCGGCATCCTGTTTGATGTCGAACTGCTTAGGTCCCGCCAGCGAGAGTTCGCGGCGCATCCGCATGCGCATCTGGGCAACGTCCGCGCGCAACGTGTCGCGATGCAAGGCCGTGCGCAATACTTGTAGCCGCACCGCTTCGAAACGCAGGCGCAGCCCCGCGTCACCGGCCACGGCGCGGGCCCGCAGCAGCGCCTGGTGTTCCCACGTCCATGCATCCTGATGCTGGTACCGCTCGAAGGCGTCGATCCCCGTCATGAGGAAGCCGCCCTTCCCGTTCGGCCGCAGTCGCATGTCGACCTCGTAGAGCCGTCCCGCGGATGAATGCATGGTGAGCAAATGCACGATGCGCTGTCCCAAGCGCAACAAGAACACGCCATTTTCGATGGGTCGTTCGCCGCGAGTCTGCTGGACCTCACCCGTCGAATCGTGCAAGAAAACCAGATCGAGGTCCGACCCATAGCCGAGTTCGAGACCGCCGAGCTTGCCGTACCCCGCCACCGCGACGCGGACCGCGCGCATTTCGCCGGGTCCGCGGCCCGCACTGCCACCCCCGCGGTCGCCATCGCCGTCGCCGTCGCCGTCGCCGTCGTCCTCAACGCTGCAATACGGCACGCCGTAGGCCTCCGTCATCTGATCCCACGCGAGTTCCATACAGCGTGCCAGGATCAATTCGGCGATGTCGGTCAAACGGTCGCTCACGCGCATCAACGGCAAGCGGCCCGTCAGATCCGCAAACGCCACGCTGAACACGGCGACTTTTTGAAATTGCCGCAGGGCCTCGACCTGACGCTCGGGATCCGCGCCCGACAATCGGTCCGTGCGCGCCTCGAGTTCACGCTCGAAGGCGGCGCGCGATGGGAGCTCGTCGAACACATTGGGATCGATGAGTTCGTCGAGCAACAGCGGAAAATCGGCGATCTGACCGGCGAGAAAGCCGCTGACCGCACACACGCCGATCAGGCGATCCAGCGCCGCAGGCTGCTCCTTCAGCAACGCGAGGTACGAGGAGCGTGCGCCGATGGCCTCGAGCACGCGCAGCACCCGCTGCACCACGGTGACCGGCGCCTCATGTTGGGCGGCCGCGTTGAGCAAGCGATTCAAGATGACGTGAAGGCGCCGCCGCGCCCCTTCATCCAAGCGCCGGTAGCACGCCGCGCGACGGTATGAGTCGAGCAGCTCTGCGACCGGGGCCACGGCGTCAGGTGGGAAAGAGATGAGGGACAGCTCGGCCGCAATATCGTTGGAGGCCAGCCACACCAGTGAACCGCCTTGCTCCTTGCGCTGCGAATCGGGGCCGCCAAATACCAATGCTTCGAACAACCGCGCGACGTCCCGCCGCGCCGCATCGATGCGCCCGATCGTCGCCGGCCAATCGGGCAACCCCATGATGAGTGCCAGCCGCGCGCGATCAATCTCGTCCTCCGGCACGGAGTGAGTCTGCGCATCGCGGATCATCTGCACGGCATTTTCGGCCTTGCGCAGCACGAGGTAGGCAGTGGTCAAATCCGACACCGCGGAGCGCGAGAGCAGCTTTGATCCCGCGAGCAGCGGCAGCACCTCCTGTAATGCGGCGTTCTGCAAGCGCAGGTCACTTCCGCCTCGTACCAACTGCATGGACTGCACGATGAATTCGAGTTCGCGAATCCCACCCGTCCCCAGCTTCAAGTGTTGATCGAGTTCGCGTCGCGCCACCTCGCGAGCGATCAGCGCCTTCATCTCGCGCAGCGAATCGAAAACCCCAAAATCGAGGTAGCGCCGATAGACGAACGGCCGAATGAAACTCAAGTTCGCCTTGGCATAGGCCTCGATACCGACCACCGCCCGGGCCTTGATCCAGGCATAGCGTTCCCAGTCGCGTCCATGTTCCTGCAGGTAATCCTCGAGCGCGGCGATGCTCACGACGAGCGCACCGCTGGCACCGAAGGGTCTTAGGCGCATGTCGACGCGAAACACGAATCCGTGCTCGGTCCGCGCGTCGAGCAACCGGATCACCTCTCGACCGAGACGATTGAAATAGTCGGCATGGTCGATGGCGCGCGCGCCATCCGTCGCACCGACGCCGCCATCACCATTGCCATCGCCATGCAGGAATATCAGGTCGACGTCGGACGAAAAATTGAGTTCGCGGCCGCCGAGCTTGCCCATGGCCACGACGATGAACGGCACTTCGACCGCCTCAGCATCGCGCGGCCTGCCGAACGGAGCATCCAAATGACGCTGCGCCGCCGCGCAGGCCGCGCGCAAACAACCATCCGCCAGATCCGATAGCGCCCGCAGTGTTTCGGCCACGGTGGCCCGACCGACGATGTCGCGCCACGCGATGCGCACCATGGCTCGTCGTCGCCATTCGCGCAGCAGCTCTTGCGCGTCTTCGGCTTCCGCCGCGCGGCGTTCGTAGTCGACCGCCGTCCCAGCCGAGGCATCTCTTGCCGGCGCAACGCCGGCAGCCAACCCTTCTTGCGCTACGAACCAGGCCAGCGCGTCAGGATCGCGCAGCAGCGCCGCCGCCACGAAATCGCTGGCAGCGACCACGGTCGCCAGCTCGGCGCGCAGCGCGTCCGGCAGAAGCGCGATCGACGCCTTGAGCGTGGGTTGTTCGTCGAAACGTTCCGACCAACGAGCGAGCGGCTCGCGCAGCGCCTCGGGTACGATGGCGGCAGGCAACGACACCGCGCCATCCAGCGTTTTCGGCTCCGCACTCATCGGATGGTCTCGGGGTATAAATTCGTGGCGGGATGGTACCAGGACACCTCAAATCCAGGTAAATCCTTCGGAAAGTGCAGCCCTGCGACCCTACAAATCAAGCCCTTTTCGACCTATACTGTATATCCGTACAGACAACAGGAGCATGATATGGACGGCTCTTCAGCACCCGATGCGGCACGCGACGCAACCGCCGACGCGACGCCCGACGCGACGCCCTATGCGCACCTCTCGAGCGATGAACTCGAAGAGCGGATCACCGAGCTTGCCGGGCAGCTCAATGCCGCGAACTATCGCTGGCTCACGCTGATCGCCGAGTTCGATCGACGTCAGGCGTGGGCGGACGGGCGCCTGCACTCCTGTGCGCACTGGCTCAATTTCAAGGTCGGACTGAATCTCGGGGCGGCACGGGAGAAGGTGCGTGCCTTGACGCGGGTGGCCACGGCGGCCACCGAGGACACGCTGCTGATGATTGCGCTGCATGGCACGGCGTATCACGTCGAGACGGTGGTGCGCTACTTTCGCCAGGCCCAAGAGAGCGAAGCCTTGTCGCGCGACGCGCGGCAACAGGCCACCCGCTCGGTGGAGTATGGGTACGATCACGACGGCAGCCTGGTGCTCAAAGCCCGCCTGCCGGCGTTGGCGGGCGCGATGCTGGTCAAGGCGCTCGAGGCCGCCCTGTCCGCCGTGCCGGACACCAAGGTCACTGTACCGCTCGCCGAGGAGCGGCCGCTGAGCGTGCAAGCACAGCGCGCCGATGCGTTGGCGCTGATCGCCGAGAGCTATCTGCAACGGGGTGACGGCACCCTGAGCACCGCGGACCGGCACCAGGTGGTGGTGCACGTGGATGCCGAGACGCTGCGTGACCAGGCGCCCGGGCGCTGCCATATCGAGCACGGCCCGGCGCTGCCGGTCGAGACGGTGCGCCGCCTGACCTGTGATGCGAGCCTGGTGCGCATCACCGAGGATGAGGACGGTGAGCCGCTCGATGTGGGTCGCAAGACCCGCACCATTCCGCCGGCGATCCGCCGCGCGCTCCGCAGCCGTGACCCCGGCTGCTGCTTTCCGGGCTGCACCTATCAGCGCTATCTCGATGCGCACCACATCGAGCACTGGGCCGACGGCGGGCAGACGAAGCTCAAGAATCTGGTGACGCTGTGCCGCACGCATCACCGTCTGGTGCATGAGGGCGGCATTCGGGTCGAGGCGTTACAGGGCGGCGGCTTTCGCTTTCTGCGCCCCGACGGGCGGCCGTTCGAGATCCTCTACCGCGAACCGCCCCCGCAGCATGACTGGCACGACATCTACGAATCGAACGCCGCGCACGGCATCCACATCGACGCCAACACCGCCGCCACGCGTTGGCTCGGCGAGCGCATGGATTTCGAATTGGGCGTCGCCATTCTCTGCGACCAGCACGAGCGTGCGAATCGGCCCACTCCCGAACACCCAGGCGACGTTTCTGCGGAAACGTTCACCGTTATGCCAGTGTGAGACGACGCCCGAGATGTAGACCGAGTCCCGCCAAAGTGAACGCACGGTGAGCGGCGGCCGCTGAGGTCGCCGAAGCCGTATCAGGTGTCGCGGGCTTCGTTGCTGCGAGATCCGACGGAGTACTCAAGCAAAGGTTCCAAGAAATACCCACGGCTCCGGGGACCCTTGCCCTTGCACACGTCGTAGTCGATGACCTCCGAGAATGGAACTACCCGACGACGAAAGGCGCCACAAGTCAACGTCTTATCTCGAATCAAAACGCGATAACGAAAGAAAAACGCGGCGCCTGCAAACGCAAGAAGCCAAAATGGCGAGAAGCGCCAAAAGAAAGATGTCGTGGAGATGTCTCCAGCAGCTTGCCATTCACACTGTTCTGTAAAATGCAGAGTCGGCGCCAGCGACGGACGACGTAGCTTTCAAAATTCCGGACCGAATGGGCATCTTTGCGTACGTCATGTTCCGAATATTGAGGTAGCGCCCTTATGACGCAAGAGGAAATTGAGCGCTGGGCGATCGCCTATATCGAAGCGGAACAAATCGGAAAAATCGGCACTGACCACCCGCTGTGGTGGGCACTCGAGCAATTCATGGGTGTTGGCGATTACGAGCCTACGGCAGACGAGCGATGGACGGCGATTCTTGAAATCCTGCATCGGGACCCTCCCCAATCGGTGATAGGCAATCCCGCCGCAATCCAGCGTTCCGTCACCTGCTCGGCGGAGTGTGGGAAAGCAGCACACCAGACATTTGGGGCCGCGTGGAGAAAGCGCGCGGAATATCTTGGGATGCATGATCACAACAGCGTCACGGAAAGCAGATTATTCGTCTGTCGATGGATGGGCAATTTCCTCGCTCGGCCCATCGTGTAAGTGCGGTAATCTAATGATATGGCCTCGCCAAGAGCAGATTTTATCTATCGGTACCAACCCCCAAAATCTTCGATCTGGGGTCATAAATTGCGAAAGATGCCCGCACACCGCGCGAGCAGTCTGTTAGGAGAGTTTTTCGTCAAGGCAACGCATAACCATGATCTGGTTTCCGCATCGATCACGGTGGTCAGGAACGAGCCCCTCTCGAAACGACTCTCGGATATTCTAAATTTGCCGGCGATCGAACTGTCGCATACAAAGCTCACCCGCGAGCAGGCCAATGCCTGTCTGCAGGAAGTCATTCGACTGGAATCCCGCTCGGCGGCGGAAGCACGCGACATTCTCCTTAACGAGTATTTTAAGATTCCTCAGTGGATTGTTGAAGGCAGGAGCGTGAACACACAATCGACGATGGCAATGCACTACGGTGCGCTCCCCTGTCTGACCACGCGGCTGTGGTTTGAAACCGAGGAGGAGTTCTATTGCATCCAGCAACTCCTTGATGCAATCGGCCTGTGCAAACTCAACAAACAACACCTTAAGCGCATGAGGCGTCCACCCAGTGCCACCGGTAAAAAAATATCGCAATAGTTGGCATCATCAACCTGCGGAATTTTCTGATAACTGCCACTCCGCGCCAGATTCTTGGCGGCAATCCTTCATGGTGCCAACTCAGGCTGCCCTGCCGCCTCTTGCCCACGTTGCGCATCGCGCCTCATCTTGTCGATGAAGTCCCGTTGCTTCTGAGCCAACTCCGCCACGGTCTCGCCGGACCACTCGAGCGCATCCCTTGCGGCGCCGAGTTCGTCCCACCGCGCCCACTGATTCATGTAAGCATTGCCGCGACTGACGTCGTCGCAAGTCCAATGGTCATCGCTGTTGCCAGGGCCCACTTGCGCAATCACCTGCATCAACGCGTCGCGCTCGTCCATCAGGCTGGCAACCCGAGCCTTTGACCAGCCGGCACGACCACCGAGATGGGCGCCGAACCCCAAATCGAGCAGGTTCGTTCCCTTGCTGACAAAGAGTTCGGCCACTGCGGCGCACTGCTGACGCACGCCGTCATCCTGCATCGCCGCGTCCGAGCAATGCAGCGATGCGCTGCGGTATTGCAGCGATCCGACGGCGCTCTCGATACCGATGAGTTCGACGGCAAGATACGCGCGATCCAGGGGTGTCGCATCGCTCGGCAACTCCGGTTCCGCAAAAGCATACAGCGAAAAATTATACCCATCCGTCTTGTGAGCGTTGGCGGCACGAGCAAACGCCGCTGCCTCGGTCATCGCGTCTTTCCGCGCGCGAGCTTGGCGGACGGCCAACAACCACGGCACCGCGTTGTCCGCATCGAGGCTTGCCCACTGATCGAGCGAGATTTGTTGACACGATCCCGACAGCACGGTCTGCGTATCCGCGTTGCACGCGTACACGGCCATGGCATACACGGCAGGATCGTTTGCGCCGATCGCCAGCTGAACCAACGTGTCGCGGCTCTGATCCTCCAATGGCTGAACCGGATCGCTTCCCTGTTCATTCGCGTGCATTCCCATAAGTTTGCTTTCCAAAAACAGCCCCGCTGCCCGTGCTCGAACGTCAGCGCTGTTCAGCAACGCACTGAGCCAGCGACGGCCCGCCTTGTCGGTACGACTTGCAAGGAATCGCGCGACGGCAGAGGGATCACTCGTATCGATCGGTACCCTCCCGAGCCCGCATATCTCCAACGTGGGGGTGGGAGTGACGAGTTTCGGCGCAGCGGGCTTGGCAGGAGACTGCTCGCTCGACCGCGCCATCCCTTGGCCTATTTGAGGAATGTGAACCCGCCGAGGAACCGTCAACGAGGCAGTAGCCGGATGCGCAATTCGGTGACGCCATAGGCCGATGAGGGCCGCGAACAGTGCGAGGGCTGCAACCCATCGCCAAACACCGTTGGTTTTCATAGGTCACCACCAAAAGAAAAGCGGGCCGAAGCCCGCTTTTCTCGAACCGAAATACCCGTTGCGGGGTATTACATGTCCATACCGCCCATGCCACCCATGCCGCCGCCGCCCGGCGCGCCATGTGCATGCTCCTCGTCCTTCGGCGACTCGGCGATCATGACTTCCGTCGTGAGCAGAAGTCCCGATACGGAGGCCGCATTCTGCAGCGCCAACCGCGTGACCTTGGTGGGATCCAGGATGCCCATCTCGATCATGTCGCCGTACTCGCCCGACGCCGCGTTGTAGCCGAACGTGCCCTTGCCCTCGCGGACGCGATTCAACACCACCGCGGCATCCTCACCGGCATTGGTGACGATCTGACGCAGGGGCTCTTCGATCGAACGAGCCAGGATCTTGATCCCGGTGGTCTGATCCTCGTTCTTGCCCGTCAGTTTCTCGATGGCCTTCAACGCGCGCACGAGCGCCACGCCGCCGCCCGGTACCACGCCCTCTTCGACGGCCGCACGGGTCGCGTGCAACGCATCTTCGACGCGCGCCTTCTTCTCTTTCATCTCGATCTCGGTGGCCGCACCGACCTTGATCACGGCCACGCCGCCCGAGAGCTTCGCCACGCGTTCCTGCAGCTTCTCCTTGTCGTAGTCGCTCGTCGCTTCTTCGATCTGCTGACGAATGCTGTCGACCCGGCCCTTGATGTCCGCAGCCTTGCCCGCGCCGTCGATGATCGTGGTGTTCTCTTTCTCCACGAGGATCTTCTTCGCTTCGCCGAGATCGTTGAGCGTCGCCTTCTCCAGCGACAGGCCCACCTCATCGGAGATGACCGTTCCGCCCGTCAGAATCGCGATATCCTGCAACATCGCCTTGCGACGGTCACCGAAGCCCGGCGCCTTCACGGCGGCCACTTTGACGATGCCACGGATCGTGTTGACCACCAGGGTCGCGAGCGCTTCGCCTTCCACGTCCTCGGCGACGATCAAGAGCTGACGGCCGCCCTTTGCGATCGCTTCGAGCAGGGGCAGCAACTCACGGATGTTGGAGATCTTCTTGTCCACCAACAAAATCAGGGGCTTCTCGAGCTCCGCGCTCTGGCTCTGCTGATTGTTGATGAAATACGGGGACAGGTACCCACGATCGAACTGCATGCCCTCGACTACTTCGAGTTCGTTCTCGAGGCCCGAGCCCTCTTCGACCGTGATGACGCCTTCCTTGCCGACCTTCGCCATCGCATCCGCAATCGTCTTGCCGATGCTCTCGTCGGAATTGGCCGAAATGGTGCCGACCTGCGCAATCGCCTTCGGATCTTTGCAGGGCTTGGAGAGCTTCTTGAGCTCTTCGGTCGCCGAGGCAACCGCGAGGTCGATGCCGCGCTTCAGGTCCATCGGATTCGCTCCGGCGGCAACCGACTTCAGGCCCTCACGGATGATCGCCTGCGCCAATACGGTTGCAGTCGTCGTGCCGTCGCCGGCTTCGTCGGACGTGTTCGACGCGACTTCCTTCACCATCTGCGCGCCCATGTTCTCGAACTTGTCCTTCAGTTCGATCTCCTTCGCCACCGAGACACCGTCTTTGGTGACCGTCGGCGCGCCGAAGCTCTTGTCGAGCACGGCATTGCGGCCCTTCGGACCCAGCGTCACCTTCACCGCATTCGCCAGGATGTTCACACCCTTGAACATGCGTTGACGGGCGTCGTCGCTAAAGCGTACGTCTTTTGCTGCCATTGTCTGATACCTCTAAAATTGAATTTGTGAAAAAACGAAAGACCGAAGGAGCTGTTACTTGCCTTCGACCACGGCCATGACGTCTTCTTCACGCATGACTACCAATTCGTCGCCATCCATTTTGACTTCGGTACCGCTGTACTTACCGAACAGAATTTTGTCGCCTACTTTGACGTCGAGCGGGCGCACTTCGCCGTTCTCCAAGATCTTGCCTTTGCCGACGGCAACGACTTTTCCGAACACGGGCTTCTCGGTCGCCGTATCGGGAATAATGATGCCACCACTGGACTTTCGTTCTTCTTCTTCTCGTTTCACGATCACACGGTCATGAAGGGGACGAATCTTCATAAGACAGACTCCTAATTCTTGGTACGGGTTTGAAAATGAGCGGAGGCGTTGTTAGCACTCTCTGCTCGAGGCTGCTAATCATAGCGGCGAAATCTGACACTTCAAGGGGGAGGAATGGCAATTTTTGACGCAAAGCAGCATATTCGTGTCCCGACCCTTCGCGGCCGCGGCAACTCCTATACAGTGCGCCCATGACGCACTTCAGACACTCGATATGGCTCCTGTTGGCCGGGATGGTCTGTTTCGCAGGTTCGGCCGGCGCCAAACCCTGGTGGATGCGAGGTGTGGAATCAAACGAGGACGATTTCTTACCGCCTGACGTCGCCTTCAGAGTGGCAGCCCACATCGACGGCGACCTCGTGCGCGTCCGCTGGGTGATTGCCGACGGGTATTATCTTTACCGGGAGCGCATGGAGATAGTGGCCGAAAGCCCCGACCTCGAATTGGCTGCACCGCTCTTTCCGCGCGGGACGCCTAAGACCGATGCCTACCTGGGCACCCAAGAAATATTTACTCAGCAAGTAGAAGCCACCGCCCGGTACACACGCTCGGACGGGGGTGCCCATCCCATCCAGATCAAAGTGACATATCAGGGGTGTGCGGAGGCGGGCCTGTGCTATCCGCCCATCACCAAGGTGCTGTACCCGGATCACGCCGGCCCAGCCACGGTCAATTCGGCGCCTGCCGGTCCGTCCCGGGCCTGGGAGGGTTATGCCATCGGGGGTGGATGCCTCGCCTTCTTCCTGGCCGGACTGCTGCTGCGCAAACAGCGCCGTCTCGCCATGCCGGCATAGCGCCATGCCCACATGAGCGCATCTATGCGAACCCAGCAAGGCATGAAAATCGCCGGGGCGATTGTGCTCGTCTTGGCGAGCTTTGGGATCGGCATGCACGTCTCGCTACACGGCTCTCCCGTGCATGCGACCGCCCCATCGAATCGAGAACCTCAGAAGGTGCCGGTGGGCGAGGCGAGTCCCCCCACTGCGCGGGACTTTGCGGCGGATTTCGACCCGGAAATGCCCGCCATCCCCAAGATTCCGGATCGACTCCCCGCGTTCACGCTCAGCGACTTGAACGGCAAGGCGACGCCCATCGCAAAGTGGAGCGGAAAATCGTTGGTGCTCAATTTTTGGGCCACATGGTGCGCGCCGTGCCGACGCGAGATGCCGCTGCTCAAATCCTTGTCCGCCGCATGGCGCGCGCGCGACGTGGAAGTCGTCGGGGTTGCCGTCGATTACCGCGATAAAGTGGCGTCCTATGCAGACGAACTGAAAATTCCCTATCCGATCCTTGTGGGCGAGGAAGACGCCCTCGACGTGGCGAGCCAGTTGGGATTGAACACGCCGGTCTTTCCATTCACGGTCTTTACCGATCGCCGCGGCGAAGTCGTCACGCTGTATCTGGGCGAGTTGCATCAAGCCCAAGCCGATCTCATCTTGGACGTCGTGCAGCACGTCAACGAGCATGATCTGGATCTGGCCGCGGCGCGACGTACGATCATTCTCGGACTCAAGGCTCTCAAGACCGACGGTTAGCGGCACCCGTCCGACGACGTTCGCAGCCGAAGCTTGCCATTTCTGCTCTATTTCTGGTTATTATCGCGGACCTTTTCAACGCGGTGGCGCGGGATCTGTCGGGAAATGGCGCGAATTTTGCTCCTAAATGGTCCGAACTTGAACCTTCTGGGCTCACGCGAGCCTGCGGCATACGGTTCGACCACCCTGGCGACGGTCGAAAGCAAACTGCTGGCCGCCGCCCGTGCCCGAGGGCACGATTTGGATGCCTTTCAAAGCAATGCCGAGCACGAACTGATCGACAAGATCCATGGCGCGCGCACCGACGGCACCGGCTTCGCCATCATCAACCCGGGCGCATTGACGCATACCAGCATCGCCCTGCGTGATGCCTTCTTGGCCGTCGGCGTTCCATTCATCGAAGTTCACATCACCAATGTTTTCGCGAGGGAGACATTCCGCCATCACTCTTACCTTTCCGGCATCGCTGCCGGCTGCATCGTCGGTTTGGGCGTCCTGGGGTACGAGCTTGCGCTCGACGCCGCCTGCGCCCGGTTGGCCGCCACTTAAGTCAAGAAGAATTCGTCAAGGGGTCCCGGTGGATATTCGTAAAGTAAAAAAATTGATCGAGTTGTTGGAGGAGTCGGGGATCTCCGAATTGGAGATTTCGGAAGGTGAAGAATCGGTGCGGATCAGCCGTCATCCACGCATGGCGATGCAGGCGCCGATGGTCGCCGCGGCTCCCGCGGCTGCCGCGCCGCTGCCGGCGCCGGCAACGCCGGCCACCTCGGCGGGCGAGCACAAGCCGCGCAATGATGACCAGACGGTGACGTCACCGATGGTCGGTACGTATTACTCCGCATCGGCCCCTGGGGCGAAAACCTTCGTCGAGATCGGCATGGAAGTCAAAGTCGGCCAGGTTCTCTGCATCATTGAAGCGATGAAGATGATGAACCAGATCGAATCCGACAAAGCGGGCCGGGTGACGGCGATATTGGCCAAGAACGGTGAGCCGGTCGAATTCGGCCAACCCTTGTTCATCATCGAATAGCGAGACGACAGATGATCGAAAAAGTCGTCATCGCCAATCGCGGCGAGATCGCGCTTCGCATCCTGCGTGCTTGCCGCGAACTCGGCATCAAGACCGTCGCGGTACACTCCACCGCCGACTTCAACACCAAGCACGTCCTGCTGGCGGACGAGACCGTCTGCATCGGGCCGCCGCAATCGGCGCTCTCTTATCTGAACATGCCCGCCATCATCAGCGCCGCGGAAGTCACCGACTCGGTCGCCATCCATCCGGGTTACGGGTTTCTGGCGGAGAATGCCGACTTCGCCGAGCGCGTGGAGAAGAGCGGCTTCATTTTCGTGGGGCCACGCGCCGAGACCATCCGTTTGATGGGTGACAAGGTGTCGGCCATCAAGGTCATGAAGGCGGCCGGCGTACCCTGCGTACCGGGCTCCGACGGCCCGCTCGGTGCCGACGTCGACGAGAACTTCCGCATCGCCAAGGAAATCGGCTATCC
>Ga0116230_10004292_pt1 | contig 13986 bp, 6 predicted proteins | sample S1TSphfallax_3_FD_88678 | JGI IMG/M metagenome (GOLD analysis project Ga0116230, IMG submission 88678) | Host-associated microbial communities from peat moss isolated from Minnesota, USA - S1T2_Fd - Sphagnum fallax MG | ecosystem: Host-associated > Plants > Peat moss > Unclassified | place: USA...
CGTTGGAATTGCGACTCTTGGAACAGCCCTGGCGATTTCTGGACTTTGGAGAAAATTACGACCCATTCAGGAAAAAAATCAGACGCATGAAACCCTTAGCAAGTTGTTTAACTCCATCTTGAATACAGGAGAAGAACGGATCAACAAAGAGAATTTCATCGGCTCCCCCCCTCTTGGATCACCTAATCCACTAGATCTCGTTGTCGATTCATTCGACTCTCCCGAAAAGGAGCCTTTTGACGAGCAATGCCCCCAAACGGATTTTCCATTACGTCTTCCCATTAATCGATTCAACTTTCCCGAAAAGGAGCCTTTTGATGACGCATGCCCCGAACCGCATTTTTCACTGTCTAATATCGGAGAAGAAACTCCCTCGAGGGATGCTCTTCAACAATTTTCCGATGAAGATTTGATCACATTTCGAGCTGCTTTATCAAAAGTCAAAGCAGGCGAAGTGATTCTTTTTGAGCTGGACGATCACTCGAAGTTTGTTGTTTGGTATAATGAGGCATTCTCGGCAATCAATATTCAAGAAGAGAATTACTATAGAGACGGACACCAAATCGATAAGCTTGGAATTATTATCGATGATAGAGGAAAAATTACCTCGTTGAGGATTAATAATGTCGCAAAAGACTCAAACAGAGTGCCTGACGCATTTCTTCCTCAAGTGCAGGAATCCTTTAAAGCAGCGCTTAGGCATTCTTCTCATTATCGAACCAGATTGACTCATCATTCCGACTATGCTCCCATCGTCATCACAATTGTTAGAAGAGGAATCAAGGAAATTCCCGCATTTCATCTTCAAAAATTCTCTCAAGTCATTCAAGAGGCCAAGGGACGCCAAGATGATTCAAAAATTTATGATGATCCAAAAATTTATGTAGAGTTTCTAAAAGATGATTTGAGTCTCGATATAGGGGTCGATCAGGGAGGACTTTCTCTCGATTACTTGGACGAGTTATTTGATGGCATCATCAATAGCCCTATCCTCTCTTTTCAATCGATGGAATCCTCTTTGCTTGTTCTCCCTAGAACGAAAGAAAGCTATCAACACTTACAACCGCTCCCCAAACTAAATAAGCAAGAACAAACACTGTATGAAGACATCGGCAAAGTCATGATGTACTGCTGTCAGTCGCAAGTTGTTCCCGAAGAATGGGGGAGTTACCACATGGGACGCCACTTTGACGAAGCCCTATTCAAAGGTGTGCTATGCTTAACGGCTCAAGAAATCGATACCCCTTTTGAGAATCTCGCTGTTCCAACCCTGTTGAGGATGTGTGAAGCGCTTTTATCGGCAGATAAAGGGAGAGAGGATATGGACTATTTAATGAGGCGGATCATATGGGTTGAAACTTTTCACTTGCTTGACGATGAAACAGTTTTAGAAGTGGCTAGGGAGCTTATTTATGCCGATTGTCTACCCATTGATTTGACCCTTAACAATAAGGGCGAAGAGCCGGATATGGAGAAAATCCAGTCAAGTAAAACGCATTTTTTAACGTGCTTAACGGATTCTGTATTTTACCAAGAAGGCTCTCATGGACAATTAGGTATTCAGTTGGCCCCCCTCCATGCGATAGCGAAAGGAATGAAAGCTCTATGTAGGCGGTCGGATGAATTGATAACTGATGAGTTATCTTGGAATAACTTTATGACTTATCGTTCGTTTCAAGAGGTGAGCGATAAAATTCAAGGCTCTCTTGATCGAAAGACCATTGCAAATCAGATGACGCTAGACCTTGGTTTGGTCGATCAGATTCATAAAGTTAACCAAAATTCTAGCTATTGGCTAAACGCTCAAGACGCAAAAGGAGAAATTGAGAAAAAAATGGGATGGCTTCAGGAGTGGATAAGAGACGAGAAAGAGGGGGCGACTCAAGATGAATTGAAGAGACTACTTAAATTCCTCACTGCCTCCTCAAGCTTTCCAAAAGGCCGAGAGATTGTCGTGAAAGCACAGTGTGAGCGTCCTTTTTCTCCTGTTCCCATTGTGCATACCTGCTCTTTTGAGATTGAGCTTGCTCCTGAGCCAAGCAGTTACGGCAAGCATCATGACCACACCAAGGAAGAATTTATCACAAGTTTGAAGGAGATTGCTCTGACCCATCCTTCTGCTTATTCAATGATGTAATTCAATACTCATACACTCAAATGAGAGGTCCTATGATACATATTAGCAGTTTTTGCGATCAAACGGCGCGTGTCTTAGTGGATCCACTTAACATCTCTTTTTCTCTTGTCACTCGATGTCTGGCATGTGCATTGGCGATATTGGTCGGAATCGCAACCTTTGGAGCAGCTGAGGCGATCAGTGGACTGTGGAGAAAATTACGATGCATTGAAGAAAAAAATGAGACGCATGAAATGATAAGCGAATGGTTCAGATTTTTTTTCAGTAACGGAGAAGAAGACATAGGAGAGGAGAATGACCCCTTCCCTTCTCCATGCGATCAATCCCTTAGTTTAAAAGACCTTCGCAAACACAACTTTACCGATCCTTTAGTCTCTCAAAAACTCAATTGGGTATCTTCTCTCAAACAGGATCCCATCGACAATCTGCCAAAGCAAGTTTTGCAACAACCCTCTCCTGCCGACTTAATCACACTTCGAGCTGTGATCTCAAAACTGAAGACAAAAGAAAAAATTGTTTTCCAACTAGACGATCATTCTACTTTTGTTATGTGGTATCACCCAAAAAGTTTGACAATCAATATTCAAGAGAAAAACGATTATAAGAAAGGAATCGCACAGAATAAGCTTAGCATCGTCGTCGATAATCATGGAAAAATCACCTCTACCACGATCAATCGTGTTTCAGATCGCTCAGGTCAAGTGCCAGATCTTTATCTTCCCCAGATGCATGAAGCGCTTAAAGTAGCGCTCAAGCACAAGTTTTCTTGCCGTTATTCTCACTACAACCCAATCCAAATCTGCGTTGTCAGAAGGGGGATTAAAAAAATCGCCGAATTCCATCTTAAACAATTCTCCGATGCTATCGAAACTGTGATCAGAACTATCAATCCTTCTCCTCGCATTTCTGTGAAATTTCTAGAAGATGATTTGAGTTTCGGTAAAGCAATCGATTTAGGAGGACCTTCTCGCGATTACTTGAATGATTTATTTGAAGCGATCATCCATAGCGAAGCCCTCTCTTTTCAATCGATAGGATCCTCTTCGCTTATTCTCCCTAGAACGAAAGAAAACTATCATAACCTTCAATCCCTCCCTGAGCTCGATGAGCAAGAACAAACACTCTATCAACAGATCGGTCAAGTGATGATGTTTTGTTATGAGTCCCCTTCTTGGGATGGGTATGTGATTGGGCGTCACTTTGATAATGCCCTATTTAAAGGGGTATTATGCTTAACGGCTCAAGAAATCAATACACCTTTTAAAGACCTTCCCCTTTCCACTCAACTCAAGATGTGTAATATGCTTTTAGGAGCACATGAAGAGAATGGCATCGGGATGGACTATTTGCAGAAACGGATCAGATGGATTAACAATTTTCATCTCCTTAACGATCAAGCGCTTTTAGAAGCAGCTCGTGATCTTATTTACGCTGATTGTTTGCCAACGGAGTTGACCCTTGATGATAAGGGGAATGAGCCGGATATGGATAGAATCAAGTCAAATAAAGATTCATTTTTAATCTCCTTAACAGATTCTGTGTTGGCTCAACAAGGCTCCCATGGACAATTAGGAGTTCAGTTGGCTCCCCTTCATGCGATAGCTAAAGGAATGAAAGCTCTATATGATCTATATGACAACTGCAGCAGTGTTGATGTTTTGAATCTTCTGGACCTACTCAATTCTTACGAACTCGTGAGCGATAAAATTCAAGGATCCCTTGATCGCGAATGCATTGCCAATCAGATTAAGCCAAGCTTTTATTTAAGACTCTCTGAAGAGTCAGAAATTCAGAAAAAAATGCAGTGGCTTCAGGAATGGATAAAAGACGAGAAAAATGGGGCGACTCAAGAAGAGGTTAAGAATTTTCTCAAGTTTTTCACAGGTTCCTCAGGTTTGGCAAAAGATCAATGCATTTACGTACAAGTGCAGTCTCTACGTCCTTTCACTCCTGTTCCGATTGCCCATACCTGCTCCCCTTCCATTGAGCTGGCTGCCGAACCAAGCAGTTATGGATCTGAATATAATGATCATACCAAAATGGGATTTATCAAGAGCTTGAAAGAAATTGCTCTTAGAAATCTTTCTGATTATCAAATGAAGTAACTTCGCAATCGTTCAGAGGCCAGGGCGGCTGAAGGGGCGAGGGTCTGTGGAGTATCAATTTTATGAATATTTCTTCTTTTTCTCATGCCATGCCATCATTGCCATCATTCTCATGTCATATAAGCTCATGGAGAGAGATCACGATCCCTTCTTTAAGTGCACAACAAACAAAAATTATCTATGTTGCTCTAGGTATTGTCTCTGCAATATCGATAATATTTGCCCTTGTTTTACGTTCCGTTGCCCGAGGTTCCAAACGCTCTTATGGGGGTGTGGAAGAGGAGTAGAATGCTTCTTCACTTGAACCAGTTCTATTTCCAGACAAACCTTTCCGTCACATGGGCGAGGCGACCCCTACCAAGCAAAGCTGGGTGGGGGTCACCGCAAATGCGAATTTTTGTCCTCACTCAAAACAAATAAAATAGGAGGAGTCTCTCCTGCCTTCAGGCAGGGGTCTCCGTAGTATAATATGAACATTTCTTCCCTTTCTCCCTTTCCGATACTCTCATTGTCATCTCATCTAAGTCTCCTTAAAAAGATCGGCATCCCCTCTTTCAGTGCACAACAAAAAAAAATCACTTTGATTATTTTAGGTATTTTTTGCATCCTCGCAGTCAGTTATATCACGTATTCTTTTTTGAGTTCTAAAGCTAAGACCGCTGCGCGGAACGCCACCTCACCGCAAGATCCAAAGGACTCCTTAAAAAAGCTGTTGGATACAGTCAAAAAGGAGATGTTCTCAGAGATGACGACTGTCTTAACAAATGGCCACGTCGATATCGCTGACGTCGAATCAGGCAAATTCTTTATAGATATCCACAGCCCAACCTCAAAAGAAAAAAAGGAATATATTGTCAAAAAAGCAACCCCCTCTTGTTATCGATTTTTATCTAAAAAAATAAAGGAGATTTTTAAAGAGATCGAAGATTCTGTGAAGATAGAGGATATTCCTACTCTAGATATTTCTTGGGATGTTATTTTAAAAGATAAAGAGGGGAAATTTTACCACGCCTATGTCACGCACGCATGTGAGACAAGCGAATGGAAGATTCGGGGAAATTCTTGCATTTTCAATCTTGATGAGTTCTGGAGTGAAGTGAGGGGAAATAAACCTGCCGTTTTGGTCAACGATCAAATGGAATTTGTTTAACCTTTATTCCCCTATTTAGGGATGCACAAATGCTCGTCATTAATTGTAAAGATCTGGTAGAATCGGTCCAGAATGAGGAGATTTTACGAAAAAAAGTGCAAGGGAAGCGTACCCCTTCCTAAATGGAGTGGCTTGTGTAAACAAGCCCGACGTTGACCCGCCTAAGCCGTTAGTTTAACTGAGGGCTACGTTAAGAGGGAATAGATAGGTCTCATGGCATCTTTCTCCAGTGCTACGCTCCACCGCAAGTAGTTAAATAGGTGGAGACAAGGCTTATCATTTTCAAGAGAACCTCTCTGTTAGAGATCACAGAGAAAGCATTCCGTCAGTCATGCTTGGTCATGGGTCAATGGCTTTAGTGAGGAAAAAAAAGGGCACGACCGGGGATCCATCGCCGTGCGAGCCACAGGAAACTTTAATATCAAAATGCCCTCTGGAGTTTTTGAAGCGATTCACGCAAGAGATTCTCGCCTCTATCAACGAGCGGATGGTTATGCCTATTTCAACGAAAGCAGCGTTTCCTGCCACGCCTGAAGGCATCGGCCTCCGCGCTGTCTTTGTGATTTTTGTCAAAAAAAAATCTAAAAAACACAACCACAGGGTCGGCGCTTTCCCCCGCGACTGAAGTCGCGGGTTTCCGCGCCGTTAATTCTATGATTATTGGTGTTCCCAAAGAGATTAAGAACGAGGAGCATCGCGTCGGTGCGACCCCGGGTCTCATCCGTTTGCTGGTGGAAGCTGGACATGAGGTTTGTATTGAGAGCCATGCAGGCGAGAAAATTGGTTACACAGATCGCCTATTTGAAATGGCAGGGGGCACTATTGTTTACTCTGCTGAAGAGGTTTATGAGTGCGAAATGATTGTCAAAGTCAAAGAGCCTCAGGCAAATGAATATCCTCTTCTCAGAGAGGGACAGATCTTGTTTTGTTATCTTCATTTAGCCCCAGACCCCGTTCAAACTCGGCAATTGGTGGATAGCAAAGTCATTGCCATTGCTTATGAAACCGTTACAGATGTTCATGGAAAGCTTCCCTTATTAATTCCAATGAGCGAAATTGCTGGACGCATTGCGATTCAAGTGGGGGCAACCAGTTTGCAGCTCAACAAAGGAGGGAAAGGCATTCTTTTGGGAGGTGTCCCTGGCGTGACGCCAGGGCATGTTGTCGTCGTCGGAGCGGGAGTCGTCGGAACAGAGTCGGCCCGCCTAGCTCTCGGGCTTGGGGCTGACGTGACGATTTTGGATAGAGATCTCGCCCGTTTGAGAACGTTGGATGCTTTGTTTGGGCCTCGACTCAAAACTCTTTATTCCTCCCCTTTGACAATTGAAGATTCGATTTCCCGAGCCGATTTAGTGGTAGGGGCCGTTTTAGTTCCTGGAAAAACGGCTCCCAAATTGATCACGCGCCAAATGGTGAAGAAGATGTTGCCTGGGTCAGTCATCGTCGATGTCGCCATTGACCAAGGAGGTTCGGCGGAGACGTCTAAGCCGACAACTCATGGCGAGCCCACCTATATTTTCGATGGCATTGTTCATTATTGCGTCACCAATATGCCCGGGGCTTGTGCTAGAACCTCCACCCAGGCATTGACAAATGCCACGGGAGATTATGCGTTGATGATCGCGAATAAAGGGTGGAAAAAGGCGTTGTTGGATGATGCGGGATTCCGCCATGGACTTAACGTTTGTTTGGGGCATGTGACCCATGAATCAGTGGCGCATGATTTAGGATATCCGTATGTTTCGCCCGAAAAGTTGCTAGTCTAATGCGTTACCTCATTGGAATTGATTTAGGAACAACAAATTGTTCACTCGCCTTTGTCGATACAGAGCATCCCTCTCTGCCCGTGCAAATCTTTGCCATCCCCCAGTTGACAGCGCCAGGGAGAGTGGACTCCCTCCTCTCTCTTCCCTCTTTTTGTTATCTTCCTGCGTTGGACGAATGGCCTCCTGGCTCCATGGCATTGCCCTGGAAGGAGACCCCTTCTCGCTTTGTTGGACAATTTGCGAAAATTCAAGGCGCTCGGGTTCCGACACGCCTTGTACAGTCAGCCAAAAGTTGGCTATCCAATGTCGCAGCACATCGACGCGATAAAATCCTTCCCCTAGAAGCAACTGACATCACCCAACGCTTAAGTCCCGTAGAAGCTTCCGCTGACTACTTAATGCATTTAAGAGATGCCTGGAATTCAACGATGGCCAAGCGCTCTCCTGAGAATGAATTGGAAGAACAAGAGGTGGTTTTGACAGTGCCCGCTTCTTTTAATGAAGTGGCCCGAACATTGACTGTTGAAGCTGCCAGACAAGCAGGATTTTTGCATATCACGCTCCTAGAGGAGCCTCAAGCTGCTTTTTATAGTTGGATTTCGCAACATGAAGAGGAGTGGAAAACCCTCTTTAAGCCAGGCGAAACCCTTCTCGTTTGCGATGTAGGAGGAGGGACAACAGATTTTAGCCTAATTGAAATTCAGCAAGAAGAGGGCAAGCTTGCTTTTCAACGCATGGCTGTTGGAAACCACCTGTTATTGGGAGGCGATAATATTGATGCAGCATTAGCACATGCCTTGGAGGGAAAGCTAGAACAGAGGGGGCATCCCCCTCTTGAATCGAGTCAATGGCTGCAACTCCAAGCAGAAGCTCGGCGTGCAAAAGAAACCTTATTGCAGTCGAAGGTTAAACCAAATGAAGAATATTCCATTGTTCTCCAAGGATCAGGCTCTGCAGTCGTCAAAGGGAGCGTAGCAGTATCCATCACCCAAAAGGAGATGGAGGATCTTCTTTTGAAGGGGTTTTTTGGACGTTATCCATTAAGAGATGCTCTAAAATTGCAAGAGAGTCGAGGATTTCGAACCCTTGGATTGCCCTATGAGGATGACCCTTCCATCACAAAACACCTCGCCCATTTTTTACACCAATCCCATGCATTGGACAAAGGAAAGGGCGTCGATTATATTTTATTTAATGGAGGAACCTTAACACCTGAGATTTTTCAACATGCCATTGAAGAAGCGCTCCTTTTATGGTTTCCCCATACACCTCTTCGACGGCTCATCTCGCCAAGTCTCGATTTGGCCGTCGCTCGCGGAGCCGCTTATTATGGCAAAGTCAGGCGGGGATTTGGCGTGGCCATTGGAGGAGGCCTTCCCCGCACCTATTACTTAAAAATCGATGTCAAAGACCCCTCTGGCCACATCAAAACCCAAGCGCTCACTCTTCTTTCCCGAGGCTCTGAAGAGGGAAAAGTCTTTCAGCTTGACCAGCATTTTGCGTTACGGCCGAATCGACCCGTCGCTTTTCATCTCTTGACCTCTCATGTGCGTTTAAATGACCGAGAAGGAGACCTTGTTCACATTGACCCAGTAGAAATGCAATCTCTCGCCCCGATTCAAACCCTTTTGCGGTTTGGAAAAAAACAAAGAGACGACGCGGATGAAGCCACGCCCCTCTTGGTTCGGCTAGGGATTCGTCTCACAGCCGTCGGAACCGTTGAGTTATGGCTCGAATCGCAAACCACCCCTCATCAATGGCAAATGGAATTTCAGGTTTCTTCTATGCAAGTCCGTTCTATGCAGACGGCACAAGAAGCGCGCGATGAGATTTTTGAAAAGGGATACTTAGAAGGGGCGAAGAAAACAATTGAAAAACTCTTTCATCCCGAGATCTCTTTTCAACCAAGCCAAATCATGGAATGTTTGGAGTCGGAAATAGGGAGTCGGCGGCGTGAATGGGGACCGACTGTCTTGCGAGAGCTATGGAATCCCCTGTTGAAAATGGCATCGCATCGCAAATTGTCAGGAGAACATGAAGAGCGATGGTGGCATCTGGCAGGATTTTTTCTTCGTCCTGGCTTTGGCTTTCCACTAGATGATGTTCGTTTGAAAGAGCTTTGGAAAATTATCCTGTGGGAATTGAAAACTCCAAAACGATCAGCATGCCTCATTCAGATGTGCATTTGCTTTCGACGCCTTGCGGGAGGGTTCAATAAAGGACAGCAAGTGCAGCTGCTCAGCGATGTGATTGGCACTGTTGTTGACAAAACAACGGGAAAAATCGACATCAAGCGAAAGGGAGATCTCTATCTTTACTCCGAAAAAGTGCGCGCCCTGGCTGCGTTAGAGCGCTTAGAATTGCCCTTCAAAATTCGCTTAGGAGAAGCACTAGTCGATCGGCTTTTGCATCACTCCCCGACGATGGCTGATTATTGGGCCTTGGGACGCGTCGGCGCACGCCATCTCATGCATGGCTCATTGGGTCAAGTCGTTCCCAAAGAGGTTGTCGTCCGGTGGCTGGATCGCTTGTTGCCCCATCAGCCCTCGCCTGAAAATCAGGAATCCATGCGATTTTTGTTAAGGCAGTTGGCTCGTAAAACCGGTCACCGAGAGCTGAATCTTCCTGACGTGATGATTCAAAAGATCTTGGCCGCTTATCCGCATGAAGCGTTGAAGGAAGGGCTGTTGCAAGAAAGGGGGCTCACGCAAAATGAACAAGAGCAAATTTTTGGGGACCAGCTTCCCGCTGGGCTCGTCCTAGTTTTGAAGGATTAGCGCTTGAAGAAAATTTCTTTACCAGACGATTTAAAACCTCATCAAAAAAATGCTGAGCGCGCTCTCAACCAAGGAGCAGTGAAAGAGATTGAATTTTCAGGCTCTACCTACCAAGTCTTAGTAGAGGATCCTCACTCTCATCAACAGTTATGGGTTTTTCTGCAACTTGAAGGAAAAGGTGACATTAGAGATGCCTTTTGCTCAGAGGAGCATCCATCAAATACATCACACTGCCTCCATCTTGCGATTGCTTATTTAAGCCTATTTAAGGGGTATCCCCTCCCTCTTCATCAACGCTTTAATCACTCTTTGTGGAATCGATTATGTCGTCTTTACGAGGAACGGTTTCGGGAAAACCCCAAGCGTTTAGTGGAAGAGTCTCCTGGGAAGTATATTTGTTGCTCACGCTTAGGAAAGAAGGTTGTTATTTTAGAAGCTCTGACTCCAGCTGCTGCTGAATATTTAGATAAGACCCTTCATCAACGCCCTGAAGAGACGGAAGAGACATCGCTGAAATTTTCCAATTTATCCAATGAAGATTTATCTTTATGGCATCAAGGAAAGCCTAATCCCCAATTACGCTACGATCTCTCCTTTTGGAGCGATCTTGCAAAGTGGCTTATGAAAAAGCAAGAAGACGGGGAGTCCTATACCATTAGCTTTAAATATTCCAACAAGCATCTTCCTCACTGGTTTCAAATCAATTTCGAAGATGTGAAAGGGGAATTTTATATCTCATCAGCGCATTTACCTCTACTGATTGACTCTCTTAAAACAGTCAACAGCGCTCTAGGCGTTTATTATCCTGACCGCAAAGCCGTGGAACGCATTGTTTACGACAAAAAAAATCAGGTCATGCGGATTGAAGAAAAAAAGGAAGGAAAGACCCCCTCCATTCGAAGCACACGTGGATTGCAGAGAACCGACGGCGTTTTCTTAGAAGGATGGATGTTTATTCCTGGGAAAGGATTTTACGCCGAAGAGCCTCATGAGTTATTAAAACGACCTGTTTTACATGGCGAAGAGATTGCCCATCTTTTGACGGAACACAAACATTTGATCGCCTCTTTGATCGTCGATTGCCATGTTCATGCTAAGGGAGTGCCTTTGTCTTATCGCCTTCACTTTAATGAAGGATGGGATTTACAGATCATCGCTTACTTGTTCGAACCAGGAGATCTCACAACAAACGATTCTTGGCTGATGGAGGAGTGGGCTTATTTAGATGAAGATGGTTTTTATCCCGTTCATGGCAATCAATTTCACGATGCTGAAATCATCATCCCGATGCATCAAGTCTCTGACTTTGTGGCTCAACATCGCACCTGGTTGAATAGTCAGGAAGGCTTTCATACACATGTGCGGAGCCTTGAATATCAGCTGGGCTATCAGATCAATGCGAATCATCGCTTGACTTTTACGCGAAGGCTGATCAAAGCGAAAGAGCAGATGCGCCAACAAGATTTCGGCGCTTGGGTTTATTTAGAAGGTTATGGGTTCTATTCTAAGACCGCAAGCTCTTTTAGCTTTCTTCTGAGGGAGGGCGTCTCTTTAAGCGCTGAACAAATCCCTCTATTTATTCGCATGAATCGCGAGGAACTCGAATGGATTCCCAAGTTTTTTAACGAACGATGTCCTGTCACCAAATCAAGCCTTAGCATTAAATTGATCGATCAACGCAAAGTTCTAGTCGCTCCAGAGTATGAGCTTCTCCCTGAATATCGAGAGAAATCGATCATCCTGTTTGACGATTTTGTTTATCTGGAGGGGGAAGGATTTACTGAACTTCCCTTGGGTTCGCATTTTCCAGAGAAATTTCAGTTTCCTGTCGAGCTCGAGGGAAAAGAGTTGGCTCTTTTTTTAGCGGGAGAGATCGATTCCCTTTATTCCCATGCCTCCTTTGTGGATCCGCGACTGATTAAACCCCTAGAACGGCGCTTGGGAACGCATTTTATCGAGTCTTGCCCTGAAAAAGGGAGGGGATGGCATCGCTTTCATTTCTTTTACAAAACGGAGAGGGGGCTCATCCCAATCCTCAGTCTCCGTCAATCATTGTTGAAAAAATTCCCTTTTGCCTTTTTCGAGGCAGGACTCATTGATTTGCGCGAGAAGCGCCTAGATTGGCTCCGTCATCTCCCACTGGAACGTTTTGACGAAATATCAGGGACTCTTCTCCTAACAACGTTGGAATTTATGCGTCTCAATGCCTTCGAGTCGATTGAAATCCTTGAAGGAGAAGATGAAGAAAGGAGGATGGCAAGCATTCTCCTTTTAGAAGAACTGACCCAATTTCACCCCCCCGAGCAACCAGATCTCGCCGGTTTGTTAACCCATTTACGTCCCTATCAGGAAATAGGGGTCCAATGGTTGTGGTTTCTCTATTCCCAGCACCTTTCTGGATTGTTATGCGATGACATGGGATTGGGCAAAACGCACCAGGCAATGGGTTTGCTGGCGAGCATCGCCAATCTTTACCGCTCGCATGCAGAAGCCGTGCAACGGCATTTTCTTATTGTCTGTCCCACTTCAGTCATTTATCATTGGCAAGAAAAGCTTGACCACTTTCTGCCTGGACTGAAAGTCTATACTTTTTATGGAACCAGGCGAAGCTTGGAGACATTTCATGAACAATATGATATTTTACTTACCTCTTATGGTATCGTACGCAACGAACAGGAATTGCTGGCTAAAATTCCCTTTGAGGTGGCCATCTTTGATGAGATTCAAATTGCAAAAAATCCATCCAGCCATGTCTACGCGGCTTTAACCTCTTTAAACGCTCAAATGAAGCTAGGACTAACAGGAACGCCCATTGAAAATCACTTAAAAGAACTTAAGTCCCTGTTTGACATTACCCTTCCTTCTTATATGCCAGGAGAAAGCGACTATCGAGAGTTGTTTATCAAACCCATTGAAAGAGATCCTCATTCCAGAAAAAAGGATCTTCTCAATCGCTTGATCCGTCCTTTCGTTTTAAGGAGGAAAAAGGAGCAGGTGCTTAAAGAGCTCCCCGATAAGATTGAGGAAACTCTCTATTGTGACTTGATGCCTTATCAACAACAGCTCTATGCAGAGCTATTGGAGCAGCGCCGTTCTCATCTACTAGAAGATTTGCGGAATAGTCAAGCTTCTATTTCGTATTTGCATATCTTTGCCCTTTTATTGAATCTTAAACAGATTTGCGACCACCCTGCAGTCTATTTAAACACTCCCTCAGATTATAAAAAATATTCTTCAGGCAAGTGGGAACTCTTTCTTGAGCTGTTACGAGAGGCACGTGAGAGCGAACAGAAGGTTGTCGTATTTTCTCAATACTTGGGAATGTTGGATATTATTGAAGCTTATCTGCAAGAGCAGAACATTGGCTTTGCCTCCTTACGCGGAGCCACACAAAATCGAAAAGAACAACTCCGGTTGTTTAACGAGGATCGCTCTTGCGAAGTCTTCGTTGGATCGCTGCAAGCGGCGGGACTAGGGATTGACCTGACTGCAGGATCAGTTGTCATTCACTATGATCGTTGGTGGAATGCCGCACGTGAAAAACAGGCCACCGATCGCGTCCATCGAATGGGGCAAACCAAAGAAGAAACCAAAGAGGTTGTACAGGTTTTTAAGCTTGTGACAAGAGGGACATTTGAAGAAAAAATTGACGCAATGATCAAACGGAAAGAAAAATTGATGGATGACATTGTGGAGGTAGACGACCAAAACGTTCTTAAAACGTTTTCTCGAGGGGATCTGATTGCCTTGCTAGAGCTTGTGGAGACCAACCAAGATCATGCAGCCGTGTTTGATGATAAGGAGTAATGACGGAGGGGAATGGGGATGTCCCCATTCCCTTCAAGAACAGATGTCTTTTAGAGTTAGACTATCGATCGTCCAAAAGGTTTGAGATCCTGTTCAGATAGTTTTCGTGAGCGCTTCTATCTGGATTCTTTTCATAACCGTCCCCGTGATCGTCAAAAGGAAGCTTCCATAAGAATTTTATTGGCTTTGCTTTCTTAGTCTTCACAGGCTGCCGTGCTGCGCTCTGCACAGGCTGCTGTGCTGC
>Ga0116230_10004293_pt1 | contig 13982 bp, 6 predicted proteins | sample S1TSphfallax_3_FD_88678 | JGI IMG/M metagenome (GOLD analysis project Ga0116230, IMG submission 88678) | Host-associated microbial communities from peat moss isolated from Minnesota, USA - S1T2_Fd - Sphagnum fallax MG | ecosystem: Host-associated > Plants > Peat moss > Unclassified | place: USA...
AGTGAATAGCGAATAGTGAATAGTGAATAAGGCGCTTAATGAATAGTGAATAGGCGTGGAATGGGTTTTATTCACTATTCACTTCTCACTCTTCACTTTATTAGGGGATAACGATGGCTCGTCCGGTGACAGTGACCTACCAGGTATGGCCGACGGCCGCCGATATGGCGATGGCCTCGGCGCGGCTGTTTGCCGGCAAGGTGGAGCAGGCGGTGGCCACGCGCGGCGTGGCGCGCATCGCCATCTCCGGCGGCTCCACGCCCAAGGCGATGTTCCGCCTGCTGGCCGACCCCCGCGGCGAGTTTCTGGCCACGGTGCCGTGGGACAAGCTGCGGCTCTACTGGGTGGACGAGCGCTGCGTCGGCCCCGAGGACGCGGAGTCGAACTACGGCGTGGCCCGCGAGCTGCTGCTCGGCCAGGTGCCCATTCCGGCCGAGAACGTCTTCCGCATGGAAGGCGAGCTGCCGCCGGACGAGGCCGCGAGCCGCTATGAGAGCGTGCTGCGCAACTCGATGAAGCTGGAGGGCGCGGAGTCGCCGGCCTTCGACCTGGTCACGCTGGGCATGGGCCCGGACGGCCACACCGCGTCGCTGTTTCCGCATACCGCGGCGCTCGATGAGCTGGGCCGGCTGGCGGTGGCCAACCATGTGGCGCAGAAGGACACATGGCGGATCACGCTGACCTGGCCGGTGATCAACCAGGCCAGCGAGGTGGTCTTCGAGGTGGAGGGCGCGGCCAAGGCCGACGTGCTGGCCGAGGTGCTCACCGGGGAGCGCGATCCGGAGCGTCTGCCCAGCCAGCTGATCCGGCCGGCGAACGGCAGGTTGCTGTTCCTGCTCGATGAGGCCGCGGCGGCGAAGCTGCCGGCGGCGACCGAGGTCTTCACCACGCCCAACGGCAGCCGCCGCGTCGGTACGCTGGAGATCTAAACAAGCAGAGCGGAAGCTCAGGGACGAAGGCAGCGATGATTCTTGCAGGTGATGTAGGTGGGACCAAGGTCCATCTGGCGTTGTACCGGTTTGCGGGCGGCAAGCTGACGCAGGTGCGCGAGCACAAGTTTCCCGCGCATGACTTCGCCACGCTGGACGACGTGGTGAAGGCCTTTCTGGCGCAGACGCCGGGGCAGGAGCCGGCGCAGGAGCCGATTGCGGCGGCGTGCTTCGGCTGCCCCGGGCCGGTGCGCGATGGGCGGCTGAAGCTCACCAACCTGCCCTGGACGCTCGATGCGCGCGCGCTGGTGCGTTCGCTGGGCATCGAGCACATCTTCCTCATCAATGACCTGGAGGCGAACGGCTACGGCATCCCGGAGCTGCGTGCGGAGAGCGTGTACACGCTGCAGGCGGGCGATGCGGCGTCGGTGGGCCACCGCGGGTTGGTCTCGGCCGGCACCGGGCTGGGCGAGTGCCTGCTGATCTGAGACGCGAAGACGCGCCAGCACCTGCCGCTGCCTAGCGAGGGCGGCCACTGCGACTTCGCGCCGCGCAACGACCAGGAGATCGCTCTGCTGGAGTATCTGCGCCGCACGCTGAAGGGGCGGGTCAGCTTTGAGCGCGTGGTGAGTGGCCTGGGCATCAAGAACATCTACGCCTTCCTGCGCGACGACCGCGGCATGGAGGAGCCCGCCTGGCTGCGTGAGCGCATGCAGCAGGAGGACCCCAACGCGGTGATCGGCAGCTGCGCGGAAGACGGATCGAGCGAGATCTGCCATGAGACGATGCGCATGTTCGCCTCCGCCTACGGCGCGGAGGCCGGCAACGTCGCGTTGAAGGTGCTGGCGATGGGCGGCATCTACCTCGGCGGCGGCATCGCGCCGAAGACGCTGAAGACGCTGGAGTCGGGCGAGTTCACGCGTGCCTTCCTGGACAAGGGCAGGCTGGCCCCGCTGCTGGAGACGGTGCCGGTGCGGGTGATCCTGGACGATACCTGCGCTCTGCTGGGCGCGGCGGCCTATGCCGAGGCGCGGGCAGCAGAGCTCTCCGGCCGCAGCGAGCGCGCGGGCTCGTAGTGGGCAGAGCTATAGGCAAGTTGTGGGTGCACATGGAATATTGTCATCCTGAGCGAAGGAACTCGCAGCTCCATCGCGAGTTCCGCAGTCGAAGGACCTGCATTTTGCGCGTGCAGCCGCGAAAATGCAGGTTTCTCCACTACGCGTGACGATGCAACCGTCACGCTCCGGTCGAAATGAAAATTTTGTAGCTGATGGGACGCCCGCAGGAGAGCGCAAGCCGCAGAAGCCAGAAGCGCCACCCGATCGGGTGGCGCTTCTGCTTGCGTGGGCTGCGGTGCGGTTAGGGCTTGGCGCCGAGGGTGTGGTTGGTGACGGCGGTGACCGTGGGGACGGGCACCGGCGCGGCCGCGCCGACCAGCAACAGCACGCCGTAGGTGCCGGGTACAGAGGCGGTGTAGCTGCTGCTCCACACGTTGCCGGAGGCATCGATGGCGACGCCGGCCGCTTCGAGGTTATTGCGTTTGGAGGTTGTTGTGCTGCTGCCGGAGGTGGATACGTAGATGGTGCCGGTAAAACCAGGATAGGTGGACACGGTGTAGTTGGAAAGCGCTATGCCATTGTTGGAGATTGCAACGATGCCGTTGTGGCCCGAGTTGTTGGGAGCCCACACGGTGCCGTTGCCGTCGATGGCCAGAGCGTAGGCACGGAAGTTGGTGCTGAGCAATCCGCCGCCCGTGTACGTGGTGTATGTCGAGCTTGTGGTGAGTGCACCCTGGCTGTTGAAGGTCGGCGTTAGCTTGGTAAAGCTATTGATGTCCGCGAGTGCAGCGTCAACGGGCGATTGGTTCGCAGTCCAAAGGTTATTGGAGTTGTCAAATGCGACGAAATAGGCGTTGTCGAAGAGGTCCACCACGGAGCTGCCGGTGCCGTTGACGGGAATAGCCGTTGTGGGTGCTGAGGTAGCTTTGGAGTCCGAGATCGAAAGGGCGCTGGTATCGCAGCCCTGCTGGATGGCAGTCGTGCCGTTGGAGGCGAGGCCGCCCGGGTTGGTGAATGCCTGGTAAAGGTATCCATAGTGCTCACTTGAGCCGTGCTCCGAACTGCCGCCGGAGGCCTCGGCGATCCACCAGACGAAGGGCCCACCGGCCGGCGTGGTGATGGAGACGTTGGCCACCGCGCCTGTGCCGCCGCCGGTGTCGGTGATGGTGACGGTGGGCGCGGAGGTGTAGCCGCTGCCTGTGTTGGTGATGGTGAAGGAGGTGATGGCGCCTGCGGTGACGTTGGCCGTTGCCGCGGCCCCGGTGCCGCCGCCACCGGTGAAGGCGACCGTCGTCGTGGCTTGGGTGTATCCGGTGCCGCCCGCCTTGACGGTCAGGCTGGTGAGGTGGCCGGCGTTCGTCACCTCATTGCCGTTGTCGATGGCGATGGAGGTCTGATTTGTGCCGCCCCCGTTGCCGACTTGGTAGGTGCTGTAGTAGGGGCTGCTGCTGCCTTTGGCGAGAAAGACGATGTTCTTGCTGCCGGAGGTGTAGGTGCCGCAACCGTTGCTGCTGGGCGCAGGCGAGCTTCCGCCATCAAGGGTGACGTACATATTGTTGCTGGGGTCGAAGGCGATACCGACAGGATCGCTGCTCGTGCCCGTAGAATAACCGGCTGCGTTCGTGCCCCCCCCGCCGTTTGTGTAGCTGCCGATGGCGGTTTCGCCGGCGGCGCTGATGGCAGCGGCGGAGTTGGCTGTAACCTCAAAGACGTAGCCGTTCATGTAGTCGGCGGCGAAGGCGTTGTTGTTGCTGTCGATGGCCACGCCGAAAAAATTGCCGTTATAGCTTGCGCCAGCCCCCACGGTCTCGGCGGTCGTGTTGCTATTGGAAGGGTTGGTGTAGGTGTAGGTGTTGATGTTGTAGACGCCAGCTGTGGAGCCGGCCTGCACCGGGTCGCCGGTGGGCGTTAGTTCGACCAGCGACGGTACCTTTGTGCCGATACCGATGTTGGTCACCCAGGCGTTGCCGAAGCCGTCGATGGCGATAGAGTTGGGGTTGCTCAGGACGGCGCTATTGGGCGAGAGGGTGACCGTGGGCGCGCTGGTGTAGCCGGTGCCTGAGTTGGTGACCGTGAAGGCGGTGATGGCGCCGCCGGAGACGGTGGCGTAGGCCGCGGCCGCGGAGCCGCCGCCGCCGGAGATGGTGACGAGAGGAGCCGACGTATAGCCGGAGCCGCCGCTGGCCACGGTGATGGAGCTGACCGTCCCACTGGTGAGGACGGCGGTGCCGGCGCCGCCGCTGCCGCCGGTGGGGATGCCGGGCGCGTACTCGATGCCGATGGTCCAGTCGTTGACGGAGTTACCGCTGGCGGCGGTGTTGACGTAGGGCTGGAAGGGCGCGCCGGAGTTGCCGATCAGGCCGTCGAGGGCGCTGCCCACGACGGTGGAGGAGGTGGAGGCGGCGGTGAGCAGGTTGGGGTCGCCGGGGTTCAGCGCGAACTGCAGCGCGGCCTGCGCGGTGTCGCCGGGGGTCTTGCCGCTGGTGGAGGTCGCGCCGTTGGTGGGGGTGGTGTACTCGAAGAGCTGGCCGCAGACGGTACCGTCGTTGGCGCTGGAGGTGATGGTGGTGCCGATGGTGCCGGTGATGCCGGTGGTGTTGGCGCAGGCGGCCAGGATGTCGGCGATGGTGTTCACCGTCCAGGACTCGACCGTCGCCGTGCCGTTGAGGTTGTTGCCCGGGCTGATGCCGCCGCTGAAGGGGTTGGCGAGGAGGTTGGCGATCGCCATGGCGTTGATGACGCCCTGGGTGTTGGTGGACGAGGTGGAGAAGTTGATGGAGCCCGGGGTGCCGAAGGCGGTGTAAGTGGCGAACTGGCCCAGCGCATACGCCGCGGCGACGGTGGTTACCTCATTGACGGTGATGAAGTTGGTGTTGGCATTGGTCTGCAGCTGGCTGCAGGAGCCGAGCACGGCCATCAGGTTGAGGTTGGGGTTGGTGCCGGCGCCGGGGTTGCCGCCGACGGCCGTCATGTACACATAGGCGCCCGGTGGGCAGCTGTAGTCGTAGTTGGTCGTGGGGTTCGTGGTGCCGGTGATGTAGGAGAGCGCGAAGTTGCCGTTGGCATCGGTCACGATCCCGCTGTAGCAGGTCGGGGTGGCTGTGCCGGTGGTAAGGGTCACGGGGCCGCCGGTGACAGCTTCAGTAGCGGTAGTAAGGGTGAAGGAGGAGGTGGTGGCAGACTGCACGACGTAGGCCGTGTTGGAGTCAAGGTAGGTGCCGGTGCCGGAGATGGTGACGGACTGGCCGGCGACGAGCGTGTCGGCGGTCGTCGCGAGGGTCACGCTGGTGGCGGAGGTCTGGTTGTAGCTGGTGAGCGTGAGCGCGGTGGTGGAGCAGGTGGGCGCGCCGCCGCCGGCGTAGTAGTTGCCGGTGGTGATGAGCGGACTCGCAGTGGTGCCGTAGCCGCTGGTGCTCACGGCGTAGAGCTTGATGGAGGCGCCGACGACCGGGTTGTTGCCGCCGTGGACGCGGCCGGTAACGAGGTTCCGCGCGGTGGGGCTGGTGGGGGCGGTCGTGGATGTCGTTGTCGTGGTGGTCCCGGTAGCGGCGGTGATCGCGGTGACGGTCGTCGACGGCGAGACGCCCAGCCCGCAGCCGGCGAGCGCGCCCAGCAGGGCAGCGGTGAGGGCCAGCGAACTCAGAACGCGGAAACCTGTCTTACCAAACGAGAGAGTCATCATGTCTTCAAGACCTGCCTTTGCGTAATGTGGGGACGTGCTTGCAAGGGTGCGTCGTGGGCACCTGGGTGATTTCGATAGGGGTTGCGGTGTCGTGCGGACCGAACGCGTGGAACCGCGGAAGCGTGTAGATCAGGAACTCGGGAATTGTAGCCTGTAGGAGATGAAGTTGAGAATAGGAACACGGGATTTTTCATGGCGCAGCGAAGGGTTTCGGTGGGATGGAAGCGCCCGGGACGGAGGATGCCGGAGCCAACGGACAATGTCGCAAGGGGAAGGTCTCCTGTCTGACATGCGTGCGCGACGCGGCGTCGTGAGCGATACTGGGAAACGATGAAGACCTTGGATGCAGCGGCGGAGCCAGCCACGGGCCAGCGGGTGACGGTACGGCCGGCCTGGTGGTCGCTGCGCCTGGCGGAGGCCGGCGCGCTGGCGGCGGCGCTGAGCGTGGTCGGTGTCGTCTCGGTGCTTTCGACGGCGTTCGCCCTGTGGAGCCTGTGGAGCACGGACCCGCTCAAGTCGGTGGGCGGCTTGATCGTGCCGGTGAGCTTCTTTCTTCTGCTGCGGGTGTGGCGTTCGCTGGGCTGGGAGATGGAGGGCAGCTGGTGGGGGCTGGCGCTGCTGGCGGCGACTGTGGCGCTGGTGCATCTGCGCGATGTCGCCATCCTTGAGCTGGTGCTGAGCCCGGCGTGGTCGGTGTTCCTTCCGCCACACCAGGCGGTTGCGGTGGCCTATGCGGCGGGCGCGGTGCTGCTGTTCGGCGGCTGGCGGCTGCTGCGGGCGGCGTGGTTCCCGGTGGCGCTGATGTGGCTGGTGAACCCGGTGCCGAGCTTCTTCACCATGCACATCGACCTGCCGCTGCAGCATCTCTCCTCGGGTGTCGCGCGGGCTTTTGCCCACGCGATGGGCCAGACGCTGACCCCCGACCAGCTGCGGCTGATGTTCACGCCCGAGTTCGGCATGTTCATCGCGCCGGGCTGCAACGGCATTCGCGGCGCAATGACGATGGCCATCCTCGCGCTGATCGCAGGCTACATCTATCGCTTCCGCGTGCGCACCTGGGCGCTGGTGGTGGTCGGTGCGGTGCTGCTGGGCTATGCCTTCAACCTGGCGCGGCTGTGTACGCTGGTGCTCTATTACATCGTGGCGCTGCATATCCCCTGGCTGCAGAGCCGCGCGGAGATGGGCGACTACGTAATCGGCGCATGCATGTTCTTCATCGCGACGATCCTGCTGTTTACGGCCATCCAGCGGCTGAGCCCGCAGGGCAGCCTGACCCCGCCGCCGCTGCCGCGGCAGGGCGATGCGCGGCAGTGGGCGCCGCGCTCGTTTCTGCCGCGCTGGCTGGCGTTCGTCGCGCTGGTGCTGCTGGGCAGCCTGGGCTATGCACGGGCGCTGTCCAACCAGTTGTTGCATCCGGCGCGGGCGGTCGACCCGAACCTGCTGGGCGCCTTTCCCGAGCACGTGGGGCCGTATCACCTGGTGGACCGCTGGAACGACTCGCTGTTTGTGGGCGGCCCGGTGATCTTCTACTTTGGCGACTATGTGCGCGACGCGGCGCCGGCGAGTGCGGCGGGCGGCGGCGTAGGGGCTGGCGGCGTGGGTACCGGCGCCGACCCCGCGACCATCTCGGTGGGGGTCTCGCCGATCCTGGGGGCGCACGACACCCTGATCTGCCACTCCTCGCGCGGCGACGAGTGGCTGTGGCACGGCGAGCTGGATATGCCTACCCAGAGCGGTCCGCTGAGCGTAAGCGCCTCGCTGTTCAACGACGGGCAGCGGCAGTACGTTGAAGGCGATACCGTGTGCCAGGGAGAGGTCTGCGGCCAGTACAGCAGCAGCCGGAAGCACTTCGGCCTGATCTACAGCCGGCCGGACACGCATACGTTGCTGAGCCCGAACCCGGAGCGGCCGATCCCGCTGATCCTGCGCGCGACCAGCCACGACCCGACGGTGGCGGCGGACCTGGCGCGGACGCGGTTGACCGAGGACCTGGCGGAGTTCATGGCATCGGTCAAGCTGTCGGACTTTACGCGGCCCTATCGCACGCCGTAGGCTCGGGCGATGAGAGCAGGGGCCAAGAGGCTGTGAGACGCGCAGGCTGGATTTCGGCGGTAAGTGTGGCGGGGCTGACTGCGGCGATGAGCGGCTGCGGCGCGGGCGTGCCGGCCAGCTCAAGCAGTTCAACCGCGCCAGTTGTCTCGACGCCGACCACTCCCTACGTGCCGCCGGTGGGCAACTATGTGGGTGCGGCATTCGGTGGCACGGTGCTGGCCGGCGGTACGCCGGTGGTGGGCGCGAGCGTGCAGCTCTACGCGGCCGGGACCACCGGCAATGGCAGCGCGCCGGTGCAGCTGCTGGCCAACGCGCTGGCGACAGGTGCGAACGGCGGCTTCCAGGTGGCGGCCGGCTACACCTGCCCGCTGAGCGCCTCGGTGCTGTATGTGGTGGCGAGCGGTGGCCAGGTGGCTGGACAGCCGGCGAATGGGGCGCTGGAGCTGATGACCTCGCCGGGCGCGTGCAGCAGCCTGGCCACGGGCGCCAGCTTTGTGCTGAATGAGGCGACGACGGTGGGCTCGGCGTATGCGTTCGCGCAGTTTCTCAGCGTGAGCGCGCAGTCGGCGGTGCAGTTGGGCGCGACCTCCACCAACAGCAGCGGCATCGCGCTGGCGGCGGGCACGCTGGCGAACCTGGTCAACCTGGCCACGGGGACCTCGCCGGGGCCGGGCTTTCCCTCCAGCGCGACGCCGGCGGGTTCGGTCTATGCGACGACGGGGCAGGCGGTGGCTGCGAAGATCGGCTCGCTGGCCAACGCGGTGCATGGCTGCGCGGCCTCGAGCGGGGCCGGCAGCACGGCGTGCGCGGCGCTGCTCTCGGCTGCGCCGTCCGCGGGCGGCGTGGGCCCGGCGAATACCCTTGCCGCGGTGGTGGATGTGGTGCAGGCGCCGGGCACGAACGTAGCCCCGGTGTACCGGGCGAGCCTGGCCTCAAGCGCATTCTCGCCCGTGCTGGCGGGTGCGCCGGCGGACTGGATGCTGTATGCGACCTACGCCGGCGGCGGCATGAACGGCGCCTCGGCCGTCTCGATCGACTCGATGGGCCGGGTGTGGGTGGCGAGCTACTTCGGCGTGGCCAGCCTGTTCTCCAATACCGGCTCGGCGATCTACGGGAGCCTGACCGCCGGCGGCACGCTGTATGAGAGCTTCGGCGGGGCCGTGGACGCCAACGACACCATGTGGGTGACCAACGAGCAGTCCGTCTATGGCACCAACGGCGGCAATGGCTCGGTGAGCCTGCTGAGTTCTGCCGGAACCGCGCCGGCGGGCTCGCCGTATGCGGCCGGTGGCATCGACTTTCCCTTAGGCATGGCGATCGACGGCACGGGCGTGGCCTGGATCACGGACTACAACGGCTCCAGCGTCACGCTGCTGAGCGCCGCCGGTGTCCCGCTCTCCGGCAGCAGCGGGTATAACGGCGTGGACGCCGGCGGAAAGGCAAACTTCCAGTTCCCGGTGGCTGTGGCGGTGGACGGCAACCGCAACGGCTGGGTGGCCAACCAGTCCAGCGATGCGGTGACGAAGGTGACGCCGGACGGCTCCAGCTACACCAGCTACGTGACCGGCGGTGGCCCCTCCGGCGTGGCCGTGGATGCGAACAACAATGTGTGGGTGGCCAACCAGACCGGCAGCTCGGTGGCGGCGGTCACCGCGGCCGGGGTGGTGCTGCCGGCGGTCGCGGGCGGGGGTATCGACCATCCCCTGGGGGTCGCGGTGGACGGCAATGGCACGGTGTGGGTGGGCAACTACCGCAGCGCGGTGGTGACGGAGCTGGCCGGGGTGGGGTCGGCCAGCGGGGCCGGCACGGTGCTTTCACCGCCGGCGGGCTGGGCGGCGGACGCGGCCCAGGCCGACAGGTCGAACCTGCTGGAGAGCTATGGCGTGGCCATCGACGCGAGCGGGAACGTATGGGTGTCGGCCTTCGGCGGCAACGTGCTGACCGAGTTGATCGGTGTGGCCGCGCCGGTAAAGACGCCGCTGCTGGGACCGGTCCGAGTGCCTTAAGGGGCACAGGGCCTCCGGTGAGGCCCCGGCTGTATGACTGGTACCCCCGCCGACTTGACAGGTGTATCTCCAGAGGCGGATAGTTCGGCTCGCGTCTAAAGAGCGCTTGAGCGTATCGCGCGCTAGAGCGCATCCGCGTGCTTTGGCCCGGCAGAAGATCCGGCAGGTGAGCTGGACGAGACACATCGCGGATGCAAGAGACTTGCAGACGCCAATTCAGGAGAGATTCATGTCGAAGAAGTTGTTTGGAAAGTTGTTTGGCTGCGGCGTGTTGGCTGTGGCCCTGATGCTGGTGGCCGGTGTTGCCCAGGGGCAGGAGTTTCGCGGAACGATCAGTGGCGCGGTGACGGACCCCACCGGCGCGGTGATTCCAGGTGCAAGTGTCGAGGTGCGGGAGACGCATACGGGTACGGTGAGCCGCACCCAGAGCGACAGTGCGGGCCAGTACGTGGTGCCCTTCCTTCTGCCGGGCGAGTATGCGATCACGGTGAAGGCGCCGGGGTTCCAGACCTCGACCTTGCGCGGCATTGCGCTGCAGTCGCAGGAGCACCCCATCGTAGGGGTGACGCTGAGCGTGGGCGAGGCCAGCCAGACGGTTACGGTGACCGCGGCGCCGCCGCTGGTGGATCAGGCGAACGCATCGGTCGGACAGGTTATCTCGACCGAGAGCGTGGCCGACCTGCCGCTCAACGGGCGCACGCCGACGACGCTGACCGAACTCTCCGAGGGTGTGATTACCACGGCGGCCCCGCAGATCGTGCATCCGTTCGACAACAACGCGGGCAACTCATGGTCGATCGGCGGCACGCCGAACCAGGTGAGCGAGGTGCTGCTGGACGGCTCTCCGGACCTTACGCTGCTAGGTGCGCTGGCCTATGCGCCGACGCAGGACTCCGTGCAGGAGGTCTCGGTGCGGCCGTTCGATACCGACGCGAGCTTCGGCCACACGATCGGCGGCGTCATCAACCAGATCACCAAGACCGGCACCAACGCCTTCCACGGCACGGCGTATGAGTTCTACCAGACGGCCGGCCTGGACGCGAACCTGTACTTCAATAAGCGGGCGACCCCGGTCGTCGTAAGGCCGAACGCGCACTTTCACCAGTACGGCGGCACCATCGGCGGCCCGATCCTGATTCCCAAGCTGTTCAACGGCAAGGACAAGCTGTTCTTCTTCTTCGCGTATGAAGGTCTGCATGACTCGACGCCGGCAACGACGGCGCTGACCGTGCCGACCGCGGCCGAGGGCAGCGGCGACTTCTCGGCGCTGCTCGCGGCGGGCTGCACGGGCGGCTTGTATACGGTGAATGGAGCCACCGGACTGGCCACCTGCAACACCGGCGGGGCCACCGACCCCAACCAGATCTACAACCCATTCAATGCACAGCTGGTGGCCGGCAAGGTGGTGCGCAGCCCCATCGCCAACAATCAGCTGAACACCGTGCAGGCCATCAACACCGTGGCCAAGGGCTACTTCAATCTGTATGCCCCTCCGAATACCACCGGCAGCGCGACCGGGCAGAACAACTACATCAGCCCTGCGCCCAGCATCGACCGGTACAACAACGAGTTTGGCCGGGTGGACTACAACCTGAGCTCGCGCGACCACATGTTCGCCGACTTCCGCCACAACTACCGCACCCAGGTGAAGAACGACTTCTTCGGCAACGGGGCGACGGGCACAACGCTGCTGCGTGAGAACTTCGGGCTGACCATCGACAATGTGTACACGCTGAACCCGACGACGATCTTCGACACCCGCGTGAACTGGACGCTGTTCAACGAGGTGCATGGCACGCCCGCGCAGAAGTACAGCGCGGCGACGGTGGGCCTGCCCGGCTATCTGCAGGGCGCGGCGCTGGAGCAGCAGCTGCCCTGCATCAACTTCTCCTCCTCCACCTCTACGTTCAGCTGCGGCACCAACACCACATCGTACGCAACGCTGGGCGACAACACCTCGTCCTTCGACCCGACCACGAGCTACCAGGTGTTTATCGACATGGTGAAGGTGGTGGGGCGGCATACGCTGAAGGTCGGCTTCGACGGCCGGCAGTACCGGCTGAGCGTGCAGAACTTCGGCAACGCGGCGGGCACCTTCAACTTCGGCAACCAGTTCACCACCGCGGGCACCGGCAGCAGCACGCCGACCTTCGGCGGCGACCTGGCCGACCTGTACTTCGGCCTGCCGACGGCCGGCGACTTCGACATCAACGCCCGAGCGGACTATCACTCGTACTACATGGGCAGCTTCGTGCAGGACGACTGGCGCGTGAGCGACCACCTGACGCTGAACCTGGGCGTGCGCTTCGACATCGACACGCCGTCGCGCGAGAAGTTCGGGCGGACGGTGAACGGCTTCAACCCGGCGGCGGTGAATACGGCGTCCGCGGGTGCGGCGGCCGCATTCACGCCGCCGACGGTGACCAACTCCGGCGTGACCGCGACAGTGAGCAGCATCAACACGCTGGGCGGGCTGACCTTCCCCAACGTGAGCGGCGGCGCGCCGTACCAGACCAACAGCGGCTACTTCAGCCCGCGCTTCGGCTTCTCCTACAGCCCGGACACGAAGACGGTGCTGCGTGGCGGCTTCGGCATCTTTGTGCAGCCGGAGACGCTGGCCAGCCTGAACGCGCAGGGCTCGTACTCGTCCAGCGCGCTCAACAATCAGGAGGGCTTCAGTGCGTCGACCACGGAGAACGTGGCGACCAACAGCACCTACCAGACGCCGCTGAACACGCTGAGCAACCCTTTCCCGGGCGGCGCGTTTGTGCAGCCGGCCGGCTCCTCGAACGGGGCCAGCACGTTCCTCGGCCAGACCATCAGCTACCTCGCCCCCAAGCAGCACGATCCGTACTCCGAGCGCTGGGACCTGGGCTTTCAGCGCTCGATCACCCGCAGCACGCTGCTGGAGCTGCTCTATGTGGGCAACCACTCGGTGCATCTGCCCGTCGCGCAGCAGAACATCAACGCGACCAAGCTGCAGTACCTGAGCACCAACCCCTACCGCGACCAGGCGCTGGGGACCGACTATGGCACCGGCGTGGCCAACCCCTTCGCGGGTCTGCTGCCCAACGGCGGAACGCTGAACTCGGCCACGACCTCGCTGAGCAACCTGATCACGCCCTATCCGCAGTATGGCGCGCTGAATGTGCTGGTGCAGAACCAGACGATCGGCCAGTCCTACTTCAACAGCGCGATCGTGCACGTGGAGCAGCGCGCCAGCCATGGGCTGACGCTGACCGCGAACTACAGCTTCAGCAAGCTGATCGAGGCGGACACCTTCCTGAACGACGAGGACACGTCGCCGACGCGGCGCATCTCGCCGTTCGACCACACCCACCACTTCACCGTGGGCGGCACCTATGAGCTGCCCTTCGGCAAGAACAAGATGTTCAGCTTCGGCGGCAGCCGGCTCGCCGACGAGATCCTGGGCGGCTTCGTGCTGAACGCTATCTACCAGTTCCAGAGAGGGCCGCCGGTGGAGTTTTCCGCCGACATTCCGCTGCAGCCGGGAGCGACCCCGCGCAGCATCACCAACCAGCCTCGCAACACCTCGGTGGCGGGCAGCGGCACTCCCGCGCTGAGCGTGAGCCAGTTCGTCACCGGCAACAGCACCGCCTGCCCGGCGGCGCCCGCGGCCTGCGACGGCTCCCAGTTCATCAACGGCCAGTACACCTTCCACTACCGCACACTGCCGCAGACCCTCTCAACGGTGCGCGGCGACGGCTTCAACAACATGGACGCCTCGCTGCTCAAGGACTTCCACTTCACCGACAAGGCATACTTCCAGCTGCGCTTTGAGACCTTCAACACGTTCAACCATGCCGTATTTGCCACGCCCAACGTCTCCAGCGCGACGGCGAGCAACTTCGGCTACATCACCGCGGTGGCTTCCAACAGCCAGCCGCGGCAGGTGCAGCTGGGCGGGCGGTTCGTCTTCTAAGTCGGAATCCAGCAAGAGACGGCAAAGCAGCAAGCGCCGCCCATGTGGGCGGCGCTTGCCGTTTGCGGCAGGGAAGCAGCGTTCGCTCAGTTGATGCGGAAGCGCTCGCGCATGAGGCGCTGGAAGCGGGGACGCCAGATCAGGTCGTAGGCGAGCTCCTTGCCGGGAAACATGCTGAGCGCGGCGGTGCGGGCGTCGGCGATCATCTGGCTGGCGTCTTCGATGCTCAGCGAGCCGTCCTGTGCGATCACCTGCATCACCATGTTCATCATCATCTGCAGGCGGCGGATGAGCTTGGCCTCTTCGAGCTCG
>Ga0116230_10004295_pt1 | contig 13980 bp, 9 predicted proteins | sample S1TSphfallax_3_FD_88678 | JGI IMG/M metagenome (GOLD analysis project Ga0116230, IMG submission 88678) | Host-associated microbial communities from peat moss isolated from Minnesota, USA - S1T2_Fd - Sphagnum fallax MG | ecosystem: Host-associated > Plants > Peat moss > Unclassified | place: USA...
CAATGCCATTCCTATATCCATCCAAATGTGCACAACCAAATTCCAAATGAAGCATCAAGGTAAGTGTAGCAACCCAACCCATCTTCCCTGAGCCCTAATGAGTCACTGTGGGATGTGAGAAAAAGTCAGGGAGATTGGTGATGAAACCTTGGCAAGCTCCATTAAACAAAGCACCCAGCAAAGGGGGAAAGGAAGAACAGAGATAGAACCCAAGTCTGAGCAAAAAAAGCAAAATCAAAAGTGGATCACAAAGAGGAAAAAGGAAGAAACGATGTTCTAAAGCCACCACTAGTCACAAGAATCAAATTAGGGGAAAAAGAAGAAGAAAACCTGAAAGTGTAATAAGCCTAGAAGAGCCTTCACATACAATGATCACACACCTCCAAATAAAAGTAACATATGGTCTTTGTAAAGCTACCAAACACCTTCAACCTATATAAGGCGCCTTCACATACAATGATCACACACATCAAAATAAAAGTAACATATTGTCTTTGTAAAGCTACCAAACACCTTCTACCTATATAAGGCACGTAGAATGGATAGAACAAGGCCTTAGTGCCTTTTGCTCACTATGCCATGTTAACACATCAATGAGAAAATTTAGAAATGCATGTGTTGGGTGTCAATCATAATATAGTCCTTTCTATGTATGAACCACAATCATTGCAATCACCCGACATGACATGAAATAACATGTGAAACCAAATTTGCTTGAATGGGATCAGAAAGGACCATGTTCACCTAGATGCAAGTGCCATCAATCGATAACATGATATCAACCCACCAATAAAAAAATTGAAGTGAAAGTGGCAAAAGGACATTAATTTGTTCACATGAAACATGAAACCTTGCATTTCTCATGATGGAGGCAAAAACATCTCGAATAACATTGTGGGATGCAATCCATTCCCCACCATGGGAGCAACAAAAAAGGTGAATCCTTGTCGGATCTAAAAGTTAGCCACAAATGTAGTGAATCAACCCAAAAACTAAACCTAGGAGGCCCAACCTAGTATGCAACACAAAGGAGAACACATCAAAGGTTGAATTGGAATATGGAATGACCAGGTGAACAAATAACCATGCACCCAACCCTAGATTCACATAAGACCTCAATCATGTGCACTATGAATCAAAGACCATGTCAAAGAGAATGCTAGAAAAAGAATGATTATTCATTTTGTGTAAAATGTTGTCTTGAAATCAATTTAATCCTTTTTTTTTGCAAAATGCATGAGAATGGGAACACAAGCCACCACATTTGAAGGAAGGAGCTCCCACACCAACCTCAAGTGGGCATGGAAGGGTAAGAAACCAGAATTGTTGACACCTATTGCCTTTAATACGAAAGGGCGACAATCTGATTAGTTGTTTATGTGCTTCTCATATTATTAGAAAATCTAATAAAAAATAGTTGTTATAACTCACATTAAATGATAAATTCAATAAAAATGATGGCATAGATGATATTTTCAACATTTCAATGAATCAAAAATTATTGATGTTATGAAGCAAAATTGAACGTGAATGAACCTCTCACATGGATGTGTGGACCATGTAGATGAAATTGGATCATATTGATATTGAAATTTGGATGAATGAAAACAACAAAGATGAATAGATAAAATTGGATGAATTGATGACATGGAAAAAACATGACCATTGTTGAACCTTGTCACATGGATGGTATTGATTATTGACAACACATGAATGATATTAACAAATGGATAAACATAAACAACATAACATAAATGATAGTAATGAAATACACAAAAAAAATTGGATGAATTAAATTATAAATTTAAAATTAAAGTAATTGATCAAACTGATCACACATGTATTATTCGCCGTGTGGACTAAATTCTAACCATAACGATTATTTTCATCAAATGTAATTTCTTCCATATTGCCAACTACAACTATGTGATCAAACTCATCCATATCGTTGATGTGATATTCTATCACACATGTTGTCAATTCATCCATATGGTCATTTTCATGTGGGGTTCATTCTCATACATGTGTACTTTCATCAACATTTGTTGAAATTCACCCATGTGGCACATTTGATCCATATGATAAATTTTCATTCATATTAAGAATGTGTAGAAATTTGGAATTTTTTTATCATTGTTTTAAATTCATCAATATGTGTTGATTCCATCCTTGTGGTCAATTGCATCTTCAAGAATAGTTTTTCATCCATGGGCATTATTTCATATGTATCAAGTTTAAGTCCATATCGATAGTTGACCCCCCCTCCACCATTATGTGGCTTTCCTTCTATGGGTAATTGAATGTGATAAAATTAATCCATGGCTACAAATTTATTCATTTATGGTACAAGTCATTTTCTCAAAAAAAATTATCCCTACAAAGTATTAAAATATTAAATTCATTAATCATGAAATGGTATTTTTTAGTGAATTTTTTAGTTTTATAAAATATTGTTTGAAAAATCACAATGAGAAATCATGTTCGCCAAACCTTCACTACCCTGCAACTAAAGCTCCAAAACAAATAATACACAACTACACTACAATTAGAGCATGAAAATATGGATAATTAATAAATTAAATGTCATGTAAAAACATCAAGGAATTGTATTATCGTTGTAACTTAATTTCAATAATGTACACATCATACATACAAACATAGTCAATCATGTTTGACTTTTTGGTAAGTTGCACTTTAATTGTGTGTGACAACTACATTACAACTATTGTAAATGTAACAACTATGTTGCAACTAATGTACAATTGTTGACACATACAATCATATCATGTGTTCACATTTCCATTGCACATTAGATATGACATTTGCAACTACTTGTGAACTATGATTCCCATTGATACTAGTTGTGAAAATATGTTGCCACAATAAATTTTTAAAAATTCATTATTTTTGTGACCATTTTTCAACTATTAATAAGTTAATAATTTTTTAAACATCACATTAAAAATTTTAATAAGGAATTTCTTTTCTAATAACTTATTAACTATTGCATATGAATTAATATTTAATATGCATTATTTATATTAATTCAAACAATAATTTTTTAATCCAATCAAATAATTAAAAAATAAGTAATTTTCCAAATTAGACTTATTAAAAAATATTTAGCTCAAATAATTAATTATCATTTGCAAAATTTAGCTAATTCATTTAATTGACTTAATTACTATTAATTAGTTAATTATTACGATTAAACAAATATTACTCTAAACTAATCAATCCACTTCAAATAATTAATTCATTAGTTAATTTAGATAATTAATTATTTGAAATGTTTAAATAGAAAATTATATGAATTAAATTGATTAATTCATATAATATGTTAGTTCTTCATTCACATAGTTAATTATCTAAATTAAATGCCTGAAATTTAATTTTTAAAATTCACTAACTACTTAATTATCTGAATTAAAATAATTGATTCAGATACCTAGTTCAAACAATTATTTCAGATAATTAACTATTACATAATCCAAATAATTATTTTGTGAATTTAGATGATTAATTATTTTAATTTTATCTAAATTCAGATCATCAATTATCTGATAATTAACTAACTAATTATTTGAAATTTAAAATTATTAATTCAAATGATTATTCTAGATCATTTGTTATTGGTAATTAAATCATATATATAATTATCAGATAATTACTTAATTAGTTGCACAATTTAAATTTTTTGAAAAAACACAAATAATGTGGGAATTTTTTGTTTTAATTACAACCCAATTTGTGATTAATGTGCAATTAAAAGATCAAATTCATATTTTTTTCCCTTGAATCCCATCTCACAACCTATATAAACAAGGTGTTTTTTCTTATCTGCTCACATTAAAATAAATGTGCTAATTTGGGATGAATTCAAAAAAGTTTAATCCTAAAAACTAGACATAATTTAATTTTTTTAAAACATTGTTACTATGTAACTCATCTACCTTTTTACTTCTGACCTACTTGCTTACTTAAGTAAGTAAATAAGTAAGTAATTTAGGTATGTAAGTATGTCCTACATACTTAGTTTTACCTACCTACATAATTTTACTTGCATACCTAGGTAGGTTAAGTAGGACCCACCAACCTACCCACCCATGCCTATGTATCGACCTACTTGTTATTTAAATTTTAATAAAATTTTCAATTTTCAATGAATATGCCACATGGCGAAAAAATTATTATGCCACATGTCACAATCTAAGACCATATAAAATGAACAATCATAATGGATGGTGGAAACTAATATTTCAAAAAAAAATTCATTTTCACCAAAAAATTCCCAAGATGTCATGTGTCAAGTTTTGATGGAAAGTAACATCAACATGATGTTACCATTGTAGTTGCAAACTAGTTGCATTGAAGTTACATAATAGTTGTTCTTACATAGTTGTAATTAAGTTGCTTGAATTGCATATTTATATAGTTTCATATATTGTGAGTTACATATGTTACAATGCATGTGACTTATATAATAGCACTCACACCCGTAGAAATATGTTGAGTTGCAAATGGTCATTGCAACCCAAAAACCCAATTCCAAAGCCAATTGCAAATCACCCCATTTTCTCATTTTTTTTTCCAATGTAAGATTTCCAACATAATTATGGTATCCAACAAAAATTTACCATTTTTGTGAATTCAAAAAGTTGAAGGGGTAAAAAAATTGCATTGATGTGGTCACCCTTTTATAGTTATATAAGTAAGGAATGAATGGGTTGTACAAAGGTCCAACATTTTGAGGTTGTGATGAATCTATGGTAAGTTAAGTTTCAAGTGGACATCAATGAATCTTATTGGTGTTTACTTCATGTGAGTGAGGAATGGTATGTCATTGTTACATCATTCAACACCTACTACCCAAACTTACCACCAAAAAACTACTTACTAAAGATCCATCAAATATTTGCTCTATGATCCTATAAAGAAATTATCAAAGGTAGCTAGGCATTTATTTATTTATTTTAATATTCAAGTAAGCTCATTGGCAAGGATCCCCAAAAGGAACTAGCAATAAATGACAACTTATGGGAGACAATTTTTTTTTTTTCAAAAACCCTATTGCAAATGGTGACCTAACTATTTCCTAGGTCTACATATGGTGATTTTTATTTTTATTTTTTCATAAAATGGCAAAAGAAAACTTCAAATCTATGAAGTTTTCATGAATCATTTACTTTTCTACCAAAAAAACACTAATTCATATCATTTGTCAAATCTAGGAGCTATGTTAACATGTAGGTGTTCAATTGAAATGCAAAAACATCTTGGAAAATCATCAAATGGTTTTATAATGGTGTATGAACATCTTATTAAACCTAAGAGAATTAAATCATCTTCAATAACTCTTTACACAACAAAATTTTGTTGGGCACATGTATTTAAAAGTGATTTTCACTTGCAATTAATCACATGAATCACTTGTTGGTTGGAAAGCAACAAATGTAAACAAAATATGTGGAAAATCCAAGGTGGGAAAATTTCTCACTTTGATTACACCTCAACTATTGAGTTTGACTCAATCTCCTCTTGTTTAATTTTTCCTAGGGTTTTCAGTTACTTGCGTGGGATAAAAAAAATACATAATGTCAATGTTTCTAATACTTAGATATGAATACACATAGTGTTAAGGCCTAGGAAAATATTTGTGGACAAAGTCATCTGAATGGGAAACTTTTTAAAAACTAACTAAAGTGGGGAAATCAAAGGATAACCTTTTTTTGTGATGGGGCTTAAACACTTTCAATGTATCATTTTGGAAAGAATATTTTACACATATCAAAATTTTGGAAAAGGAGTGATATATTTTGCATTGAAGCAATTTTTTAAATGTTGCCTCATTTTAGAGTCCACATGTATTGATTTTTCTACATCTATATTAAATGCAATGCTAGTAGCATATGCAATAACAATAAGCCACGTGATGATTATTCGAATTGTTGCATTACATTTTCATAAATATTGTTCAAGTTATTGATATTCATCAATTCACTTTTTTTTTTTGCATAAAATATATTATCATGTGAGGTTTTTGAATCATACAAAATACATGGCATATATGTGTTTTAAGGGTTTAATGCTACTAAAATCCAATGTTTCATATTTATTTGTAGATATTGGAAGCATTTGTTTTCAAACCTTCTACTTTTGTAATACATTGAATATTGATGAGATTCATATCCTTGATGTTGTAACTTTGTTTCAAATAAACCTTCATTGTAGTGTCACAAAAAAAAACAAGGGGAAATACTTTCACCATTGTAAAAATCCCAACTACTAAACATATAGAGATTGGTGTTTATCATTGAATTTACAAAAATGGATAAATCTACTTCAAGTATTACTTTTTTATATAAAAACCCTTGCAAACATCTACATTATGTCATTTTATTTCTATGGACCACAAAAGATCAGTTTCACTCTTGATTTCCATTACGGGGAATCAATAGGTTGTATCACAGGAATGGTAGTTCATACCCAACAACAAAAATCCAGAGAGAGCAATTCAACAACTTCACATGATTCCTCTCAAAGACTAGACAAAAATTCAAGGCATGATTAATCAAGGTAATATATTCTATTCTCCAGTATCCCTTTCCCAAAAACCCCAAAGCTCCCATAAATGCAGCAGGTATTCTCTCTTTAGGATGCAACATATTGCGCATTCATCATTTCAAGATCCCCAAAGTTATCACACACGAGCTGCCACACAACCACCCTGTAAACCCTTGACACAATCATCATTTCCCTTGTGTTGGGTCCTTACAGAAAAACATACCACACCTCTAGACCTTTTCTTGATTCTTGATGCAATAGAAATTCAATCGTCAGGGTGCTTTTGATTTAGTAGTCCTAATGAAATCTTACTCTTAACAAATTACCAACCCAAAATCCAAATCCTACACACACATTGAGTTTTTTAAAACGTTTAGCCATTCAATTGTTTTTTTCATCACCCAAAAAGCGGCCTGAGCTCCTCCCCTACTTGCTTCAAATATACTCCTCCTAACTTCATCCCTTTGTTCCCCAACAATCTTCCTACCAATCTCCTTGCAGAAACGTGATTCATAAAGTTCATAAAGAGTTTTCATTGAAGAGTTGAGATTGCGCTCCATTTTAAAAACTATTTCACCAAACTCCCTTCTTCATAACCTACAAAGCAATAAAACACACCAAAAACAGAAACACATCATAAGAAAAAATTTCGACGTCATTGAAGCACCGCGTTGTTAGTAGTTTAGCCACCAGGCTGAATTAAGGTTTGTAGCCTTCATCCATATAAAACATCTAACACTATTTTTAGGTTACAATAACATTAATATGTTGTGATTTAAACCATGTTATATTATCCATCAATGTATTTCATCAAGTTTAAATAAGAATAAGTCTTCATGCCAATATTGATTTTTGTTATTTGGTTGAACAAATGTTGAGTAATCAATGTTCTTTGTTTTTTTCTTTACGTGAGGATTATTGTTTTCTATTCGTGGATGATGTATTTTGAATATGTTTGATTGCATTGGATTTTGTTATAGAATCATGGAAGTTTTTTCTTTTGGGCTTTTAAAAAAAATGCATGGATTCATGTATTTCATTGCACCTTTTTGGAAATTGAATTTTTTAATATCTTCAATTTGAATATCTTATAGGATTATAAGCCCTCAATTGATTATAAATTTGAAAGAATTACATATATGTTGTGCATTATAAACACCATGTGGTTTGGTGGATTATATGAATCAACAATAAGTTTGTCAAAAATTTGACTTCATACTTTATAATTTGTTAAACAAAAAGCTAGATTTAATAGAATTTTTTCTCACTTAATATTTTTTTATATGCATGTTGAAGTCCATCCATGTCATATTGATAATTGAAATTTCAAGATATAGGAGTTATAGGAATGACATTTTTAGTAAAACCATTGAGATTTATGTTTTAAATTGAAATGATTAATATTGAATTATTAAAATATACAACTACATACAAAGGAGGTTCTATGAAAGTTGATTTTTTAAAAAATAGAATCATTGATCACAATCTCATGAACCATGCCTATGGTCCCATTTATGAACCCAAATTTAAAATATGAATTCCGTATGAACATGACTTTCATGTCTTTATACAATTTTAAGAATGGATATAAATTATTGCAATTAGAGTTTTAAACACATTGCCTTACGTTGAATTGCATGTCTTGATGTAAAGTTTTGTTTTTATACATATCCTTGGCAACAATTGTATAACATATGAATTTATTTTTTTTGAATGATATTTAACCATGTGGTGATTAATCAGGTCTTTTCATTCATTTTGAGGAATGATGTATGTACCTTCATTCCAAGGGTGTTCAAGTAAATCAATTTGTAATTTTGATAGAAAATGAGAATTGAGTAATGAAAAATCATCTTTAGTAATTTTATTTTCTTGTACATTATTGAGCAATTGAGCATATTGAATGTCTTCACTTTGTCACATTTGTTGTGTCAAAATGATTTTATTTGGCATTACATAGTTTTCCCACAAGTTTTTTCCAGTGATTTTTTCTTTTTGTGTTTGTTTTGTGAAAGTTAATGGAGGTTAGATATTAGATGTATATAAGGGTTTGTCATTTATAGGTGGGAATTGCATGAAGACTCCTGAAAACATAATATTTAATCCACCAAAAGGTTGAAGAGGTGAAGATTTTAACTTTTGTAATTTAAGATGTATTTTGGTCAACAGGGTATATCCCACCATTGATACTTCATCAATAATCAAATAATGAATTTTTGACCAATCTTTTTTTTTTTGGGCAAATTTCAAGAATCAATATTTCAATCAATTAATAAACCTATCAAAGAATGGATTTTTGATCCACCTATTAACAAAACTACACTTGTGGTGAAAGTTGAAATTTTTAACATGTCATGTGAATTTTTTTTAAAAATATGCATTTTGAGTTCTAATAATTTGACTTTTCCTAGTTCTAACAACACTACCTATATTACATGAATGTAAAGAATCTAGAGATATTGATAGAATGATGAAACAAAGTGAAAAATGAATGCCAAGATGGAAAAAAAACATATAGATAACTTTATAAATCCCCTTTACAATAAAAATGTCAATGATTACAATGATGATATTGAGATATGTATTGAGAAAACTAATGACAACAATGTAAATTAAAAATCAAATTTCAAATCAAATCAAACACTTGACATTGAATATTTGATGTGTCATGTAAGTAAACAAAAATGTGTTTGACATATTAAAACTACTTATGAGCATGCATAAAAATGATGTACATGATCATATAAATGAACCATATGATAAGATAGTTAAATTTGTAAAAACCTTTAATTTAAAAAATAATATCAAAATATTGAAATCAGTTCATAAGAATAATTCAAATGTAGAACTTCAATCAACTAATGATAACTTGAAACCTAATTTCATCAACAACACATATGAAAAATTAAGAATACAAAAAAAAAAACCTTATTTATGAATGCAAGAATGAAAATATCAACCTTCTAGATCATTGCAAGGGGGAAAATGTTTTTCTGGGCATGGTCATTGATATTCATAATCCTCTTTCATCAAAGTTAACCAACACTCATTATTCAATTAGAAATGAAGTGCTTTTAAAATTCAATTTGAATGATTTACAAATTAAAGCATTTGATGAGTTCATAATTTTTTCACTATTTAGTAATTTAAAAAAAATCTATATATATAAATTATTTAAAAATAGGTTCATTAAAAGGTGAAACTTTTTGGTAAACAACATTAAAAATTTGTATCCATGAAACATTTATTGATTTCTTTATATCTATGTAAATTCTCCAAGTGTGAGTAGAATGCAAATAGTATGAGCATAATTTTCAAGTTCTTTTTTGTGTGATGGTATTTTATAATCTTATATAATTGGAATGTGAGGCATATTATATTTGTGAAGTGTATGCGTGTGTTTTTGTGCATGATTTTCCAAAAATTGATCGTACTATGTACTATTTACATTAAAATAAACTACTAGCAAATCCATAAGGGGAAATATATTTTAATTCATGTGGTTTATTTTGGTAATTTATCGTGAAATTGTGAAATATATTTGTTGAAGTATTTACATCTTTATCTATATTGAAAAATTCATATGTTTTGTTGTTTTCATAGATGTCATCTAATGGGTTTTCAAGTTCAAGAATCTACATCAATAATCTATACCAAGGTATAGTAGAGAAATAAACATTTGTTATATGGTCAGGGAGTTTCATTAAATAACTAATAGTTCTTGTTAATAAATTTCTTATTGGGAATCAATTGTATTTAATGATCATATGATCAAACGACGACTTTTCTTTAAATGGTCATTTGAATTGGTTTTGGAATATGTTTTTTCAATTTTCTGAACCCCAATTTTCATTAATGAATACATATGTGATGTGAAATTTGTTGTTTTTGTAATGTAATCCATTATGTAATAAATTAATGTCTTCCTACCTTTTTCTAGAAGCAACTATAAATTTTAGATCATGATTACAACAACAAGCATTCATAATCCATGGATTAATGTTATTTAACCACTTATCATTTATTTTTATATGCAGAAGTCTAGATGGGCATAAACAAGTAAAGTATGCCAACTAGAAACACTTGCTATTTTTTTGGAAAAATTCCATAAACTATATTTTAATGTGTTGAATGCACGAATATTATTTAAATAAATGATTAAAAATTATTATTTCATTGCATAATATTGAAGAACACATGTTTTAATATAGTACATATTTTTGAAATGCAAATATAGAAAGTACATGTCATAGTTTTGCAAAATTGAGTACATGATTTAATAAAACATCAATTATTTATTATACTTTCAAGTGGCCTAGTGTGTATGGATATAGTTTCAACTTTTCATATTCTAGTCATGATCTATCAAAGTTTTAATGTAAAAGTATTTTGGAAAATTTGAACAACCAACCAATTTAGAACATACTTTCATCCATTTTTCTTATATAATTTTTTTTCAAAATTTATGTACAACTTACAATAAACTCAATGAAATGCTCTATGATTTTAAAATGTGATTTAAATATGGTTTTTTATATCTTTTTTAATGTTAATGTTGAAAAAAAGATTTTTTTGAAATTAATTTTTTTAGAGCTACTTTTTTGGCATACTTTATCATGCTTGGACATGTTAGCCTATCTTTAAAAATAAAAGGATTTTCATTAAGTTGGCTTACCAATGTGGATTTGAAGATCTTATCCTTTCATGTTCCACAATAAAGTAGATTACATTTTTAATACACCCACCATCAACTAAAAACTAGTTCTCAATTTCATTTAACATATTTGAAATTGCATCTTGTCTTTCTAATTATATGATGACCACATCACCCAACTCATCAACAATTAAATCAACCTCCACATGTGTAACACCAGGTGATGGAACATGTTTTAGTTTTTCATCAAAACAATTTCAAAACACTTCACAATCACCATCTTCACTACCAATGGCTCTTTTGAAAGGAACATAAACAAGATGCTTAAGATCATCTTTTTCCACCTTCCATGGTTCATTGAACCACGAATCATGATCTCATGTAATAGGAATGCCCTTCATGTTCAACATGGTTAGCATATTTTGAGCATTTTGAAATCCATCTATCAATGTGTGAATTACATCATCATTGGACATTATTACTTTGTAATCAACCAAATCAAGAATAGACTCACCTTCTTTCAAAGGATGCAAATCAGCCCTAACATCCTAAATTGACCTTAAAACCCTAAAATCGTGGTTACTTACTTAAAAATTTAATGTCTATACAATTTTTTTTTGCTCACCTAAATGTCATAAAACCAACATTAATTTAATCTATTGACCCTACTTAATCAACATTACTTAACAACCAATTGAACTTATTAACATATAATACCTTAAATTTGAAGGTATGCACATGTTTTATTTTTTAAAAATCTAATATAAATTTTTACACATACCTTATATTAGTTCTAATTTGATTTAACAAATATAAATGACCCTATATTTGAAATAATGAACTTATGATATTTATCCCACAACTAATATACTGCACCTTATATTTTTACTCATTTGTTTTCAAATTTTTATGAATAGTGTTCCCCCTTGGGATAAGGTTCACCAACATAAAAGACCTTCTTTAACTTTGTAAAATGTTAACTAACTCATTCAAACATTTGAGTCTAGATTGAAAAATGTCTTTTTTCCACAATGTGGTTTATACTAAGTGATTCTAGTGTAGCTTGTTTGTAGTTCTAGGCTGCATGTGCAATGCTTGCAACATTCATAGGCATTGACTACTTCAATTTGAAATAGTCTATTGGTTACCCCTCTATTAGTTGATATGCTAGTTGTGGAGAATGATACACCCCTTGGGGTTAAATAAATTTCACCTACAATTTTACCTTGCATGGAAACCAACTCTTGTAGATAACATTGGAAACTCATGTGTTCATGTGCATACCAATACAATTTTGTGAAGATTTTTCATTTTTAGAAACAAGTTTGGTGTCTAACTTTTTATTATTATTGGTAAGTGATGCCAATGATGATGCTTGCAATTGTGGACTCATGTATGCTACAAATAATCACCTTTATTAATATGTATTTTGTTTTATTTATTTATTGTGTTGATCCTACTCTTGGATGTAAATATTTTCTCCACTCAAACTTTTTGTGAAGTTTTATCAAATGGCTTTTGTTAAGTCCAAGTTGGTCTAGTGAAAAAAAAAGGACATTCAATAAAAAAATCAATTATGAAAAACATGGAAATTGATAGTCATGTATGAAAATTATTTTCCCCCACAAACATTGATAATTGATGACCATAACTTCATCATAACAAGGGGACATGTCATCATTTAATTGGGATCAAGCAAGTGTTATGAAGTTTGTTGTTTCAATAGCTAACATTTCCATTACATTTCTTAAGTAGTGGGGCATGTATAGATATTAACTTGTGAATGATAGCACCATTTGGGATCCTCCTTAGTTCCATCCTACTGGACTTATGCTACTTACCTTTTTGCATTTTTCATAGGTGTAGTACAAACATTTTTATTTATAAGTACATTTCATATCAACCAACTTGTAAGCAAGATGTGAGACAAAGGATTTCTATGTTTGAAGTAGTGATTTGTCACAAAAGGAATGATTTATTTCCACAAATTTATAATGAACCTCATGAATCACTAATGTTCTTATATCAAAGGAATATTTAAGGATTCATAACCACCTTGTGAAGTGATTATGGGTTCAAAATACTACTCATAAGTTGTGTTAGATGTAACAGAACTACAATGAGGATCACTCATTAAACTAATATGAGCTTTAATTGAGAAATAATGGACCAAATTGTGTTATCCTCCTGCATGAGTCAATATGTGTCCACTCTCATAATATAATATAATAGGCATAATGGCCAAAAATAACTCAATGTTGCAAGTTGGCAAAATTCACAAATTGTTCTTCTTTTTCGGAATAGATCTAATCTTGGCAATTATCATGTCATTGTCTTTAATTAGCTATGGTCTTGACATTTGTGGATAACAACAACCTTGATATTGGCCAATACTACAAGGGCACTTCACTAGATTATGTTGTTTATTTAATTTTCAAAAAATCTTCTATTGGTTCTAAGTTATATTTTTCCATGTTTTTCCATGTATATGATTCATTATTCATATTTTAGGTTTTCTATGTTTTTTTTCCCCCCTTTTTGTCTTCTTTTTTCCTATTTGATGATATATTATGTGAATGGTTTTGTGAATCAACTTTGTGAGCCCTAGTTGAATTTTGTGAGATGATATATGAAAAAATATGGTTGAAAATCATGAAAAGACTTGAGATTGATATTGCAGTTTTGTAATTGAAATTTGCAACAAATGATGTGTATTGCTAAGACTAATAGAATTAGAGAATTCTTTGTGGTTTGCTCTCAAG
>Ga0116230_10004298_pt1 | contig 13977 bp, 14 predicted proteins | sample S1TSphfallax_3_FD_88678 | JGI IMG/M metagenome (GOLD analysis project Ga0116230, IMG submission 88678) | Host-associated microbial communities from peat moss isolated from Minnesota, USA - S1T2_Fd - Sphagnum fallax MG | ecosystem: Host-associated > Plants > Peat moss > Unclassified | place...
CGAATGGCGAGTTCGTAGAGCTTTTCGCGGTGCTGGAGGGCGCGGATTTTGAATTCGTGCTCGGCTTCTTTGCGGCGCTGCGATTCGAAGCCATTTTTCTCGCGAAGCTGGAGGCTGCGCAGGCGCATGAGGTCGGCCAGGGCCTTGTTGAAGGCGCGGTCGTGGGTGGCTTCGTAGCGGCGGTAGAGTTCGTACTGCTGATGGTTGAAGACCCGTCCCTGATCATCGGCATAGCTGAGCTGGATGCGCGCGGCGCGGCGGCGCAGCCACTGGCGGGCGGCGAGACGGCCGACCAGGTCATGCTCAGTGGCGGTGGCGGGCTTCCATTCCTTTTGGAAGTCTTCCAGCGCCTGGAGATATTCGTTCTTGTTTTCGTCGGGCAGCAGGGCGAGGTCGCCTTCGGTGTAGGTGAGGCCGTGGCGGAAGTTGTTGCGGCTGGAGGCTGCCTTACCCGTGTCCGAAACAGGCCCCGTACTTTTTTGCGCGTTGGCCTGGTTGGCGGCGATCTGGGCTTCGGAGACCGGCTTTTTGGCGTCTCTTTTGGCGAAGGCTTCCTCGACTTCGCGCTCGATGCGGCGCTGGTGGAAGTAGGAGACTTCGAAGTCGCCTTCTTCGAGCGGGTCCAGGTATTCGTTGGGGACGGGGCGCGGAGGATAGGGGTCGAGACGCGAGGGCGGGATGCCGTCGGCGTCGGAGTTTTGCATTGGGCCCATTTGGCCGGCGGCGGCAGCGACGGCGGCTTGCACTTGGGCGGATTGCTTTGTTTGTGTCTTTGCTTGTTTGGCGGCTTTGCGGGCGGCGGCTCGGCGCTGAGAACGTGGTGTCATGGAGGAAGATCCTTTCCGCCTTGAGGATGAATGGGCGGGGAGCGCGGCGAGACGGGGTTTTGGCGGGGTGGGGGAGTTTGCGGTTTGGTTTGTTGGGGTTGCGGGGGTGGATTTATTTTTTTGGGGCGTGAATGGGGATTTGGTTCAGGTGGAGGAAGATGGGCGAGACCAGGGTTTCGATGTGCTTGACGATTTGATTGGCGGGGCAGCGGCCGGGGGTTTGGAGCCATTCTTTGGCTGCGCCGTAGATGGCCCAACTGGCGGTGGAGGCGATGAGTTGGGGCGAGAGTTCGCCTTCGGCGGGATGGGACTTGAGGCCCTCCAGAATCATGCTGCGCACCACGGCGATGATGGCGGATTCCATGTGGCTTTCCCAGGGCTGGATGCTGGACAGATAGTCGCAGACGCCCTGGGTGATGGCGTTGAGAGCGCCTTCGCAGGTGTCGAAGCGGACGCTGCGCTGGGCGAGGAGGTCGTGGAAGCGGGAGGCGACCATGCATTCGAGCAGGGAGAGTTTGTCGGGGTAATGGTCATAAAAGGTGGCGCGGTTGAGGCCGGCGGCGTCGGTGATTTCGTGGACGGAGATTTTGTCGAACTCGCGATTTTCCTGGAGGAGTTTGGCGAGACCCTGGTGGAGCATTTGGCGGGTTCGGCGGACGCGCGGGTCGGGCATCTTTATTATCGTAGGCGATTTCTGAATCGACAGATGTCGTTTAGTCGTCAGATGTCGTAGGAGCACCTAATTATTCATGCCAGTTCTTTTGCGTATCGATTCCAGTTCGCTGGGCGAGGCGTCCATTTCGCGCCAGCTCACGGAGAATTTTGTGGAGAAGTGGAAGGCGCTGCATGCGGGCGGCGAGGTGGTGACGCGCGACTTGTTTCGCAGCGAGATTCCGCCGATTAGCGCGGAGTGGATTGCGGCGCGCGGGAAGCCGGCTGCGGCGTATTCGGCGGAGGAGCAGGAGCTGATGAAGCTTTCCGACACGCTGATTGAAGAGCTGCAACGGGCGGATGAGTATGTTTTTGGAGTGCCGATGTATAACTTTGGCGTGCCGGCGGTGCTCAAGCTGTGGATTGACCAGATTGCGCGGCCGGGGCGGACGTTTTCCTATGCCGACGGCAGTCCGAAAGGGATGCTGACGGGGAAAAAGGCGACGTTTCTGGTTGCGTCCGGCGGCGCTTATGATGCCGGAACGATGATGGCGTCTTTCAATTTTGTGGAGCCGTACTTGCGCACGGTGTTTGGGTTTTTGGGCGTGACGGACAGCACGTTTATCAATGCGGGCGGGACGATGGCGGTGAATTATGGAAAGATTGACCGCGAGAGTTATTTGCAGCCGCATATTGAGTTGATTGAACGGCAGTTAGTGGCGGCGTAAGGGCAAAAGGGGCAAGGGAAGGCTTTCTGCTGGGGACATGGTTGTCAGTCCCCCTCTTATGCTCGTGGGGCGTGATAATGGTGGCATGGAAAGCAGCCATCAGGAAGCGTTGCGGTACCCGCTGGGCAAATATCAGGCTCCGGCGACGATTGATGAGGCGCAGCGGAAGGCGTGGATTCGGCAGATAGCTTCGCTGCCGGTGCAGTTGGCTTCGGCGGTGCATGGGTTGCACGATGAAGAGCTGGACACGCCTTACCGCGAGGGCGGATGGACGGTGCGGCAGGTGGTTCATCATGTGGCTGACAGCCATATGAACAGCCAGATCCGGTTTCGCTGGGCACTGACGGAAGATGCTCCGCTGATTAAGGCTTATGACGAAGGGTTGTGGGCGGAATTGCCGGATGCGAAGACTTTGCCAGTGAAGGTTTCGCTGGATTTGCTGGACGGGCTGCACCGGCGGTGGATTGCTTTGCTGCTGCGGATGACGGACGGCGAGTTTAAGAAGAAGCTGCGGCATCCTTCGGCGGGGGAGATGAGTTTGGAGTGGATGCTGGGGTTGTATGCGTGGCATGGGCGGCACCATACGGCGCAGATTACTCGGCTGCGGGAGCAGATGGGGTGGTAGGGCGGGGGAAAAGCGTCGAGATGAGTCTCGACGCGGCAAACACGAGTGTTTGCGCCACGAGTTTCGGCTCAGCTAGCAACGAGTTTCGGCTCAGCTAGCAGCAAGTTTCGGCTCAGCTAGCAGCAAGTTTCGGCGCAGCTAGCAGCAAGTTTCGGCTCAGCTAGCAGCAAGTTTCGGCGCAGCTAGCAGCAAGTTTCGGCTCAGCTAGCAACGAGTTTCGGCGCAGCTAGCAGCAAGTTTCGGCTCAGCTAGCAACGAGTTTCGGCTCAGCTAGCAGCAAGTTTCGGCTCAGCTAGCAACGAGTTTCGGCTCAGCTAGCAGCAAGTTTCGGCTCAGCCAGCAGCAGGTTTCGGCTCAGCCAGCAGCAGGTTTCGGCTCAGCCAGCAGCAAGTTTCGGCTCAGCCAGCAGCAGGTTTCGGCTCAGCCAGCAGCAAGTTTCGGCGCAGCTAGCAACGAGTTTCGGCTCAGCTAGCAGCAAGTTTCGGCTCAGCTCAGCAAGTTTCGGCTAGAGGGTGAAGTCGATGACGACTTTGATGTCGTTGGGCTGACGAACGAGGGCGTTTTGCCAGTCGGCGAGCGAGTTGCGGCGCGAGATGAGCTGCGCGAGCCAGGCGGGGTCGGCTTTTTGGAGCGACTGTTCGGCCATTTCCCAATGCTTGCGGTTGGCGTTGACGATGCCGAAGATGACCTGGTTGGACATGACGATCTCTTTGCTGAGAGCGCCGATATCGACGGACTGGATTGCGCCGGGATAAGACAGGCCGGCCATGCAGAGAATGCCGTCGCTGGCCAGTTGGGCCATGCACTGGGTGATGACGGAGGCGACGCCGGTGCATTCAATAATGATGTCGGCTTTGAAGGGCAGGTCTTGGACGGCGCAGGAATGGTAGGTGCCGCCGAGCTGGCGGACGAGTTCGGGCTTGAGGCCGCCGGTGACGCGGTCGAGGACGTGGACTTCGAGGCCGCGCTGCTTGCCCATGAGAGCGCCGAGCAGGCCGATGGGGCCGGCGCCGGTGACGAGCAGGGTGCGCGGCTGCCACCAGGAGCGCGCGCCGATGAGCGCAATGTGGTCCCAGGCTTTGGCGAGAACGCTGGCGGGTTCGGTGAGGACGCCGACGGTGCGGAGGCCGGAATCGAGCTTGATGGCGTATTCGGGCTCAATGCGCCAGAATTCGGAGCCGAAGCCGTCACGCTCCTTAATGCCGCGCTCGGTGTACTGGCCGTTGCGGCACATATCCCATTCGCCGTGGCCGCAGGCGATGCAGGGAACGGGATCGGGGCGGCGGACGATGCCGACTACTAAATCGCCGGATTTGAAGCCGCTGGCGGCGGGCGCTTCGACGACTTCGCCGAGGGATTCGTGGCCCAGGACGAGGTGTTCGCTTTCCGGAGGGGCCCAGCCGTAATCGCCGGCGATGAGTTCGAAATCGGTTCCACAAAGGCCCAGATCGAGAGCTTTGACCACCACGGAGCCGTAGGAAAGGGGAGGCTCAGGGACATTGATCACGGTGGCAGAGTTCGGCTTTCCGGGGGTAATGGCTAATGCTTTCATGTTGTTGGGAAAAAGGCTTGCAAAAACGAGTGTAGCGTGGCGGTTCAGTGAGATTTTGGTTATTGGTGCGGCTTATGAATGAATAAGCAACGCAAGATAGTACTGCCTCTGGGTCTACTAGCACCGTCGTATGACAATGATTTAATGCCGTAGCCCTTTACCGGGACAACCTTAAGACTATATAGTTACAATAGTCGAATCCTCACAGATTGTTCGGGGGGATCGCAAATCGGTATGAGGTCGGATTCAACTATGTCAAAGTCAAAATTTTCCTTTTTAGCAGCCGCGCTGGTGGGTCTGGGTCTGACGATTCCGGCTGGTGCTACAACCGTAACAATCGGCGCGAGCGCGCCGACAACGGCGTTTAACTCCATTTTTGGACCTTCACTGACGGCCACGACGCCCGGCGTGTGGTCGGGCACTTATTTCACCGGAACGACGAATACGACGGTGGTGAACCAATATGTAGACCCGCTCGCTGGGTCGGGCTATTATGCGTATGCCCAATCGGGGAACACGGTGACGGCGAATTTCGCGGGCGGAATTGATGTTCTGAACATGCTGTGGGGCACGCCTGATTCCTACAACACGATCACGTTTTATAGCGGCTTGAACGAGACCGGCACTGCGGAATCGTACACGCCGGGGACTGGGCTGCTGGCTGGCTTGGCTCCGTCGCAGAGCGGCGGCACGATTGTGACGTTTGCGACGACGGGTGTTTGGGAGTCGGTGAGCTTTTATTCAGGCGGCAACACTTTTGAATTTGCGCTGGGCACTCCGGTGACCGTGCCTGAGCCTGCCAGCCTCGCGTTGATGGCTGGGGGTCTTCTGGCAGTGGGCGCGGGTGCGCTGCGCCGCCGCAAGAAGTAGGCTTTTTCGATTCGAATCTACACCGCCCGCCGCGACTTTTCCTCACAAGAGGGAAGGTTGAGGCGGGCGGTTTTGCGTTTGCGGCAAGAGGCGGCGCACCTTAGAACAGGATGGCCAGGAGATCTATTCAGTTGGTGTAAGTAGCTGAAAACACTGGAGCTTTACGGACAAGGGTGGCTTCACTAGACTCGTGTATGACGAACCCTCTAGCTGCTGTAATACGGAGACTCGAGGGTGCGCATCTTGTTCAAAAGGATCAGTTTAATGTCAAAATCAAGTCTCTTCTCTTGCTTTTCCGTGGCCGCTCTTAGCCTGGGTCTGACGATCTCGGCCGGCGCCACCACCATCACGATTGGCGCTTCCGCTCCGGCGCAGGCAGTCAACACGGTGTTCGGGGCCACCCTGTCGGCCACGACGCCGGGAACCTGGGCTGGCACCAGCGGCGCTGGAACGGCGAACGCCACGGTTGTGAACAGCTATGTGGATCCGCTTTCCACGCCCGGCTATTTTGCTTACGCGGAAGCGGGCAACACGATCACCGCCAACTTCGCGACCGGCATCACCAGCCTGGCGCTGCTGTGGGGTTCGCCTGACACCTACAACACCATCACCTTCTACAGCGGCCTGAATGAAACGGGCACGGCGGTTTCCTACAGCCCTGGCACGGGCGCGCTGGCGGGTTTGACGCCGAGCCAGGTGGGCGCGACTGAAGTTGATTTCACGAGCGGTTCCGGGTCTTGGGGATCGGTGAGCTTCACTTCCAGCCAGAATTCTTTTGAATTCGCCAACGTTGCGGTTGTTCCGTCTCCGGAGCCGGCCAGCATTGCGTTGCTTGCCAGCGGTCTTCTGGCGATTGGCTCTGGTGTTGCGCGCCGCCGCAAAGCGTAGTTTTTCGTTCTAGTCTGGCTGCGTAGCCGCCTGGTTTGTGCCCTGCTGTTTGGAGGAGGGCGCGGACCGGGCGGTTTTTCATTTCAGTTCGATTTAATTCAAAACTGCTAGTCCTTTACGGGGTATTGCTTGGCCTATATACTTGGCTCGATAGTGAGGTCAATTTTTCTAACAATGTCAAAACCAAGTTTGTTTACTTTCTTTTCGCTGGCGGCGCTGAGCCTGGGTCTGACGATCCCGGCGGGCGCGGTCACGGTGACGGTTTCGTCGTCTTTGCCGGGCGGCTACACTCCCACCACCACGTTTGGTGCGGGAAACACAGTTTCGGGCGCGACGGCGAGCTTTAGCGCGAACGCGGGCACCAGCAACACGAGCCTGACGAACTATTATCTGGATCCGCTTCCTTCGACGGGCTATTACGCTTATGCCGAAGCGGGGGCGACGGTGACGCTGGGTTACGCGGCGGGCGTCAGCAGCTTTTCGGTGCTTTGGGGATCTCCTGACAGCACGAACGACATCACGTTTAGCGGTCCGGGCGTTTTGGCCAGCTACACGGGGACGCAGTTGGTGGCTGATGGTTTGGTGACCAATGCGGGGCCCTCGCAGTTTGTTTCGTTCACGGGCCTGGGCGACGTGACTTCGATCAGCTTCACTTCGGGTGTGAACTCATTTGAATTTGGCGATATTGCAACGGTGGCGGCGCCTTCGCCTGAGCCGGCGAGCATTGCATTGCTGGCTGGCGGGCTTTTGGCGGTTGGTTTTGGGGCCGCGCGACGCCGCAAGCAGTAAGGCTTTTTGGGTTTCAGAAAGGCGCCTTGTCCTGACGGACGGGGCGCTTTTTTGTTGCGGGTTAATTGGTTCGAAACTTAGCGGGATAGTTGTTTCATCCAAGGAAGCAGGAAGTAAGACGAGAGGTTTCTTCCGGTTTTGCCGATCTGATAAGCTGACGGAGGATTGTTGGCCCCCACGCTGTCTGGCAAACACTAAAAACTGAAGCTTTGAGACACAAAAGTTGGTGCGCCATTTTGTTGATTTCGGCCCTGATGGCGACTGGGCTGATGGCGGATGCCTCATTCGAGAGTGTGGATTTGTCGGACGATGGACAGGGCAGCGTCATTATTGGCCGGTATTTGCAAGCCACGCAGGCGGAAGAGTCGAATGGCGGCAAGAACGCTCCGCTGAACGTGGAAATTGAGGCGAGCGTTCCCAGGCTGAACACGCACGGCCACCTGAAGGCGACGCGGGTGATTTCTTCGCTGGGGAAGATCAGCTACAAGGTGCTGGGCTTTCAGGGCGACAGCAGCGTCAAGAATGAAGTGATTGCGCGCTATTTGCAGGCGGAGCAGAAGGGGCAGGACGACAAGAGCCTGACGCTTTCGCCAGAGAACTACAAATTCAAGCTGAAGGGCCAGCACGCGGGGCGCAACGGAGCGAATGTGTATGTTTTCCAGGTTTCGCCGCGCAAGAAGCGGGTGGGGCTTTTCAAGGGCGAGGTTTGGCTGGATGCGCAGACGTACCTTCCGGTTTATGAGAAGGGGCGGCTGGTGAGGAATCCGAGCGTTTTCTTTCGGCAGGTTGAATTTGAGCGCGAGTTTGCGATTCTGAACGGGCTGGCGGTTCCGGCGCGGATGAGCAGCGTGATCGACACCCGGCTGGTGGGCAAGGTAAACTTAAGTGTTGCTTATTCCAGTCCGAGCGCGGCGAGCAACGACGAAGAGGTTGTGGAAGATTCCACGGCCAACCCGAACAACTAATTAACAGCTTTTGACGGCACGCTTTTGACGGCAAGCTTTTCACTGCAGATCAGTGTTTTGTGAGTCTTACGTTCAGGCTGGCGTATCCAAAAGTTAACGCCCAAGGGAGTCCATGAGAACGCTTTTTCTGAACCCGCCTTCATTTGAAGGCTTTGACGGTGGCGCCGGTTCCCGCTGGCCTGCTTCGCGCGAGATTGAATCCTACTGGTATCCGGTATGGCTTTGCTATCCGGCGGGCATGCTGCCGGACAGCAAGGTGCTGGATGCGCCGCCGCACAAGGTTTCCATTGAACAGACGGTGCAAATGGCATCGGATTTTGAATTGCTGGTGCTGTTTACATCGACGCCCGGCTTCAATGTGGACGTGAAGATTGCCGAGATGATGCGCGACCTGAATCCGAAGATGAAGGTGGCGTTTGTGGGACCGCCGGTGACGATTGAGCCGGAGAAGACGCTGCGGGCGTCGACGGCGATTGATTTTGTGGTGAAGAAGGAATTTGATTACCAGATTCGCGATTTCGCCAACGGCAAGCCGCTCGAAGAGATTCCGAGCGTGGTGTTTCGCAAGAATGGCGGGTTCCAGAACAATCCGGACGCGCCGGTGATTGAGGATCTGGATGCGCTGCCGTGGGTGACGAAGACGTACAAGCGCGATCTGGATTTCAAGCGCTACAACGTGCCGTTTCTGCTGCATCCGTACCTTTCGTTTTACACGAGCCGCGGGTGTCCGGCGCAGTGCACGTTTTGCTTGTGGCCGCAGACGCATTCCGGGCATAGGTGGAGATTGCGGTCGTCCGATGACATTGTGAATGAGTGCCGCTATGCGCTCGAAAATTTTCCCGGGCTGCGCGAAATTTTCTTCGACGACGACACGTTTAATTACCAGAAGGCGCGCACGATTGAGCTGTGCGCGAAATTGAAGCCGCTGAAGTTTACCTGGAGCTGCACGTCGCGCGTGACCACCGATTACGACACGCTGAAGGCGATGAAGGAAGCGGGCTGCCGTTTGCTGATTGTGGGTTATGAATCGGGCGACCAGCAGATTCTGAAGAACATCAAGAAGGGCGCGACCATTGACATGGCGCGGCGCTTCACGGCGAATTGCAAGAAGCTGGGGCTGACGATTCACGGCGATTTTATTGTCGGGCTGCCGGGCGAGACGAGAGAGACGATTCGCAAGAGCATTGATTTTGCCAAGGAACTGGACGTGGAGACGATTCAGGTTTCGATTGGGCATCCGTTTCCGGGGACTGAGTTCTACGACCACGTGAAGAAGAACGGGCTAATTACGCTGGACGCGATGACGGACGCAAGCGGGCATCAATTGCCGAATTACAGCTATCCGGGATTGGACAAGGGCGAGCTGGTGGACTGGGTGGAACGGTTCTACGGCGAGTTTTATTTCCGCCCGAAGGTGGCGCTGCGGCTGGTGGGGAAGGCGATGTTCCATTCCGAAGACCGGCGGCGGCTGTATAAGGAAGCGAAGGAATATCTGGCGCTGCGCTCGAAGCGCAAGAAGTATGTGAAAGAGCAGGCGAAGGAGCAGAAGGATCGAGAGACCGTTCTCAGCACAGGTGACTGAGCCGGTTCCGCTGGAGCTGGGGGCAGCGAAAGAGGGGCACGGACAGCTATGTCCACCAAGTGAGGTCGCCAGCGTGGGAAGGGTTTCTGCTGGGGACGCAGTTGTCCGTCCCCCTCTTTCGCAGGGCATTTTTCGGACGTTTGCGTTGGGCGTTCTGGTGGTTTGCCTGAATGCGGTTGGGAATTTGAGCCTGGCGTGGGGCATGCGGCATACCGATATTGTGGTTGGGCTGAATCCGCTGGATTACGTGCGGGTGATGCTGAATCCTTACGTGGCCGGGGGCATTGTGCTGCTGGTGCTTTGGCTGCTGACGCGCATGGCTTTGCTGAGCTGGGCGGACTTGAGTTTTGTGGTGCCGATGACGAGCGTGGGCTATGTGCTGTCGGCGGTGCTGGGCGTCTGGTTTCTGGCGGAAGTGGTGACGCCGGTGCATTGGACGGGGACGCTGCTGATATTTGCCGGCACGCTGCTGGTGGGAAGCACGAAGCCAAAGACGTGAAGTGGATTTTGCTTTCGGTGATTGTGGTGGCCACGGTGATGGGCGACCTGCTGCAGAGCTATGAGATGAAGCGCAGCGGGGAGCAATCGGTGAATGCGCGCGGGCTGGGGCATTTGACGCTGCTGATTTTCAAGCGGGCGAAGCTGTTTCTGGGCATTGTGTGCATGGCGGTTTCGTTTTTTGCGTTTATGGCGCTGGTGCAGGTTGCGCCGCTGAGTTTTGCGGTGCCGGCGTCGGCGGCGACGTTTGTGCTGGAGACGATACTGGCGAAGTTTGTTTTGAAGGAATCGGTGGGGTTGCGCCGGGCGGCCGGGGCGCTGCTGGTTTTGAGCGGCGTGATTTTGCTGGCGCGGTAAGGCGGAACCGTGCATTGGGTTTGGGCGGTTTTTGTTCCGGCGGCGGTGTATCAGGGGCTGGCAGTGGTGTCGGAGGGGCGGTATCTGGGCCGCAGGGCAACCGCTCCCTCACGGCCGCGGGTCAGTACGGGGGTTTCGGTTTTGAAGCCTTTGCGGGGGCTGGATCCGAATTCTTATCCGGCGTTTGTTTCCCAAGTTCGGCAGGATTATCCGGAGTTTGAGGTTTTGTTTGGCGCGAGCGATGCGGATGATCCGGCTTTGGCGCAGGTTCGGAAGCTTCAGCTTGCGTTTCCGGATGCTCCGATTCGCGTGATTACCGGCGGGCCGATGACGAAGAACGCGAAAGTGGGCGTTTTGCTGGAACTTTCCCGGCAGGCGCGGTTTCCCTTGCTGGTGGTGAATGACAGCGATATCAAGGTCACTCCGGAGTATCTGGCGCGCGTCACGGAGCCTTTGAACGACCGCTCGGTGGGGCTGGTGACGTGCTTGTACCGGGTGCAGGCGCATAATTTGCCGTCGGCCTGGGAGGCGCTGGGGATCACGACGGATTTCATGCCGAGCGCGCTGGTGGCGCAGGCGGTGGGCGTGCGGGAGTTTGGCATGGGTTCGACGCTGGCGTTTCGGGCGGAAGATTTTGAGGCGGTGGGCGGGTTTGCGGCCATCGCCGATTATATTGCCGACGATTACCAACTGGCGAAACGGATTACCGCTTCGGGAAAACGGGCGGTGCTTTCCACGTATGCAGTGGAAACTTCGCTGGGTGACGCGACGTGGGGCGGAATCTGGCGGCATCAGTTGCGCTGGGCGCGGACGATTCGGGCTTCGAAGGGATTGGGCTTCGCGGGATTGCCGATTACGCATGCGGGCGTGTGGGCGGCGATTGCGTTTGCGCTGGGCGCGTGGCCGGCGGGAGTGGTTTTGGTGGGGCTGCGAATTTTGTCGGCGTTTCTGGCGGCGGCGTTTGTGCTTGCCAGTACGCAGGCGACGGTTGTATGCTGGCTTGCGCCGGTGTGGGATTTGTACTCTTTTGCGGTTTGGGCTGCGTCCTATGCTGGAAGAAAAGTCAGGTGGCGGGACCGGCTGCTGGAAATTGATTCGCTGGGGCGGATCAGATAGCCTGATAAACTCGTATTTCCCTTTATTTTTACAGGAGTTGTGTTGCTAATGTCTTCGAAAGTTCGGAGCGCTTTGCTCTTTTTCGCCGCTTCGGTGGTTTCTTTTTCGTCTTTGCAGGCGCAGACGCCGGGGCCGGCCAAGGTGGCTATCATCAACGCCGCCAAGGCGGTGGTGGACACGGCCGAGTTCCAGAAGATTCAGGCGGCGGTGCAGGCCAAGTATCTGCCGCGCCAGCAAGCGATTGAGGCGCTGGACAAGCAGTTGGTGGATATCCAGAAGCAGGGGAATGCGCCGAATATCGACCCGAACAAGCAGGCGGAACTGCAGGCGGAGTTTACCCAGAAGGGCAAGCAGCGGCAGCGGCTGGCAGATGATTTGCAGTCGGATATTAATGCGGAGCGGCAGGAAGTGCTGGACAAGACCGGACGCCAGATGAGCGAAGTGGTGAAGAAGCTGGCGGAAGAAAAGGGCTGGGACGTGGTGGTGGATGTGCGGAACACCATTTACTTTAAGCCGGCTTTGGAGATTACGGCTGAGGCGACGGCGGCTTACGATAAGGCGTATCCGGCGAAGTAGGACGCCGGGCGACAGGGGCAGAGAAAAAAGGGGACGGACAGCTATGTCCACCGAGAGGGTTTGCGGACGCGGGAGACAATTTCTGTTGGGGACATAGTAGTCCGTCCCCTTTTTTCTCTCTGAGCGTCTATTGGGCAGGAGGTTGAGATGGGCTCTTATTTGCAGACGTATGGGGCGGGCGAGGAGCAGCGCAACCGGATTGTGAAGTGGTCGGTGATCGGCTTCATTGTGGTGGCGCTGCTGTCGTGGTTTGCCTACTTGTTTTTGCACAACTTTTTTGAGACGCGGACGGTCAGCAAGTTTCTGGCGGAAGTGAATGCCGGGCAGTATGAGGCGGCGTATCGGGAATGGGGATGCACGGAGGCTACGCCGTGTCCCAATTACGATTACAAGCGGTTTCTGGAGGATTGGGGGCCGAACAAGAAGGTTTCCTCGCCCTGGAAAGTGGATTCGGTGGATGGGTGCCGGGCGTTTGTGACGGTGAATGTGACGGCCAAAGGGGCGGAGGAGCAGTCACTGGGCGTGGAGCGCGGGACCAAGACGGTGACGTTTGCGCCGGCGGCGGAATGCCAGGAACGCGGGTGGCATTGGCGGCAGTTTTTTGACCGGATTACCGGCAAGTCTTAAGCAGGCGATTCTGCGGGATCGGCACCGTACTCTTTTAGCTTGTTGAACAGGGTTTTCAGGCTAATGCCCAGGATTTCAGCCGCGCGGGTTTTGTTGTTCTTGGTGTGCTGCAGGGTGAGCTGGATGAGGGCCTTTTCGGCGTCGGCGACCGAGGTGCCGACCGAGAGGCGCACGCTTTCAGGCTCAAAGACCTGGGCGGGCGGGCGAGAGCCAGCGGCGAAGCCGAAGTCGTAAGGGAGATGGGCGACCTGGATGGTTCCCTGCCCCGCCATGATGACGGCACGCTCCAGGACGTTGCGCAGTTCGCGCACGTTGCCGGGCCAGCCGTATTTTTTGAAGGCATCCATCACTTCGGAATTGACGTTGGTGACATTGCAGGCGTGCTTTTTGTTCAGGTGGGTGATGAGCGCTTCGCAAAGAAGAGGCAAGTCTGAAATGCGCTGGCGCAGGGGCGGCAGAGCGATTTGGAAGACGTTGAGGCGGTAATAGAGATCCTCGCGCAGATCGCCTTTTTTGAGCGCTTCATCCAGGTTGCGGTTGGTGGCGGCGACGACGCGCACGTCGACGGACATTTCGGATTTGCCGCCCAGACGGCGGACGCGCGAATCTTCCAAGACGCGCAGGAGCTTGGCTTGCGTGCCGGAAGGCATTTCGGCGAGTTCGTCCAGAAGGATGGTTCCCTGCTGGGCGAGCTCGAAGCAGCCGGCGCGGCGTTCCAGGGCTCCGGTGAATGCGCCTTTTTCGTGGCCGAAGAGCTCGCTTTCCATGAGGGTTTCGGGCATGGCGGCGCAGTTGATGGCGACGAAGGGGCCGTTGCGGCGCGGGCTGAGCTGGTGGACGGCGCGCGCGACCAATTCTTTGCCGGTGCCGCTTTCGCCCACGACGAGAACGGCGGCCTTGCTGGGCGCGACCTGGCGGATGACGGAAAACACGCTCTGCATTTGCGATGAGGTGCCGACCATGTCGACCAGGACTCCCTGATATTGCAACTGGCGCTGGAGCCGTTCGGTTTCCTCCGCCAACTGGCTTTGGGAGGCGGCGCGCTCAATGAGGACGCGCAGGGCGGGCGGCTGGATGGGCTTTTCCATGAACCAGAACGCGCCCAGTTCATGAATGGTCTGGATGGCGGTTTCGATATTTCCGAAGGCGGTGAGGACGATGGAGGGCGGCATGTTGCCATCCGCATTGAGGCGCTTCATGAATTCGAAGCCGTCCATGCGGGGCATCATGAGGTCGGTGATGATGACGTTGGCGGAGAAGGTGGAGAGGCGTTCGAGAGCTTCCTGGCCGTCGGATGCGGTCTCGGCGTGGAAGCCCCACGCGGAG
>Ga0116230_10004302_pt1 | contig 13970 bp, 13 predicted proteins | sample S1TSphfallax_3_FD_88678 | JGI IMG/M metagenome (GOLD analysis project Ga0116230, IMG submission 88678) | Host-associated microbial communities from peat moss isolated from Minnesota, USA - S1T2_Fd - Sphagnum fallax MG | ecosystem: Host-associated > Plants > Peat moss > Unclassified | place...
GCGGCGGTACGGCCCATGGTGGAATACAGGGACTCGATGGGCAGGTTGAGCTGCGCGAGCGATGTGTCGACCAGCACCTTGGTTGGTTCGTCGCCTTTCGCATAAAGCATGAGCAGTCGCGCGAGCGGTCCTGTCTCCATCGCATGCCCTTTCCAGCGGGGTGACTTGATCCATGAATAACTCGCCGCCGTGTCCAAATTCGCGTAAGGCGGCTGGGGTCCCGAATAATTCAGCTTCGTCTCGCCGGCCCACGGGTGCAAGCCCAGCTCTTTGCCGCCCTGGTAGTCATACCAGGAATGCGCCACGAACTCCTGGATCTCGGCTTCCGCCTTCAGATCCACTTCCTCGATGTGGGAGAGGTCACGATCGAGGATGGCGCCGCGCGGCACCCAGAAGGTCCCCGGATCATGCGTGCCCACTTGGGAGAAATCGCCGTAAGTCAGGAAGTTGCCGACGCCTTCGCCATAGCCTTTTGCGAACCAGTCCTTGTAATACGAGGCGATGGCCAGCGTGTCGGGTACGTAAACCTCGTCGACGAACTGTCGTATCCTGTCGATGACCGATGCCACCACGGCCAGACCCTCACGATTGACCGCGGTCGATTCGGTACCGGATCCCGAATGAATGCTGATGGCCGCGGGCGCACCGCCGACCAGCACGTTCGGATGCGGATTCTTGCCGCCAAAGATGGTCTGCAGTTTGACGATCTCGCGCTGCCAGGCGAGGGCGTCGAGGTAGTGCGCAACCGCCATCAGGTTCGCTTCGGGCGGCAGTTTATAGCCGGGATGCCCCCAGTAAGCATTCGCGAATATCCCGAGCTGGCCCGATTCGACCAATCTCTTGATCCGCGTCTGCACATCCGCAAAATATCCGGGCGAGGAGCGGGCATAGTTGGAGATCGACTGGGCGAACACGGACGTGGCTTTCGGGTCCGCCTTCAACGCCGAGATCACGTCCACCCAGTCGAGCGCATGCAGGTGGTAGAAGTGCACGACATGATCGTGGACGAACTGCGTCGCGATCATCAGATTGCGGATCAACTGCGCGTTGACCGGGATCTCATAGCTCAAGGCATCTTCGACTGCACGTACAGAGGCGATACCATGCACCAGAGTACACACGCCGCAGATGCGCTGCGCGAACGCCCACGCATCGCGCGGGTCGCGGCCTTTCAAGATGATCTCGATGCCGCGCACCATGGTGCCGGAGCTCGACGCCTGGGTAATGACCGAACCGTCGTACGTGGCCTCGATGCGCAGGTGCCCCTCGATGCGTGTAACCGGATCGACCACGATGGTCTGGGCGTTCACGGGGCGGCTCCACTCTCTACGAGCTTGCGGTCGAGCAGATTGCTCGCGACCAGCTCGAGCAGGCTTTGCGGCCGCTTATCCCAGGAGAAGTGAGCCTGCGCATCGTCGAAGGTGCGGCGGCAGTCGGAACAACTCGTGACCAACGTCTGCGCACCGGTCGCATCGATCTCGCGGAGCTTGACCTCGACGGTGCGGTAACGCAACGGCTTCGCCTGCTCGATGTCGAGCACACCCCCGCCGCCCCCGCAGCAGAAGCTGAACCCGCCGTGGTTCTCGAGCTCGTGCAGATCCACTTTCATGGCCTTCATCAATTCACGGGGAGCCTCGTTGACTCCGCCCTTGCGCACGAGCTGGCACGGATCATGGAACGTCGCCGTGCCCTGCGTACTCTCTTTGAGTTTCAGCCGGCCCGCCTTGAGTTCCTCGCCCAGGAATTCGGTGACGCTCAAGACCTTGAAGGGCAGCGCCTTGCCATAAAGATCGGCGGCCTCCCAGCGAAGCGCGGTGTAGGCATGGCCGCATTCGGGAATGAGCAGTATCTTCGCATGGCACGCGATGGCTTGATCGATGAGGCGCAAGCTGATGTCGCGCTGCCAATCCTTGCCGCCGGCATAGTAGCCGTAGTTTTCCGCGACCAGGCCGTCGCTGCGAAACGTACACGAGCATTCGAGGTGCTGCATCACGCTCGCGAGCGCCGCGACCGCGGTGGGATAGTGTTCGATATCGGTGCGGGGCACACAGAGCATGATGTCCACGTCAGGCTCATCCATGGGAACGGCCACGTTGAATTTCACGCCGATGGCGAGCAATTGATCTCGATAGGGCTCCGCACTCGCCTCCGGCTGGCCGGTCGCCAGCTGATGGGCGGCCTTGTCGTACAGTTCCTTGGGAGCGAGGCCGGCTTCGAACATGGCATGCCGCGACTGCTCGATGAGTGCGGCAATGTCGATCCCCATGGGGCAGATCAGACTGCAGCGTCCGCACATATTGCAGCTGTCGAACAACAGGTGTTGCCAATGGGCCAACTGGTCCGCCGTCACCTCCCGCTTGAATCCGAACAAGCGATACAACGGCGCCAACGCGCTCTGTTCCCTCTTATACGCTTGCTTGAAGGGTTCGACCTTCCAGATCGGGGTGTATTGCGGATCTTCGGTCGCGATGTAGTAATGGCACGCCTCGGCGCAGATACCACAGTGGATGCAGGACTCCATCCGGAACGCGCTCAGTGCGCCGATTTCCTGGGCAAACCCCTTCATGGCCCCGGCCACCTGCGCCGCGGGTGTGATTGACGGCGCCGGTGAGATTGACGGCGTAGGGGTGATCGACGGTGCGAGGACGTCAGTCAAGATGTCGCTCCTTTGCGGGCGAGGAGGGCACCGTTGATGGCTCGCGACGGCATGATATAGAACGCATGCATGAGCTTGCCGAACGGGAACCAGATGAGCAGCAGATCGACCGATAGGATGTGAATCGCGAGCAAGGTCTCGTACGGCGCACCGACATGGGCCGTGGCGGCGAGCCCCGTCAGGAGCACCAGCATCGTGACGAACCAGCTGAAATAGTCATCGAAGTTCGACAGCATGCGCATCACCGGATTGGTCACGCGGCGAAACAGCACGGCAAGAAAGAGGGTCAGCGTGAGCACCGAGATGATGGTGATGACGCTGCTTGGCAGGCCGGGCCATGTCACACCGACGAGGCTGCCGAGAAAGAGAATATGCGGCGTGAACAGCAACACGACGGCGAATAACCCCAAGTGGTAGCTGTATCCCAACGCTTCTCCGGGCCCCGTCCGGCCGATGAATTCGCGATGGGGCCATGAGCGAGCCATGGTCGTGATGAGTCCGCCGATCGAGTACTTGAGGATCGATTCGCGCGGCTTGTTGAAATCCCGGCGTATCTTCAGCAGGGCAAATCCGAAGATCCGCCACACGACGCCCAGGCAGAAGATCGCAATTGCGACCTTGAGGGCGACTCCCCTCGAGAAACTCAATAGATCCATGGGTTATCCGTCCTCGGGTGGGTTAGCGATGGGGTGTTCGCTGTCGATGGGATGTTCGCCGTCGATGGGGTGTTCACTGCGGTGCTGACGCCAGCGACCGACCCCGGCAGAGGCGACACCCGCCACGCCGCCGATTGCGGCGGCACTGCTGCCGAGTTCCAGGGTTCGAACCGGCGAGTTGTCGCCAGCCTTGCCCCATTCGGCCGTGGCGAGCGGTGCATACAAACTGCCTTTGTCCCAGAAGCCCGGTTCGGAGCAACCGATGCAGCCGTGTCCGGATTCGATTGGAAAGCTCGTGCCGCCGTTCCACTTCATCGTGGCGCAGGCGTTGTAGGTGGTCGGGCCCTTGCAACCAAGTTCGTACAGGCACCAACCGTTGCGTGCACCTTCGTCGTCAAAGGACTTCGCGAACTTGCCTTCGTCATAGAAGGGACGGCGATAGCATCGATCGTGGATGGTGTTGCCGAAGAAGGCCTTCGGCCGCCGATGTTCGTCCAAATCGGGCAGTCGGCCGGTGGTCACGTACTGCAGGAGTGTGCCGGTGATCACCTCCGGCACGGGCGGACAACCCGACACGTTGATGATGGGCTTGTCGCCCACGATCGCGGAGATGGGCCAGGCTTCGGTGGGATTGGGGTCGGCAAACGGGATGCCGCCGAACGCCGAACACGTACCCACGCAAATGATGACCGCGGCGCCCTTGGCAGCCTCGCGCAGCGAATCGACCGCGCTCCGGCCGCCCGCGGTACAGCAGGCTCCCCCCGCCCCGGTCGGTACCGAGCCATCGATGACGAGCACGTATTTGCCGAAATTGTCGTGCATGGCCTTGTCGAGCGCCGACTCGGCCGCATCGCCCGACGCCGCCATCAACGTATCGTCATAGTCGAGCGACACGACGTTGAATATCAGGTTCTCGATGGTGGGAGCGAACGACCGTAACAGCGACTCGAAACAGCCGGTACATTCCTGGAACGACAAGTAGATCACCGACGGGCAGTGCGCATCGATCAGCTGAGCCGCCATTGCCGGTCCCATCCACGGCGGCAGCGCCATGGCCGACACGGTGGCCGTGCAAAATTTGATGAACGAGCGGCGGCTCACGCCGTGCAGGCGCAGCATGTCGCCTATTTTCAGATCACTGTCGAGTGGCATGGTCTTTCGGCACACTTTGTGCGGCGAAGATGCTGTGCGCTGCGGAGGTGTTGTGCGCGGCGACGTTGGGTGGCGCCGCGGGGAAGGGTTGCAGCAGCGCACGCAAAGCCGCTGCGCTCGTCACGATCTCGTCGGGCGCCGTGTCTAGAATAGCCGGAAAACGCGCGATTTCGAGCAATTCGGCGATGACCGTGTCGGCGCGATCTCGATGTTCTACCCACCATAGTCCGGCGATGCCCGTCTCATAAAAGGTCGAGGTTCCGTCCGCATCGAGCGTGACGTGCACTTCGCCCTTCCCCAGCGCACCTTGAAGTGCCGCGCGATCCTCCGGGCTCATCGGTAGACTGCGCAGGTCGATCATCGCCGGCTGGCCGCCGTTGGCCAGTGTTTCGAGCAAGCCGGCGGCCTCGCTCAGGATGGCCGCAACGCCGCCTCCCAAGCCGCCTGAACGCGCCGGTGGTTCAATGTGAGACGGCGGCTCGGTGTGAGACGGCCGGTCGACGTGATCCCGCGATTCGATGCGAATCGGAATGTCGCGCAGACGGCTCACGGGTTCATCCAACGCTGGAGTACGTTTCGAGCCTGGTCGGCCGCGTCGTCCAACGCCCGGAACACGCTGGGAGACAATTTCTCGCTCCAGCCGACGTGCGCGGGTTGAATACACAAAAGCGCGCGACGTTCTGGCAAGGAGTTCTCGATGCGCGCCATGTCCAGAAGGTCGATCAGACCGACCTCATGCACGGTGCGTCTGCGGGTGCTCTTCAGGAAAGCGTCCATCGCGGCATCTTCGAGCAACGCGACCGATCCCGGCGGCCGCTCGAGCTCTGCGGCATCGATGACCAGCATGCACTCGCTTGACTCGACGTAGGACAGGAGATTGAAGCTGATGGTTCCGCCGTCGACGAACTCGCACGCGGCCAGATCGGGATCGGTACGCAGCAGTTCGACCAGGCGAACACCGGCGCCATCGTCCCCCAGCAACACGTTGCCGAAACCGAGCACCAACGGCGCGGGTGACGTCCCATTGATCCAGGCACGAAAGTCGGCGCGATCGAGATTGGGTTGCCTGAGCATGGGCGGACTTCAACATGGCATTGCACGTCGGTCTGTTCGCTGACGCACATACGGGAGAGCCGGTCGGGGATAGCATCCGGGCATGGATGCAAATCGCCGTGCATGAACTGTCGGTATGCCAGGCGCTGTTGATCCAGGTGGCGGAACATGCGTGCAAGCAAGGGGCGGCAGCGGTGGTGCGAATCACGATTGAATGTGGACCGCTGTCGGGAGTCGAGCCCACGTTGTTGAAGGATGCTTTCGCGATCATGCGGTTGGGTGGAATCGCCGCCGCAGCCGAGCTGTGCGTCGTGCCCACCGTGGTCCGCATCGAGTGCATCGAATGTGGCGGTCGCACCGAGACGCGACCCAACAGGCTCGTGTGCGCGGCGTGCGGCGGATTTAGAACGCGCGTGATCGCGGGCGGCGAACTTCGATTGCGCAGCATGGAAATGCGCACGCTCGAGCCGCGGCCGAACTATGGGCGGACGAGAATGGTAAGCGGATGAGGAGTGTCGACCATGTGCCAGATTTGCGGTTGTGCGATAGATCGTATGGGGGAACCCGTCGTCGTCGAAGTCTTGGAAGGTTTGCTCGCCGCGAACGACCGGACGGCCGCTCACAACCGCGCGCATTTCGATGAGCATGGGGTGTTCGTAGTCAATCTCATGTCGTCGCCGGGTGCGGGCAAGACCGCCTTGCTCGAGGCCACCATCGTTGCCCTGCGCGACCGATACCGGATCGCCGTGATCGAAGGCGATCTCGAAACCGACAACGACGCGGTCCGCATCCGTGCTCACGGGGTTCCGGCGCTGCAGATCACGACCGGCACGGCGTGCCACCTCGATGCCAATCTGGTGCATCGGGCGCTGCACGCGCTGCCGCTCGCGGCTATCGATCTGCTGTTCATCGAGAATGTCGGCAACCTCGTCTGTCCGGCGAGTTTCGATCTGGGTCAGCATCGCAACGTGACCCTGTTGAGCGTGACGGAAGGGGATGACAAGCCGGCGAAGTATCCCGTGATCTTTCGGGCCAGCGATCTCGTCATCCTGAGCAAGACCGATCTGCTCTGGCTCATGGACGATTTCGATCCCCGGCGCGCGGCGGCCGCGCTGCGCGAGCTCGGTCGGGGCACGCCGCTGATTCATACTGCCTCGCGTCGAACCCCGGCCATCGATCCCTGGGTGGATTGGCTCGATCGGGAGTTGGCCCATCACCGGGAGCCACGATATCTGCCGGTGCCGCCGGCGCGGCATATCGCCGGAGTGCCGGCGCAGCATGCCATGGCCCGATCCGCGGACACCCGAGTGAAGGCATAACGTGTGCCTCGCCGTCCCGGTCCGCGTCATCACCCTGCTCGGCGATGATTGGGTTGAGGCCGAAATCGGCGGTGTCATCAGTCGCGTGTCGATCGCACTGGTGTCCGACATCGTCGTGGGCGATTACCTCATCGTCCATGCGGGATTCGCCATCACGCGCTTGAACGTCGAGGAGGCGGAGCTCACGTTGGCGCTGTTCGAGGAGATTGCCGTCCATCTCGAGGTGCCCCGTGCGGTATATTCGCGCGTTTCGTGACGGGGGGGCGGCTGCGGCCCTCGCGCGGCTGATCGAGACCGAAGCGGCTGCCGATCGCGAATACCATCTCATGGAATTTTGCGGCGGGCACACGCACGCGATTTTTCGTTACGGTGTGGAGGATCTGCTGCCCGAGAACGTGCATCTCATCCATGGTCCGGGCTGTCCGGTATGCGTGCTCGCGGTGCCGAGACTCGACGCGGCCATCGAGCTTGCGAATCGACCGAACGTCACGTTCCTGAGCTATGGCGATATGTTGAGAGTGCCTGCATCGCGTCGCCGCAGCCTGCTGAAGTCGCGCGCCGCCGGTGCCGACGTGCGCATGGTGTACTCGGCGCTCGATGCGCTCGACATTGCCGAGGCTCATCCGGAGCGCGAGATCGTCTTCTTTGCGATCGGCTTCGAGACGACGACACCGGCCACCGCACATTTGATCCTGGAGGCGAAGCGCCGCGGCGTGGCCAACTTGAGCGTGTACTGCAATCACGTCGTGACGCCGGCCGCCATCCAAAGCATTCTCGACGCGCCGCAAGTGCGGACCTGGGAACACGTTCGCATCGACGGCTTCATCGGACCCTCGCACGTCAGTGCCGTGATCGGTAGCCAGCCCTACGAGGATTTCGCGCAGCACTACGCCAAGCCGGTGGTGATCGCCGGATTCGAGCCGCTCGACGTAATGCAGGCCGTCTTGATGCTGCTCAAGCAACTGAACGGCGGACGCTCGTGCGTGGAGAACCAGTTTACGCGCGGGGTCACGCGCGCCGGGAACCGCAAGGCTCAAGGTCTCGTCGCGGACGTCTTCGAGTTGCGCAGCAGCTTCGAATGGCGCGGGCTGGGTCGACTCGACTCGAGCGCTCTTCGCATCAGACAGGCATATGCGCAATTCGACGCCGAAGAACGCTTCGTCATGGAGGAGAAGACGGTTGCGGAGAACGCCGCCTGCCAATGCCCGTCCATCATCCGGGGCGTGAAGAAGCCCACGGACTGCAAGATCTTCGGCACGGTGTGCACGCCGCGCAGTCCCATCGGTTCGTGCATGGTCTCCGCCGAGGGCGTCTGCGCCGCGTATTACAAATATCGCCGCGGCACGGCGGAGGCGTAATGGCGGAGGTACGGAGCGAGGCGCGCGGCGACGCACCGAGCGAAGCGCGCCGCTGGCGCATCGGAGGGCGCGTGCAAGGCGTGGGCTTCCGGCCATTCGTGTACCGGTTGGCTCATCAGTTCGCTCTGACGGGCTGGGTTCGCAATCAGGCCGGTACCGTGGAGATCCATGCTCAGGGAAGCGCGGAGCGTTTGAGTGCCTTCCGCATTGGATTGCTCGCACTGCCTCCGGCCACTGCGCGCGTGCGCCTCATCGATGAACTGGCTGTGTCGCTCGAACCGCGTGATGACTTCGTGATTCTGCCGAGCGCCGCCGGCAACAACGACGTGGCGACGATCGCGCCGGATTTGCACACCTGCGATGAGTGTCTGGCCGAAATGCGCGATCCGCGGGCGCGCCGTTACCGCTATCCGTTCATCAACTGTACGCAATGCGGTCCGCGCTACACGATCGTTCGACGCTTTCCGTACGATCGGGCGAATACCACGCTGGAGCGGTTTGCACTGTGTGCGCACTGTGCGGCCGAATATGGAAATCCTCATGATCGACGCTTCCACGCGCAACCACTGGCCTGTGCGGTGTGCGGCCCCGCGCTCTACTGGAACGGTGGGCACGAGAACGATGTGCATGGGAACGATACGCACGGCAGCGCGGGGCGCAGTTCAGTGCGGCAGGCTGCGGCGCTGGCCGCGGCCGTGGATGCGCTACGCAGTGGATTGATCGTCGCCCTGCGCGGCATCGGCGGTTATCAGTTGCTGTGCGATGCGGCCAACGAAGCGGCCGTGCTGCGACTGCGGCAGCGCAAAGGGCGACCTGCGAAGCCGTTCGCCGTGATGGTACCTTGGTCGGACGGAGACGGCTTGGGGGCCGCGCGCCGCTTTGCGCGATTGTCCCCCATTCTGGAGGCAGCGCTGTGCGATGCCGCCCGGCCCATCGTCATCGCGCCGCGGCTAGCGTCGGCGCGACTGTGCGCTGCCCTCGCGCCGGGATTGCGCGAGATCGGCTTGATGTTGCCGTATAGCCCGCTGCATCATTTGCTGCTGGACGATTTCGCGGGTGCTCTCGTCGCCACGTCGGGGAACTCGAGCGGTGAGCCGTTATTGACGGACCCCGACGAGGCCGAGCAGCGACTGCGTCACGTGGCCGACGGCTTTTTGCATCACGATCGGCCCATTGCGCGACCCGCGGATGATGCGGTGGTGCGGGTGGTGGCCGGTGTGGTGCGCCCGGTCCGTCTCGGTCGAGGCACCGCGCCGCTCGAATTGCGGCTCGAGACGGCCGTGGATCGGCCGATTCTGGCGGTGGGTGCGCACTCGAAGAATTGCGTCGCGCTGGCCATGGGCCACCGTGTCGTGGTCTCGCCGCACATCGGTGATCAGACGACGCCGCGCGGCGCCGCGACGTTCGCGCTGGTTGTTCGCGACCTGCAATCCTTATCGGGGATCCGCGCGGAGCGCGTCGTGCACGACGCTCACCCGCGCCTGGCGTCGTCGCGCTGGGCACGTGAATCGGGCCTGCCCGCGACGGCGGTTTGGCACCACCATGCGCATGCGAGCGCCGTGGCGGGGGAATATCCCAGTGCGGGGCCGTTGTTGTGCTTCACCTGGGATGGAGTGGGATTGGGACCCGACGAAACGTTGTGGGGAGGCGAGGCTCTGGTGGGACGGCCCGGTGCGTGGCGCCGCGTGGGCAGCTTTCGGCCGTTTCGGCTGTTGGGCGGTGACCGGGCAGCGCGCGACCCGTGGCGCTCGGCGCTCGCGCTGTGCTGGGAGGCCGGCATCGCGTGGGGCGAGGGCGAAGCGCGCGGCGGCGAACTCCTTCGGCGCGCGTTCGACGCTCGGGTCAACACGCCGGTGACGAGCTCGGTGGGTCGCCTGTTCGACGCTGCCGCCGCGTTGATCGGAGTTTGTCAAACCGCCAGCTACGAAGGGGAGGGGCCCATGCGATTGGAAGCGCTGTGCGACCCCGAGGATGCGGAACGGGTCATGCCCGTGCTCCTGCCGCTGGCCCGGGACGCGGCGGGACTGTGGCGCAGTGACTGGGCACCTTTGTTGATGGAGCTACGTGACGCCAATCAGTCGCCGGCCCGGCGCGCGGCGCGCTTGCACGCGTCCCTGGCCCATGCGCTCTTGAGTCAGGCACGCGCCATTCGCGATGAGTCGGGCATCAATCGAGTGGGACTCGCGGGGGGCGTGTTCCAAAATCGAGTATTGACCGAGGCGGTCAGCGCATTGCTCGGTGCATGCGGGTTTGAGGTACTCATACCCGAGCGCTTGCCGTTCAACGACGCGGCGATCAGTTTCGGTCAGATCGTCGAAGCGGCGGCGCTGCATGCCGCGCGCTGAGTTTCGCGACACGCACGTGAGTCTCGCCCATGGGAATGGCGGGCGCCTCACGCGCGAGTTGATCGACGAGGTGTTCGCGCCGGTACTGGACAATGCGTTGCTCGACACGCAGGCCGATGCGGCGACGCTGCCGGCGCCACCCGGACAGGAACTGATCGTCACCACCGACGGCTTCACGGTGAAACCCTTGGAATTTCCGGGCGGTAACATCGGCTCGCTCGCCGTGCATGGCACGGTGAACGACCTCGCCGTCAGCGGTGCGATCCCACGCTACATGACGTTGAGCGTCTTCCTCGAGGAGGGTCTGGAGATTGCCGTGCTGCGGCGGGTCGTGGATGCCTTGGCGCGGGCGGCGCACCGGTGCGGCGTGGCGGTCGTCGCCGGCGACACCAAGGTGGTTGGCCGCGGCGATTGTGACGGCATCTATTTGTCGACCACGGGTATTGGCTTCAAGGCGACGCGGGATCGCTTGGCGCTCGACCAAGTGCGCGCCGGCGACCAGGTGCTCGTGAGCGGGCCGATCGGCGAACATGGGGCGGCGGTCATGTTGGCGCGGCAGGAATTCGGGTTCCGCGGCGATCTGGCGTCCGATGCGGCCAGTGTGCTCGCCGAGTCGCAGGCGCTCATGCGCTTGGCGGGATTGCGCTTCATGCGCGATCCCACGCGCGGTGGGCTCGCCACCGTGGCGCACGACATCGCTCGCGCGACGCGTCTGGGCGTGCGCTTGGTCGAGTCACGCATTCCCGTCAACGACGCCGTGCAATCGGTATGCGAACTGCTGGGATTCGATCCTTTGTACCTGGCCTGCGAAGGGCGCTTGGTCGCGGTCGTGGCGCCGGAGACTGCGCGCGATGCGCTGGACGCGTTGCGCGCCGTGGCGCCGCGGTCCGCGCTCATCGGCGAAGTGACCGCGGATGGGCCGCCGGTCGTGCTGGAGACGGCATTTGGCGGCGAACGTCTGCTCGATGAATTGGAAGACGATCCGCTACCGCGAATCTGCTGAACGCGAGCGCGGCAAGGCTGCACTCACGCCCGTGCGTCTCATTTCGCCGTGGCCTCCGCCGGCGTTAGTATCCAATCCAGTAGTACATCGGTTTGGCCGGCCACCGGCTGTCCGTCGCGCGTCGCGGGCATAAACCCCGACGCGCGGATCGCGCTCACGCAGGCGCCGTCCAAGTCCGGCGAGCCGGTCGATTGCGTGACCTCGACCGAATCGACTTCACCGCCGGCGGTGACGGCGACATGCAGCAAGCATCGACCTTGTGCGTGCTGCGCGAGCGCGGCCGCGGGATAGTCGGCAGGCAGTACGTGCAGCGGACCGCGCGTGCGCAGCTGCGGGATGGCGGGGTCCGGCTCCACGGGAGGTCGGTCGTCACCGAGAGTCAGGCGGTTGAAGACCCAAGTGATGGGCAGGCGGGTCCACCCGCCGAGTTCGGGCTTGGTCGACGTTGGGACCTTGAGCTTTTCGCCGATGACGACGGACAGACATTCGTCGTCGATACGGGGATAGCCGCTGTTGGCGATGCGCTGGGCACCCTCGATGGTGCCGTCGCCGGCAAACCAAATGGACAGTAAACAGGATACGTACGGGACGTTGTTGGCATCCTTGCGCAGCGCCCAATCGAGCGCCCGCATACCGATTTTCCGGCTGAGTTCCGGAGTCAGTTCCACTTTGCCGTTCGGGTTCACGGTGGGCTCGGCCCGAGTCAGGCCCGACGCCAGCAGCAGGGCGGCCAGCGGCCATAGGTGCTGGCGCGGTCGGAATATCCTCGAGCCAGACCGATCACTGTTCGACATGATTGAGTCATCTCCTATGGAATCGTGCCAGCATCGTTGCGGCCCGAGCCTAGTCAGATTCCGCCGCCCATGTCCATGAAGTCCGCCGCGGTCAGCGGATGTGCAGTCACGGGATTCTTCAAGTGAGCCACCAAGCGATCGATCTGCAGGTTGATCTCGGGTACCGCCGTGATTTCCCACCAGGCGGGCCGGGTCAACGGTCCCAGCGCGAACAGCCAGGATGACGCATCGCCATAGCCGTCGATGACGGCGCAATCACGCGTCTCCACACCGACGCCGAGTGCATCGGGAATGGCCAGACCGCGGTCCCGCAACTCCGCGATGAGCGGAATGGCGATCTTCGCGAAATCTCCGCCGGGACCGGTGCAGTTGATGATGTGACCCGCCTTGAACAGCCGCGTGTCGCCGCCGCGCACGCGCAGCGTCACTTCGACCAGTCGACCCGCCGACCGGTATCCGGCGATCCGCCCAGGCAGCACTTGCAAAGCGCCCGTGCTCTGCAATTTCGCGAATGCGTCACTCACACGCGGCGGCATCCGGTGGCGGTGCACATCCCAGCGAGGTCGCAGGTGACGCAGGAATTGGCGGCGGCTCGACGCGCTCCATTCATTCCAGATCGTAGGCACGGCGGGGCGTGCGGCGTCGAATACGCGCTGCCACGCGATGCCGCGTGCGGCGGCCAGGTCGATCTGCTCGCGCATGATCTTGGTCAGCGCCCGAGCCGACGCCGGTATTTTGTCATGCAAGAACTCGGGCCAGGCGCCGCCCGCGGCATGGGTGCGCGGTATCAGACCGCGGCGTGATATGGCGAGCATGGCACCGCGATGGCCGCGCTGCGTCAGGCGCAAGGCCACATCGACGGTGGTGAGGCCGCTGCCGACCAAGAGCAGCGGCTCGTCGGGATCGACATCGCTGAAGGCATCCAGCGCCCACGGATCGGGAACGAAGAAACCGCTGTCGTACAGCCAGTCGTCGGGGCCCCCGGGCGGACGCGGTGGGAGATTGCCCATCGCGAGTACGACGATGTCGGCTCTTATTCGGCGACCATCCGTCAGCAACACGCCGCGCTCGTCGCTCAACAGACGAACCACCTCACCGCGCACGCTGGTCAGCCCCACCGGTGACTTGCTGTCGAGAGCCTCGTTGACGCGTTCTTCCACGTAGTCGCCGAACAGGCGCCGCGGCACGAAGGCCGCCGCGAGATCGAGCCCACTCTCGACCAATGCCTCGGCGATCGACGCGCGCCGGTGCTGCAGCCAGTCGGCAAAGGTGGGTGTGAGGCCAACTTCCATCCGGCTCACCGGCACATTGAGCACGTGATCCGGTCCACAGGCGCCATACGCGACGCCGCGGCCCAGGCCTTTGTTGCGCTCCGCGATGACGATGCGCCACCCGGGGCACGCCCGGTGCAGCTTCAATCCAAAGAGTGCGCCGCTGAACCCGCCGCCGACGATGACGACCGTTTTGGCCCCGGTGCCCGTGGCAACTTCGCTACTGCCGCTCATGGAAGCCAATGTTTGCGCATTCTCAATCTCGAGTGTCCGGATATTCGTGGAAACGGGGTTCCTAAGAGTACGAGACCCGGGCCGGACGGATCATGCGGGCGGGGTCGGCGTGTCTTGAAGAAAACCATA
>Ga0116230_10004303_pt1 | contig 13970 bp, 9 predicted proteins | sample S1TSphfallax_3_FD_88678 | JGI IMG/M metagenome (GOLD analysis project Ga0116230, IMG submission 88678) | Host-associated microbial communities from peat moss isolated from Minnesota, USA - S1T2_Fd - Sphagnum fallax MG | ecosystem: Host-associated > Plants > Peat moss > Unclassified | place: USA...
GCCGAAATGCCGGGGAGGCATAAAGTGCTCTTGTGACTTACAGGCCGACTATGAGTCCGGCGGAGGCCTCTGACGCCCAAGCCCGGATTCGTACCACCAGCCCGGTCCCCGTAGAAGCAGATCCCGGAAGGAGCGCTTGCGCATTCGGACGCGGAGCCCGTCGCTTAAGCGCGTGCCGACTGTTCGAGGCGGCAGGCAGAGTAGAGAAGCACTAACAGGCCAATGGCGGGAAAGTACACCATCACGGGTGAAGCTACACTCAGAACGACCAAGGCCAACAGAACGTAGATATGAACCTGGTACCGGTCGAGCTCCAGACTGATAAGTGCTTTGTAGGAGTATACAAAGCCGGACAAGAACAACGGAGCAAACAAAATCAGGCCAGTAACTCCATAGTACAAAAGGATCTCGATGTAGTTGTTGTGGGATGAGGGTACATTCCATCCTTCGCGAACGACTACGCTCCAGGACAGGGGTGTCTTCCAAACTCCATAGGTCCCATATCCAAGCCAAGGGCGCCGCGCCACGAGCACGAGGGAATCACGCCAGATATGAGTCCGACCGCTTGCGGTTGGAGACCGGCCGAGCAAGGCAAACGCCGACTCGATGTTGAAGTATATCAACAGACCCAGTGCGGTGCTGAGCCCTAAGCTAACTGCCAGGATTGGAGGGCGATCGCGGGCCCGGATGTGGCGGAGCAAAAACATCAACGTCATCGCGGCGATTTGCAAGGCGATGGCAAGCCAGGCCTCACGACTCTGGGAACCAATAGCACAGATGAGGGCGCTTAGAAAGACCACTACACGCCAGCAGCGATCTGCGAGATTCCGGGAACGTTGCCCGAGGGCAAACGCCATGGCGAGGGCAGTCGCCATTCCCAACTGATTCTTCTGGGCGAAGATGCCCTGCCATGCCCCGCGATTGTTTGGGTCACCCGCCCCAGAGTCAAGTCCGATGCTCGGAACCGCAATCACAAGAATGAGACTTAGGAGCAAGAGAATGCCTGCAGCATGTAGCATCATGCGATTGAAGCTGTAGGTGTCGGTACGACCTAGAAGATAGTTCACGTAGAAAAAGGTGAGGAATGTCGTCACTACTGGATAAATAAAGAGGTGAACGGCAGGCGTTCCCCACAGGAAGCTTGCGCTGATATAGGTGAAATAAGCGAACGCGAACCTACAGGTCCAAACCTCCCAATGCACATGGGCCCGATAGCGGACGATAGCGGCAAACATGGTTGCCCAGAAGATCATAGACAATATGATTTCGAAAGGCTTCGCAATTGAGTCTGGCAGGCCCAGGTTCCCATTGAGGAAGAACCACATCAGGGTAGGGACATTCAGGAGCTCCTGCGGACTGAGACAAAGCCTCAGCCTTGCCCAATATCTTGGCTTAGACCATGCCGCCTGGGCAACGAATGCTTCATCGGTGACTACAGCCTGCATCATGACCTTCCCCAGCGCCGCTTAGCGAGTGTAGATAATTCCTGTAGCAGAGGCACTTGCGAGAGCAGCCGTAATAGTGGCGCCATTGACCAGCAGATTTTTGCCAAAGCTGAATGGAACCCATATGACGTCTTCGGCTCGCAGTTCAATGTCGGGCTGGCGGCCCTTCACGATCTTGCCCAGGTTGACAGGCATCGACTGATAGCGCCCGTCGGTCTTCCGAAATACGGTTAGTCTCAGCGACGCGGAAGTAATGGGACTGCCGACCTGACTCAGAGCCTCCATCAAAGAGATTCGTCCATCTTCCGACATCAGCACCGCGCTCGAGTGAGCCACGGACCCTAAGACGTAAACGTAGCCAGCTCGGGGCACAATCACGATATCTCCAGGGTAGATCAAGGTATTGTCGAGCTGGGAGAGTGAAGGGTCGTTCGGCAACGTGACCCGGAAAGGCGCAATGCTCCGGTCCCGCCGCTGGATTGTCACGGTACGGGACGCACGATCACTTAGTCCTCCAGCCAGTGAAAGAACCGCCAACAAAGGCCGGGGGGTGGAGATCGGTACAGCGATTCCCGTTGTTCCTGAAGTTGAGGTTGCCCCGATCACATATCCAAAGACGGACACCGAAGAAGAGGAGGAATAGCTCTCGACGCGCACCGCAACGTGGGCGTCTGTAAGAAACGACCGCTGCATGTAGATGCTGGCTACTTTGTCAGCCGCTTCGGCCGGGGTCAGGCCCTTCACAAAGACATTTCCGACCAACTGCAATGGGACTTCGCCTCGATCCGTCACCATCAGACCGGGCTGATCCAGCTCCGGAACGCCGAGGACCTTAATTCCAATTTGATCCCCCGGTTGAATGGGAAGGCTTTCAGCCGCAGGCGCGCTGGAAGCGGCCTGACTAGGCGATGGCGCGGCGATCGCATGAGGAGCCGTAGCTTGCGATAAGGCGACCTGTGCAGGTGAGAGTGACAGGAGGAGAGCGAAAACCGTTACGACCGCCAGATACATGTCCCTACGAAGAGGGGGAGTCACGTCCCCGCGACGGCCTCTGGATTGTTGATTGAACCCGCTAGCGAAGGTAGTCAGCATAAGAAGCCTTTGTCCTTTCCGAAACGGCGTTGAGAACCGCCCCCATCTTTGTATGGACAAGCCGGGAAAGCAGGCCACGAGTGGTTTGTAAGTCTTGATCGGAGGTCTTACCGTATCGTGCAACCACCAGGAGGAGCTCCACCTGGTCAGCCAACAGAAGGGAATCGTTGACCGTCAGGAGCGGCGGGCCGTCGAGAACAATCACGTCATACTGGGATTTCCAAGATGCGAGAGTTTGCTTCATGAATTCCGAACTTATCAGGTCATAAGAGTTTGCAACTGCTGCCCCGCCAGGAACGCAGAACAGCAGCGGCAGCTTCGGCACCGTAATAGCCCAATCAGGCCTGATCTCTCCCGATAGGATACGGCTGAGACCGTCTTGGGACGGCGGCAAGCCAAGCCGGTTCGCCAGCACAGATTGGCGCAGATCCAGTTCTACGAGCAGCGTGCGCGAACCGGCTCGGGCAAACGTGGCGGCAAGGTTAAGAGAGGTCGTTGTAGCCCCGTCGCCTCTGCCAGCGCTCGTCACTAGAATGGCGGACGGCGCTTTCGCAGAGGGTTCAGACAGGAGAATCGCGGTGCGAAGTGCGCGAATCGTCTCAGCATAGGGCGCATCGGGATCGCGCAAAACATCCGGGCCGACACTCCCTTCGTTCGGGTCTCCGCCACGGTTTGACCCGGTGAAATCCGGAGTGGATATCAGTACCGGCAAACCGAGGTGCCTCGAGACCGTTTGCACAGATTGCACACTGTGATCGCGAAGTTCCACAACGAAGGCCAGGACCGATCCCAGCATGAAACCGAGGACGAGACTTGCAGGCAGTACAAGAATCACCTTCGGAGAGGCTGGCTTGGCCTGTACAAGCGCCGTCGAGACCACGTTGATATCCCCAGCCTGCGCCGTCTCGGTAATGCCCGCGCCGAGGAGTCTTCGATTCAAGTCGGTGTACAGTTGCCGGGCGTCCTGCGCCTGCTGCCGAACCACGTCATATTGCAGATATTTATCGTTTATATCGCTAGCACGCTGAAGCAGGCGTGCATGCTCTGCGCGGGTACGGTCTTCCTGGTCCTTCGCGATTGCGTAGTCGTTTGCGGCACGCTGTGCTAGACGGGCTGTTTCTGCCTGCAGGGACTGACGAATTGCCTCCAATTGGGCTTTTTCTTGAATCAGCTTCGGATACGCGGGCCCCAAGCGAAGCTGATCTTGGCTAATTTGAGCTTCCTGAGCCGCCTCCTGCGTCTGAAGGCTGATGATTAGTTCGAGAGATGTAGTCGACTGAGGATTGCCCGACCCAAGCAGCCCGCTGCCAGCCAATCCAGAGATCAGTTTCGGATCGCCGGATTTGACCACTTCTTCTACGGCACCACGCAGTATCCTATTGGACTCTGCCTGACTCAGGGCCGAGGTGGACTGCTGTAGCGAATCGAGAATCGGGCTGTAAACGGACGGCTGCCCCGAAGCATTGGCGCCGCCCATAGTATAGCTCTGTATGTCGCGGCGGAGTTGCATCTCCTGGTTTTGGAGAGCGTCCGCCTGTTGCTGCACGGACTGCAACTGGCCGCTCAAGCGGGTGGAAAGTTGCGAGACCGATTGCTGCTTTGTTTGATAACTATATTGCCCGAGCCGGGCGATGAGGGCGTTGGCCACAGAGGCTGCAAGTACGGGATCGGGGCTAAGATACGTAACGCTGATGAGGCGCGTGCTTGGGATCACCTTCACCTTGAGGTGCGCCCGAAAGGCGAGGAGTGCCCTTCCACGACGGGCCGGCGATTGCAGGAACGGCGTGCCCGGAATGTCTTTCGGCGCCGGCCCGGACAATAGACCGAGCACCAGCCCGAACGGATTGAAAGAAGGCTTGAAGTCCGGCGTGTCCTGCAGGCTTAACTGGTTGATTACATCGAGGTCAATCTCGTCGGACTGAAACTCTTCCACCTTGGTTGCGAGTGTCACGTCCTCTTCCAGCGGATTTGCAAGCTCTGAGACTTGGGCGTTACCCGACACCAGGCTGTTGAGGCCCAAGGAATCATCATGCTGTTTGACCTCAACGACCGCCTCGCCCGAGTAACGCTTGGTTCCAAAGGCGCAGTAGGCAACCGCCACAAGGAACAAAACAACAACCGTGGCAAGGATCACCCGACGCCGACGCATCGCAAATTCCGCGACATCCTGAACGCTTAGGAGGTTGTCCTCGCCATTTGCCGTCGACTGCTTTGTACCAATTTGAGTCGTGCTAGGTTCTGAGATGTTCAAGCCTAAGGCCTCACCCTCTGCGTCTCCATTGTGCAATGGAAAACAGTGATCTTCGTCCGGTGTTTTAAAGTTTATCTGATTATACTCGATGACTCCGGTCGCATGGCAACTGCAATCTCGACTAAAGAGAAGAATCGAAGAGGGGCCGCCAATGCCGCCGTTTCGTCTTTCGAAGATCCAGAGGCCCATCGGTGCTTCTTTCCTGCGTGAAACGTTGAAGCTTGTTCCCTTCTTCGTGCTGAGTTCCGATTCGAGGAGATTGTTTTTAGCGAGCGGTGAGCTCGTGCTAATCTCATCTCACAGCAATCAACACGAAGGTGTTTCGCCTTACACAACTTTTGCTTGGGATCGCCCCCCGGAGGTGGCATTGCCGAATCCCACCAAAGCCGCGATACTCCTCTAAGTGCCACGGCACCGTAGGTCAGCTCAGACTCTAAAAATAGGCTAGATCGTTGAACGAGAATCGAAAAAGCGAGTTCCTCTCGATCCAGTATCTCCGGGCCGTTGCATCCCTGGGAGTGGTCTTGACTCATGCCTCGACTTCTCTGTTGCCTTATCATCTTGCCTTACTCCCGCTGGGTTTTGGGAACGCCGGCGTAGATCTATTTTTCGTGATTAGCGGTTTTCTCATGTTCTACACGACGGCCCGCAAGCCCGTTTCCCTCTTCGACTTCTACGCGAAGCGCATTATCCGTATCGTGCCGATATACTTCATCTTCTCAACGGTAGCCTTCCTGCTGGCAAAAATAGAGCCCCAACTTACCCTAACATTCAGCCCCAAGTTGACTGACTACTTACGCTCCATTTTCTTCATTCCGTTTTACAGCAATATATTGGCGGCCCACGGCGGGGATGGTGCCCAACACCTCGTTCGACCGGAAATAGGCCAGGGGTGGACGTTAAATTATGAGATTTTTTTTTACCTGCTCTTCGGGCTGCTGCTAGGCTTTTCGGCACTCAATCGCGTTCGAGCTGTCGTTTCAGGCGCATGTTTCCTCGTCATGCTCGGCATCATTTTTCGGCCCGCTGGCTCTGTATTGACTACTTACACCGACCCATTACTCTTAGAGTTTGCTTTTGGCGTGGTCCTTGCTTATCTGTTGTTCAGGCAGACGGTCGCGACCGCACGTCCGTGGATGGGCGTCATCCTCAGCTCTGTCGGAGTTGCATTGCTGATAGTCGGTTTTTCATTACACCTTCCTCTTCCCAGAGTGGTGACCTCCGGGATTCCCGCGGCGATGATTGTAGGGGGCTTCCTGTGGACCGAGGCGCATTGGGAGTTCCCGAAGAAAGCGATCTTTCTTCTTCTCGGAGACTCCTCGTACAGCCTGTACCTTTCCCACACCTTTGTGCTCGCGATCTTGCGAAGGTTATGGCAAAGGAACTTTGAGGTGGAGTTCCCGATCGACCATATGGTTTTTGTATTTGCGGGCGTGATCTGTAGTGAGCTTGTCGGCATCTTATGCTACCTGATGCTCGAGCAAAAGATTACGGGCCTCCTAAACGGTCTGTTCTTCGCCCACAAAAGGCCGACGCTGGGACTGTACCAACAATCTGCGGTGAAGGGTATCTCGCCCGAGCGTTGACCGGTCACATTGGTTTCGATGGCGTGGCAGTCATCCCTTTGCGTCCGCGGTGTCTAAGAGTCGGTTGAAGGCCTCGTCATATGCCTTGAAGAAGAGCGGCACCTGGAAGCGACTTTCATAGCGCAATCGCGCGCAATGGCCTTTGGTCTGCCGAAGTTTTGGATCGCGCGCCAGTTCTCCAAGTGCGCTGCTGATCTGGTCGATCGAATGCACATCAACCAGAGTTCCGCAACTGCCGTCCGTTCCAAGCAGCTCTGGGATACCACGCCAACGCGAAGCCACGACCGGCATGCTGAACGACAAGGCCTCCAGCAAGACAAGGGGGAAGGTTTCCGCATGCCAGAATGAGGGAAACGCAAACACATCGTGCGAGCGGAAGGCTTCCTCTTTTGCGGTCCCGGTGAGCGGCCCTACAAACCGCGCACTCGATGACGGCAGTTCAGACGCAAGCTGTCGGAGCCTTTGTTCTTCTTCCTGGGAGACGAACACGCCAGCAAGCGTAAGTTCAAACGGAACATTGCTGGCGGCAAGTCTATGTGTCGCAAGCAACAGGTCCTCCACCCCCTTGCCAATTGCAACGACACCCATGTAGAGGATCTTCAACGGGCCGACATGCGAACGGACCAACTCTCCTCCAGCCTGATCGGGTACGGCATTGGGAATGATGACCGTCTGCATGGACTGCATCGCCGCCCCGTCGGGCGGTGCATCCAGGCTTAGCTGCACAGTCAATTGCACCCCACGAAAGCCCGGCAGGAGGACAAATCGAAGCAAGGGGGGGAGCTTTTGTATGTAGTCGAAGACGCCGCTCGAATGATAAACCAACATGGTGCTACGCATTACGGGCCGCACGGCGAGAAGGTACAAGCTGTCCCTGACCACTGCGGCGAAGACGGGGCCGCCCGGGGAGAAGTATAGGAACCTGACGCCGCGCAGACGCTGCCGATAGGTCGCCAGAATGAGTCGCAGAAGACTCAGAACTTTATCGAGTGACACTTTTCCCTGCGAGGCCGAAGTCGCCGAAAACGCCATGGCAATGTGAAGCAGTCGCACCCTTGAATAGCTGCCTTCAAGCAACAGCTTATGAACGACACCTTGCCCCGTCCATGGGGGTGGAACATTCGCGACAAATAAGAGGTCTACTTTCTTGGAAGGCATACTTGAAAGAATACCGCTTCATCGAAGCTGCACATCGGGGCCATCCGCAGATTCAGCGACGAACAATTCAATGGTCCGCTCAAGTATCTGCGGCTTCCTGAGACGGTGGCCAGCCCGCCCTACTTGCGGCAGCCTTGCAAGGCCTGGATCACCGAAGTGAAGGCCGCCTTTGGGACGAGGTCGGGATCCAATAGCCCTGGGCGATGTGTCAGATTGTCGCTGCGGCGCAGACTTGGCATTTGATCCAGCCAATTGCCACGATCGTTGAGTGACCAGAAGATAATCCGCTTGGGATTGACGTTCGCTATCATGAAAGACAGATAGTCCGCATATTCGGCGGCCACGGCTGCGTCCCGTTGCGCAAAGTCACCGGGCGCGCTGTTGTCCGTTATATCCAGCTCCGTAATCAATACTTGCAAACCCATTTGCTTAATTGCATTCAGGAAAGCCAGCAAAGGCCCCTTGTCTGTCTTTCCCAAAGAGAGATGGGATTCAAGTCCCACGGCTTGCACAGGGACCCGCCGGGACAACATACCGCGAAGCAGTTCCAGCACCTTTTGCCGACTTAGTTGAATGTCTTTCTCAGCCTGTTCCACATGGTTTAGATTGAGCACCCGAAGCGCGCCCGGATCCGTCTGAGCTGTAGCGTGGAAGGCAATGTCGATATAATCCGGGCCTATGGAACTGATCCATGGTCCGTTACGCAACCCGTCGGGTCGGTTATTCCACACCGCGACCGGTTCGTTCACAACGTCCCACGAATCGATCTTGCCACGATATCTGCCAACCACGGTTTGAATGTGCTTCGTCAATAACTCAATGCCCTGCGCTCTGCCCATGGGGGCATTGAGCCACGACGGGTTTTCGCTGTTCCATGCCAGGTTGTGGCCGTGGACCGCGATTCCATTCTTCTGGCAAAAATTAACGACCCAATCGGCATTGCCAAATTGAAAACTGTCCGCAGAGGGACGCAACACCGACCATTTCATGTCATTGCCCGGCGTCAGAATGCTCACGTTTTCGCGGATGTAGGCACTTAGAGCGCTGTTCTGATCGAGCACCCGTCTTTCGGCCTGGGTCCCGATCAACCCGCCGCAACTTGCCATCACGTCCTTGAGACGAACGTTGCGCGGATCAATCATGGACTGCTTGACCGCTTCAGCAACAAGAACAGAGCGGAGGGATAGCGAGGCAGTCGCCCCGGCGAGAAAAGATCTGCGGTTCACGCGCTTATTGTCTCATGGCTTGAGACTTCTTTGCATGCAAAAAATACATGAGGGAGAGGGCAATCGCATGAAGAAGTCCAGGCCCAATCTGCAATTGTTTTGAAAGGGCGCGTCTTTCCGCCGTGCCCCCTTGAAAGAACAACGCTCAGCGATGTTTCTTATTCATTCGATTGCCCTGAGATGAGCGAAGAGATCCCTGCGGGCGCGATCTACTTCAGTCACTCCTGCATCTTCGGGGTGCAGAGACGCCAGAGAGAGGTCTGGATAATCCCGCGCCCCTCAGCCGCTTCATGAACCGCGTTGCCACGGAGCAGTTTACAGCGGGACTTGATAACTCCCTTTAAAGAACGAGCGCGTGTGCAAAGGTTCCCTTGGAGCGGCAAGTAGATGGATGTAGATACTTTGTTCAAGGATCGGCCAAATGGTAGTCTCAGTTATCACCACATAAGGACGGCAACCGTGAAGGTTACGCTTTTCCATCTGGGATTCCCAGAGTACGTCATGGGCCTGGCCAACGCTCTGTCGTCGGAGGTCGAGGTTGAGGTCATCCACTCGAACCATCTCGCGCAGGTGTGCCGGATTTTGGCCAACAAGAACGTCAAGGTCACATCCTTCGACAAGCCGAGCGTGCGGCGCGATCCGCGGAACCTGCCTGCCATTCGGAGAGCTTTTCAACTGATTCATGCTTCAGAACCTGATGTGTTACATGTGCAGGAATCTTTCGACTACGCCTACGACCTCTATAGTGTCTTCGCCCGGTTTCCTCGGCTGGTAACGACGATCCACGACGTTGTGCCACATCCTGGAGACGGGCACGCAGCACCGGGCCTTCAATACTCCAAGGCGGTGAGTTGCTGGCGCTCTTCCAGACTGATCGTGCACACGGAGGGGATGCGAACTCAGTTGGCTCGCCGTTTCCGGGTAAAGGAGGAAAAGATCGACGTAATCCCCCACGGAGAGCTTGGCTCCCTGTATGCGAAGCTGGCCCAGTCTTCGAGTGTCTCGCCCGAACCTCGCGAACCCTATACCATTCTCTTCTTTGGACGGATCTTCGCTTACAAAGGACTTCGCTATCTGCTGCAGGCATTTTCCATCGTGAAACAGGCTCTTCCGAGTGCGCGCTTGATCGTAGCAGGCAGGGGATCGGACCTGGACGCCAACGAGGCGTTGATCCGAAGCCTTAAGGATGTGGAGGTGCTCAACACCTTTATTCCCTCTGAGCATGTCGCGGGTCTCTTCGAGCGAAGTAGCGTGGTCGTGCTGCCTTACATCGAAGCATCCCAGAGCGGCGTTTCCGCAGTCGGGTTCACGGCGGGATCCGTGGTTGTAGCATCCCGGGTTGGCGGCTTGGCCGATTTGATACAGGACGGTAGAACCGGGCTGCTGGTCGAGCCGCGCGACGCGACGGGCCTTGCCGCCAGTCTGATCGGCATCCTGCAGGATGCGCAAAAGCAGGACTACATTCGTGGGCAAGCCATGACTCTGGGTAGAACCGAACTCAGTTGGCCGGTGATCGCCGCATCCACCCTCGACACGTACCGCAGGGCCCTCTCGTGTCCTGTCTCACAAGATCGCAGCCCTAATATCCTGTGATCTACTTCCGCGGAGACCAGTAGAACATGCAACAGCAAAGGCGAAATGCGGTTCCCACTCGACTGCGCGCCTTTCGATGAGTGTTGTAACTACGCCGCTTCTCGGTGATTTGCCAGAAGGCTATCGATTGAGAAGGTTCTGCAGCTTGCTTCTGATCCCGAACCGGCCGTAAGGAAACACAAACCAGCTTGCAAAGAACAGCCAAAAACTCTTCGGCGTTGCTCTTCCCCGATCCAACGCTAATTTCAATTGGGCCCAGAACACCGACAAGGGCTCTCCGGAAAGTCTTGCGGCGGGAATGGACACGGTTGCCATAAAGAAGAAAAGAGCCCTGGGAGTGAATAGCTTTCCGCGAAGGGCCCAGTCAAGCGTGTCACGCCAATCTGTTCCACTCGTAATTCGTCCCGTGCTTGATTCGTTGTGGAAGATAGCAAGTATTTTCCAGACGATACGTACGTCGAGATCCAGCGACGGCACCGCACGCAGCAGCCAATCGGTCTCCTGATTTCTCGGAAGGCCCTTGGTGAAGGGCACCTCCAACATAACTTCGCGCGGTGTAAGCCATGAGGATGTCTGAAGAAATCCGTTGCGAAAGCCCAGCATCGAGGTCTCGGAGAACAAATATTCGCTGATGGGCTGCCCTGGCCTTGGGACGAGCCCTGGCTGGACAATATCGGCGTTAGGGCGCTTATCGATAAAGCGAGTCACAATCAGGCACCTTGGACGTGCCTTGGCCGCTTCCTTCAATTGTTCTTCGAGTTTGGTCGGCAGCCACTCATCATCGTCGTCCAGCAACGCGACCCACGGCGCCGTCGCCATCCTTACGCCAATATTCCGAGCCTCCGCACCTCCGACGCTTTCGGCGTTGGCGCACCAACGCAGTCGGGGGTCGCCGACGGTGCCAAGCGATTCGACGGTCTTGGGATCAGGGCCGTCAATCACGACAACGATCTCGATATCCTGTACTGTCTGCGCGAGCACAGAAGAAATCGCACGCAGGACGAGTTGGGGGCGATTACGTGTGGGGATAACTACGGAAACAGACGGCATCAGTGTACCTTGACTAGAAGAGTGACAAGAACGCATGGTGTTGCGGGTGAGAAGGCTTGATTTTAGAATAATAGATATAGCTCTTTCTGGCCACGATATTTAATGCTGATAGTTAGCGATGCGAGGTCCCGCATTCACCCAGACGGACGCGGGGCGGTAACTTTCTATTCACGTGCAGATGTGCTTATCTTGAAGTCGGTGACGCGGCGCGCAAGGATCTGCCTCCGCTAGTCATCCTGGAGCGTTTAGAAGATGCCGCAGATGAAGCAAGAGATGTGGAAACAACTTGCGCGCCTCGACGAACTGCGCAAGAAGTCTTCGTCAAAAAACTTCTTCTGGATGATGCTCGGGCAGGGCCTAGGCTATGTCTTCCAAGCGGCTTACTTTGTGATGCTCGCCCGCCTGCTTGGATCGAGGCAGTATGGAGTTTTTGCCGGTGCCTTTGCCTTCACCAGTCTTGTGTCTCCCTACAGCTCGCTTGGGATGGGCACCATCTATCTCCGCTACATCAGTGGAGGCGGCACGGATAAAGCGGCCTACTGGGGCAACATTCTGATGGCCAGCCTGCTGATCAGCGGCATTCTTACCATGGTTCTGCAGATCGCCGGCTCGCACTTTCTGAATCCCGAGAGCGCTCGACTGGTCTTCCTCGCCGCACTCTCCAACTGCTTCTGCTATCAACTTGTGACGGAGTGCTCTCGCATCTTTCAGGCCGCCGAGCGTATGCAGGTTACGGCAATGCTTAGTCTTTTGAGCAATGCCACGCGCGTTGCCGCCGTGGGGGCGATGCTGGTTGTGCTGCACAGAGCTAGCGCGTGGCAATGGACCATTGCGTCTCTGATCGTTTCAGCCATCGCGGCTGTGATTGCGGTCTCCTCTGTGATCTACTGCTTCGGGGCTCCGCATTTTCGCCCCTCTCTGCTCCGCAGCCATGCGATCGAGGGCCTTGGCTTCTCGTTTGCAACTTCCGCGAGCACGGTCTACAACGACGTGGACAAGACCATGCTGAGCCACTACGGCATGAACGAAGCCAATGGAATTTACACGACTGCCTACCGCGTGATCGATTTTGCCACGATGCCCATTCTGGCTCTCCGCGACTCCGCGGCACCGAAGTTGTTCGCCGCTGGCCGGACAAGCCTTGCGGCGGCAACCGGGCTCAGCTACCGCCTTCTCAGGCCTGCCTTCGCCTTTAGCCTTGTGATCTCCGTCGGGCTGCTCGCCGCGGCCCCGCTGCTCACGCATGTCGTGGGAAAGAGCTTTGCGGACAGCGTCTCCGCCGTACGATGGCTGGCGTTCATTCCGGTGTTACGAAGCATTCACCAGATGACGGGCTCTGGCCTCTTCTCTACCGGCAATCAGCGATACCGCACGGCGAATCAGCTGATCGCAGCAACCTTCAACTTCGGATTGAATCTGTGGCTCATCCCAAGCCACGGATGGCGCGGCGCGGCGTGGGCGAGCCTTGCGACCGACGGCCTGCTCGCCTTGATGAACTGGCTTACGATCGTCATCCTCAACCGAGCCCGGTTCAAGACGCAATCGTCGTCTCTCTAGGCTTACTCAGCGGGAAGAAAGTACCTCATCATAGATCACTTCCAGCTTAGCTATTTGCTTGGTCCAATCGAATTTTTCACGGACGAACTGGGTCCCCGCGGCACCTGCCAAACGCCGGAGTTCGTCATCCTGCAGATACCGCAGAATGTTCTCGGCGAGCGCGGACACGTCGCGCTCGGGGGCAAGCAAGGCTGTGACGCCATGGTTGACCGCCTCCGGGATGCCTCCATGCCGAAAGCTCACCACGGGAATACCCGACGCCTGTGCCTCGATAAATACGATTCCGAAGCCCTCACTGTCGCCGTCTTTGGCAGTGACACTCGGCACGCAGAAGACCGCGGCGTCTTGCATCTGCTCGCGAATGGCCGTTTGATCCAGCGCGCCAGTGAATTGGCACCGGACCCCAAGACGAGCCGCCTCTTCCTCAAGCGATGCCCGTAGCCTTCCACAACCCACGACGACGAGCAGCGCATCGCGCACGAGATCCTGAACCGACTGCATGGCCCGTATGAGGTAGGAACACCCTTTTTTCTCCACGAGTCGGCCAACAAACAACACCTTCCTGCTCCTCGACAGCAACTTACTGTCTTGAAACCGGAATGTGGAGTCGTCCACGCCGATATAGTGCACCTGCAGTTTGTCTTCCGGAAAGCCGGCTCGCACCGCACTCTCACGAATAAACTCGGATACGCAGATGAAACGCTGAGCCGCACTCCAGAGCTCAGCGTATTGGCCCTCAAAGTCTCGGCTCATCGTCACGTCATAGCCGTGTAACGTGACAACAAGCGGCACACGCAAGATGCGTGCGAGTGGAACCGCGGCCGCCCCGTCTGGAGCGAAGTGAGCGTGAATCAGGCCGATGTCCCAGGAGCGGAGTTGATCGACAAACCGCGGGGCGAAGTGCAGCCGCTTGTACAACGCAAGGGCAAGACGATACCGCCATCCGGACGCTTGCGTCAGCACGGCGGTGGGCTTCTCAAGCGACAGGGAGGGATGCGACCGGTCAAGTCCC
>Ga0116230_10004304_pt1 | contig 13968 bp, 8 predicted proteins | sample S1TSphfallax_3_FD_88678 | JGI IMG/M metagenome (GOLD analysis project Ga0116230, IMG submission 88678) | Host-associated microbial communities from peat moss isolated from Minnesota, USA - S1T2_Fd - Sphagnum fallax MG | ecosystem: Host-associated > Plants > Peat moss > Unclassified | place: USA...
CCATTATTGGATTTGCTTTCAGTCTGGCACAATCACCAAAAGAACGCCCGGCGCTTGTTCGGGCTGCGGTAGCTTTTACACCTTTATGCCTGATCACAGTCATGTTCCTGGCTTCCAATCTAACTTATATAGACAAAGACAGTTTCCGCGAATCACATTCGCCGGCCAGTGAAGCGGCTATGCGCGACTATTTGCATTGTCCAACATATGGCGAAGCCAATCTCTTTAGTTTTACTATTGGTGCTTTTCACCGTGTATCCGACATCTGCCGCCCTCTTTCACTTCATGGCCTCACCTGTTTTGCCGGCCGCAAACAAATTTTGCTCCAGGGAGATTATCTATTTCCCCGGGTGCGCAATTATTTAACCAGCGCAGACGCGAGAGTATTTTGGATCGCCGGACAATCTTTGCGCCAGGCGCATGAATGGAGAGAGCCTCAACATCTCAACCTTGCACTCAGTGGAGATAGTGCTATCGTCTGGCCCTTCGAACTCTCGGCCACAGACAAAGGCCCGACCCTACACACAAAATATTGCCGCGTAGACAGTAAAAAGCGCGGTCAAGTTTTACCCGCAGGCCGTGAGCTCGAAGGTGAAATTAGCATCTATCAGGGCAATACAGACAAAATAGTCTGGCACCAGAGCATCAAAGCCAAGAGTCAGTGGACAAATTTTGATTTAGATCTGGCCCCATACGGGCCTAGTTTTACAATCAAATTTACCGCCTCAAAAGCAACAGACACTAAAAACAGCAACTGCGCGCTGGTCTTCGAAGCCCCTCAGATCACGCTAGCCGAATCAGGGGCAGCGATCGTCGACACACAAAACATTACCGAGCCGAGGCCAGTAAATACGGAGCTGGCAGCGGACTTCCGCAAGCCCTCGACAGATGGAGCCAAGCCCGATCAGCTCTGGCCACAAGACCCAAAACTGTGGGATAGAGAAAGTCTGCAAATATTAGCAAACCATGGCCGGACTGGCTCAAATACATACAAGGCTATGAAAGCGCTGGCGGCTATAACCTACAAACCAGCTCTATCATTGCCGGTAAATGCGGTCGATCGCTTCTATATCGAATGCAGCGTGCCGGAAAAAATAAAGCCGCGCACAGTTTGCTGCCAAATAGTGATAAACGGCTCTAATTTGCGCCAGATCTTTATACCGCTGCTCGATGACGAAAAAATGCATAGTTACACATATGACCTTAAGCTATGTAATTTTTTGCCAGGTGATCAAATAACAGGCTTCAAAATATTGCCGATCTTTACTACAGAGCCAGGCCAGGACTGTAATATCGATCTGGGTAGGATTGGTTTTCTCAAACCTTAAAATCTTCACTCCTTAGTCCCGGTTACGAAAGGGTCAAAAAAAAGACTTTCGGGTATCATTGATTCACTAGTTGGAAACCTCTTTTTTTCAAGTCTATCGACGTCCGAGCACGTTCTGGGTCATTAAACGGGTATCAAAAACAATGGTTGAAGTGGGCCAGGCAGTGATTCAACAAGTCCGCGCAGATGGAGTACATCCTTCTGTCGATGGCTCAAAACTGGCAAACTCGCAATATTTTCCCTACGAGCTTGTTTCTCAAATTGACGATGACCATTTTTGGTTTCGCGTACGCAACGAAATAATTTTTGACACCATTCGCCACAATCTGCCCGACTGGCAAAAAGCCAGATTTTTAGAAATCGGCTCCGGCTCGGCCACGGTTCTAGATTTCCTCAATTATGGCGGCATGTCCGGTCTGGAAGGCTGTGACATTAACCCACTGGCTATAGAAATTTCACGCCACCGTTTGCCTCATATCAATTTTAACGACTGCTCTTACGAAGAACTAATTAACAACGGCAAAAAACGCGACGCCATCGGCATGTTTGATTTTATCGAGCATTTTTCTGATGACCGCACCCCATTGCAAGCAGCATATAAGTTGCTCAATCCGGGAGGTCATTTATTTGTTTCAGTACCAGCACACCAGTCGCTTTATTCAAGCGTTGACAAAATGATGGGCCATTATCGCCGCTACAGTCGCAAATCTTTGAGCGATCTCCTGGTCAGCGCCGGTTTTGCACCACAACGTGTGGCTTATGTCATGCCGACGATGTATCCGCTGGTAGCACTAAAACGTCAAATCATCAAAAGCGAAGTACCGGACGATCTGATCCAAAGATACTGGGCTCTGGTAAAAGAAGTCGATTGTCCCGCTAAACCGATCAATGTTATCCTTAAGCACTGGTTAAGGGCTGAGCATGCGGTTTTTGGCGCATTACAATCGCCTTTTGGCGGATCACTTGTAGCCTGCGCGATCAAACCAATCAAATAAGCGTGTGCCTGGGCCACGCCACCAGTGCAGAATTTAGCTCTTCTCATGAGCTTGCCCAAGCAATGTGCTAACATCTTGAGATCTCTCCATTTATGGACACGAGTAGGATGCCACTAGTAAAAGAAAATCGTGAGGCCGAGGTTGAGCAAAAAAAGCTCATACTCAATGCCAACAAAAATACTTTTTCTGCTAGCAGCGAAGCTCGCCCTGGTCTAATCGGTCTCTGGGATCATCGCAAATTGATCGCCATGATGGTCCGCCGCGACAGTCTGGGCAAATACAAAGGTTCGCTTCTGGGCGCCCTCTGGCCGATGATCAATCCCATCGGTCATTTGATTTTGTACACTTTTTTGTTTTGTGTGATCCTGAAAGTAAAACTGGGCGGCGATGGTTCGACCAGCAATTTTGCCCTCTATCTAATGGCTGGACTCTTGCCCTGGGGCGCCTTTTCAGAAGCAGTCTCGCGCTCTTCAGTTTGCATTTTAGAACATCCAAATTATGTTAAACGTGTGGTTTTCCCACTACAGGTTTTGCCGGTCATTACTGTTCTATCTACACTTGTAACAGAGGCCATGGCATTTTTGATCCTGGTCGCCGGTGTGGCAATGTTCACCCACCAGCTCCATACCACTCTCCTGTATTTGCCTCTGGTTTGTGCTTCGCAACTTTTACTTACTAATGGTATCTGCTGGTTTCTAGCCAGTCTGGGAGTATACATCAGAGATATCAGACATATGATGGCATTGACACTGGCCGCCTGGATGTACGCTACGCCTATTGTTTATCCAGCCACATCTTTGCCGGCTAGCTTCCAATTTTTACTCTGGGTCAACCCGATGGCCGGGATAGTTCTCGATTATCGCCGGGTAGTATTACAAGGTCTGGCTCCCGATTGGCAGCACTACGGTATATATACAACAGTGGCATTGATAGCCTTTTTTGTCGGCTTTAAGTTTTTCGAAAAGACAAAGAAGTCTTTTGCCGACGTAATGTGAACAAACTTGGCCCTCTTTATGCCAAAATCAAATATGCAATTGTGTTGGACCGGGCTGGGAAACCGAGAGATTTTTGATGAGTTCTGAGAATAAACTCTTTGGCGCATATGACATACGCGGAGTATATGGATCTGGATTAGACGAGGCTTTTGCCCACAAAGTAGGCCTTGCTTACGGTACTTATTTAAGACCAAATGGTTGTGGTCGCATCCTTGTCGGCTGTGATGCTCGGCTCTCCTCACCTTCTCTGCGTGATGCTTTTGTACAGGGCATACTGGAAAGCGGCAATGATGTTGTAGACATAGGTATTGCCTCCACCCCCATGGCAGTGTGGTGGGCGGCACAGGCAGGATTTGACGGCGGGGCTGTAATCACAGCCAGCCACCTGGCTAAGGAACACAATGGATTTAAACTCTATGCCGGCAGAGCCAAGCCACTGGGTGCTCAAAACGGCCTGGGCGAAATCAAGCGCGTTGTCGAAGGAGACAAAAAGAACACCGCCGGCGGTGAAGGAAAGAAAAAAGGCACTTGCAGCAGCGAAAATATCGTGCCGCAATATCTTACTTTTTTGCTTTCACATCTGCGTCCCCGTCGGCGCCTCAAAATAGTAATTGATGCCGGTCACGGCGCCGCAGGTCCGGAAGTAAGAGCTTTGATTAAAGCGGCCATCTCAATGGTGGACATTATTGTCATCAATACCGATCCTGATGGCACCTTTCCCAAACGCACCCCAAATCCGCTCGACAAAGGCTGTCTCGACGAGTTGACTCAGCTTGTACTGAGCGAAAAATGCGACTTTGGTGTGTCACTTGATGGTGACGCTGACCGGGCCATATTTATCGATGAAAAAGGCAAATTAGTGCCGACAGATTTGATGATAGGACTGATAGGCGGAGAGCTGGTCGAGCGCAATTGCGGCGGCAAAATTGTTTACGATCTCAGAGCCAGTCGCGCCGTACCCGAATACATCACCGCCAAAGGCGGGGAAGCTATTCGCACCGGGGTTGGTACCAACTTTATGATTGGCAGTCTAAAAGATTCGGGCGCTCTTTTTGCCGGTGAGCTATCGGGACATTATTATTATGCAGATATGTTCAACACTGATAATGCTCTGCGCACAGCTATGGAAGCCATCAATGTAGTAGCCCAGGGCAGCGCTCCTCTGTCCAGCTTAATCGATCCCTTGTCGGTTTATTCAACATCCGGTGAAATCAATTTGCGCGTTGAAGCAATCCACGAAACTCTGCAAAGATTGGAAAATAGTATCACCGGCGGCACCAAAGAACATATTGACGGTCTTTCGGTCAATTTTAAAGAATGGTGGTTTGCAGCCCGCGGCTCTCAAACGGAGCCCTTGCTGAGACTGACAGTAGGCGCCGTTTCGCCCCAGATACTGGCAGACAAAACAGAAGAGCTTATTGCTATCATCAACAAAGAAACAGTGGCAAAAGGCGATAAAAGTTAAGTTGAGCAATCGAGAGTGGCAAGAATCCTCTTGCGTCAAGAGGGGTGTATTTCTCTGACTGGCCAATTGGCTAACTCGAATATTTGATAGTTTGATAATTCGATAATGCAAGCTAGAGTGGACGACCACTTAATTCCAGATCGCGTTTGACTTGTTCGCTTTCCAGATCAACCTGGTTACGACTCGCTCTCAAATCAGATTCTAGATTTGTGCCGGCCGATTGCAAACCGCCAAAACCGCGACCAAGCTTATTACCAACTATGTAAGTCGGTCTGGCCCTTGCTTCATCTAATATTTTGGATAGATAAATGGCGACAATACCGGTACAACCAATCTGTATACCGGCAAAAAGAGCCAAACAACTGACCATTATGGCTTGAGCCTGATACTGAGCACCAATCAAAAATGTCATTGAAACAACTAAAGCCAGAAGACCTAGAACAGTCAGACCCAGTCCGAGTGAGGCAACAAAATAGAGCGGCGCTACGCTAAAAGCCAGCAGACCATCAAGCGAAAGAGTGATCAACTTTTTCAGAGTGTAAGTGCTTTCGCCTACTTCTCTGGCACCACGGTCAATGGCAATACCGCACTGTTTAAAGCCCAACCAGGGGATCATGCCTCGTAAAAAACGAGTTTTTTCGGGAAGACTGGCAAGAGCCTGCACAACCTTGCGATCCATAAGACGAAAATCGCCGGTGTCGCGCGGAATCTCCACTGTAGAAACAGCGGCCAACAGTCTGTAAAACAAATGAGCCGAAAATCTTTTGGCAAAACGATCCCGCCGAGTAGATCGTGTTGCATATACAACATCGTATCCCTGCTTCCATAGTGTCAGCATCTCGGGAATGAGCTCTGGAGGATCTTGTAAGTCACTATCTATATTTACTACGCATTGACCTTCGCTATGATCGAGACCACACGTAATTGCAGCTTGCTGGCCAAAATTGCGTGAAAGCTCGAGCAATTTGACGCCGTCGTTTTCACAAGCCAGAAGACGGAGCGCATTGCCAGTTGGCGGACGCGAACCATCGTTGACAAAAATCACTTCGTATCTGATGCCGACTGGCACCAGTACCTCAGCCAACTTTTTTAGCAGTGCCGACAAATTGCGCGCGTCTTCGTTGTAAACAGCGACAATTACCGACAGATCGAGAGCTGCGCCGCTCACTTTGTTTTCAGTACCTATTGGAACCACAAACTACGACCTTTTTGGGATGGACGGTTGGCAAGCTGCCAGAAGGTCCAATTGTCCTATAGACCGGAGTCATTGGTCAACTTGGCAATTCTAATTTTGGCGAGCAAAATAGTGAAAAGCCAAGCGGTAGGCAGTAAAGACCCAGCTTTATCCAGGCCGCAACCATTACTTAAGTTGGAGAGAATTAATCCACTGCCAGCTTTTACCGATGCCATCGTGAAGACTGACCTCAGGCTGCCAGCCCAAATATTGCTTAGCCCTCGTGATATCGAGCACATTGACCGGCACATCTACCGGACGGGCTTCGGTGTACCGCACTTCTACATGAGGACCGACAACCTCTTTTATGGCGTCGACCAGATGGTTGAGTGTATGACCTTCGCCATATCCGACATTAAAAACCCGAGGACTATGCAATTTTTGGGGTTCGTACTCTGCGGCGCATAAAAGAGCCTTAACAGTGTCACCGATGTATATATAGTCTCGGACAACGTTACCATCACCCCAGATTGTTATAGGTTGATGACGGGCAATCTGCCCCAGAAAAACCCCAATCGCCCCTTGCTTAGAGTCCGGGTTTTGCAATTCACCGTAGGGATTGGAAAGACGCGCACAGACGTATTCCAGACCATGCAACCAGTGAAATAAATGCAGATATTTTTCGATTGCCAGCTTGGTGATACCGTATGAACAGATGGGCTCGGTCGGATGGTCTTCAGTTATCGGAGCAGCTTGCGGTACACCATATATGGTGCCGCCGGAAGAGATAAAAACAACCTTTTTAATTTTGTTTTTGACGCATTCCTGCAAGAGTTGGACCGTGCCGCCAATATTGGAAGCTATGTCATAGACGGGGTCATCGTTGGAGGTCTGGGGCAAAGTCGTGCAGGCCAGATGAAAAACCCAATCTATGCCGCGGACAGCTTCAGCGATTTCACCGTGATTACTGAACTCACCGACTACATGCTCGACATTGGACAAAGGCGGCATAAAACGATTGGGATAGCGATCAAAAATACGCACCTGGTGCCCCTTCTGCAATAGAAGTGAGACCAGATTTGTACCGATAAATCCGTTGCCGCCGATGACTAGAGCTTTCATTACACCTTTGATAGTCGTTCAGATTAGTCAATTAAGCAGGAGATTTTCTCGCCTGCAAAACATTTTCAAAAAGAGATTCTATATCATCCACCATTTCAGCCACCGTTCTTTCTTCTTTTATGTTGCCGGTCAATTTGGCCAACAGGCCCGGATCCCCGAGCAGGGCCAGGATCTGAGCGGCGAGCGACCGCCAATCATTAAGTTTGAACAATAATCCATTTTCGCCGTGTTTGACAAGTTCGGACATACCGCCGAGATCGGTAACTATAAGAGGTGTTTTAGTAGCCAGAGCCGATTGCATCACCAGTGGCGTATTTTCATACCAGCGAGAAGGGACGACCAGAACATCGATATCGGTCAAAATCTGCCCCAGTTGATCATTGGGGAAAGTGCCAAGAAAGTGGACATCGGCGCCTTTCAGCCCGGCGGCAGCCACCATTTTTTTCAGGCGCTCGCTATATTGAGGAAATTGGGTCATATCGCCATAAAGCTTAAGGGAAGCCTTTTTACGTTCACTATCAGGCAGAGACAAAAATGCCTCAATCAATAAGTCCACACCTTTATGCTCATAAAAAGTCCCGATATAGCCTATCCTGAGACTTTGAGACGGCGATTTTTTTTGATATTGATTGAGTTTTGATGTATCGATACCGTAATGCACAAGCTCGATAAGCTTGCTGTCGATGCCGTTTTCTACAAAAATGTCGCGCATCAGCCCGGTCGGCACCAGAATGCGATCCAACTTATTAGCCAGGTCTTTCAAAACCTGAGGACGCGAAACCGTGGCCTGGGCAGCTCCCGGCCATTTAGAGGCGTTGTAAACAGCATAAAGACTATCTCGACCCAGACTCTTAAGTGGGGACGGTAAAATGTCTAAAGTTTTACCGATAAAATCATATTTCTTAGTCAGGGCCTGATTAAACTCTTCCTGCGGAGCAAAAAGTTTGGGCGTATAGCAGGTCAAACACTTAACAGCTCCCGGCCCCGGTCCGCGACATACTTCACCATCCGGGCGAGTAAGCTGGACTATCGGACAAACAAACCAGAAGTCGGTGGCATATAGCAGCACCGGTATGTTTCTTTCACGGCAGGCTTCAATAATGGCCGCCGAAAGATTTTGGGCATGCACAATCAGCACGACGTCCGGCTTGAAATCATCAATCAAGCCTAAAAAGTGCCGTTTCATGTGAGGATGATAATACTCAAAGGTAAAATCGTACTCTTGAAGTCGCAACGCTTCTTCAACGATATGAACAGAAAGCCCCTCGTATTCATAATCAGATACTTGCTCCGCGACCGGCGGCGGTGTATCAAACTTGCGCCGAGCATCTAGATCAGGCGGATTGGCGGCCACTACTTTTACGATAGAACCCCTGCTTTGGAGCGTCTGAGCAATCTTCAAAGTCAGCACTTCCGTGCCGGCACGGTGCTGAGGAAAAAACTTATGAGCGGTAAGTAAAACTCTTCTCATCACATCAAGACATCCAAGAATTGGCTATGTTACCAGTAATTAGAGAATAAGAAAGTCAGACCCGATAAAATAACGGTCTATGCGCATTTGTCTGATATCACGAGAATATCCACCGGAGACCGGCTTCGGCGGTATAGCCACATTTACCCGGCATCTGGCCCTTGGTCTCAAAGCCCTGGGTCATGATGTAGAAGTTATCTGCCTGGCCAAAGAAATCGCCCGCACTCTGGACGATCAAGGCATACCGGTGCATCGAGTACTGCCTTATGCCTTCAGCACCAAGCTCTCCTCAGTCGACCGCTGCATGCCTTTCAGCAAATATATGATCACGGCCGCCACAGCCCTCTGGGACAAGTTTGCCGAGCGTCACGCAGTGAAGCCATTTGACGTTGTAGATACACCGGAGCTTTTAGCCGAGGGCATCATCCCGGCGATCACACGCGTAGCCCCGCTATTGATCAGACTTTATACACCTCACTCTAAATTTATTGCCGAAAAACTGCACAATGTATCGGCATCATTTGATCACCAAACTGTGGCAATGATGGAGCGTATTGCCATGCTGCAGGCCGATATTATTACTTCACCCAGTCGCGATCTGGCAGAGTTTGTCGCTGGTGATTTGAATTATCCGCTGGAAGATATCGCTATCGTGATGAACCCTCTCGATACCGATGTATTTAGCCCTGAAGGCGAAAAGGCACTGCCTGCCAGCGAAAAACTGCGCGTAATTTTTGTCGGCAGACTGGAAGAACGCAAAGGCATTAAGTATCTGGTCGAAGCAATACCAGAAGTTGTCGCCCAATTTAAAGGTGTCCAATTTATCATCATCGGCGACGACACTTTTACCGATCATGGCGGCACCTCTGTATTACAGCATTTGAAAGAAAAGCTGACACAAAACAACTGTTCCGAACATGTGACTTTTATCGACCGCGTGCCTCTGGATAAACTGGCCAATTACTATCGCAGTGCCGACATTTCAATCGTGCCTTCGGTCTATGACAATTCTCCCTACACGGCCCTGGAGGCCATGTCCTGCGGTCGGCCAGTGATAGGCACATCAGGCGGCGGTACAAAAGAATATATTATCCATGGAGAATCCGGGCTGATTATCGAACCCCGCAATCCTGAAGCCATCGCTCAGGCGCTGCTTTCACTTTTGCAAAATGAGCCGGAACGTTTGCGACTGGCAACCAATGCTCGGCAGCGTGCCGTGCAAAACTTTGACCGTAAAGCGGTCGCCGCTCAAACAGTAAAGCTTTACGAAAGGGCAGCCGAACACTTCACCCTGACCAGCAGAAGAGCACTTTACCGGCACGATTTTAGAAAGACTACCGCCGACACCGAAGAATATTTCGACAGCTTCAACCGCACTTTATATAATTTGCTTTATCAACATTCGATCAGGTTCAGACTCAGTCACTGGTGGCATTTTTTCAAAGCCAGACCGCGTCTGTTTGGCTTAAAAGCACTGCATCGCATCACCCGAGGCGTGCATAAGGGTATGGGCGCCAGCGACGATAAAATGCCCGAATATGTCAAAAAACTGGAAGCAACAATCTCCACCCGAGAGCTGGCGCGAAGGGAGTGAGATTGCTGGAAGAACCTATCGATAAAATCGACACTGACCAAAAGACAGACAGTGCTACCAGCCCAAAAAAAGGCGCGGAAATATCGCCTGGGCAATCTTCCACGTGGACCAGAGAATCTCTGCACATCTGGTACATTATGGCTCTGGCATTGCTTTTGCGCCTCTGGTTCAACTTTGCCACCAATCATCCTAATGCATATTCCAGCTGCGACGCCGCCGAATATTTGCGCTATTCCGATGCTCTGGCCAAAGTTATAAGCGGTCAGGCCACCGCGCCAATGGCCCAAACCTTAAAAGAATTTGTCATCACAGGACCGTCTCTGTCAGTCTTTTTGCTCATCGCCAATATATTTTGCGGTCAGCCCTTCAGTCCGACAAACAGCACAACGCCGCTCATTGCCCAGTCGATTATTTCAGCACTGACAGCCGGTCTGATTTATCTGATTGCTCGCCGCTTGTATGAGCATAGAAGCGCTCTTTACGCCGGTCTTATGGCCGCCATCTATCCAGCTTTTATTGTAAACAGCGGCAGATTGTACAGCGAAACACTCGGGACATTTATAGAATGCGTGGCGGCATTTCTGATAGTAAGAGGATTTTTCCCTAGCAAAACCAGATTAGCAGAAAATTTTGCTCTGGGCGCCAGTCTGATAGTCTTGCAGCTGTCTCGCTCAGCCATGATACTTCTGACCGCCTTATCGCTGCCATTGATATTTCTACAAAGTCTTTTTGCCGGCGGCGCGAAAAACTGGAAACAAGCCTTTCTTAGCCTGGCTCTCCTGCTCAGCGGTGCTCTTCTAATCCTTGCACCATGGCTGATTTTTGAAAAACAGGCCTATAACAAAACCACTCTGGTGGTAGACCGGATCGGTCACTACAATCTTTTTACCGGTACAAATACCAAAACCATGGGTTTCCTGTCTTATCCTTATCCCGATGGTCGGGGTATAGAAGAAAAAAGTTTTCCCACACTGATCAAAGAAAGTTTCAAGAAAAGTCCGGCACGCTTTTTAAAATTGATGCTGGACAAACCTGCGCGCCTGCTCAAAGCTCCATGGAATGATTTCCGCGCACCAATAGGGCCCTTTGATTACAAAAGTCAGGTGGCTCTGCATCAAGTCATACTGATGTTTAGCCTGGTCGGCATGTTACTGGCCGGAGCAATCAATCCACCAGCTCAAAGCCAAGATGAAATTGACGGCGCTATAAAAACTGATCCCTTAGAAAAGAACAAATTATGGGGAAGGCTGAGCATCTTTTTGATCTTTGCCCTCAACTTGCCCTATCTGGCCTTTATCACCGTACCTCGCTACAACCTAACAGCCATGCCTTTTTTGATTGTTTTTGCCGGGGCCGGACTTTACACATTGACCTATTTGATCGGCAGCCAGATTTTAGCCAAGTCACCAAAGGCAGTGCTGATATTTGGCTGTTGTCTGTTTGTATTTTTGCGCGACGACCTGAAAGACATTTTTGTTTTTGGCCAGGAGCCCATTGCCAGTCTGATACTGGTTCAGGGCACTGACATGCTGTCAAAGGGCTTAATCAGCACTATATTTGGGCTGGCCTTTTTTGCTTCAATCTATATTTCAATCTCACTTTTAAGTGGTATGAAAAAAACGGCACGCGCTTTGACAATTTTATTTGCCGTGCTAACACTTCCGCTGCTCGCTTTTCCGCAGAGGGCCAACGGCAGGATGGGCGAAGGCCTGCTCACTCTGGAGCGACCGGGCGAGACTCTCAGTGGCACTATCGCATTACCGCTGAAAGATAATTCTGCGCCTAAACCCCAGCTCTGGTATTTACTTTTAGATACTCAGGATCCGTCACTATTAAGCTCTGATGTCGAGCTGACGATCAATGGCCAGAAGCTCAACGGACCACTAATCCCTGGTATAGCAGCGCTCGATGACTGGCATTATCTGAAAGAGATGAGAAAAGGATACGACTATCTCGAATGTGCCTATATTTTTGACTGCATGACCCAACCTGCGGCAATCAGTAATCTTGACCTGCGTCAATGGTTCTACCTGCCCTTGCCGCAGAGCCTTATCACAGAAGCCAGACGAAGAAAATGTCTCAACGTCACTATGCGACATAAGATAGATGGCTCGACTAGATTGTATGGCGCCGCCCTGGGCAAAGATAGTGCCACGATACCGTGCCGCGACCTCTATTCATGGGAAAAAGCTTTTTACGGAGTGGAAAACGATGCCGGTCTGACCGATACCCGTTATGACGAAAAAGTGCCACTACGCAATGCCCACTGGAAAATTGACTTCGACAAAGGCAGTGAGGATTTAGGTCATTTTGACCTTAATATGCGCCTGCTCTGCCAGGACATTGAAGCCACTCCTCGGCCAGAAACCACACACACGGGCGTTATGCCCGAAACAACCAGCGGCAAATGCGATGTCGTTTTACCTATCAGCGACGACCTGATCAAGGCAGCGCCGCTGACACTGGTGCAAGCCCAGCTGAGCTATCCTGCCGGCTATACGCCCAACGCTGAGGGCAACAAAGCAGATGCAAAACCACTGTTATCTCTAAACTGGAAAAACGCTAAAGGAGAAGCCTTTACTTTACCTTTGCCCTGGTTAAAAAAGAGCTCGGCCTCCCTCGATATAGCTATCCCCTGCGACCTCAGTAAAATTGCCGGCAGCCAGTTCACACTCAAAGCTCATGATCGAGACCCAAATTGTCTGATCAAGCTGAGCGCCAGTCCACTGGCCAAACATCCAATCTTTGGCCCCGGCAGTCTCTATTAAGAGAAAGGCATCATGCGTTTAAAAAAGCTGGCACTAAATCCCTATCTGCATCTAACTATCCTGACGCTGGTCATCCTTGCCGTTTTTAACCGCACGCTGGGCACTTATTTTTTGGCCGACGACTTCGGTGAAGTAGCCTACGTCTCTCGCATAGCAGGTGGCGACCTGGGCATGCTCTGGGCTAATTTTAGCGGCAACTATATGCAAATACCGAGCATGAGTGTCTGGCGGCCCTGCCTGTTGCTCACAATTTTGCTTGATTATCTGGCCTGGGGAGCAAATCCTCTGGGCTTTTATATCAGCAATCTTTTTTACTATACCGGCACCTGTCTCGGTATCTATATTTTTATACGGCAGTTGACCAGCGATTGGTGCAAGACTCGCAGCAGTCTGGCTGCCTTTTTTGCCTCCTTAATTTTTGCCCTAAATCCATTGCACTGCGAGAGTGTCACCTGGGTTGTGGGCCGGGTCGACGTCACCTGCGCTTTCTTTTATATGATCTGTCTCAATCTTTTTATAGTCAGCATAAAGCCGCTTGCAAAACATCGCCGCCTGGCTACGATACTTTCTGTAGTGGCATTTTGGCTGGCCATGTGGTGCAAAGAGATGGCCATAGGCGCCCCGGTACTGGCTGTGGCGATAGCACTTCTCTGGGCACAACCGGCTCTAAAATTTAAGAAGTCAATTGTTGCCTGTGCCCCGTTGCTGATTTCAACCGTCATTTATTTTATCCTGCGCTTTATGGCGCTGGGTACGCTCACCGGGGGCTACACCCAGGGCATAGGCGACGCGCAGGCCGCTGGAGCAATTACGCACTGGCTCGATATAGATACCACTCGCAGACTTTTCTTCCCCCTGGTTTACTCAGTCTATGGCAGCAATCACTGGTTTTTTACAGCGCTGGCTCTGATTTACGGCTTGCTAGGTGTCTTGTTCACATTGCGTCTGGCCAGTCTTTCACTGCCTTTGCGCTGGGTTTTGTTTATACCCCTGTGGCTACTCACGGCCCTGGCCCCCATCTATAAACTCTGGGGACTGGGTTATGAATTGGAGGGAG
>Ga0116230_10004305_pt1 | contig 13965 bp, 4 predicted proteins | sample S1TSphfallax_3_FD_88678 | JGI IMG/M metagenome (GOLD analysis project Ga0116230, IMG submission 88678) | Host-associated microbial communities from peat moss isolated from Minnesota, USA - S1T2_Fd - Sphagnum fallax MG | ecosystem: Host-associated > Plants > Peat moss > Unclassified | place: USA...
TCATCTTTTTCTTCTTCTCAAACACAAAGAAGAAGGCGACGATAGCTTATTATCATTGCCTTCTTCACTGCAACAACACCACAAAAGAAGACGACGAAGCTTTGTTGTTGTCTTCTTCTTCTCAAACATAGAGAAGAAGGCAACAGTAGTAAGTTGTCATTTCCTTCATCGTTGGAACAACACCATAGAAAAAAGATGACGACACATTACCATCATCTTCTTCTTCCCAAACACAAAGAAGAAGGCGATGGTAGTAGTTGCCATTACTTTCATCGTTGTAACACCTCCATAGAAAAAGACGACAACACATTGCCATTGTGTTGTCGTTTTCTTCTTCTCAAACACAAATAAAACAAAACATGCAAAAAAACAACAAAAAAACGAAGAGAAGAGAAGGAGCTTACCTTCAAGTTTTTGTTCTATCTTTTCACTTTTGTCTTTCGCTTTTGCCCTCCCACTTCTACCCTTCCATTGCAAGCATTTTGTCATGGTTGCCACTTCTGCCTTTCTCCTTTTGGCTTTTAATTCTACCCTCCTTTTTCCACCTTCTCGCTTTAAGCTCTCCCGAGTTTAGAGCTTTGATGATGGAGTGAGTGCAAAATGAAGGGAGGTAGGTAGGTAAGAGGAAAAACTTTTGGGGCAAAGAAGAGGTGAAAAATGCAAAAACCTTGGGCAAAGGAGGATGTGTTTTTGGTTCATCCCCAAAATGGCTTGAATGACTTCATCCTAACTAGTGCATTCATGGGCACTAGTTCACTCCAACCGTGCAATTGGAGTATGTCAAATATGTGTACAAATATGTCACATTGGCAAGTTAAGACCAACAATTATAATAGCTAGATAGTCAATTAGGCATAAATTAATTAAAAAATGAAATGCCTAAATTTATAAAATAAGTAAAGAGAGTGCCCCATTTGTTTCAAAAAGTGCCTAAGTTTTTTAAAATTTTGCAAAATGGGTGTCAAATGGTATAAATTTTTTTCTTGAAGGTTAAAACAATCAAGTCTTAATATATCTTAAGCAGTGTAATATTGTGGTGGTTGAAAGTTCAACAAGGAGGAAAAAGAAATGCAAAAAATGGTGAAAAGGGTGAGAAGATGAGTATCCTAGTACTTAGGCTGGTTAGGTAGCAAGGTGTTTATTTTTTTCTATTTTTTATTTTTCATTTACATTTGGCAATAAAAGTAACAATATTTTACAATTTCACATTACATTAAATAATGAAACTAGTGGGCTTGAAAGTTCCTTTCATATTTGTGGCATGGTTAGCATGTATTTTTCAGGAATTTTGGGAACTTCTAAAGGTAGTTATTTAGTGCCTAACCAGCCTAGGTATTATGGTGCCCAAGAAGCACTCAATCACAAAAGTAGGAAAAAAAACCTTCCTGGATAATGTTGCAATGCCTTTTACTTTTGCTCCAAATATTTCTTACATATTTCCCCAACCATATATATATAAAAAGGATTTACACCCAACACTCACACAAAGTGCCACGCCATGCAACACAACAAGCCTAACAAAAATGGTTCCACCATGATTTTCTTGAACTCCTTGAGAAGTCATCCACCCAAGAAAAGATAATACCCTTGCTCTCACAATTACCTCCATATTTATTCATCTCCATTATAGCTTCATGAGCCTTTTTTGCCATGATCCTCCATCCAGCCTCTCCAAGAGGCATCCCAAATGTAGTTTCATTTCATCCATCTTAACCCGCCTTCTTCCAAGAACCTCCTCATAAACCACAAGTAAGCTCCATGGTCACCTACTATTGTTACTTATAAATGTGTGATCATAAAAAAGTGAAATCACCGTTTGTTACTTATAAGTCAATATATTTCCTTTACTTGGTACCATCTACACCATTTTTCAATCAATTTGTGTATTTGCTTGATGTTAAAAATTTATACCCTCAATGTGTCCAATTTTTGAAAATTCAATCAATAATGCCTAAAAAGAATATTAAAAAATAATAACTATATTTAGGCAAAGAATTGCCAAACTAGTTATCCACCTATTGTAGTTAGGGTTTTTTTCACTTTTGTGGTGTAGCCACATTGACAACCATCCTCATGAAGATCTATCCAAATTTGGCTATAAGACAAATAGGATAGTAGAAAACCTTGTGTAACCTTGTCATTTTATGACTTACAAATTTGCAAATTACTCAAATAAGGATGCTTAAATAAAGGTGCTTGTTTGAATCAATCACCATTATTCAGACAAATCCATTCTAACCCAGTACTCTATAATGTACATATTAAAACTACATATAAGTTATAGGATTATTCTCTTTTGCTAACTTTAAAAGCACCAACCCCAAAATATGAGTGAACCTCAAATGTATTTATGTGTCAACTTGAGCCAATAAATGTCATTTGGGCTAGTATTTATATGCATAGGATGTAGTGCTTGTGAAAGGCACAACATAGTAAAATGACTATTCTTGAATGGTTGGCTATAATAATTTTCCCAAGTTGTTGATTTTAAATGGCTCACCTTATATTGTAATACCTTTATCATTCTAGCCATATTACTTAATTTTTTATAACTATCAAAAACTCAAAATCAATTACTTGCCATGTCAAATTTCTAAAAACCCTAGTTTGCAAGACTTGTTAAAAATTAGGCTCTTTGGCAATGTTGGATGTTGCCACAAGTGTCAATTGGAGTGTCCATTGCATCTTCCCTACTTTAAAGCAGCTTTTAAAAGTTGCAAAGATCTCATGACTTGTTAAGGTGCTTGTACTTGGATTTTGATAGGATACTTCTTTAAATTTTGAAACAAAAGCATTGGAACTTCGTTGTAGGAATGTTTATTCATTGGTTTTTGAAAGTTCAACTCATGTGCCTTTTGAAGTTTGCTTGTATTCTTTTTATGACCGATCCTTTCATTTCTTTTGTTTTTTTTGTTCACAATCTACTAGGACAAAATGTTATAAAGGAATAAGAGATTAAAAAGCTTCTTTTGAAAATTGGTTTTGGTTTTATAAGGACAAGAAGATGGAAACAATTCATTTGGAACAATCGGAGAAAAGAAAGGGAAAAAGATGGTGATATTTCTTTTTTTTCTCCTACATGATGATGACAATGTATTTTTTTTTTATCCTATTGTAGTTGTTGAGATTTTTTTAAATACAACTTTTTGTGCATTGGGGAAGGGCTTGTGTAGGTGTTTTTGGCACACTATATCTTAGGAGTAGGGTTTGACACATGGATTCTAAAGGTTGGGGGTGTAGGGCAAAGTAAACAAAAAGGTGAAGGTCCATTTCCAATGAGTTTGGTGAGTTTACAAAAGAAGAAATGTTGTCCATTTTGACCATGTTTTTGCAACTACTATGCAATTAATGTCCAAACCAATTGATTTTACAACTAATAGTGTGTTAATCCTATGTGTCCATGTAGTTGCAACTTGTAGTTGCATATGCAACTACAGAAAGGGTTGAACCAAATTATAGTTGTAAATGCTACTATGACTTACAACTAATATGATTTTCATTGAAAATGTAGATGAAAAGCAAACAATGTCATCCAATTTTTATTACATTCATCAATGGGTGATAACATAATTGTTTTTGTAACTACAAATGAAAGGTTTTTCAACTGCAATAGTATATTATACCACACAAACAAAGAAACATAGACCACATATGGCAAACATTATTATTTTAATTGGACTATTATCCCTTCGATGTACCCATCCATGGGTCTTCTTTACAATTATCCATGGGTCTTCCATGATATAATATCTAATAGCTAATATTTTGCTAAAAAAGGCTATTATATCCTAGTTGGTATATTAAGCTAGTTAAGTCTAATAGCTTACGTTAAACAAAGTAGGCCTATGTACGTTGGTAGCGTAGCCTAGCTTGCATACTTAATTAATTGGCCGAAATTATCTATAGGTAATAGTTGGCTAGTTTATTATGTGTAGCTAATAGGCTAAGCTATGAAAGTTAAACCTAGTTAGGTTAGGTAAGCTACGTAGGTAGTTGGTAGGTTTTTTAGTTTATTGTGTGAATATGTGATCATGTTTTCATATTAATTAATTAATTAATTAGGTAACTTACTTAATCAATTAATTTGTTAGGCTAGGTAGTGTGTAATAAGTAGGATAGGTATTAGTAAGTAGTAGGTAGGTAGGTAAGTTAAACAAGAAGTATTTTATTTTGTGGATATGTCATAATGTCTTTGTATTAATTGATTAATTAATTGGCAACGTTAAATGATTTATTTATTAAATATAAGTTAAGTATTTAATTTATTAAGTATGCTAAGTAGTAGATAGTAGGTATGTAACCTAGGTAATATGTAATAAGTAGGATAGGTACTAATAGGTAGTAGGTAGGTAGGTTATAATTTAAGTAAGAGGTATTTTATTTTGTGGATATGTCGTAATGTTTTTATTTATTTATTGATTAATTAATTAACTATGTTAAATAATTTATTTATTAATTGTATGCTAGGATATTAATCTATTATGTAGGCAAGATAGTAGATAGTAAGTACATAGCCTAGGTAGTATGTGATAAGTAGGATAAATATTAAGTAGTAGGTAGGTTAGGTGATTAATTTATTAAATTTAGGTTAAGTAATAGATAATAGGTATGTAACCAAGGTAATATGTAGTAAATAAGATAGGTAGCAAATAATTAATGAAAATAAAAAATATTTTATTGTGTGGACATATGATAATGTTTTGGTATGGGACAAAAGATGTGATAACGTTGTAGTGATGTAGGGTTTAATTGTAATATTAAACTAAATCCTAACCACCCATCAATGGCACATTTGGTAGCATGTGACTATCTTGGATTTAGTCACAAATGTAGTCGCAAATTGGGGTTCCACATCATATTAAAGATCATCCATGGCAATGGATGAAATTTTTTGGCATAATCATAAGGTTTGCAACTACACTTTAAACTTCATGGCCATGTCATGTCTTTTGCAACTGACTATTTTATGGCACTTGCCAAAGCAACTAGGCTATTTTTAGTTGCATGTGTCCATTATAATTATAAATGAATCACAAATTCAGTCGTTGATTATCAAATTTCTTCTAGTGTTAGCAAAGCTTTCACAAGAGTAGTTCAACACACTTTTGTTAAAACACTAATTAAAATTGTCGCCAACATAACAACAACAAATAAAAAACATTTTTTTTCTTTCCAAGGAAATGTTGAAGTTGTAATAAATAAGGAATTGATGGCAATCAATAAAGAAAATAAACATGTGGTAGTCCAAGACACAACACAAACCATTTTATTATTTGATGTTACATCATATCTTTGAGTCATTACAAATCATTTGGGATGGAATTCAATATGAAGCCTTTTATTTTCTAGCATTCTAGTTTATCAATCAATCCATATTTTTGTACTTCAAAAATCCATTGTGAAAAGTGGGTGTACTTTTATTGAAAAATAATTACATAAGTATTTTCATAATCAAGTTGTTAGTGTATAATCAATTTCAAATTCTCAATTTGATAGATTTTATTATTCATTAAAGGTGTCCAAAAAAACAACATTCTACAAAAATGGGCACTATGATTCCAAAAAGTGAGCCATCTTAGTGTGCATTCACCTAGCAATCAATCATTCGTTTTGGTCCTTTATAAATCACCCACTTATGCATTTCCTTGGTTTAACATCATACTTTGTGTATCACTATTATTTATCACCTACCTTTCTTAGACCACTATAATTTTTTTGAAGAATGCAAATCTTTTATCATCTAGAGGATGGTGTACCTTTTGTTTGGGTGACTTGAAGAGCTCAAAAAATGACTCAAAAGCCTAGTGGAGGACCATTATAACAATTCAACACTTTCAACTTAGATTATAAACTTAAAAAAAAAGGTTATCATGTTTTTTTTAGAAGGACAATGTTTTGCATCACATAAAGTTTCCAACTTGTAATTATGACTAGTTTTCCTAACTTTTCTTGTAGAGCAAGGTACCTATATTATAAGCATTATAGATCTCCTCTAGGAGGTAGATACTTGTTTTGATCTTTGTATGAATGATTGTGATATGCAAAACCAAACCTTGAAACTTCTTTTCATTTATGATTATGGTTGTTATAGCAACAATTGTGCCTCCAACGTGCACAAGGTCACCTTCTTTGATGTAGAATCCTACACAATAGGCCCTAAGCAATGGCGTTCAAAATTCTTGAATTAATTTCAACAATAATAACAATAGCTACAACAATGCCAACAATAACAACTACTAACATAGTTTCACCAACTCAAACACAATCTCTATCTAGTCATTATAATTAAGTTGCCATAGGTGATTCATACTTGTAAATATACTTCAATGTTCTTGTCATTTCTAGTTGTCAATAAATGCAAGATGTGTGTTTCCATACATTAAAAGAAAAATGGTCTTTTGCAACCAATTTTGGCAATTTAAAAATATTATTTATAGTTTTAAAATGTTGTTTACAATTTATTTTTTAGTTGCAAATGATAGTTTTTCTTTTATTGGAGACAATTTTCTTGTGCAATATGGGTGTTACAATAAAGGTTATAATAGGGGTTGATAATTGTTAACCTTGTATGGAACCATGAATCCTCAACATGCACCCCATGGTGACAACATCCTAGGTTTAGACTTTAGGCTTTAATGTTGACTAATCTCTTTCATTTCTATAAGTTTTTTTCCACAAATTTTCATCTTTTCTTCCTTTGAAATTATTTAAATGAGGTATAGTAATGAATCTCTATCCTTCATTGTCAGTCACGTTGCACAAAGATTTGAAGCTAAAATATGTATGTTAAAACAACAAAAGAAAGGTTGTCAAACTTGTAATATGAAAGTGAGGCTAAAAGGTGCCAAGGGCTGAAATATTGCAAATGAAACTCGAAGTTTAGGAACAAGAATTAACATGATGGGAATAAAAATGAACACAACTTGGTGACACATGTATGCATATTGTTACATGCAGAACCAACACTATCATTTTTATAACCATATCTAGTACTTAATTTGTTGAATTTTATTTTCTCCACATTTATTATAGTTGAAAATTTCCCCCCAAAAAAATATTTTACTAATGAAGTCAAAAAGTGGAAAAACAAAGTTTGAATGGAATGTAAAGATATTACAATATTATCCCAATTGTTTATTGGTGTGTTAGATAAAGGTAGTGATGATTTTGCATGGATGAACATGTCTTAAGCACCTAGGTGGCTTAAGTTTCATGGGTTGCCTTCTTTTTTTGGGATAGTCCCTTGAAACTTCTACTCCATCTCTTCCTCCTTTTGTATGTTCTAATCTACCATTTTTTCCTTCACCTCTATTCACTTGCACACCACTTTATTCACTTGTTGTATTCACTTTCTCTAAGTTCTATTTGGTGATGAACATGTGAGATTTGATTTGGTTTTTTTGTTTGTCATTAAAGTAATAAACAAGCCACAAAATAAGTTGGTTTTCACCTCCATATAATACTATTTTGTCCAGTTAATTACCTATAAGTTACACATTGTAAGTCCCATGCCATGTTATGTGCCTTGTTGACATACTTTCCACCACATTGATTTGTTCTTACACACCAACTTGCTCACACCACATTGACTTGTTAACATGTTGATGTTGTTTCAATTACCTTGTTTCACTTGCTTCTTTCTGGTTAACCCTTGTTCATTACTCATCTTGTTTCAAGTACACCTCCATTTGGACCTTGGTTTTCCCTTTTTTGCTTGTCATCTTCCATGTACACAATGATATTACTATTGCTTAATAATATCACTATTGAAAGCCATGCTTGTTACTGATTGGGTTTTTAAATGTGAACTCACTCTTGCTCCCTCTCTAAGCCTTAAAATTATGTAATATCTTTTTGGTCACCAACATTTATTGAATTTTTTGGTAAAAATTGACATTATATAAATATAAGCATAAAATAGCTTAACTTTTCAATTTATTTTTTTGTGTTGTAGATAAATTAACCTTTGCATTTCTTTCATGTGGCTTTATATAGGATGCCTTTGAGCGTTGATTAACATTAGTTATTAATTTAATTCATATTATAATTTCAATCATGAATAACCTTGCAATAAATGGATCTTCCCCTTCCTAATTGCTCAAGTTTTCCAAACAATATTTTCCAAGAATAAAATTTTTTATTTCTTTTCTTTTGTGGTCATTACCTTCATGCAACACCCTTGTTACAAAATTATTTTTACTAAAACAACATTCATAGTTCTTTTTAATTTTACACCAAGTTCACATGCTCCTTTGTACCAACTCCCACAAATGCATGCATAGAAAAATAGGTCAAGGTCTTGAATCAAGTAAATAGGCATAAAAAACAAATGAGGGCATCATGTCAAAATATTACATTTTAATAAGGAGAAGCACAACATTTCTTATGTGAACATCATGTTTAAGTTCAAACTCATATTTAGAACATTTTCTTGACATGAAAACCCAAGTTTTTTAATTTTGATATGTTTTGGCACAATGGGTGTTAACTTGTTTCTATGTTCATGATTATGCTTAGCATTCATGGGCTCAAGGGCTCTATGTGCCCTAAACCACTAAGCTTTCAAAGTGTTTTAAAAAGGAATCCTTGCCCTTTATTTTGGATTGCAAGGTTCACTTGCCACATGGTAAAAGGATAACAAAAGAAACAATGTTATAATCCTAACTTCTATTTGATTTGGATGTGCTTCACAAAAGTTTTGTAACAACAAATCCAAATCCTAAACAACTCATTACCATTAATGGTGTTTTGTTTCATATGCCTTAATGTATTTGTCAATGCATTAATAATATATATATTTTATTGAACTAACTATCTAGATTTAAAGACTAAAAGTAAAATAGGGAAAAACGTCATAAAAACCTATAGTGATTAGAACTAAATGATTAATGAAATTCCTAGTGAACTAAGGACATGTCCCTACAAGTGGTACAATGAAAAGGAGTTTAGGGAAGGAGAATGAATGATTTTTGGAACTCATCTATTGATTATTATTATTTATTGTTGGTACTAGTGTATGTGTTAGTTCTCCTTCACCCATTTGAAATTTCACATATCAACATGGATGCTCATGTTGGCGGTTTGCATGCTAGAGAATTCCTATTACTAATTTCGAATGTTATCTATACAAAAAAATGAATCCTTACTTTAACAATTTGTAAAGTGGTTTTAGAAATTTCCTACTATGTTTGGACGGCACCTTATAGCTTTGAATATTCCTTTTACAAAAAAAACTAAATGTTACAACTAATATTTAAGAATAAAGGTCCAAACATGGTAAAGTATTTCAAAATTTTTGTCTTAATGTGCAAAAATTAAACATGCATAAAAAATAAGCTTAAAAATATGTCAAATCTTTAAATTTAAAAGTTTAAAATTATGTACATTAATGTTTTTAAAAAAAACTTTCAACATACTTTGCAAAAACTATGTACGTATGACATTTGGTAAAAACTATCAGTTTTTTACATTTATGGATTGAAATTGAAAAATCCAAGCATAATATGCATTAAGAAATAATTAGGGTCATCCATTACCAAGTTACAAAATTGAATTATGATTTATATGTATATAGAAAAACACATTTCAAATGTTTGATGACATAGCATAATGGAAACATAGTTTTATTATCAAAATTCAAAATATTTTGTTTCAATGGATGCACAACAAGGGTCATTTGCCTCATGGTTGTTGTGCCACATTTTCGACAACTTGCATTTGATATTTAGGTTTGAAGGGCAAAAAATGTAAAATTCAATTAGTTTTCAGATTATTTTTATTTTTCTTTTTCCTAAATATTGGGAAGGATTCCCCAAGTGGATTTTTTTTTTCACATTTATGTTTTCCTTAACAAAGGCATCATTACAATGCATCCATAGTTTATTCAATTTTGAGTGAACTTGGACAAATTTATCATGGTGAAAGTGGTCAACCCCCAAGTGAACAAGGATTAATGTTTATGGACAAGTGAATTCACTAATAATTAATTCACATGATAGTTAATCAAATTCACTAATAGTTAATTCATTAGGTTACCTAGGTTAGACTTACCTAGGCCACTTAACCAAACTTAACCTACTTAACCCACCAACTTCAAATGCAAGTGTGAAGGTTTGAACCAATGTTGGTTTGGTATATAGAAAATTATAATTGATATCAATATTAATATGAACATTGGTATCAAATACTAAACCAATTTTTTATGACCTAAATCTCGCACCAATCTAATATTAGTATAGCTAGTATGGACTTAAGGTAATACCAATTTCAAATTACCCTTATACCAATCTATATACTAGGCGTATACCTACCATATACCAACCCAAAATCAATATTGAAATTAATATTAATACCAAATTGATATTAATTATTTTTTTAAGTGTCAATACCAATACTAGGTAGTATCAAAAAAGTTGTATATGAAAACAACATTGGGTTGAACCCTTAACCTCCCTTCACCTCCATGCTTAAGTAGAAAGTCTTTAACCATTGGCATTAGAAGGAAAACCCCCTTTTTAAACCAAGCAACTTTCAACCACACATTGTTACCAATTGGATTCCAACTATAAATTTTTTATTTTATTTTATCAAAAATGGGAACTACTAATTAAATAAAACCACCAATTGGAATGGTAAGAGGTTGGAAATAGTTTTCAATTGAATGACCACCTTCCCCAATTGAGGTGACACTGTCAACTTCCCAAGTTAGTTCTTAATCAAAAGGTTGATTTAATCATTTAGTATCATTTTTTTAGTTGGGAGATGTCACAATTACACAAGTTGAACATGTGACTATCTGAGTTGAACATTATTTGTAGTTGGATCACATATTATGATGATGGATGGATGAAATGTAGGGTTCATTTATGTTTCAAACTTGTTGATTTCTAGGGATTGCAAATAAAGTTGGATGACCAATTTAAATCCCGTGAGGATCAATTGAACTACAAATACAAAATTACTAGTTCCATGTCATGATGGTCACTTAATCATTAGCTACTTACATAATCTAAGGACATTGATGGTCAAATTCAAATGTGAGAATGTTTTCCAAATGGGCAAGCATAATGAAATGGCAACATTTCAACCCTACACCTCCATGGAGGATTGGCCCTTTTAAATGTACCCTCCATATTCATCAAATAATAGTTACATAATTATAACCATTGTTTATCTTAAGAACTATTTGTAATAGTAGGTCATATGGTTATATATTAAATACCTATTAAATACTAGTAATTAGATACCTACTAACTACTTACCTAACTAGTAGGTAGGTTACCTATTTTTTAAGGTATAGTATCTTATTTTCTAAATGTTATTCCAAGGCATACATTGAACCCTAGTCATATGTTGTCAATTGACATATTGACCTCCCTTAAAATCTTAAGTCAAGGAGGGTGAAAATCCTTTAAAGTGTACCACATAAGATGAAAAGGACCTAATTTTTATTGCAATCCCTTTTTACCCTATATTTTGATCTCCATAAAAAATAATGAGTCAAAAGTTATCAAATATTTCAAAAGTACTATATTTTAGACAATAGGGTCATGATTTTGCTTGAATGTCTAGAAACTATGAGAAATTGTGTCTATTGAAACCACACTACCTTGCAACTAAAACTCAAAAAACAACTCGCATATAATTGTTATGCAACTATCCCTTGGGTATTACAACTATTATGCAATTATCCCCCTAAAAATATGGTGTATTAATAAATAAATTGTCATGTTAAAAAATTAGTTAATTATATCATAGTTGCAAGTGGGTTGAAAATGGGCTTTCTATATGGTAATTTATATACATTGTACATACATATGTAGTCAACCATGTTTGACTTTTTGAAAAGTTGCATTGTAGTTACATGTGGCAACTACTTTAGAACTATTATAAACATGTCATTAAAGGGACAACTATGTTGCAACTAGTGTACAATGTACATACATGTGATTATACCATTTGTCCACATCTCCACCACCCATTATGGGATTCATTTGCAACAAGTTTTCGATTATGATTAGTATGGCCACTAATGCGTCACTACTAAAGTACTACTATTCAACTATGTTATGACTATAAAACAACTATTTATAACTTAATAAGGATATATATTCATCAATTATTTATATCTTCATCATATGTGTTTCATTTTGAGTGATTTAAAATGTTATGGGAGTGTTACTTCAAGTTCTAGAAATCATATTTCGAAGTGTAAAGGAAAATGAATAATGGAAAAATAACAAGAGAAAAAATATTTCCAACTACAAAACACGGTTTTTTTCTTTCTTTGGACCCCTTTTACTTTCAAACCTCATAACTTTCTTATGTCTTATTCATTTTAAACGATTTAAAATGTTATAGGATTGCCACATGAAGTTCTACAAATTATTTTTGAATTTTAACAACAACCAAACAACATATAAGGGATTTTGTGGGTGTTTGGGAACTGGCCTTTGTAGCATTTGGTGGGTTATTTTTTGAGTTTTTGACCCTTTATTTTGAAGGGCCATAACTTTTTCAATTCTATTCCATTTTTGACAATTTTTAATGCACTAGACATGCCAATAGGAGGGGTTCAAGTTCTGTTTAGACGCTAAAAACATTGGAGGTCCCCCCTTGGATATGGCTTACCTTGAACACTTAAGTGTTATAGTTATAACTCAACTAATGAATAACTAAAAGATTTAACCCATATGCTTTGTCTTTGAATCCCATGTTACAAACTATATAAAAAAGGCTTGTTCTTTTATGTTTTCACATTCAAATACATATGCCATTTTGGGATGAGTAGAAAACATTTAACCTAAAAAAATTAAACATAAAATAAAAAATGAAATTTCATGGCTATTCTTTAGTACACTTTGCTTGTGCCTTTTTACTTATTTACCTACCTAGTTAAATAAATAGGTCCTAGGTAAATATGTAGGTCTTAAGACCTACCAACCTACATACCTATGGTTATGTATGACCTACCTAGCTATTAAAATAAAAAAATTAATTTTTAATTTTTTTCCAAAATATGCCATGTAGTAATTTTTTATTATGCCATGTGTCATATTTTAATAAATGGATGACAATTAATGATGTTAGTATGACATCATGGGTGTAGTTATAATGGAGTTGAAAATGAGTTGTTTTGATTGAGTTGCATTTGAGTTACAATGAGTTGCATTATATACACAGTGAGTTGTAACCTTGCAACTCTTGCAACTTGTCCATTAGAACTCATAGTGTATAAATATAATGAGTTGCAAGTGTTCATTGTAATTCAAAAATTGAATTGCAAGGCTAGTTACAAAACACCCCTTTTTCTCATAGTGAAAAAATTTTATCCCACATAGGTTTTTGTGTGATTTTTCACACAAGATACCATATAATGCAATGTTAAGCGTTTTTTAATGAAAATTTAAAATTGCAATAACATAATATGCAATGAACACATAAAAAAAATGTTGAGACATATCCAGTATGAATATAAATGGTATTTTGGTAATATTGTAAAAACACCAAATTTGTGTTTTGTAAAATAAATATTTCATAAATGAACACAAAAGTTATGTTCAATTGGTGTATTTTCATCAATATCCACTAGATGCATCCTTTTACCAATTTTTAAGCCCATCCATTAATAATGACTATGTAAACTTGTGTATTTGGATTGTTTTGAAACTATTGAAAATTGTCCACATAGGAAATTACTTTATTTGATTAAAAAATGATTTGAAACTAATTTTGAAGGTGTTAACAAGGAGGTATACTAATGTCACCTATATTTTATGTTTGAAATTAATCCTTTTAAAGTTGTAGGGTTTAAAGAGTCCCAAATTTTTGAAATACCCATAAACAATGGCTTATTTTCATAAAATACCAATAATCTTCATATATTTGAACCCAAAGTGGGTACATTAATGTCACATGTCATATAGTTTGAATGTTTGAAGATCTTCACACATAGAAGATTGTGCA
>Ga0116230_10004306_pt1 | contig 13963 bp, 13 predicted proteins | sample S1TSphfallax_3_FD_88678 | JGI IMG/M metagenome (GOLD analysis project Ga0116230, IMG submission 88678) | Host-associated microbial communities from peat moss isolated from Minnesota, USA - S1T2_Fd - Sphagnum fallax MG | ecosystem: Host-associated > Plants > Peat moss > Unclassified | place...
TCAGCGATTGCTGCAGAACGGAAAGCGTATTGTTCCAGGTCCAATAGATCACGAGACCTGATGGGAACGTTCCCAGCATGAAAGTAAAGATCACCGGCATCCAAGTGAACATCTGCCGCTGAACCGGATCCGGCGGTTCTGGATTCATCTTCATCTGCACGAACATCGAGACGCCCATGATCAAAGGCCAGATTCCGATTGCAAGGAAATGGCCGATCAGCGGAATATGCGTCGGATCGTAAGGCAGCAAGCCGAAGAGATTAAAGATATTTGTCGGATCCGGCTGCGACAAATCTTTGATCCAGCCGAAGAACGGCGCCTGCCGCATCTCAATCGTGATGAACAGCACTTTGTAAAGCGCGAAGAAGACCGGGATCTGGATGAGCATGGGCAGACAACCCGCGACAGGGTTGATCTTCTCGCGCTTATAAAGCTCCATCAATTCCTGCTGCTGCTTGACCTTATCGTCAGGATAACGCTCGCGCAGCGCCGCCATCTGCGGCTGCATCGCTTTCATTTTGGCCATTGAGAGATAACTGCGATTGGCCAAGGGAAAGAAGATCAATTTGACGAGTACTGTCGTGATGAGGATCGCGACACCGAAATTGCCGGCGAATTTATAAATCCAATCGAGCACAGCAAACATCGGCTGGGTGATCATCCAGAAATAGCCCCAGTCGATCATCAAGTTAAACTTCTTGATTCCAAGCTGGTCTTGATAGTGATTGAGCGTCTGGACTTCCTTTGCCCCGGCGAAGACACGTGCGCTGGTCTCGGCGCTGGCACCTGGCGCAATCACCAGCGGATCTGTTCCGCGGAAATCAGCCTGATAATATTTGAATGCCGTCCCGCGTGCGAAGAAGCGGCCCTCGAACGGCGCGTGTTGATCGGGAATGACGACCGCGCTCCAATATTTATCGGTAAAGCCCAGCCAGCCGCCTGTGCCCTCGAGCGTCTTTGTCGCTTTCGGTTCCTTTTCAATGGAATCATAGGTCGGTTCTTCGACGGCATCCCCGATGACGCCGACCATGCCTTCATGCAGCACGGCATAGCCGGATGTCTTCGGCTTGCCATGCCGTGAGACGAGCGCATAAGGATAGAGCGTCACCGGCTCGCCGGTCATGTTCAGAACTTCATCCGTCACAGTGAACATGTACCGGTCGTCGACAGTGAATTTGCGATGAAAGACAAGCCCCTGCCCGTTGTCATAGGTCAGCGTCAGAGGCTTTGTTTCGGAAAGCATCATGCCGTCAGCGGTCCAAAGCGTATCGGCTTTGGGAAGCTCATAATGGCCGCCGACAAATCCAAGCTCCGCGTAGAAGGGAGACGGGCCGCCAGCTGGCGAGAGCAAGGTGATGATCGGACTATGCGGATCCGTCGTCTCGCGATAGCCCTTTAGGGAGACATCATCGATCCGCGCGCCTTTCAACGCGATCGACCCAAAGAGGCTCTTGGTGTCGAGCAAGACGCGCGGGCTCAGGGCAAGCGCGTCGGCCCGGTTCATTTGGGTTTGCGGCTCAGCCACGCTTGGTGTCACACCGCCTTGAGGCGGCGCAGCCGGGCTGGCGGCGGGCGCTGCGTCCGGCGACCCCGGCGCAGCCGACGCCGCTACAGGCTTTGCCAATTCAGCCTGGGTTTGGCGGGTTTTGTCGAGCTGCGGCGCGGCATAAAAATATTGCCATCCGACGATCACCAGGATCGACAAAGCAATTGCCAGAAAGAAATTTCTATTGTCTTGCGTCATGACGTCCGCGTCTGGTCCTCAACGATGACTTTAGATCACGATGATTTCGGGTCGATTCAATAAATTAGAGCGGGTCCGGGCAGAAAACGGTATCCACTTTTCCTCGTCCCGCTCTAGGAACCGCGATCGCACTTTAGATCACGCATGATCTCATCCGAAAAGTCGAGCATCCATTTCGGGGCCGCATTCGCAAGAACAACCTTAAGAACCCTTGCGGCGAACTGGCTTGGCTTTGGAAGGCCGTTGCCGCGCGGGCCGGTCAAGCTTGCGGATCGCGTTTGAAAGCTCCAAGCGTAACGAATGGAAATCCGTTGTAAGGGCCTCAGCCTTTGCTACAATCACATAATCACGCCCAGGCCGCGCGGGCAGGTCAGGTGTGAGCCGCAGCGCTTCCCTGAAGCGGCGCTTGATCCGGTTGCGCTCGACCGCTCCGCCAATGCGCTTCGTCGCTGTAATGCCAAATCGCGCTGGCCTCGCGGTCTCAAAAGGCTCCCCTTCTTGGGAGAGCGCCGTAGCTTGAAGCGTAAAAGCCTCCGTATGAAATCGGTCGCCCTTCGCTACAACCAGATAATCGGCCCGCCGCGTCAAGCGGGGTACAGGGGAAAACATCCGGGATATCTCGGCGGTGCCGTCTCCGGAGACCTTCTGCATATTCCGCTCAAGGCCCCTTAAAGATCGAAATTGCAGACCATTTGGACCGAAGCTCAAGCCCCAGGTTCAGGCCGAGAGACGCTTACGGCCTCTTGCGCGCCGCGCCGCGATGACCCGGCGGCCGCCGACAGTCTCCATACGCGCCCGGAAACCGTGCCGGCGCTTGCGGACGAGCTTGCTCGGCTGGTAAGTACGTTTCACCTTTATGCTCCATATCGAAATGTAACCGGGTACGCAGGAGCGTCCGGGGTATGTTCGGCAGTTTGCTTTGCTTCGGCGAGCCAGCTGGAAAACGGGCTCAAGACGTTGCTAGCGAGTTTCGAAACCGGCTGCCTTATGCGGCAAGACAACCCTTAAGTCAACGAAGCAGCCATGTCACAAACATAGCTTTTGCGATGTAGCCGGCGATTTCGTCATTCCACTAGCAGAACCGGACAGAGCGTCTCGCTGCGCTCGGCCGTCGTCGGAGTTCGGCAAGAGCTGGACTACACCGCGATCAAGACATTGACTCAAAGATTGCGCTCCCTATTTTCGAAAGCCATCAGCGAATCAACTAGGTATGGCGCGCTAAAATAAACGAAGGATGTGGACATGAAAGCCTTGCTCAGCGCGTTTTCGATCGCCGCTTCAATTTCCATGGCTGCGATGTTCACGCCCGCATGGGCGGAACATGCCGGCATCGCGGGAGATTATGTGTGCAAAGGCCCTGGATGCGGGCAGGAAAACGAGCTGGACACGATCACGATAGATGAAGGTCTCTTCCCACTGGTGACATGTTATAGTCCGACCGCGGGACTATCGGTCGGGATATTTACCAGCTTGAATGTTTTCACCTGCTATGGCTCCGCTGTCGCGGACTCGAACGGTGTGTATTTCCGGCTCGCAGGCTTTCATTGGTACAAGCTTCGGCCGCCTGAGCCTGTCCCAGCGCGGGCGATCCGGAAGCAGCGCATTAGATCCTGATGATTTTGGATGGCGTGGCAACAACGAAAGCTGCTGCCATTCCCGCAATTCCTGCTTTCGGCGGTTACTGGCCGGCGGACTCCTGACGGCGCGGGGGCAAAGGTACAGCCGCCGTTTGCGTCGCAGCGGGTTCGCTAGCATCCGCCGATACAGGTCCCGCCTGCTGCTGGCCGGACTCCTTCCACCACATCATCTTGTTCAGCATCGAACCGCTATCCGGCTTTTCCGCCACCGGCGCGGACGCCGTCCCGGCTGCCGGGTTCGTGCTAACCGCTGAAGCAACCTGCGCCTGCTTTGCAGCTCCGGCTTTCGCGGCGGCGAGCTGGACCGCGGGCGGCAATGGCTTTTTCTTGCTGCCCTTGCCGTCGTCGAGCGGGATATCAACCGGTCCCTGCGCCAAAGCATCGGGGCGGCTAACATCGAGACCGCCCGTGTTATTGGCAAAAACCGGGTTCTGACCGCCATCCGCGTAAACCGTATGGATCGGCTTGACGCCCTGGCTGATGAACTCAGCCACTTTGGCTTCGTCCTCGGTTTCCTTGGCTTCGACCTGCGCCTGAAGCGCATCGTCATGTTTCAACTCAGGACAAGGCTCCATGGGATCAAGCCGTGCACCGCCCGCGGCGGTTTCGTTGAATACATAATGTTTGCCGCAGACGCCGACAGCGACTTCTTGCTTGCTGACCTCGAAATTATCCGCGCCTTCCTTCAGCTGTTTCCAGAAAGCGATGTTCGGATCGGCCCGGTATTTGGCCATGTTCTCGGGCGTCATATGAAACGGATAGGACTGCATCTGAATTTCGCGCTGGCCGCCATTAAAGCCGTCGCGGGCGATCGCGTAAATCTCCGCGATCTGCTGGTCCGTCATGGAGAAACAGCCCGCCGAGGAACAGACGCCATGCACCATGATGGAGCCGCCGGTATGTCCCAGGGCTCGGTCATAGGCGTTCGGATAGCCGACGTTGAAGGAGAGATAATAGGCGGAATTCGGATTCATCTGCCCAGGGGTGATCGTATAGAACCCTTCCGGAACCTGCCGGTCGCCTTCACGCACCTTAGGCCCAAGCTGACCAGACCAGCGGCACATCGGGAAGGTCTTGAGATAGGTGTAATGCCCATCCGCCTTCATCTTCCAAATTTCGAGCTCCGCCTCTTTTTTATAGGTGCGGATGAGGACCGGGGCGTTCTGGTCGGTGCCTTTTGCGCGCATCAGCGCCAGGGTCTCGGGCGGCACCGGATAATAGGCCCGCATCGGAGAGCTGGTGACGGAATCCTCGCAACCAGCCAATAGGCTAGCTAATCCCGCGGCCAATGCGAAGCCGCTCATCCTGGCGCCGGAAAAGCGGGCGCTAAAAGCCTTTTTGAACCGCATCAGCATCGTCTCGAGAGAGCCGGCCGCGTGCCGGAAACAGACCAGATGATTTATAAGCGTTATCCTTATCCAAATCTTATCGCAAGGCCATGCGATCCTTCGCTATGGTTGATAACGTCTTAAACCCAAGCCATTTTAGATTTTGCGGCCCAAACTCAAAAACTTATCGGTCCGCGCCGTGCGGATATCTTCTGGCTTCATCGCCTCGAAGGAACTCAGCGCCGCTGCGATGGCATCCCCTGTGCTCGCGACAGCCGCGTCCGGATCGCGGTGCGCCCCGCCAAGAGGCTCATTGATAACGCCGTCGATGATTCCGAATTTGAGCAAATCAGGGGCGGTGATTTTCATTGTGGTCGCGGCATCTTGCGCCCGCCCGGAATCGCGCCAGAGAATTGAGGCCGAAGCTTCCGGCGAGGCCACTGTATAAAAGGCGTTTTCAAGCATCAAAACGCGGTTGCAGGCGGCGATCGCGATGGCTCCGCCCGAGCCGCCCGTGCCGATAATGACCGCGACATTTGGCACGCCGAGCGACAAAGTCACATCCGTCGAGCGGGCAATCGCTTCCGCCTGGCCGCGTGCTTCCGCGTCAACGCCAGGAAACGCTCCCTCCGTATCGACGAGAGAGATGACAGGCAGGCCAAACCGGTCGGCAAGCTGCATCAGGCGCGCGGCCTTACGATAGCCCTCTGGCCGCGCCATGCCGAAATTATGCAGAAGCCGGCTCTCCGTATCGGAGCCTTTTTCCTGACCGATGACACAAACGGCCTGTCCCCTGAACCGGCCAAAACCGCCGACGATCGCGGCGTCGTCGCCAAAAGCCCGGTCGCCCGCGAGCGGCGTAAAATCGGTGAAGAGCGCAGCGATATAATCGCTCGCATGCGGCCGCTGCGGATGCCTTGCAACCTGCGTTCTCTGCCAGGGTGTCAGATGAGCGTAAAGATCGGAGAGCGCTTTGACGGTTTTTTGCTCGAGGCGCGTCAATTCCTCGCCAATCGCCAGGCCATCGCCTTGCGCAGCCAATTCGCGCAATTCTTCGACCTTGGCCTCAAGCTCCGCGACGGGTTTTTCGAAATCAAGATAGCTACGCATGCGCCTCAAGGGCCGTTTAAGAGCGGCGGACCCTCGCCATTTTACCCGATTAAGTCAAGGTAAAGGGCCGCTGCCGGCACAGGGCAGGCCGGGAACGCGGATAAGGGTAAACGGCAATCATCAAAATCAATTGTATTAAATCAGCTCAAAATCGAAATTATCGCGGGTTTAAGACGTATCAAATAGGCTCGTTCAGACGAAAGCATATGTATAGATGGAGCGGATTTCATGTGGCCATGGTTCGACCGGACGGGACGGTTTTCCGCACTGCGGGCTTTCACTTTCGCCCTTGTGGCTGCACCGGCGCTCTGGCTTGCAGCCGAAGCCATCATGGGCTGGCTTGGCCCGCGTCCGGGAACGGAAGCCATTCACCAATCGGGGCTTTGGGCCATCCGGTTCTTAGCGCTGACACTCACGATTACCCCTTTGCGGGCGGCCACCCGCGCATCAAAACTGATTGGGGTGCGGCGGATGCTCGGCGTTTCCGTCTTCGCATATGCTGCTTTGCATCTGTCGCTTTATATTCTCGATCAGCATTTCGCTTTGCTGCACGTCGCCTCCGAGATCGTGCTGCGCATCTATCTTGCTATTGGCTTTGTAACGCTCATCATTCTGAGCGCCCTTGCCGCGACATCGACCGACCGCATGATCAAGCGTTTAGGACCGGAAAAATGGGGGCGGCTGCATCGCTGGGCCTATGCCGCGGCGGGGCTCGGCACGATTCATTTCTTCATGCAATCAAAGCTCGATGTCAGTGAACCCATTATGATGGGCGGCATTTTTGCCTTTCTCTTGGCTGACCGCTTGCTCCTGCGCTACATCAAAGATCCCGCGTCCTGGATGACCGCGGTGCTCGCCGCTGGCGTGAGCATGGCGGCGGCGCTGTTTGAAGCGGCTTGGTACGCGCTCGCGAAGGGTGCGCCTTTTGATTACGTGCTTGCCGCCAACTTCGATTTTTCCTTCGCCATACATCCTGCCTGGTATGTGCTGGCAGCGGGTTTAACGCTGGCTGCCGCGCGTATAGCCCGGCCCTGGATCAGCGGCGCGGCGGGAACCCAAGGACGCAACAGGCCAAGGGAAGTGAGGTCCCGCGTCCAAGCTGCGCAATAGGGCGAGCTTGGTCAGGCGGACTTTTCTGAACGATCCCCGGATTTCGCGGATTTTTGATCCCGCTCAGGCCCGTTTCCGCGTTTGGCCAATTGCCTTGCTGCGCGTTCAGCGGCGGTTGGGTCGGAAAAGCAATTGCCTTCCATCGCATTAAAAATATGAGAGGAAGAGAAAAACTTGAACCCAGCCTGTCCCTGCTCACGGGTGACAATTCCCGCCGTATGGCCGCCAACTTCGATCACATAGGCATCAGACATGGCTGCTCCTCATCAATATATATTTAGTACATAATTTTTATATACTATTAAGTCAAGTGATGTTGGCCATGGAACGCGCCGCTTTAATCAAACAGGCTGGATACGCTTTCTTCCTTGGCTGTACGCGCAATCGCCTCGCCGATGAGGGGCGCAATCGAGATGACCCGGATATTATTGGCGACACGCACCGCCTCGGTCGCATGAATCGTATCGGTCAGCACCATTTCCTTAAGGCAGGAGGCCGAGATCCTGGCAACAGCGCCGCCAGATAAGACACCATGGGTGATATAGGCGTAAACCTCGCGCGCACCTTCCTTCAGAAGGGCTTCCGCCGCATTGCAGAGAGTGCCGCCTGAATCGACAATATCATCGACGAGGATGCAGCTTTTCCCGGCGACCTCGCCGATGATGTGCATCACTTCGGATTCACCCGCGCGTTCGCGGCGCTTATCGACGATAGCCAGCGGCGCGTCGATGCGCTTGGCCAGGGCGCGGGCGCGTACGACGCCGCCGACATCCGGCGAAACGACCATCAGGTTATCATTCGGCAGCCGCTCTTTGATATCATGCACCATGACCGGCGCCGAGAATAGATTATCCGTCGGGATATCGAAAAATCCCTGGATCTGACCGGCATGCAGATCAACCGTTAAAACCCGGTCGGCACCCGCCCGCGTAATCAGATTGGCAACGAGTTTGGCCGAGATCGGCGTACGCGGCCCGGCTTTGCGATCCTGCCGCGCATAACCGAAATAGGGCATGACAGCCGTGATGCGCCGCGCCGAGGCGCGCCGCAGGGCGTCCGTCATGATCAAAACTTCCATCAAATGGTCGTTGGCCGGAAACGACGTCGATTGAATAATGAACGCGTCTTGACCGCGGACATTTTCCAAAATCTCGACGAAGATCTCCATATCTGCGAAGCGCCGGACGTGACACTTTGTAAGAGGCACGCCGAGATAAGCCGCGATGGCTTCCGTCAAAGCACGATTTGAATTACCCGCCAGGATCTTCATCGTACTTGTCCATCCGGGTATTTGCCGCCCGGCGCTTTCGAGCCCAAGAGGTCATCTAAATGACGCTGCCTCTTAGCAGCGGCGGACAAGCTGAACAACAAATCGGCCTCCTGGCAGATGCGATGCAAGGCCGCAGTCCACTTCTATTTTACACGCGCCCAGACTTCTGACCCGCAGACGCCGCCGCCAGGAACGCAGCCTTGAATCTGCAAGGCCTGTTCATTCGCGAGGGAGATTTTTGCCGTGTAGATCTGTCCATCTTCGGCATTATAGGTTGTCCCAGACCAAACGTTCTCACCTTCCTTTTGCAGGTTGATAAGAACTTCTATGCCCATCACCGACCGGCTGCGCTTGCTCGGATCGGGATTATGGTCGTCACGGCCGGCCGGCGTCGATGTGCTTGCGATATAGCCGCAAAGTGCCGCGCCGCAGTGCTTGATCCGGACAGTCGCCGTACCGTCAGCCACCCGCCAATCCCCTGTCGGATCGGCAAATGCGGGAGAAATCGCGAAGATCGAAACGGTCAAGGCGAGGGCGGCGAAGACGGTCGGCTTAAATCTCATGATTGATCCTCTTTGGACGTCGATCGGCTGGCAGCTTTAAATCACAATCGGCCGCCGGAAAAGTCTACAGATTCACGAGATTTGCGTTTTGGGACTGGAAAGCTGCGCGAGCACATCGCGGTTTTACCCGCTTGCGGCTTATTCCTGGTTCGCTTTGAGATTTCAACGATCAGCGGCGGCGATACCCACCCCTGCGGCCTGTGGCGAAGGGCCAGCCACGGCTGGCGTCTCAGCAACGGTTGTGGTCCCGCCGTCCGGGGCAGGCGCACGCGCGGCGGAAACGGTTTTGGCAGACAATATGTTAGCAGCGGCGACCGCCTCCGGCATATTTGTAAGGACGGCTGCGAGGTCGTCCGCGCTCTTGCCTGCGATCTGGTTTAACGCGGCATCGTCAATCGCTTCCGGGACCGCAGTTGCGCCTTTGACGAAAATCGAATCGTCAATTCTTTGGGCTCTCCGCTTCTTTGAGTCATAGACATCCCAAACGAAAGCGAATGTGGCCCCGCCTTCGGCCGGAGACATGCTCATATAGCCGCGAACGAGATAATTCGCCGTTTTCTGACCGGTCAACCGTATCTCACGGTCGCGGGCCTGCGCCTCGAAAGCCCGCGAAAGATTTGCAGACACTCCGGCCGGAACGCCTTGAATATCAGTGATTGCAACTGTTGCTCCGCCGGGGCTGACGCCCTCACGCCGCACCATATTTATCCGTGGCGGCGCCTTGGCCTCTGGAGCGGGTTGCGGCGTGGTTTCGACACAGCCAGCAACGAGCAGCGCCGATCCACAGAGGCTCAAGATTTTCACGGCATTGGCCGTATTCGCCGGCTGGCGCTTCAATCGTCCACCTCCCGCCGTAATCTCGATGCCTAAATTCTTTATTAATTATTTTCTAGCGCCAGAGCTAACCCGATTTATCCGCAAGGTCCAGAGAGCCTTTACGCCTTGAACTTCAACTTTGGATCGGCCGCGCAACAAAAGAGGCTTTCTTCGGTGCGCCCGCCTGCTTAAATCAATGCCATGAGCACCCCTCAAAAAATCGCCGCTGTGTCTGAAAGCCCTCCAGCCAGCGATTCGCCACGATCTGACGAGGCCGGAGGCGCGGGCGCGGCGCTTGAAGCTGATGACGTGGCCGTCAATCCCCCCGCGAATGGCGTTGTCAATGACCTGGAGGCATTGTCGGAGATCGATCTGCAAAGCGACGAGCTTGCAGCGCTTGCGACGGTGCGCCAAGGCGCGGCTGTGATCCATTCATTCTGGAAACACGCCCCCGTCGGGCCGGGCGTCTATCGCATGATCGGCGCCGATGGAGAGGTGCTCTATGTCGGCAAGGCCAAAAGTGTCCGTAAGCGCATCGCAAGCTATGTGCGGGCGAGCGGCCATACCAACCGCATCGCGCGGATGATCGCACTCACCACATCCATGGTTTTCGTTTCGACCGGAACTGAAACGGAAGCCCTGCTGCTTGAGACGAATTACATCAAGCAGATGAAGCCGCGCTTCAATGTGCTGATGCGCGACGACAAGTCGTTTCCCTATATTCTGCTCACCAAGGATCACGCCGCGCCGCAGATCACAAAGCACAGGGGCGCGCGCAATCGCAAAGGTGACTATTTCGGGCCTTTCGCCAGCGTCTGGGCGGTCAATCGCACTTTGAATGCGTTGGAACGCGCGTTTTTGCTGCGGTCTTGCTCCGATTCCTATTTTGAAAACCGGACGCGGCCCTGTCTCCTCCATCAAATCAAGCGCTGCTCTGGGCCTTGCACCGGTGAAATTAGCGGCGAGGATTACGCGGAGCTTGTCCGCGAAGCACATGATTTTCTATCCGGCAAGAGCCGCGCGGTGCGCGACACGCTGGCTATGGAAATGGCCAGCGCGGCGGAACAACTCGAATTCGAGCGCGCCGCGAGATTACGCGATCGCATCGCAGCGCTCTCGGCCATTCAGGGCGCGCAAGGCGTCAATCCCAAAACCGTCGAGGAAGCCGACGTATTTGCGATTGTCGATCAGGGCGGCCAGTTCTGCATTGAGGTGTTTTTCTTCCGCACCTATCAGAACTGGGGCAATCGCGCTTATTTTCCGCGCGCCGACAAAAGCTATGCGCCCAGTGAAGTGCTGGATGCGTTTCTGGCCCAGTTTTATTCCGATATGCCGCCACCCAGGCTGGTTTTGCTGTCACACGATATTGAAAACCACGCTATCCTGGCGGAGGCTCTCACCGCGCGGGCAGGGCATAAAGTTGAGATCGCGGCTCCGCGGCGCGGCGAGAAGAAAGAACTTGTGGAACACGCCGCCCATAACGGGCGCGAAGCGCTCGGACGCAAGCTGTCTGAAAGTGCATCTCAGGAAAAGCTGCTTTGCGCGCTCGCTGAGGCGTTCGGACTGGAAAAAACGCCGAGGCGCATCGAAGTTTACGACAATTCTCACATTATGGGCACGAACGCTGTCGGCGCGATGATTGTCGCAGGCGCAGAGGGCTTTATGAAAAGCCATTACCGCACCTTCAATATCAAAGGCGAGGATCTCACACCCGGCGATGATTTCGGCATGATGCGGGAAGTCCTGAGGCGGCGGTTTACGCGGCTCTTGAAAGAAGAGAACGCAGCTGTGCCAGCTGATATAGAGGTTGAAACCGCGCTGATCGGCGAGGGGACGGAGCCAACGGATCAGGAATCGGACGAGACTGTACCAGATGAAACCGAACCAAGTGCCTTTCCGCAAAAGCCGGATCTCATTGTCATCGATGGCGGCCCGGGCCAGTTCGACGCCGCGCATAAGATCATCGATGAACTTGGCGTGAAGGGCGTCGTCATCGCCTCGATCGCCAAAGGCCCCGACCGCAATGCCGGGCGGGAGACTTTTTACATGGATGGCCGCGAACCGTTTCGCTTGTCGCCGCGCGATCCGGCGCTTTATTTCGTGCAGCGCCTGCGCGACGAAGCGCATCGCTTCGCCATCGGCACGCACCGGGCGAAACGCAAGAAAGAATTTACCAAGAGCCCGCTGGACGAGATCGCCGGGATCGGCCCCGCTCGCAAACGAGCGCTTCTGCATGCCTTCGGCACCGCGAAAGCGATTTCACGAGCCGCCCTTTCGGACCTCGAAAAAGTGCCCGGCATCAATGCCGCGACCGCCAAATTGGTCTATGATTTTTTTCATGACCGGCCAAACTGACCAAAAGAGGCGATTTGCCTCGCTGAGCTCAGGCCCCATCTATTGACCTAGACGCATCCATTATGTTCCCTCGGCCCATGGCGATCACAAGCTTCTCTCGCGGTTCTGCCCGGTCTTGGAACCTGCCCAATATCTTAACGCTCGGCCGCATGCTGGCGGTGCCTTTCGTCGTCGGCTGCCTCTTCTGGCCGGATACGTTTTTTATGCGCTGGCTGGCGTTCGGCATTTATACAGTCGCGGGGATCACCGATTTTCTCGATGGTTATCTAGCCCGCGCCTGGGAGCAGCAATCGGCCTTGGGGCGCATGCTCGATCCCATCGCCGACAAGCTGCTCGTCTCTGCCGTGCTTTTCATGCTGGTCGCCAATCATACGATCGCCAGCTTTTCGATCTGGGCGGCGATTGTTATTTTGTGCCGTGAGATCCTGGTCTCCGGCCTGCGGGAGTTTCTGGCCGAGCTTAAAGTGCCTCTGCCTGTCAGCCGCGTCGCTAAATGGAAGACCGTTTTGCAGCTGCTCGCGCTTGGCTTCCTGATCGCAGGTCCAGCTGGCGACTATGTAATCGGCGGCGTTACCACAACCGGTCTGGTTCTGCTTTGGCTGTCCGCGCTGCTCACGCTTTACACCGGCTGGGACTATTTCGTCGCCGGATTGAAACACGTCATTGAAGAGTGAAGCATTTTCAAGCGAAGCGGCCGCCGGTTCGTATGAAGAAAATGCGAAACCAAAGAGTAGGCCGCGATGAAAGCGCTTTATTTCGCCTGGGTTCGCGAAAAGATCGGTAAATCCGAAGAGGAAATTTCTCCGCCGGATAGTATCGCGACCGTGGGCGAACTGATCGCATGGCTGTCGCATCGCGGCGAGGAATATGCACAGGCTTTCGCCACTGGCACCGTCCGCGTTGCGATCGACCGCGCGCATGTCAAATATGATGCCGCCATCGGGCGGGCGGGAGAGATCGCCTTTTTCCCGCCGATGACCGGAGGATAGAGCCTTGGCCTGTCACATCAGCGTGCGGGTCCAAGCCGAGAGCTTCGATGCGGGCGCGGAAGCGGCGTGTCTGGCGCACGGCCGCACGGAACTCGGCGCGATTGTCACTTTCACCGGCCTTTGCCGCGACGAAGGCGGCACGCTGGCGGCGCTTGAAATCGAGCATTATCCCGGCATGGCGGAAGCGGAGATTTCGCGGGTTACTGAGGATGCGAGCGGCCGCTGGCCGCTTGAGGCCATTCTCGTCATTCACCGCTTTGGCGAGATCAAACCGGGCGAGCCGATCGTGCTTGTGATTACGGCGAGCGCACATCGCGCCGAGGCTTTCGAGGCCGCCGCCTTTCTCATGGATTATCTGAAAACCCGCGCGCCCTTCTGGAAGAAGCAGCACTTGGTTGATGAAACATCAGCTGGCTGGGTAGAAGCCAAAGAGCAAGACGATGCGGCTGCCAGGCGGTGGAAGGAGTGAATGAAAGTGTTGATTCCACCTACAGCATGTTCCGCAAAAGTGTACGCGGTTTTGCGATCAGAACATGCTCTAACGTATTTAATTAAGAGCCTTCGCCAAGCATTACGGGATCAATCAAAAGACTGTCGCCAAGTGGAAGAAGCGGGAGGCCGTTTCCGATCTGCCGCCCCGCCCGAAAGAAGCTAAATCAACGGTTCTTTCGATCGAGGATGAGGCGATCATCGTTGCTTTTCGTTTAGAGCCTGACTCAAAAAGCTTGGCTTTGTGATTGCAATTTGGCGAGGCGGCGTGTGAGCAGTCGAATATGAGCGACGAAACCCAAGACTCGGCGCTTTGAATGGTTCGTTCGAAGTCTTTGGCCAAGCGACGGCATCTCCCGAGCCATGCGAAAGTCCTTTCAGCCACCCATCTGCGCGGCAGGAGTTCAAAGCCTACAGCTTTGTCGGAGCGCTTGACGATTTCAATGAACCAATCTCCGCTGCTCATGAGAGCACGGCGTAGTTTTGGCCCCGCATAACCTGCGTCTGCAAAGATATGACGCAGCCAAGGATAAAGCGAACGGATTGATGTCA
>Ga0116230_10004307_pt1 | contig 13961 bp, 15 predicted proteins | sample S1TSphfallax_3_FD_88678 | JGI IMG/M metagenome (GOLD analysis project Ga0116230, IMG submission 88678) | Host-associated microbial communities from peat moss isolated from Minnesota, USA - S1T2_Fd - Sphagnum fallax MG | ecosystem: Host-associated > Plants > Peat moss > Unclassified | place...
CTCCAGGCGATAGGCCTGGCCATGGCGGCCGCGCCAACTGGAATAGAGTCCAAAAGACCGCACGCGGCGATAAGGGCAAGGCGCCTTGTCGCGGCGTTAAAGCCGGGTCAATCTGCACCGCAATGGAGAGTCTGGCGACCTATCATATCCTCCCCGCTGGGCCTGGCGACGCCGGGGCGCTGGCGCGGGTTCATGTCCGCTCCTGGCGCGAGACCTATGAGGGGCTGCTGCCGGCGGCCTTTCTCGCCCAGATGAATGGCGCGGTTTACGCCCGGCGCTGGCGCGCGGTGCTGATGCGCCCCGAACCCCCTGAACTTGTGCTGTGCGCCGAGAGCGCCGGCGGCGTCGTGGGCTACTGCGCGGGCTCCAAGGCTGGCGGCGCGGCCCAGGTCTCGACGCTCTATATCCTCAAGGCCGCTCAGGGTCGGGGGCTGGGGCGCCGCCTGTTGGGATCGCTCGCCCGGGTGATGGCGGCTCAGGGGGCCTCCTCCCTCCGTTTGTGGGTCCTTAACGGAAATGACGGCGCGCGGGCTTTCTATGAGCGCCTGGGCGGCGCGCAGCGGGGCGAGCGCGCCGTAAGCGGCTGGGGCGGGGGCCATCGCGAAACCGCCTATGATTGGCCCGATATTGATGCACTGGTGGAACGCGCCGCCCCTCCGGCGGCCTGAGCCACCTTTCGCCCCGCCGGCCAAACACCTAGGTGTAGGCGCGCCCCCATGCGCCCAAGGTGAAGGATAAATCCCATGGACACCGCCGATGCGCCCCTCATCGCCGCGCGCCACCAGAGGGCCGGTCGCGGCCATATCTATGATTCCATTCTCGATACGATCGGTAATACGCCCCTGGTGCGGCTGCCGCGGCTGACAGCCGCTATCAGGCCGAAGGGTGAGGTTCTGGCCAAGCTGGAATTCTTCAACCCTTTGGCGTCGGTGAAAGACCGTATTGGGCTCGCGATGATCGAGGCGCTGGAGGCCCAGGGCAAACTCGCGCCGGGCGCCACCCTGGTTGAGCCGACCAGCGGCAATACCGGCATCGCTCTCGCCTTTGTGGCGGCGGCCAAGGGTCTGAAGCTGATCCTGGTCATGCCGGAGAGCATGTCCATCGAACGTCGCAAGATGCTGCTCCTGCTCGGCGCAAAGCTCGAATTGACGCCCGCCGAGCGGGGCATGGCCGGCGCCGTGGCGCGAGCGCGGGAAATCCTGAGCGAAATACCTGGCGCCGTCATGCCCCAGCAATTCGAGAACCCGGCCAATCCGGCGATCCACCGGATCTCCACCGCCGAGGAGATCTGGAATGACACCGCCGGGGCGGTGGATGTCGTGGTGGCCGGTGTCGGCACGGGCGGGACGATCACCGGCGTCGGCCAGGCGCTCAAGGCCCGCAAGCCTTCCTTGAGGATGGTGGCGGTGGAACCCGCCAGTTCGCCGGTGCTGTCGGGGGGAAAGCCTGGTCCACATAAGATCCAGGGCATAGGCGGCGGCTTCGTGCCGGCTATTCTGGATCGCGGCGTCATCGATGAGATCATCCAGGTCTCCAACGAGGACAGCTTCGCCATGGCCCGCCGCTGCGCCCGCGAGGAGGGGCTGCCCGTGGGGATTTCCTCGGGCGCCGCCCTGACCGCCGCCTTTGACATCGCCGCCCGCCCCGAGATGGCCGGCCGCACCATCGTGACGATCATTCCGAGCTTCGCCGAGCGCTATCTCTCCACGGCCTTGTTCGACGATCTGTGACCGGCGCCGCCGCGCCCACGGACGTTTATGGCCCGGCCAAGCGGGCGGCTGTCATGCGCGCGGTCAAGAGCGCGGGCACGGGACCGGAGCTTGCCGTCCGCCGGCTGATCTGGCGGCTCGGGGGTCGCTATAGGCTCAACCGCGCCGATCTCCCCGGTAAGCCGGACATCGTTCTGCCTGGCCGCCGCCTCGCAATCTTTGTGCATGGCTGTTTCTGGCATGGCCACGACTGCGCGCGCGGGGCCCGAACGCCGAAGGCCAACCGCGACTATTGGGTGGCCAAGGTCGCGCGCAATCGACGGCGTGACGGGCTCGCGCGTGAGCAACTTCAGGCCCTGGGCTGGCGGGTTGAGACGGCCTGGGAGTGCGAGTTGCGCGACCTGAATGGCCTCACCTCCCGCGCAAAGGCCTGGCTTGCTAGGTCTCCACCGTGACATCCGTCGTGACGGAATTGGCGATAAAGCAAAGTTCGTGCGCGCGATGGTGGAGGCCCTTGATCTCCTCGGCGCTTGGGGTTCGCGCGCCGCTCCAGGCGATCTGGGGGCGCAGCACAACCCTCGTCATCGCCTGGCGACCCGGCCCGATGCGGCCAAGGGTCCCCACCGCCGCGTCATGATAGGCGGCGACCACAAACCCGGCCTGCCGGGCGAGATCGAGGAACCAGAGCATATGGCAGGCGCTGAGGGCGGCGGTGAAGGCGGCTTCGGGATCGAGGGCGCCGGCTTGGGAATAGGGCGCGGTAACCACGGCCGGGGATGGCGAGCCGGCTATTCTTAAACCCCCTTCGAAGCCGAGATCATGGGCGCGATCATAACGCCCAGCCAGAAAATCAGCATCGGCCTCCCCAAGCGACCAGTCGACCGTGACCGGGTGGGCGCTCATCGCCCCGCCATCTTTAGGCCGCCACCGCGACTAATAGGCGTGACGGGCGGGTGACAGCCGGCTGTTGTCTCCCGGACGGGCGGGCGCGGAGGCGTCGCCGACGGCGTCCGTGGGCAGGAGGTCCGGCCTCGCTTGGGCGAGGAAGGCCTCCAAACGCGCGCAGGCCGCGCGCAGCTCGTCCAGATGGTCGTCGATATCCTTGCGTTGCTGTTCGAAGGCGACGATCCGCTCGCGGAAACGCTTGAGGGCCTTGGCGTTCTGCGCCGCCCCGCCGTCGCCCTTGCCGTAAAGCTCAAGGATCTCGCGGATTTCCGCGAGCGAGAGGCCCACGCGCTTGCCGCGCAGAATGAGCTGAAGCCGGGCGCGATCTTTGTAGGAATAGACGCGATTCAGGCCCTGACGCGCGGGCGACAGCAAGCCTTTATCCTCATAGAACCGGAGGGCTCTGGGCGTGCATTTGAATTCAAGGCAGAGTTGGCGGATGCTGAAGCTGCGTTCCGGGCGGCGAAGGTCCATGGCCATTCTCAACGTCTCCCAAAAGGTTTTATCGGCTCTTCGCGTCACGGGCGCGAGAGCCATTTTGACGAATTTGGTATCGTGTGCTGACCTATAGGTCAAACCGTCGGAGAGGCGTTGGCGCGCATGACACGATTCGTCATTCAGGCCTTGGCGGCGGCTTTGGGCTTCTGGCTTTCATCAAAGCTGATTTCAGGGGTGTATGTGACGAGCCTCGAGAGCCTCGTCGCCGCCGGCTTCATCCTGGGCATACTCAACGCCCTGGTCAGGCCCATTCTCGTCCTCCTGACGATTCCCCTGACCCTTTTGACGTTCGGCCTGTTTCTTCTCGTGGTGAACGGGCTCACGGTCTGGATGACCGTCTCCTTTCTAAACGGCGTCGATATTGAAGGCCTCTGGCCAGCGATCCTCACCGCCCTGGTGATCACCGCGACCAGTTGGACCGCGCGCGTCGTCTCCGGCATGGCGTGACCCCGCGCGGCGATGATCTGGACTGGACGGCGCGGCCTTCACCCCTATATCTTGGAAGGGAGGGACGTTACGGTTTAGATCGCGGAGGGTCGCCTCGATGAAGTCCGATCTCCTTGGCGCCGCGCGCGCCGTTACGGTAGGGGCGCTCGCCTCTATCATTTCTCTTACCGCCCTGGGCGCCGCAAACGCCGAGCCGGCCAAGGCGAAGGCGCCCGCCACCCATACCCCGTGTTTCTTCTTGAGCCAGTGGCAGGGTTGGAAAGCCCCCAATGATCACACGCTCTATCTCGCGGTAAATATGCACGACGTCTATCAGGTGGACTTGGCGAGCGGTTCATCAATGCTGCAGGAGCCCGACGCGCGTCTGATCAATCGCGCCTTTGGGTCGAATGACGTGTGCACCGCCCTCGACCTGCAACTTTCCGTCGCGGACCTTGGCGGCATCCACGAACCGCTTTTCCCCGCCCATCTCACCAAGCTGACGCCGGAACAGGTGGCGGCGATTCCGAAGAAGTATCGTCCCTACTGAGTTCGCTTCGCGGTGGCGCGCAGCCCGGCGATCATGGCCAGGCCCGCCAGGACAAGGCCGCCGCCGAGCCACAGAACACCACGCACATCCTGCTCGCTCACAACGAGGGATGAGAGGAGGGGGCCCAGCGCCCCGCCCAGAAGTTGCGCGGCGCCCGTCTGGAGGGCCGCCCGTCGGGTCGGGTCGGCCTCTATGGTCATGGGCGCAATGAACGGGGCGATGAGGAGGCTCACGACCCCCGACGCGATATTATCGGCGACAAACAGCCACGCGGGAATGTGCAGGCCGAGCAGCGCCCAGATCCCCAGCGACAGCGCCGAGCCCACGACGAAGATGGTGAAATAGCCGATCCGCCCGGCCAGAAATGTCGCCAGGGCGCCGCCGCAGACCTGGCCCGCCAGAGAGGTCCAGAGCGCCGCGCCCGCCACGCCCGCGCTCAAGCCCGCCTCATGGGCGAGGGGTTCGAGATACACCCCGACCGCGCCACCGCCCGCGACAAAGATCAGGGTCGCGCCAAGGGCGATCCAGCCGCGGGCCGGGGGGGCTCCACCCTCGCCAGGCTTTCGGATCATGGGTTCAAAACCCGCTGGCGTGGCCAGGGCCGGCGCCACCCCCGCCAGCGCCACGGCGGCCAGCGCCAGAAATCCGCCATTGGCGCCAAAAATCGGAAACACCCAGACCGCGAGCCCGATGGCAAGGACTAGCTGCGCCGCTGTCTGGACCGTGAAAAAGACGCCCGCCCAGCGCTCCGGCGTGGCGGTGCGCACGATCATGCCGATGGTGATCCACAGGAGGACGCCCTCGGCGGCGCCGGCCCCGCACCGGGCGATGATCAGGCCTGTGCCGCTCAGATGCGTGCAGATAAGATTCGCCGCGGCCAGGGCCACGCTCGCGCCTCCGCCAATCCATCTCAATCCCCGGGGTCGGCGGATGAGGCCCATCAGCCCCGTGGAGACGCCCATGGTCAGAATCTCCGCCATGGCGGCGAGACCGATCTGGGCGTTCGACAGGCGATGAGCATCGGCCAAGGCGCCGAGCAAAATCGGCAGAACCCCCAGAACCATGAGGGAATTACAGCCCACGGCGATAATCGCGCTCGCCTCACGGCGGCCGAAAGCCTGACCCGAAGCCTCATGAATGAGATGATCCTCGAGGTGCGGACGATCAGACGCGGTCATCGGGCCTCTACTCTCTCTTTCGCTCTATGCTCACCAGCGCGATTAACATCATAGCCCGCGAACGATAGACAGGGCGGCATGGATCAGACGGCTCACCACCCTGCTGATGACACCGATGACCGGTTCGCCCGTCGCCTTGAGCGCGAGGGACTGATCGTTCTGCCGGGGGCGTCCTTCGCGCTCCGGGCTGAGGAACAGTCTCTGCTTGATCCCGCGCTTGGGGATGGTCGCGCCAAGAATGTCAGCCTTGGGCCCGGTGGTCTGCGCGGCGCCCAGGCGGACGCGGCGGCTACCGCGCGGCTTGAGGCCCTGCTCGCCCGCTATGGCGCCTGGGCGCGGCAGACCCTCTTAGATCTTGCGCCTCGCTATGGGCCTTATCTGGAGATGGGCCGGACGAGTTTTCGGCCGCGCGCGGTGGATGGGGCGGCTGTCAGTCCGCGCAAGGATGACCGCCGGCTGCATGTGGACGCCTTCGCCTCGCAACCCACGGGTGGGCGACGGATCCTAAGGGTCTTCACCAATATCAACCCGGATGGCGAGGCTCGCCATTGGCGGGTGGGGGAGCCATTCGAGGATCATGCCAGGCGATGGGCGACGCGCCAGCGTGGACCCCTGCCATTCGAGGCGGAGCTCCTTCAGGCCCTGGGGATCACGCGAAGTCGCAGAACGCCCTATGACTTTCTGATGCTGGCCATTCATGACGGGGCGAAGCTCGATCCCGCCTATCAGTCCGCCGCCCGGGCGCGGGACATCTTGTTCCCGGCGGGCGCAAGCTGGATTGTCTATACCGACAGCGTCGTTCACGCGGCGATGGCGGGCCGGCATGCCCTGGAACAGACCTTCTATCTGCCTCTGGAGGCCATGGCCGAGCCCGCCGCCGCCCCGGCGCGAATTCTGGAGCGCATCACGGGCCGGGCGCTGGTCTAGGGCGACGATGACGCGCGCCCAGGATAATTCGCGTCTTTCCACCCTGGCGCTTCTCACCTTCACGGCCGCCAACCTGCCCTATGCCGCCCTGTCCATCGCGGTTTTCGTGTTCCTGCCGCCCTATTTCGCCGGTCACCTTGGCGTGAGCATGGGGATCATCGGCGGGGTGTGGATGGGGGTGCGCCTTTTCGATATCCCGGTGGACATCCTCCTGGCCCTGGCGATGGATCGCACCCGCACGCCCATCGGGCGATATCGATTCTGGCTGGTCATCGGCGCGCCGGTTCTGATGCTGGGTCTCTACAAGCTGTTCATGGCGCCCCACGGCTTCGACGCGACCTATCTCGCGATCTGGCTTCTGGTTCTCTATCTTGGAATGTCGATCACCGTCCTGTCGGTCTCAGCCTGGGGCGCGACACTCGCCACGCAGTATCATGAGCGATCACGCCTCTTTGGGGTGATGACCGCGCTGGGCGTGGGCGGCGCCATGACGGTGCTGCTGATCCCTATTCTCGGACAGAGCTTTGGGCGCACCAATGCCCAGAGCGTCCAGACCATGGGCTGGTTCATCATCATTCTGACGCCGCTGACCATGGGACTGGCGGCGCTGCGGACGCCGGAAGTTTTGGCGCCAGCCCTGAAAGGGCCGAAGTCGCCAGAGCTGCGCGAAGTCTGGGCGGTGATCGCCAAGCCCGATCTGTTACGTCTGTTCTTCGCTCAGGTGGCCCTCACCCTCGGCCCAGGCTGGATGAGCGCGATCTATCTGTTCTTTTTCACCGAGGCGTGGCGCTACAGCCTCCAGCAAGCCTCTCTACTCCTCGCGCTGTTTATTCTGTCGGGCGTGCCTGGGGCGCTGGGCGGGGCGGCGCTTTCCAGGCGCATTGGCAAGCACCGCGCGCTCATGGTTTCGGCGGTCGGCTTTTCCGTGGGTCTGACCGCGATCCTCGTGGTTCCCAAAGGCGATGTCCTGGCGGCGGCGCCCCTGATGATTTGGTCCGGCGCCATGGCGGCTAGTTTCAACCTGACGATCCAAGCCATGCTTGCCGATGTCGGCGACGAAGTGAGACTGGATCAGGGCCGGGAGCGCCTGAGCCTTCTGTATGCGGTCAATGGTCTGGCCCAGAAGATAGCGGCGGCCTTCTCCATCGGCCTGACGTTCCCCCTGCTCGCCCGCCTGGGTTTCAATCCCGCCGACGGCGCGCACAATACGCCCCAGGCCCTGAACAACCTGAGCTGGGCCTTCATCGCGGGCCCCACCGCCTTCGTGATGATGGGCGCCGCATGCGTCATTGGCTGGCGCCTGGACGCCCATCGACAGGGCGAAATTCGCCACGCCCTCGCATTGCGCGACGCGGGGGTCTAATCGGGGGTCGCCTATCCCCGGCGGAAAAACAGGAAGCTCGGGCCGCCGGCCAAGCCGAAATAGAAGCCGAGGTCATAAAGGGCGCTGGAGGCGCCTGTTTCGTACATATGCCAACGGACCGGGACGAGCCCCGGTGCAAATCGATTCAGGATCTCAACGATCAAGGTGATCGGGGCGATGATTCCGTGCCAGATGCCCAAAGCGAGAAGCGCGATGGGGCCTCCCCCCGTGGCCTGAGCCGATTGAGGGCTGCCCGCGGCGCAGGCGGCAAGGGCTAGCGTAACGACGACGACGAAGGTGATACGAGTGGCTTGTTTCATGATTTCACGGATTGCCCTTGGCTCTAGCTCTACCTTTCGAACGCCGTCCGGACAGCCAAGGTTCCGCTCCACGCCATGACCGAACAGATCAGTGTCGTCATACCCGCCTATGAATCTGACCATCTCTTCCGCCAGGCCCTGGACTCGGTGATCTCCCAGCAGGGCGTCAAGGCTGAAATCATCGTCACGGATGATTCCGCCAGCGCACGGATTGCGGATCTGACGGCCGCGGCGACCCGCCGCCACGGCGCGGTGCGATGGCTTCGGGGACCGCGGTCGGGCGTGGCGGCTGAAAATTGGAACCATGGGCTGAGCCATGCGCGGTTTAACGCCAAGGTCGTCCTCCATCAGGATGAGCGTTATGTGGACCCACTCTTCCTTCGGCGCGCCCTTGAAGCCTTGGCGCGGCCCGGCGTGGCGGCGGCGGCCGGCGGGGTCCAGGTGACCGGGATAACGCGGGCCTCCCGCTTTGGAATGGTCGCCTCGCTTCGCCGGGTCCCTGGCGCCAAAGCCGTGCTTCCGATGATCAACTGGCTGGGCCCCACCGGCGCCTTCGTCTTCAAGGGCGATCACCGATTCGACACCGCGTTCGTCCAACTTGTCGATGTGGAATTCTATGGCCGGGTGCTGCGCCATGGCCGGCTAGAGCCCCTGGCTGGCGTCAGCGTCGCGTCTCTGGGCCATCATCCGGAGTCGATCACGGCCAGGATCGATGGCGACGCCCTGGCCTTGGCCGAACTGGAGATGCTGGCGCGGGGGCCGGCGTCCGCGATCTCGCCGTTCCGACGCGCCGTTTTCCGCGCCGCGATCAAGGCCCGCAAGCGGTTGCGACGCGCCGCGCCATGAAGGTCGTCAGGGTTCAGGGCGGGTTAGGCAATCAGCTCTTTTGCCTCGCCTTCGCGCGCTCCGTGGCGCTCCTGACGGGGGCGCCCGTGGCTCTGGATGTCGCCTCCTATGGCGCGGATCCCTATGGTCATCACTTCACACTGACCGATCTGGCTCAGGGCATGGGGCTGTTTTCGGTCGAAAGGCATCCGTGGCGCAACTCCCGGCCGCGCCGGCTCCTGGGGCGATTGATCAGAACCAAGACCTATGTGGCGGAGAGGGACCCGCCGGCGAGCCCCTCTGCTCTCGAGGCCCTCGTCCGAGGCGGGGTCTATTTCGACGGCTATTGGCAGAACGAAGCCTATATCGTGGATCTGGAGGGCTTCCGCGCCGCCTTTCGCCACGAGATCGCCCGCCGCGCCACGCAGGCGGCCGCGCTTTCCACTGTCATTCACTATCGCACCTACAAGGAAGAGCGGCTGCCCTGGGCCCGCAGCGTGCCGGGTCCGGACTTCTTCCGTGAGGCGCTGGGCCGCATCGTCGCTAGGGGCTCGCGAGGGGAAGTCTGTTTGGTCTCCGATGACCCAGATCTCGCTCTCCTCCGCCTTGGCAATATCGGGGCGCCGCTTCAGGCGCTAAAGGGCGGAGGCCCATGGGATGACATGGCCAGGATGGTCGCGGCCGGGAATTTGATCCTGACCAATTCCTCTTTTTCCTGGTGGGGCGGAATCTGTTCCGACGCCGAGGCGGTTTTCTACCCCCGAAATCAGAAATTTGTCCATTATCCCTGGCCCGCTGGGCGCTTCATCGAAATCTAGCCGGTTTCTTCACGCTGCCGCCAAAATCGGCTAGCGTGGCCACAGGATTCGCGAGGGGCGTTCCGGCGGCGGCCACAATGAGATGAACCCGACCCCATTCACCCCCGGCGTCGTGCGTCTAGAGGTCGGGAGGCCCTCACCCGTGACTCTTGAAGGCGCGCTGCTGCTGGCCAATGTCCTGTTTGTGGCCCTCGGCGCCTTGACGCTGGTGGCGGGTCTGGCGGTGCTTCTGCTCAACCGCGCCATGGATCGCGCCAAGGATCGCGAGATCGCTCATCTGCGGATCGAGGCCGCCACCGCCAAGGCCACGGCCGCAGGCCAGTTATCCGTGATGGAATCACGTCTCGTCGACTGGCTCGGCTTCCGTGCGCCGGCGGACGCTTCCTCAGGACCGCCCCGCCTTGCGGCCCCAACAGCCCCCCTTGCCGTTCCGCAGGGCCCCCCTTCGCTTGCGAGCGCGGCGCCCGCGCGCGCGGGCAGTGAAGTTTTTTCTCCCGCGCCGGATGTCGGCTCCGCCAATGAGGCCGCCGTCGCGCCGCGGCGCCTTACCGGAGCGCAGAAGCAGAGAATGGAGGCTATCCTCAAGCTCGCTCCGGCCATCGTCATGCTGACAACCGATGGGCACGCCGAGCCGGAGGCTTTCGCCGATGAGCTTCAGTCGGTCTTTACCGCCGCCGGCTGGCATGTGGACCGCGCCCTCTATGCCAGCCTGGATAGGCCGCTCGCGCCCCTGTCAGCCAATCTCAAGTCGTCGCCGATCGATGTCGCCGTCAAGGGCGCTTTCGCCGCCGCCGGCCTGCCCTTAAGTCCCCGCGATCCCGTCGACGCCAAGGCGGACAGGGAGATTTTCATCGGCTCCCAAGCGCCTCACGCCTAGGGTCGGAGGGGAAGCCCTCGAACGTCCTTACCCGCCACATCCCGCCAGCATCTCACATCCGTCCCTGGCCAGGGACGCGCTTCGTAGACCCCGCGCGCGATCGCCCGGGCGAGGCAATCCGCCGCGAGAGCCCCTAGTCTTGTCAGCGAAAAGGCCGCGGGCTCCGGGAGAGGACGACGCCCGGTGGCGAGGGCGAAAACGACATCGCCATCGAAGGGCGTATGCACCGGCCGGATGGCGCGGGCCAGGCCATCCTGGGCCATGACCGCCAGACGTCGCGCCTGGGCGGGATCCAAAATGGCGTCCACCGCGACACAGGCAATGGTGGTGTTGGCGCCGAGCCTCGGATCGCGTTTCGCGAGCCCCCAGTCGTCAGCTCCGACGCGGAACGGGCTGGGCGCCATGGCGCCCCGAAGCTGTTGACGGCCACAAGGGCGCCCACCGTGAAACCGTCTGGCGTGACTGCCGATGCGGAGCCGAGACCCCCCTTCAGGGCCCCCGCCATCGCCCCCGCACCGGCGCCGGCCGTGCCAAGGTCAAAGGCGCGCCCCGCAGCCCGCGCCGCGGCGACGCCCAAGGCGCGGTAGGGGGGGTCAAGGCCCCAATGCTTATCTCCGCCATTGGCCAGATCATAAAGGATCGCGGAGGGCACGACGGGCACAAGGGGAATGCCGGGCCCGCGCGCCAGGCCATAGCCCCGGCCGTGGGCGCCGAGCCAAGCGGCCACGCCGTCGGCGGCGGCCAGGCCATAGACCGATCCGCCTGAAAGGACGACGGCGTCCACCGCCTCGACGAGGGTGTCCGCCCCCAGGGCGTCGGTTTCGCGGGTGCCGGGCGCGCCGCCGCGCACATCCACGGCGCATACCCCGCGATGCTCCGGCAGGATGACCGTGACGCCGGTGCGCGCGCGCGCGTCTACTGCGCCGCCCACGCTCAGGCCAGGCACATCGGTAATCAGATTGCTGGGTCCGGCGCCCTTATTCACGGCGCGTTAGGTGCGCCACGGCGCGCGCCGTGTCCATGAAAAGCGCGCGTGTTCTCAAGCGGCTCCCGGCTGACTAAGGTCTTCTATCGCGCCATTTCTTGAAGGATTTCCCATGCGCCTGGCCCTGCCGCTCGCCTTGAGCCTGCTCCTCTTCGCCGCCGCCGGATCGGCCGCGCCCTTGAAGGGGCCCCAGGCCATGGTGGCGGCGGCCAATCCCCAGGCGGTGGAGGCGGGACTTGCGGTTCTCCGGCGCGGCGGAAACGCCATGGACGCGGCGGTCGCGATCCAGGCCACCCTGGGTCTTGTGGAACCGCAAAGCTCCGGCGTCGGCGGCGGTGCTTTCATGGTCTGGTACGATCCTAAGACCCATGTCGTCACAGCTTATGACGGGCGCGAGATCGCGCCAGAGGGCGCCTCGCCCGACATGTTTCTCATGGACGGCAAGCCCATGACCTATGCCCAGGCGGTGCTGTCCGGCCGATCCGCCGGCGTGCCTGGCGCCATCGCGATGCTGTTCATGGCCCAGAAGGAGCATGGCCAGCTGGCCTGGAAGAGCCTCTTTGGCGACGCCGAGGCGCTCGCGGAAAGCGGATTTCTTGTCGGTCCAAGACTGGTGGGCACGCGCGAAGGGCCAGCGCCCCAGAACGCGGCGCCAGACGTCATCGCCTATTTCAAGGATCAGAGCGGCGCGCCCATCAAGGCCGGGGAGCGCCTCAAGAATCCCGCCTATGCCGCCACGCTGCGGCTGATCGCTGCGGAGGGACCCGACGCGATTCTCAAGGGCAAGATCGCTGAGGACATTGTCGCCCGCCTTGCCGAGGGGCCTATCCCCAGCTCGATGACATTGGCCGACCTGGCCTCCTATGCGCCGCATAAGGCGCAGGCGCTCTGCGCCCCCTATCGCCAGTGGCGGGTCTGCGCGCCCAATCCCCCATCCGGCGGCGTGGCCGTTCTAGAGGGGCTCGGCATTCTCCAGCGGACCGATATCGCCGCCCGCGGCCCCACGGACCCGAAGGCCTGGTTAGAGCTCGCCCAGGCCGAGCGGCTGATGTATGCGGACGATCTTCGCTACAATGGCGATCCCGCCTTCGTCACCGTTCCCACCCAGGGTCTGCTTGACCCCGCCTATCTCGATGCCCGCGCCCAACTGGTGGGCGACATGGCCGGCCCGCCGCCGCCGCCCGGTCATCCCCCCGGCGCGCCTAATCCAGGAGCGGACGCCACCAAGGAACCGGGCGGGACATCTTCCTTCGTCGTAATGGATCGCTGGGGCCAAGTCGTCGCCATGACCACCACCGTGGAGAGCATCTTCGGCGATGGCCGGATGGTGGATGGCTTCTTCCTGAACAATCAGCTCACAGATTTCTCTTTCTCCCCCACCGAGAAGGATGGAACCCCCGCCGCCAATGCGGTGGCCGCACACAAGCGTCCCCGCTCATCCATGTCCCCCGCCATTATTCTCGACAAGGATGGAAACTTCGTCGCCGCTATCGGCTCCCCAGGCGGTCTCGCCATCCCCTCTTTCGTGCTCAAGGGCATCGTTGGCGCCCTCGATTGGAACCTCACCATGCAAGAGGCCGTCGCCCTGCCCAATCTGGTCGCTCTGGGTCCCGCCTTCATCTCCGAGCCAGAGAAATTCCCGCCGGGCGTAGTGGATGGCCTGAAGGCGCGCGGCGTGACGCTCAGCACCAACCGCCTAGTCGAGGATTCGGGTCTGCACGGGATCATTGTCCGGGATGGCCGCCTGCAGGGCGGCGCCGACCCGCGCCGTGAAGGGGTCGCGCGCGGTTGCTGTGACTGACGGTCAGGCCCGCGGATAGAGGATGATCTGTGTGCAGCGGAACGCGGCCATGAGGCGCCCGTCAGCCGCGGAGGTCATCGTGGCGTCCCAGACCTGTGTGGTGCGCCCGCCATGGAGGAGTTCCGCGGCGCAGATCGCGGCGCCCTCCCGCAGGGTCCCGGTGAAATTGCACTTCACCTCTGCCGTGGTGAATCCGCTCGCCCCCTCTGGCCACACCGTGGAGACGCCATAGGCGCAGAGGATATCGGCGACCGACAACACGGCGCCGGCCAGCAGATAGCCGGTATGGGCGACGAGATCCGGACGCACGTCAAAGCGTCCGACAACGCGGCCGTCCGCCACCTCGGTGATGGTGAGACCAAGATGCCCTGGCAGCTTGCCCGCATTGGCGCGGTTGAGGCCTTCGAGCGTGGTGCGATTCGAGGTCGTCGGCATGGCGGTTGACCCTAGGGCGCGAGCCCTAGATGCCGCCAGCGCTCAGCGATCTTCGGCGCGAGAGCCGTGGCGGCGGTCATGTCGGCATTGGCCTGATTTGTCTTGCCTTGCTTCAGCTCAGCCACACCCCGGCCATAGAGCGACCAGGCGAGTTTGGGCTCGATGGCAAGGGCGCTGTCATAGTCGGCGATAGCCTTATCGAGGTCGCCAAGGCGCAGATGGGCTAGGCCGCGACTGTCGAGGAATTGGGCGCTCTTCGGATAGCGCCGCAGGGCGGCGTCGCACGCGCGCAAGGCGGCGGGTA
>Ga0116230_10004311_pt1 | contig 13949 bp, 9 predicted proteins | sample S1TSphfallax_3_FD_88678 | JGI IMG/M metagenome (GOLD analysis project Ga0116230, IMG submission 88678) | Host-associated microbial communities from peat moss isolated from Minnesota, USA - S1T2_Fd - Sphagnum fallax MG | ecosystem: Host-associated > Plants > Peat moss > Unclassified | place: USA...
GGGACAACGGCCGGTGCACTCACGGCTGAGGTCGCGCGCATGGACTCGGCGCGCAGCGCCTGCATGCTGGCATCGAACTCCACCGCGGCCGCATGCGAGCGCTGCTGCACGGCGGTAGCTTCGGCCACCTGCGCATCGATGTTGGCTTGCTCGGCCAGCGCAGTCGCGGTTTTGGCGTCCCGATCCTGATTCGCGGCCTCCGCTCGTGCTAATTTGTCGCGCGCCGACGCGAGTTCCACCGGGGCCGATTGCGGCGCGCCGGACTGTTCCGCACGCGCCAAGGAAGCCTTGGCGACCGCTATTTTCTCATCCGCGACGGGGTTGGCAGCGTACGCGGCACAACCGATGAACAATGTGCCGATCAGGGCAGCACCCGAAGCGACGCGTATTGATTGATTACCCATAGTAACGATACCTCTGTTGATTCGGCGACATGCGACGTAGTCTGAATGTCCGGGGCGCGATCGCATGTCAGGCGAACGGAGGCAGTCTGCGTAGGACAAGGGATCCTTTACGCGGCGGAACTCAATCGCTGGAACGCGTGATGACTCGTTTCTTCACGTGCGTCCCGGCAACGCGAGTGGCACTTCAGGCATAGACGTCGATCGCGTGCCCTCGCGCGGCGGGTTGCTCAGGGCGTGATACGTATAGACCAATGAAAACTTGACCGCATCGCTTCGATTGCGTCCCGCCGAGTGCAGCGTATTGCTGTGGAACAGCACCGCGTCGCCCGGTTCGAGCCGCGGCGACTCCGCGCATCGCAGGATCTCGACATTGTCGGCCCGATCAGCGCGGAAGAATTTGGCGTCGTCGAACCGATCCGCGCCGAAGTCCATCCGGTGCGACGCGGGGACGAACCAGAGCGCGCCGTTGTCGATTTCTTCGACACCCAGCGCGAGCCATACCGACACGAGATCCTCGCGTTCGAAAGACCAATAGCGGCTATCCCGATGCCAGCCGGTGAGGCTTCCATAAAGTGGATGCTTGGTCATCAGGCAATTGTGATGAGCACGCGACAGCATGACCGTTTCGCGAAAATAGGCTTCCATCCATTCGCGTATGCGCCCGGCCGTCGCCCATGCGGCGAAAATCGGGTGCCGGGCATACGCATCGAGCAGCCGGCGCACGGTCTCTCCGCCGGCCGCCGCACGGGACGGTGGCGCGCCTGGGTACTGCAGATCGGCCTCGAACTCCAGCGGCGGCTCCCGGCCGGTTAATTGCCGGCGCGCCGTTTCATTCAGACGCGCCAAGTCATCCCGGGCGATGAAGCGCGGCAGTACCACAAAGCCCCGCTCACGAAGCTCGTCAATCTGCCGCCCGGTCGACTCCTGCACACCCATCCGGTAAGTATGAACCATCTACCGCGTCACTGACCCATCGACCTGCACGCGGGTTACACTCGAGTTCTGACGCAAGTGCGGAGGATGGCATGTCGGATCAACAGAGTGATTGGATCTCCTTGCATTCGGACCATATGACGGTCGAGATCAATCCTCTCGGCGCGCAGTTGTCCACCCTGCGCGATCATGCCGGGCGGGACCTGTTGTGGAACGGTGACCCGGCGGTCTGGAACGGTCGAGCGCCCTTGTTGTTCCCCATCGTGGGTGAGCTCGCGGGCGGCACCTATCGAGTGGGATCGACATCCTATTCCCTCCCACGTCACGGCTTCGCGCGCGGCAGGCGGTTCGCGCTCGTCGATTCGACCGCGACGCACGCGATCTTCAGATTGCAATCCGATGCCGCTACGTTGGAGAGATACCCGTTTCGATTTCAGTTGGATGTCAGCTTCGAAGTGACCGGCGGGACCCTGTCGATCGTCAGCCGGGTCCGCAACCTCGGCACGGGTGACCTGCTCGCGAGCTTCGGTTACCACCCTGCTTTTCGCTGGCCCCTTCCCTATGGCCACCCCCGATCCGTGCATTTCATCGAGTTCTCTCGAGACGAGCCGGCGCCGATCCGGCGGCTCAACGATGCCGGACTGCTCGCGCCGCAACGCCGGCCAACGCCCATCGCACGACGGCGCCTCGAGCTGGACGACTCACTGTTTCGGGAAGACGCCATCATCTTCGATGAAATCCAAAGCCGCTCGGTGACTTACCGCGCAGAGGAAGGTCCCGGCATTCGCGTGAGCTATCCCGACTCGCCTTTTCTTGGCATCTGGTCGAAGCCCGGCGCTCGCTTCGTTTGTATCGAACCCTGGCACGGCATGGCGGATCCGGACGGGTTCTCGGGCGATTTCGGGGCCAAACCCGGGGTGTTTACCGTCACCGAGGGGTCAGAGCGGCCGATCACGATGGAAATCACCGTGGTCAACGTCCCAACGGATACTGAGTAGCACGAGTGCGCAGCCGCACTCGCGCAGGCGCATGTTACTCCACGGCTTCGTCGGTCCAAACTCGAAATACGTCCAGGAAGTTGCTGCCGAAGGCCGTGCTGATCGCAACGTCGGCGGCATCGCGGCCACGGGCAATCAACACCCGGCCGATCCGGCGCTGATTGTTCCGCGGGTCGAACGTATGCCATGCCCCGCCGATGTAGGCCTCCATCCAGCCCGCGAAATCCATGGGCGCGTCCATCTTCGGCACGCCGATGTCGCCGAGATAGCCCGTGCAGTAGCGGGCGGGAATATTGAGACACCGGCATAGCGTAATGGCCAAGTGCGCATAATCTCTGCACACCCCTTGGCGTTCGGTGTAGCCCTCCCAAGCCGTCTTGGTGGGCCGGGCAAAGTGGTAGCCGAAAGCGATATGGTCGTGCGCAAAGTCGCTGATCGCTTGTACGCGGGTCCAACCTGGGCGCACATGACCAAAACGTTGCCATGCCTCGGTCATCAAATGCTCGGTCTCGCAGTACCGGCTTCCGAGCAAATACACCAAGGTTTCATGGGGCAGTTGATGCACAGGATGCTCCTCGGCATCCCAGCACTCTGGGTCGGGAATTCCCGAGTCATGTATCAGCGCATCGGCGGTCAAGCGAATGGAGCCCGGAGGCGCCAAAATTCGCGTGCACGTGTTGCCAAATCCGTCCTTGTAGAGTTCCAACGGTACCTGCGGGCTGGTCCACATCTCATCCGGGCGGATGAGGTCCGCGACCCGGCTCGGGTGGGTATGCAGCATCAGAATCATCGGGGTCGGCTGCGGGCAGGTGTAAACCAATTCGTACCCAAAGCGAATGTTCATCTAGCCTCGCGAGTCCGTGTGCTGGAAAGCTCTGCACTACATCATGACGTCCTCACCTGCGGCACCAGCATTGCACCCTTTCGCTTGACGGAAATCGCTCACACGGCAGGCGAGGCCGGCACAGCGAACGAAAACGCGGCTCCACGATCAAGCTCGCCCTCGGCCCATACCCGGCCGCCATGCCGAGTCACGATCCGGTGAACGATCGCCAGGCCGACCCCCGTACCGCTGAATTCATGGGCCGCGTGCAAGCGCTGGAACACACCAAAAAGTTTGTCCACGTATTTCATGTCGAAGCCGACCCCGTTATCGCGAATGGAATACACGGTCTCCGCACCCTCTGAGCGGCAACGCACTTCGACCCGCGGCCGTGATCGCGTGCTGCTGTACTTGACCGCGTTGGACACCAAATTGACCCACGCCTGGCGCAAGAGCCCGCGGTCCCCACGCATCGGCAACAAGTCGCCCACGTCGAAATCCACCCGGGTCCCCTTGTAGCCCACCGTAACTTCGTCGATCACCTCTCGCACGAGAGTGTCGACGTTCATGTCTTGCGAGGACAGCGGCGCATGGGAGAGACGGGAAAACGTCAACAACTCATCGATGAGCACGCCCATGCGTCGGCTGTTTTCGCGGATCGTCGACAACAGCCGGCGTCCCTCATCATCCAGACGGTCGCCGTAATCTTCCTGGAGCATCAGCCCGAAGCCGTTGATGGCGCGCAGCGGCGCGCGCAGATCATGCGAGATCGAGTAGCTGAAGCTCTCGAGCTCGCGGTTGCTCGCCTCGAGTTGCTCGGCCTTGACGGCCAAGGCGGCGGCCGCCTCGCGTTCGCTGGTGATGTCGCGGCCGCGCGCATAGATACGCCCACCCTCGGGCACGGCTATCCACGAGACAACGCGGTGCGAGCCATCCTTGTGTCGATATCGATTGACGAAGTGGGGCAAGGGAGCCGAGCCGGCGCTCGCCAGTGCTTCGAGACTGGACGAATGGTCTTCCGGGTGTATGAAATTCAGAATGCTGCGGTCGATGAGTTCCTCGGGTTCCCAGCCCAGGATGGCAGTCCACGCGGAGTTGACGGTCTTGAGGTTTCCGGCTTCGTCCAGCACCACCAATAGGTCCAGGGAATTGTTCCACGCGCGATCGCGTTCGCGCGTGCGTTCTGCGACGCGCGCCTCGAGCGTCTCGTTCAGTTCGAGGAGCCGTTCCTCGGCCTGCTTGCGCTCCGAGATGTCTTGCGAAATACCCACCAATCCGATGACGCCACCCTCATCGTCGCGCATCGGCGCCTTGGTCGACAACCAGATACGCGAGAGCCCACCGGCCATCCCCACGGTTTCTTCGAGCACTTCGGGTTCGCTCCCCGCCATGACGCGACGATCGTTCGCCATGACCGCCTTCCCCTGCATGGGATCATCGAGAAATTCAGCGTCGGTTCGCCCCCGCACCTGGTGCCACGGCTTGCCGATCAACTTGAGCGTGGGTGGATTGGCGATGAGCATGCGCCCATCGATGTCCTTGGCGTAAATCAGCCCGGGTGCCGTCTCCAACACTGCGCGCAACAATAGACTGGATTGGCGCAGCGCGTCCTCGGCGGCATGCCGCGGCGTCACGTCCATCGATACGCCCACCAGTCGCAGCGCATCATCCTGCGTCGACCGCATGGCCTGCGCCTTCAGATGAATCCAAACCAGGGCTTGCGACGGCTGGAGAATACGAAACTCGATGTCGTAATCGGACCCCGCGAGGCATTGTTCCATCGCGGCCGCGAAGCGCGCACGATCGTCGGGGTGTACCCGAGACTCGAGCGCACTCAGGGATAACGCGGCGTCTGGATCGAAACCGAAATGTCGTCTGAATTCGGCCGAGACGCCCATCTGTCCGGTGGCGAGATCGAGATTCCAAACGCCGATGCAGCCCGCCCGCAGGGCGATCCGCAAGTGGGCCTCATCCGGGCACAATTCCCCGCGACGTTCTTCGGTCTGCGCCATGTCCAGAAGCAAAGCCTGTGTTCGAGCCTGCACGACACATTCCAGTGTGTCCTAGGTTCAACGCGCGTTCTGTGCGCGACGCAATCTAATTGAATTTTGGCGGCGCACCAAACTTGCGAAGCGTTGTCGTAAGCCCTCGTGCACCGCCGGCGCCACCGCACCGATCCTAATCCATTCGAGCAGCATCGCATCCCAATCCGCCTCATCAGGACGGTGGCCCTGGCCAATGCCCTGCATCAGCCGCAGCACTTGATACTCGCGGCGCAGCGCCTCGTCCTCACGCGGCGTGGCGGTATCGGTGAGGATCTCACACCGGATGCAGAGCATTCGCAGCGCCTTCTCCCGAGCCGCTTCGTCGGACGCGAGCCCGGGTGCCGCGCAGCGCTCGCGGACCGCGGCCAGCGCGCCTTTTGGCCACTCCTCGACACTGGCAATGAAATCCTCGGCCGCGCGTTTCAAAAACTCCCGCTCGGTCGCGTCCGCACCGCTCGCCGCCGCCCACTCATAGGCCTCGAGATGCCTTCCCGCCTCGAACAAGTCGTCGACGGCGCGCTCCGCAGCGCGGATGCGCCGCTCTGCCGCTTCGCGCAAAGCCGCCGCCTCGATCTTGGCTGCCTCGAGCGCTGCGGCGTGGTCCGCGACTGCCTGCTGACGTTTTTGGTAAACGGCGTCGCACAGCTCGCGAAATTCGCTCCACAATGCCTGATCTCGCTCGCGTTGCACCGGACCGGCTTCCTTCCACAGAAGTTGCAGCCGCTTGATGGCGTCGAGGGTATCGCGGCCGTCTTGCGCCGCCAGCGCGCGCGCTCGTTCGATGAGCGCTTGCCGCTCGGCCACATTGGCTTCATGCCAGGCATCGAGCTTGCGCCGCAGCCGCGCCAGCGCCGCATCGAAATCACCCTGAATCGCCTGCGCCGCGTCGCGGTCCACTGGAGCATAGCCACGCCATTCCCGCGGCGCCTCGCGCAATACACGGCCCAAGAGCGGCCAATCCGGTTGCTCATCGTGAGCGCTTTCAAAAATCGTCAGACGTTCGAGCACGGACCTTCGGCGTGCGAGGTTTGCGTCGCGCAGCTTCGCTTGAGCTTCGAAATATTCACGGCAGGGTTGGTACGCCGCCTGCGACGCTCGGTGGAATCGCTCCCATTCATCCGCTGCATCGCTGACGATGCCCTTGCTGATGGTTCGCCAATCCTCCTGCAATGCCTTGACCCGCTCCGCGAGGACTCGCGGTTCCTCCGTGGACCCGATGAGCGACTCCATTTCCTGGATCAGTTCGATACGTTTGGGCGCAACGGCATAGTCCTTCCACCGTTTGAGTTCATTCAGCTGATCGTCGAGGTGCTGCAATTGCCGGCCAAGCGACGCGGGCAAGGCTTTGGCAGCCGGCAGTTTTTCATGCAGCGCACGACGCAGCCCCGCCGCTTGCTGTGAATTGCCATTGCGCAGCGCTTCATTGGCCTTTCGAATCAAGGCCGCGAGTTGGCGCACGATGCGCTCTTGCGCCGCCCGCTCGTCGGCACGCTCTTTCTCTTCCGCGGCGCGGTTCGCCGCCGCTTCTCGGCGCAGCTGCTCTTCGGCTTGCGACTGCGCCGCGGCAGCCTCCAGCTCGGCCTGCTGCCGACGCAGGCGCGACTCCCGGTCGGCCTCATGCTGCGCAAGCAACGCCGCGTCGTGGGCCGCCTTTGCCGACGCCTCTCGCGCCTGCGCGGCGATGATTTCGCGGCAGCGCTCGATGGCCACCGTCGCCGTTGTTTCGGTAGCGGCATCCGGTCGCGGTGCCAGATCGCGCCACTCCGCGCTGAGTCGAGTGAAGGTCGCGTCGTAGAACGTGTCGTAAGTTCGTTGACTGTGCCGCACGAGCGCGGCGCAGAGTGCGCTCACTTCGCTCTGTCTACGCTGCGATTCCCGATCCGCGGCGTTCAGTGCATCGATCTTGTGTTTCAAGATCTTGTAAACGGCCTTGTCCTTGTTGCGCACTTGTTTGATGAGGTGCCTGAGCTGCACCGGATCATCGATGGCTGCAGCGGCCAGTTGCCGCAAGCGAACGGCAGCACTCTCGAGGACGAGCCGTGGAAAGTCCGCCCGACCGCAAAGTTCCGCCAATTCGATCGCCCCCGCATCGACCAGTCGAGCGAGGCGCGCCTGGGCGGCTCGCTCGACAGCCACAGGGACGACCGCTGCCGTGGGTACGGGTACGGCCGCTGCCGCGGGTACGGGCATCGCCACGGACACCGCGACGGCGTTGACGGCGCGGTCCCCGAAGCCGGCAAGCTTTCGCAGCTCGTCCCCGTCCGGCATCAGATCAATCGCCGCGATACGGGCATGATCATCATGGGCGCGGGTCTCCTCCGAGGTCGGCGGCGGCGGTGGCGGCGGGGCGGGACGGAACAAGCGCGAGAACAGCTTCATGAAATGACTCCGGCCGCGTGGCCGTGAAACCGCGAATTATAACGGCGCGCCGAATGCGCACGGGATTATCGCCGCGTGCCATGAATTTAGCCGGCTGGCATGGAAGCCGGCTGTTATAGAATTACGAAAGCCAGCAAAGGAGCAGGGATCATCTCAACGACAACAGCGGCTCTCGATAGCGTTCTCGAGACGCTGCCGCGCGCCTACCCTGGACCGGGCGGCGCGTGCGCCGTGCTGCAAAAGGGTCGCGTCCTCGAGCAGCGCACCTGGGGTTGGGCCAATGCGGAGCGGCGCATTGCCTTCACGCCGCGCACGCTGTTTCGCATGTGTTCGATCACCAAGCAATTCACTTGCGGTGTGCTGTTGGACCAGTTTCCCGATCCCACCGTGCTGGAGGCCGACATTCGCGCCCGCCTGCCGCTGCTCGAGACGGCGGCGCCCACGGCGCTGCATTTGTGTCACAACCAATCGGGACTACGCGACTATTGGGCCGTCGCGATGCTGCACGGTTCGCCCGCCGAGGCCCCGTTCGGCGAAGGCGAAGCGGCGGCCGTCATCGCCGGCACTCGCACTCTACAATTCACGCCCGGCACCCGATACTCCTACGCCAACCAGAACTTCCGGCTCGTGTCCGACATCCTGCAGGAACGAACCGGGCGGGGCTTCGACGAACTGCTGCGCTCGCGGGTATTCGAGCCGGCGGGCATGCAAGGGGCATTCCTCGCCGCCGACACGCGTGCCATGCCGGACGGCACCGAAGGGTACGAGGGCACTCAAGCGGCCGGATATCGTGTTGCTCGCAATCGAATCCTCTGGACCGGCGATGCCGGAATCGGCGCGAGCCTCGACGACATGATTGCGTGGGAACGACACGTCGATGCCACCCGTGAAGCTCCGGAGTCGCTCTACGCTCGACTCAGCGCGCCGGTCAGTTTTGCCGACGGGTCTGCGGCCGAGTATGGCTTTGGCCTGAGTCGTCGGCCGCGCTTTGGCCGTGCTTCCACCGGCCATGGCGGCGCGCTGCGCGGCTGGCGCAGTCACCGCCTGTACGTGCCCTCGGAACGCATATCGGTCGTGGTGATGTTCAATCACCTTTCCGACGCTCAGGCGGCCGCGGTTGATCTGCTACGCGCCGTGTTGGGCGAGGCGAACCCGGCCGCGGCGGCAGGCATCGCGCTGCCCGACTGGCTGGGCGCCTACGTGGAACCGGAGACGGGTCTGGCCGTGCGCATCGACCCGGTCGACGGTCAGTTGCGATTGCGCTTCGGCCATTCGGCCGAAGGATTGGACCTTCATGCCGACGGTACCGCAAGCAACGAGGGCACGCTGCTGCATCCGGCTGAGGGCGGACTGTGGATGGCGCGACCCTTGGAAAATCAAGCCTCGCTGCTGCAGCGGCGCGACGGTGTTCCTAGCCGGGATGTGGCCGGTCGCTATCGCTGCATCGAACTTGCGAGCGAAATCGACGTGGTGGACGCCGGCGGCGTGCTCTATGGGGCGTTTTCCGGCATGCTCGGTCGCGGGCGTATGGAATTGCTCGATCCCATCGGCTCGGACCTCTGGGCGCTGCCGTGCCCACGCGCGCTGGATCACACGCCGCCGGGCGATTGGACGCTGCGCTTCAGGCGCGACGCCGACGGCCGCGCCAGAGCCGTCGAGGTCGGCTGCTGGCTGGCGCGGCGACTGACCTATGACCGCATCGACTGACTGGTCAGCGCCTCCGCGAGACTTCTGACCGTGCGTGCGGGATGGTGCAGTTTATCGAGGCCAAAAAGCCCGATGCGAAAGCTTCGGAAATCGGGACCCTCGTCGCACTGCAGGGGCACGCCCGCAGCGGTCTGAAGGCCCAGACCGATGAATTTTTTGCCTGACTGGATGTCCGGATCGGTCGTGAAACTGACCACGACCCCAGGTGCTTGGAAGCCTTCGGCAGCCACGCTCGGAAATCCGTGTTGGACCAGTAGTTCTCGGACCTGACGACCGAGTACCTGTTGTTCCCGCCGGACTGCGTCGAATCCATAGCGCTCTGTCTCGAGCATCACGTCGCGCAAAGCCGCCAACGCATCGGTGGGCATGGTCGCGTGGTAGGCATGGCCGCCGCTCTCGTAAGCTTCGATGATCTGCAGCCACTTCTTCAGGTCACAGGCGTAACTCGTGCTCACGGTGCCGTCGATTCTTTCCCGGGCCCGATCGCTCAAGCCGATCAGGGCACAGCACGCGGGACCGCTCCAGCCCTTTTGCGGCGCACTGATGAGCACGTCGACTTCACTTGCAGGCATGTCGACCCAGATCGTCCCCGACGCGATGCAGTCGAGCACGAACAGACCGCCCACGGCATGCACGGCCGACCCGACGGCCGCCATGTACTCATCAGGCAGGATGATGCCGGACGAGGTTTCCACGTGCGGCGCGAACACGACGTCGGGCCGGTAGTCCCGGATCGCGGCCACGACCTCGTCGATGGGCACGGGAGCGAACGGGGCACGGCTGCCCTCCGAGGTTCGGCGCGCCTTCATGATCTTGGCATCGGCGGGAATGCTGCCCATCTCAAAGATCTGTGACCAGCGATAGCTGAACCACCCATTGCGAATCACCAGACAGCGCTTGCCCGTCGCAAATTGGCGCGCGACGGCTTCCATGCCGAAGGTGCCGCTGCCCGGCACGATGACGGCGGATCGCGCCTTGTACACTGTTTTGAGCACGCGCGAGATATCCTTGATGACGCCTTGGAAACTCCGCGACATATGGTTCAAGGCGCGGTCGGTATAGACCACCGAGTATTCGAGCAGGCCTTCGGGATCAGGCTGGGGTAACAGTGCAGGCATATATTCTTCTCCTCATGAAGCCCGGCGTATCCAATGTCGTATTGTCGCAGGGAGCCGGCCTCATTTGGGAAAAACCGCGCTGATCTGGTCGATGCGCCAAATCGGGCCGCCCACGTACAGCGCGCCCTCCATGCGGATGAAGGCCGGGGCCTCTCCGGTGAGTATCCAGACGTGGTAATCATGGGGTTCCTTGCCGATGAGCGGGGCCACCACGCCGGCCACCCCGCCGAGTTCCACGTGCACCACGTAATCCGTGGCCTTGCGCGCGATCCCGCCCATCGTGAACTCGCCCTCGCCCGAGTTCTTCATCGACAGGTGCACGATGCGCGGTGGTGAAGTGGGGACGACGACGGCGATCTTGGTCTCGGGCGTCTCCGGCAGCACGTTCATCAACAGCGTGGAAGGCATGCCGTTGGACACGTCCGGCGGCATGTCGATGTGCGTCCGGTGCGACCGGCCCGCGGCGTCGGTCGAGGTCAATTGACCGTTGACGGCATCGATGGTCACGTCCAGCGACTCCGGAAAGGAGGGACCGTGCTGCACATGATGATCGCTTATGAGTCGAAAAGTACCGCGTTGGGAGTAAATGGTCGTTTCGTCATCGAGCGAGCCATCGAAAAAATGCAGCGTGAGCCGCGACGTGACCACGTTGCCCTGGGCCCGCTGGGTCAAATCGCCGACCGCGATTCGGCTTCCCGTCAGCGTGGTGACCTCGACGAACCCATGCGCGGAGCCCTGTTGATATCGAACCTTGACCGGTTCGCCATGCGCCACACCGGTGAGTGCGGCACCGGCGAACGCGGCCAGAAACGCGATCAGCGGAAAAAGGCGGCTTGACGAGCGATGCATGGATGTCCTTTCGGGGGGTATTGACGCAGCGCCCCGCGACCGGCGCAACTATAGCCTTGAAACGACCGCAATTCTGTCATCCTTGGCGCCGGTAACGCCGTTGGCGACACTTGAGCCGCTGGCGACTATAATCCCGGAGGAAGCATGCGCGTAGGCCTAATGACTCGTGAATATCCACCCGCCGTCTATGGTGGGGCCGGGGTGCACGTCGAATACCTCTCGCTGGAATTGGCCAAGAAAATCGAGGTCGAGGTGCATTGTTGGGGCACCCAACGGGAGGACATCGGCGGCCTGCACGTTCGCGGCATGGAACCCGTTCCCGAGATCACGGGCAACACGCAACAGAAATTCAAGACCGCGGTGGACGCCTTCGCGCTGAACCTCGCGCAGATGAAGGAACTCGGCGCCATCGACATCGTGCACACGCACACCTGGTACATGTCGATGGCGGGCTTTCTGGCGAAGAAGCTTTACGGCATCCCGTTCGTGCTCACCACGCACTCTCTCGAGCCGCTGCGTGCGTGGAAGGCCGAGCAGCTCGGCAGCGGCTATGCCCTTTCATCATGGATGGAGCGCACCGCCATCCTGGACGCCGACGCGATCATTGCGGTATCCAACGGCACGAAGGCCGACATCCTCAAAGCCTATCCCGAGGTTCGAGCGGACCGGGTCCACGTCATCTACAACGGCATCGATCTCGATGAGTATCGGTACACCGACGACGTCACAGCGCTGAACAAGTATGGCGTCGATCCCGCTCGACCTTACGTGCTGTTCGTAGGCCGCATCACGCGGCAAAAGGGGGTCACTCACCTGGTGGATGCGATCGCGCATATGCCGGCCGGCACCCAGGTCGTGCTGTGCGCCGGCGCACCGGACACACCGGAAATCGCGGCTGAGATACGCGACAAGATCGAGGCCGCGCGCCGGCATACGGGGCCGCACGACATCGTTTGGATCGACCAAATGGTCACGAAGAAGGAGGCCATCCAGCTCTATTCCCACTGCGCCGTCTTCTGCTGTCCGTCCGTGTACGAGCCGTTCGGCATCATCAATCTGGAAGCCATGGCCTGTGGCGCGCCCGTGGTCGCGTCCGCCACCGGCGGCATACTCGAAGTCGTCGTCGCGGGTGAGACCGGCGAATTGGTGCCTTTCACGGCGGATCCCCGTAGCGGCTTTCCCGCCGATCCGGACCGGTTCGCACGCGACCTCGCAGCGCAGGTAAACGCCCTGCTCGCCGATCCGGCCAAGGCGCGGCGCTATGGTGCGGCCGGCCGGGCGCGGGTCGAGGAGAAGTTCGCGTGGTCAGCGATCGCCGCTCAGACCATCGAGCTGTACCGCCAGCTTTTGGCGAATCGCTAAACCACGATGGACAATGAGCTGATCGCTCCCGCGGTTCTCGCCGACGACGTGGAAACTTGCCTGCGCGTGCTGCGCGCCATCGAGGCCGACCGATCACTCCTCAACGGCTTGTCACAGGATCAGCGCCGCGAACTGCTGATGTTCGCCGGACTCGTCGCCAAGCCCGAGCGACACGATCTCGCGAAGATGGCCAAAGCCTTTCGGCGCGCCAAGCGCGAGGCCTCGAAGGAGCACGACCGCAAGGTCGTGGAGCAGGCGGGATTGCGCGTGCAGCGCCGCGCCGCCGTGTACGCACCGCTCTGGCTGGAGCGCCCGAAGGCCGATGCCGGCATCGATGACAGAGTGGATCTGCACCGCGAGCGCACCTGTTACGTGTGCAAGCAACCGTTCTCGAAAGTCCATCGCTACTATGATTCGCTGTGCGACCCGTGCGGCGAGTACAACTATGCCAAGCGGGAACTCACGGCGGATCTCGCCGGTCAGGTCGCGCTGGTGACGGGCGCCCGCGTCAAGATCGGCTTTCAAGCGGCGCTCAAGCTGCTGCGCGCCGGTGCGCAAGTCATCGTCACGACGCGCTTTCCCGTCGACGCGGTGCACCGCTACGCCGCGGAGCCGGACTTCGCGCTGTTTCGCGACCGGCTGCAGATCCACGGTCTCGACATGCGCCACACGCCGAGCGTCGAGTTGTTCGCACGCTTCCTCATCGAGCGGCTGCCGCGTCTCGACCACATTTTGAACAATGCCTGTCAGACCGTGCGCCGCCCGGCGGGGTTCTTCCAGCACTTGCTCGCCAGCGAGGCCGCACCGGTGGCGTCGCTGCCGGAAGCCTTACATCGGCCGCTCGCGAGCCACGACGAACTGCGGCACGTCTTGGAGGGGCTCGGGCGGTCGGCGGTGGCGCTGCCGGCCGCGGGGACGGCCCGGCCAGCCGGGGAGGGGCTGATCCATAGCGCCGCGTTGTCCCAGCGGCGCTACCTGGACGAGGACTTTTGCAGCGGCGAGGCATTGTTCCCGGCCGATCGTTATGACGAGGACCGGCAACAGGTGGATTTACGCGCGGTCAACAGCTGGCGCCTGCGGCTGCACGAAGTCGAGACGCCAGAACTGCTCGAGGTGCAGCTCGTCAATGCGATTGCGCCGTACATTCTCAACGCGCGCCTGAAGCCTCTCATGCTGCGCACATCCGACCGCCATAAGCATGTGGTCAACGTCAGCGCGATGGAGGGTCAGTTCTACCGCTCCACGAAGACCGACAAGCATCCGCACACCAACATGGCGAAGGCTGCCCTCAACATGATGACGCGGACCAGCGCACCGGACTTCGTCAAAGA
>Ga0116230_10004312_pt1 | contig 13948 bp, 13 predicted proteins | sample S1TSphfallax_3_FD_88678 | JGI IMG/M metagenome (GOLD analysis project Ga0116230, IMG submission 88678) | Host-associated microbial communities from peat moss isolated from Minnesota, USA - S1T2_Fd - Sphagnum fallax MG | ecosystem: Host-associated > Plants > Peat moss > Unclassified | place...
CGGTCCTCTTTACCCTCTTGCCGGTCCATGCGCGCTGGAAAACGGTCGTGAGATCCGCGCTCACGCTGATCGGCGGCTACGTGCTGCGAGAGACGCTGATCGAAGCCGGCAAGAATTCGGCCGACGATCCGCGGGCGGCCTCGCGCCAGCCCGAATGAATCCCGCGGTCTCGCGCGCGAGACCGTCCGAGGCGGCGCGCGTCGTTACGTTCGAGAACGGGACGGCGTCGGTGCGCGACGACCGCGTCGCGGGCGAAGAGCCGCTCGAGATCCGGCTGCGCGCCGGCGGCGAAAGCAAGACGATTGCGATCACGATGCGCACGCCGGGGCACGACTTCGAACTCGCCGCGGGTTTCCTGTTCGCCGAAGGCGTGATCGGCGGCCTCGACGACATCCGCGAGATGACGTATTGTCTCGACGGCTCCGTCGATGACGAACAACAGTACAATATCGTCAACGTCGATTTGGCGCGCGGGTCGCTGCCCGAGCTCGTCGCGCTCGAACGCCACTTCACGACGACCAGCGCGTGTGGCATCTGCGGCCGCGCGACGCTCGAAGCCCTGCACGATCGCGGCGTGCCGGTTGTTACCTCGACGCTCTCGATCGCGCCCGCGGTGATCACCGGGCTGCCGGAGACCTTGCGCGCGCGGCAGCGCGTCTTCGCGAGCACCGGCGGCCTGCATGCGGCGGCGCTCTTTGCACCGGACGGCACGCTGCGTATCGTGCGCGAGGACGTCGGGCGGCACAACGCGTTCGATAAACTCATCGGCGCGGCGCTGCTCGAGCGGCCGTTTCCGCTCGCCGACGGGATCGTGCTCGTGAGCGGCCGCGCGAGTTATGAACTCGTGCAGAAAACGATCGCGGCGGGCGTTCCGGTCTTGTGCGCCGTTTCGGCGCCGAGCAGTCTCGCCGTCGCGCTCGCGCGCGATTTCGGCGTCACGCTCGCGGGTTTCGTGCGCGGCGAGCGGTTCAACGTCTACGCGCACGACGAGCGGATTCTGCGATGAACGAGGCGATCGATTTCGCCACCGCATCCGCGATCGTCGCCGCGCTTCCCGCCCTCGGCGTCGAACGCATCGACTTGCGCGCGGCCGACGGCCGGGCGCTTGCCGAACGGATCGTCGCATCGTCCGATCTCGTGCCGTTCGCACGTTCCGCGATGGACGGGTTCGCGGTGCGCGCGGCCGATACGCGAAACGCGCCGGTGACGCTGCCGGTGAGCGGCGCGGTGTATGCCGAGGCCGGGCGCGCCGTCCACGCGACCGGCACGGCGACAGCGATCGCAACCGGCGGCGCGATCCCCGACGGCGCGGACGCCGTCATCCCGATCGAAGACACGATCGTCTCGAAAGACGCGATCGCCGTCGCTCGCGCGGTCGTCGCCGGACATCACGTCTTTCCGCCAGGCGAAGACGCGCAGGCCGGAGACGAACTGCTACCGGCGGGAGCGGTGCTCGATCCCGCCGGGCTCGGGTTGCTCGCCGCCGCGGGTGTGGCGTCGGTCTGCGTGTACCGGTTGCCGCGGATTGTGTTGCTCTCGACCGGTAACGAACTCGTCGCATTCGACGCGGTTCCCGCGTACGGGCAGATCCGCGACAGCAACGTCGTGACGATCGCCGCCGAGCTCCGGCGTTTCGGCATCGCGTCGCTCGAGGTCGCGAGCGTCGCGGACGATCGTGCGGCGGTCACCGCCGCGCTCGCTCGCGCGCTCGACTCGGCCGATCTGGTCATTACGTGCGGCGGCGCATCGGTCGGTGAACGCGATTTCGTGAAGGCCGCGTGCACTGGACTCGGCGTAGAATTCGCCTTCCGAGCGGTGGGATTACGCCCCGCGCGTCCGACCGCGATCGGCCGTCGTGGAGCCGCGACGGTGGCTGTTTTGCCGGGAAATCCGGCGTCCGCTTTCGTCGCGTTGCACGAATTCGTGCGGCCCGCGATCGCCGCACTCGCCGGCCGGATCGACCGTATGCCGCGCATCCCGGTTCAGCTCGACGGCACCTTGCACGCGCGTCGCGGCCGTGCGTATGCGGCGTATTGCCGCGTCCGCTTTCGCGATGGAGTCTATGTCGCCACGCCGCTTGCCAACCAATGCTCGGCGCTGACGCGACTCGCCGCGGAGGCCGATGGTTTCGTCATCGTACCGGCCGACGGGCGCGATCTCGAGCACGGCGATGCGGCCCTCGTCGACATCATCCGCTGGGATCGCGTTCATCAACGGATAGACGCCGCCGTTCGAACCTAGCGGCCAACCAAGCGTTTTCGGCACGGTGCAATCCGTGCACGCACGGTCGCCGTTAGCGAAGCACATCCTCGCGAACTCGCGTGGCTATTGCCTTTGTTCGTGCGCGATCGATGTGCCGATGACGCGCTCATTTACGAGAAGTCAATCTAGGTGTGAGACGTTTGCGTTAGTGGGTAGACGATGTCCACACGATCGCTAGGGGGAAGAATGTACGTTCTTCGGGCTTCCTTGCTTGCAACGATCCTCTCGTTGCTAGCGATGGGCAGCGTTAGCGCGCATCCGCTCGGGAATTTTACGAGCAATCATCTGACGCGCTTGACGGTTCGATCGTCGAGCGTGCTCGTGCATTACGTCTTGGACGATGCCGAAATTCCCACGTTCTCTCTTTTGCGTTCGCTCGATCGTGACGGACATCCGGCGCCGTCCGTACTCGCGGGGTGGGGTGCGCAGCATGCGGCCGAAATCGTGCCGCAGCTCCAGCTCGGCAGCGCCGGCAAACCGCTTCCGCTCGTGCCGATCGGAAGTTCGGTGACGCTACGTCCCGGCGCGGGCGGTCTTTCGACGCTCTATTTTACCGCCGACTATCGCGCTTCGCTGGCGCCCGGACCGCACGAGCTCACGTACGACGACACGACGCTCCCCGAGCGGATCGGTTGGCGCGACGTGGTCGTCTCGCCCGCACACGAGCCGACGAACGAGCTGCGCGTGTATCCCAAGGCCCTGATCGGATCCCCGCGCGACCGCACCGCCGTCTCGCTCACGCGTTCGGCAGGCGGCGTCATCGCGGTCAAAGACACGACGGCACCAAGCGTGTTCGGCGTGCCGTCGGCTGCGCGAATGGACGCGCTCTCCGCGGTCCTCGCCCGCGATCTGAGCGATCCGCTCGTGTTGATCGGGGCGCTGCTGCTGGCAGTCGGACTCGGCGCCCTTCATGCGCTCGAACCCGGACACGGCAAGACGCTGCTCGCGATCTCACTGGTCGGCGCGCGTGCGACGGCTCCGCAGGCGGCGATCCTTGCCGTCGCGCTGACCATCGCCCACACCGCCGGCGTGCTGCTCTTCGGCGTCGTCGTGTTGAGTCTGACACGCTACGTCGTGCCCGAGACGCTCTATCCGTGGATCGCCGTCCTCTCCGGGGCGTTCGTGGCCATGCTGGGCGCACGTGCGCTTTCCAAGACGATCGTGCAACGGACCGCGCATGCGCCGGCCGCCCCGCGATCGGATGCCGAGATCGCCCGCGCCGCGCTGCGAGCGCACGACCACGCACACGTGCACGGGCTCGCTCACGATCACGGCGACCTCGATGACGAAGCTCACGCCCGCGCGCACGCGATCCCCGGCTCGGCGCCGCTGCGTTTTCGCGACGCGCTGATCGCTGCGGCGTCGGGGAACGTTGCGCCGTGTCCGGCTGCACTCGTGGTGCTGCTCGCCGCCATCGCAACGCACCGGATCGGCTACGGGCTCGTCCTCATCGTTGCGTTCAGCATCGGGCTTGCGCTCACGCTCACCATTCTCGGGGTCGCGATCGTGCGCGGTGCCGGGTGGTTGATGCGCCGTCCGCACTTCGATCGCGCCGCGGCCTACGCGCCGCTCGTTACGGCCGGCGCGATCTCCGTGATCGGTGCGTGGATGCTCGGTGAAGGCATTGCCGCGCAGGCCGCGTGGCCTCCGGTGCTCACCGCCGCCGCCGTGCTTGCGCTGATCGCCGCGTACACGGCGTTCGCCGTCGTCCGCGTAAAGCGGCCGCAGTTTTCCCATCGTGCACCCGCATGAGCCGATCGTCGATCGGCTCCGCACCACACCCACCACTCGGGTTCCAAGGAGAAGGACAATGAAACCGATCCAACGATCGATCGCCGGCATCGTCGCGATGTCCGCAATCGTCATCGCGATCGTTGCCTACAACACCTCGGTTGTACGCGGATCCGATCACCAAGACACCTACAACCTCGCAACGCGATCGAACACCTCGGCTGACATCACCGACGTGTTCGTCTTCCCTTCCCCGACGAACCCGGCAAACGTGGTGTTGGCGATGGACGTTGCTCCGCTGAGCAGCGCGCAGTATTTCGATCCGACCCTGATGTGGCAGTTCAAGATCTCACACGTCGCGGGCGGCCCGGAAGATGAAGTGATTCAATTCGGCGTGACCGGCACCGGCGCGAGCCAAACGATCCAAGTGTACGGCCCGGCAAAACCCAACGAAGTCGGAACGACGAACACCTTCATCGCGCAGACCGGCTCGGTCGCGTACAACACCGCCGGCACGACGGCCAACGGCATGCAGATCTTCGGCGGTCCCAAGGCTGACCCGTTTTTCATCGATCTCTTCGCGCTGTTCTCGTTCCTCGGGGATCGCAATTACTCGACGCATACCTCGCAGACCGACCCGGGGACGTGTAATCCGGCCGTGACCCCGCTCTGCAACGGCGACAACGCCGGTGCGGCGGGTACCTACGCAACGGCCGCCCAGAAGGCGCAAAGCGCCAGCACGCCATCGTTCAACGGCTTCGCCGCGGGAACGATGTCGAGCAGCGGGACGGGCGCGTACGCCTGTAGCACGGCGCCCGCATCGGATACCTTGACGGATCTCGGCGCCGGCTTCAACGTGCTCACGTTCGTGGTCGAGCTGCCGCGCTCGTTACTCACCACCGGCTACTCGAGCCAAGTCATCCACGTCTGGGCGACCGTCAACTCATCGACGGGGGCTTAGGAGCACGATCATGCAAAAAACGATTACGAGCATCCTTGCCCTCGGTGTTGCCGGCACGCTCATCTCGGGCTGCAGCGGTGGCGGCAATAACGTCACCAGCGTCCCGCAAAAGAAGCCGGCCAGCTACGTGCAGATCGAGCGCCTCGCGCGCCCAGCGATCAAAGAAGTGTTCGAACCCTTCAACGATCACAAGGTCTCGAACGCGGCCGAACCCTACAACGATCCGACGATAAAGGCCGACATCATCGCGACCGAGGACTACGTACGTCCGCCGAACGCGACCTTGAAAACGGACTACGGGGCGACGCTTGCGGGCATCTTGTATCCCGATGAGTACCAAGTCGATCTGTCGCAAGCCGGAAGCGCCGGCTATCTCGGCTCCGAGAGTGGCGGCATTTATGGCGGCAAGTTCGGCGGGCGCGATCTCACCGACGACGTCGTGGGGGTCTCGCTGAGCGCCCTCTTCGGCAACGCCCTCACCTTGATCGGCGTCACCGACGACGGCGAAGAGAACAACTGCCTCAAGACGGAAAACCTCACGCAGCGGGCGTCTCAAACGCAGACCGCAACGTTCCCCTACTTCTCGGCACCCCACTAGTCCGGAGCATCGATGCGAACCCAACCGTTCGCGACGGCGGCGGCGATCGCGTTCATCGCGATCGCCGCGCTGCTCGTCTGGCCGCGTTTCGTCGATCACGGCATGAACGTCGCCACGGCGGCGGCGTATCCGACCATGGCCCCCGTCAACCCCGATTATCTTCAGCGCGACAAGCTCGTGTCGTTCTGGGAAAAAGCGTATCATCAGCAGATGCGCGGCGACATGATCAGCCCGCGTATGCTCGCCGATCAATATTTGCAACGCTATCGCGAACAGATGGACGTTGACGACGTCCTGCGTGCGAAAGCCGCCGCCGACGCCTCGATGCGCGCGCAACCGCGCGGCAACCTGCAGGCAGCGATCCAGATCGCATCCATTTTTCTCACCCTCCACCGGTTTCACGATGCGCTCGACATGACGCACTGGATCGAATCCTGGGACAGCGGTGACGATGCCATGTATCCGCGCGAGGCGAGCCTCGACATGGAGATCGGCGATTTCGCGGCCGCGAAGAAGCGCCTCGACCAAGTCCCGGTGAAGGATCGCGATGACGCATGGTATACGATCGACTCACGCTATCTCGAATTGACCGGTCATCTCGCGCAAGCACGCCCGGTACTGGCGCGTGTCTGCGCATACCAGAATTCGAATTTCGACGCGCCGGCGCAATCGCGAGCGTGGTATTTCTTCCGGCTGGGCGAGATGGCGTTTGAAGCCGGCGACAACGACACGGCGCTCGCCGACGAGCGCCAGGCGGTGACGATGTTCCCGCACTACGCCGATGCGTACCGTGCCGCCGCGCGCTTCGCGTGTGCGCTTCACGAGTGGCAGGTCTGTCTTGCCGACGCAAAAGCATCGGCCGAGATCGTGCCGTACCCGGAGTCGCTCGGCTACGAAGCCGACGCACAACTCGCCCTCGGGGATGCGTACGCCGCCGCGCAAACGCGCGACGTGATCCACACGATCGGGCAGCTCGGCGACGCGCAGCACATCACCGACCGGCTTCTCGCCGTCTATTATGCGGACCACCATCTCTATCCCGATGCCGCCTATCGGATTGCGAAGCACGAGCTGAACGCTCGCCGCGATCTCTTCACGTGGGATACGGTTGCGTGGGCGGCGGCGATGGACAACCGCTGGGAGGAAGCGCGTGCCGATATCGCGCACGCGCTCGCGCAGCATGCCGAAAACGCGCTCATCGACTATCACGCCGGCGCGATCGCGGCGCACTTCGGCGACCGCGCCCGGGCCGACGCCGATTTCCAAGCGGCGCTCGCCCTGAACCCCCATTTCCACCCGGCCTTCGCCGACGACGCGCGCGCCTATCTCGCGCAGCCCGTCGCGGCTCGCTGACCGATGAGACCAGCCACACCGGCCTCGGCTCCCGTCCGGCGCGACGCGTTCGGACTGCGGGCGCTCGTTCGCGTGTTCGACGACAGTCCGGGTGAGATGCGGGCGCGCATCGCCGTCATCTATACGCTGCTCGTCGCGGCAAACGTGGGTGCGTGGGTGCTTGCGTTCGCGGCGTTTGCGACCCGTCCCGTGCTGCTCGGGACGGCGCTGCTCGCCTATACGTTCGGTTTACGCCACGCGGTCGATGCCGACCACATTGCGGCGATCGACAACGTGACGCGCAAACTCATGCAAGACGGCAAGCATCCCGTCTCGGTTGGATTCTTCTTTTCGCTTGGCCACTCGACGATCGTCGTTGCCCTCACCGTCGGCATCGCGCTCGCGGCCGGCGTCATCCACGCGTCGATGCCGGGTTTCCAAGCCGTTGGGGGCGTCATCGGCACGGCCGTTTCGGCGCTCTTTCTCTTTGCGATTGCGGGGATCAACCTGGTGGTGTTGATCGACGTGTACCGGTCGTTCCGCGGAGTGCGCCGCGGCGAACCGTATCAAGAAATCGTCGTCGACAATGCGCTCGCGCAGCGCGGCGTGATGGGCCGGATCTTGCGACCCTTCGTGCGCGGAATCCGCAGCAGCTCGCAGATGTATCCGCTCGGCGTGCTCTTTGGCCTGGGCTTCGACACCGCAAGCGAAGTCGGTCTGCTCGGCATCGCGGCGCTCGAGGCCGGCAAAGGGCTGCCGGTGGTCACGATCCTGATCTTTCCCCTGCTCTTCACCGTCGGGATGTGTTTGCTCGATACGACCGACGGGGTCTTGATGCTCGGCTGCTACGGCTGGGCGTTCGTAAAACCGGTTCGCAAGTTGTATTACAACCTGAACATCACGCTGGTATCGGTGCTCGTCGCCGTCGGCGTCGGTTCGATCGAAGCGCTCGGGATCATCGACGACCGGTTCGGCTGGAAAGGCGGCTTCTGGAACGCGATCGGTTCGATCGGCGACAACTTCGGAACGCTGGGCTTCGCGATCATCGGCATCTTCGCGCTGAGCTGGATCGTGTCGACGGCGGTCTACAAGCTGCGCGGCTACGACGAGATCGAAGCGACGATCGTTCGCTAGCGAGTCGTCGGTTTCGGCGTGCGTCGAGTGCGGAATCAGGGCCGCATGCGGCACGTAAGGTCAGCGATCGGCTTTCCAGCCGTCGCAGGCAAGTGCCGCCGTTCGATCGCCATCGTGGAAAGCGAGATCGATCCGATGGTCGATCCGAACGGTATTCTGAAAACGCATGACGTTCCGTCAGACGTCCAAACCGGGTACGAGGCAGATTCCTCGATCGTGCCTGACGCGACGGTGCACGACGCGGCTTCGAGATCGACAAAAACCATTACGGAGGTCGCCGGCCGCTGCGGCTGGTCCCGGCGCCATGGTCCCGGATCGTCGATTCGCGACGAAAGCGTCGCGATGCGACCGTCGGGCGACGTCGTCGCAAGCCGGCCCCAAAGGCTGAACCCCTTGCGCTCGATGATTCGTGTAGTTCCGTCGGCCAAGTCGAGGACGCGGGCTTCCTGCATCCCGTGTTTTCCGATCAAAACGAATCGTCCACCGACTGCGATGACGAAATATCCCCCGATTTCTCGCGCGTTGCCGTGACGATCCCAATAGGTGCTGCGTCCTTCGTGCGGATTCCATTGCAACCAGGCTCCCAAATATGCGGCTTCAAGCCAACCCGCGGGCACCCGCAGGCCGCTCCCGGCTTCCCGCCCGTGCCGATCATACGGCCGGGAAATTCCGCCGTCGGTGAGCCAAATGAGCTCGGGATTCTCATGCGGAGCCGCATGGCGTCCGGGAAGTAGCACGGGCGGCTGACCAAGACATGGGTCCGGGAGCGCAACGGTTTGCATGTCGTAATTGAGTGCGATCCACCCTTTTCGAAGAATCGACCAGTCAGCGAAGATGTCGGCGCCCCCAGGATACGGCGTCTCCGCGCCGGTCTCCCAATTGAGTAGACGCAAATGCGGCCGTGTTTCGCCGCTCGTTAGGAACGTTTTCAGCGGCGTTCTACGCTTGCGCTACGCCGGAATTCCCAGCCGCGCCGTTCGAGTTCCGGCGTGTCGTCGGTGGCGCACGGATAGCCGACGCAGAGGTAGGCGGTCAGCAACCATGTCTCGGGAACATCTAGTGCCGATGCGACGACGGTAGGATCGAAGATCGAAACCCAGCCGACACCCAGCCCGAGCGCGCGCGCCATCAACCACAAGTTCTGCACTGCAGCGACCGTCGAGTACGCCAACGTCTCCGGCATCGTTCGGCGCCCGAGCCCGCGTCCGAACGTTGTCGCAACATCGGTGAACACCGCGAGGTGGATCGGCGCGTCGTCGAGGCCGGCGAGTTTGAGGTTTGCGTAGCGCGCCGCGTCGTCGCCGTCGTAGCCGGCGAGCGCGTCGGCGTTGGCGCGCCGGAAACTCTCGCGCACGACGGCGCGACGGCGCGCGTCGTCGACGCGCACGAAGCGCCACGGTTGACTCAACCCGACCGACGGCGCGCACTCCGCCGCGTCGAGGATGCGCGCGAGCAGCGCTTCGTCGACGGGGCGATCCGAGAAATGCCGGACGTCGCGGCGGACGCGCACGAGGCGTTCGAAATCCGCCACGAACGCCGCGTCGAACGCCGTCGCGTGATCGGCCGGCGCGTCAGGCCGCAAGGGCGCGCACCTGCGTGACGATGGCGTGGGTGACCGCGGAGAGGTCGTCCGGCGCGATCGTCAGCGGCGGCGTCGTGTAAACGATCGATCCAAACGGCCGCAGCCAAATGCCGTCGGCGACGAAGGCGGCGCGCAGCGCGCCCAAGTCCGCCGGCGCGGCGAGTTCGATCGCGCCGATCGCACCGCACACGCGCACGTCGCGAACGTGCGCGAAGGTCGTGCACGGGCGCAGTTCGTCGTGCAACTGCGCTTCGATCGCGGCGGCCTGCGCGGCGCGCGGTTCCGATTCGAACAGGTCGAGCGACGCGTTCGCGACCGCGCAGCCGAGGGCGTGGCCCATGTACGTCGGCCCGTGCGCGAGCATCGGTTCGGGGCCGCTCGTGAACGCGTCCGCGATCGCGGCGTTCACGACGGTGACCGCGAGCGGCGTCACGCCGCCGGTGAGCCCCTTGCCGAGTGTGATTACGTCGGGGACGACGCCCGCGCGCTCCAAGGCGAAGAGCGGACCCGTACGGCCGAAGCCGGTGAAGATCTCATCGAAGATCAGGAGCGCGCCGGTCGCGTCCGCGGCGGCGCGCACGTGTGCGAGCGCCGCACCGTCATGGAGCCGCATCCCGCCCGCGCCTTGAACCAGCGGTTCGACGATCAGCGCCGCGAGCCGATCCGCATGCTGCGTGACGACGTCGTCGAACGCCTGCGCCGACGCCGGATCGACCGGCAGCGGCGCGAAGCACACGCGGAGCGCCCCGCCGGCGCCCGGACCGTCGCTGACGGCCATCGCGGCGAACGTGTCGCCATGGTAGCCGTGCGCGAACGCAAGTATCGTATCGCGCTCCGGCTCGCCGCGGTTGCGCCAGGTCTGCAGCGCAATCTTGAGTGCGACCTCGACCGCGACCGAACCGGATTCGGAGAAGAATACGCGCGCGAAGCCGGGCGGCAGCTGTTCCAGCAGCCGGTTCGCGAGTCGCGTCGCCGGTTCGTGCGCGAGCCCCGCAAACATGACGTGCGGCATTCGCTCCGCTTGGTCGCGCAGCGCGGCGAGCAGATGCGGATGATTGTAGCCGTGGACCGCCGTCCACCACGACGCGATGCCGTCGATGAGCTCGCGCCCGTCGGCGAGAACGATCCGCGAACCGTGCGTCGCGACGACCTCAAGCGGCGGCGTGCGATCGGCGAGCGAGCGATACGGCGGCCAGACCGCCTCCCACGGCGCGGCTGCAAGCGTCGCCACCGCGGGCGCTAGATGCGCGGCGCGGCCATCGCGCGCAACCCGAGCGTCTCGAACAAGCGCGCATCGCGCGTGTGCTCCGGGTTCGGCGTCGTCAGGAGTTTTTCACCGAAGAAGATCGAGTTCGCGCCGGCCAGGAAACACAGCGCGTGCGTCTCGTCGCTCATCGTTTCGCGTCCGGCGGAGAGCCGCACCATCGAGGCCGGCATCAGCACGCGTGCGACGGCGATCGTGCGCACGAACTCCAGCGGATCGACCGCTGCGTTGTCGCCGAGCGGCGTGCCGGCGACGCGCACCAGCAAGTTGATCGGCACGCTTTCGGGATGGACGGGCATCGTTGCAAGCGTGTGCAGCATCCCGGCGCGATCGGCGACGTTCTCGCCCAGGCCGACGATGCCGCCGCAGCAGACGTTGATCCCCGCGTCGCGCACGTGTTCAAGCGTTGCGAGCCGATCGGCGTAGACGCGCGTCGAGATGACGTCGCCGTAAAATTCCGGCGACGTGTCGATGTTGTGGTTATAGTAATCGAGCCCGGCGCCGGCGAGCGTACGCGCTTGCGTGCCGCTGAGCATGCCGAGGGTGACGCAGGTCTCCATGCCGAGCGCCTTCACGCCCGCGATCATCGCGGCAACCGGTTCGAGATCGCGATCGCGCGGCGAACGCCACGCCGCGCCCATGCAGAAGCGCGTCGCGCCGGCATCGCGCGCGGCACGCGCGGCGGCGAGCACCTCGTCCAGGGGCATCAGCGGCGTCGCATCGACGCCGGTGGCATAACGCGCGCTCTGCGGGCAATAGGCGCAGTCCTCGGGACAGCCGCCGGTCTTGATCGAGAGCAGCGTCGACATCTGGATCTCGGTCGGATCGAAATGCGCGCGGTGCGCGATTTGCGCGCGGAAAAGCAATTCCGGAAAGGGAAGCGCGAAGAGCGCCTCGACTTCTTCGCGAGTCCAATCCGAGCGGGGGTCGGTCGAGGTCCGTTCTTGCAGCATCCTATCGGAGGCCGTTTATGCCCATTCGTCACGACCCCTTCGCTGCGGGACGTGCGCGCGCGGCGGGCCGCTAATGGCGAGCTGCTTCGTAACCGCAATCGGCACCGACGTGGGCAAGACGTACGTGGCCTGCGCGCTGGTCGCCGCGGCGCGCCGCCGCGCGCTCGCCGTCCGGGCCTGCAAGCCGGTCGTCACGGGCCTCGATCTCGACGATCTCGCCGCCTGTGCCGCAAGCGATCCGGGCCGCTTGCTCGCCGCGCTTGGCGAGCCGTGCGAGGCCGTGCAGATCGCGGCAATCGCGCCGTGGATCTTTCGGGACCCCGTCTCGCCCGACATCGCCGCTGCGCGCGAAGGCCGCACGATCGACATCGACGCCGTGATCGCGTTCGTGCGCGCTGCCGCGGCCGGCGCGCACGAGGGGTTGGCGATCGTCGAAGGGATTGGTGGCGTGCTCGTGCCGCTGCACGACGCCGATACGGTCGGCGACGTGATCGAAGCCGCGAACATCCCGGCCGTCCTCGTCGCGGCGACGTATCTCGGCTCGCTCTCACATACGTTCACCGCATGCGAGAGTCTCGCCGCGCGCGACATCGACGTGCGCGCGATCGCGGTGAGCGAGAGCCCGGGCGCCCCCGTCTCGCTCGCGGAGGCCTGCGGCGTGATCGAACGCTACGTTCGCGTCCCGGTCGTTCCGTTCGCCCGCAACGACGGCGCAGCGAACGAACGCGCGGCGGACGAGCTGCTCAAGTATTTCCTCGACTGAACGCAGAACGCAACGACTGAGGCGCGTGCATGAAAGCGGACCGGCTCGTTTCGATTCTCTTGCTCTTGCAGTCGGCGCCGCGCCGCACGGCGGACGAGCTCGCGCGGGCGATGGAAGTCTCCGCGCGCACGATCTACCGCGATATCGACGCCCTCTGCGCGGCCGGGATCCCGATCCATGCTGAACGCGGCTACGCCGGCGGGATCGTGCTTGCCGAAGGCTACCGCAGCGCGCTCGTGCACCTGGGTGAAGATGAAATCCGGGCGCTGTTCGTCTCGGGCGGCTCGATTCTCGCCGATCTCGGTCTCGGTGCGAACCTCAGCCGAGCACTCGACAAGTTGCGCGGCGGGCTCTCCGACGGTCAGCAGCGCGTCGCGCGGCACACCGGCGAGCGCATCCATATCGATCAGCGGCGCTGGAATCAAGAAGATCCGCCGGTGGAAAAATTGGCGCTCTTGCGGCGCGCGATCTGGGACGATCGGCGCATCGATCTCGGCTACGAAGACCGTTCGGGCTCCGCGACCGAGCGCGTCGTCGACCCGCTGGGTCTCGTTTCGAAGGCCGGCGTGTGGTACGTCGTGGCGATGACGGCCGAGGGCTATCGCAGCTTCCGCGTCGACCGCATTCGCGAACTCCACGAACGCGGCGAACGCTTCACCCGGCCGGTTGATTTCGATCTGGACGCCTACTGGCGAGAGTCGTCGACCTATCGCGGAAGGCGGATCGATTCGTTCGCTTTCGAGATGCGCGTCGCGCGCCACGCGCTGGCCGACGTGACGAACTATTGGCGCTTCGAACTCCTTGACGATGCCGACATGCCGCTCGTGCGGCTGCACGTGCCGTCGCTCGAGATCGCCGCGCATCAGGTCTTCTCGTGGGGAACGGCCGTCGAAGTGCTTGGGCCGGCCGCCCTGCGGGTCGCGATCGCCGAACGTGCCCGAGCGCTCCTCGAACGCTACGAAGCGGTCGTTGCAATCTGACACTACTTGTCATATTTGCGGTGCTAGGGTTACTCCATCACACGATACATCTGTGGAGGAGCCCCCAATGGCAGCACCTGAGACCGCCTCGCCGGCGACGACGATCACCGGCCTGGACATTACCTATCACGTCGTCACGGACGTCCCGCGCGCGAAGGCGTTCTATCGCGATATCCTCGGCCTGACGCCGGCGTTCGACTATCCCGGCGGCCAGGGCGTCGAGTTCGAATTCGCGGACGGCCAGACGTTCGGGATCTGGAGCCCGGGCGGCGACGAGGTCAAACCGCACGCCGGCACGATGTTCGCCGTTCCCGATGCCCATGCCGCGGTTGCGGCGATCCGTGCACGCGGCGGCACGATCAGCGACGTCGATGAGACGCCGGTCTGC
>Ga0116230_10004314_pt1 | contig 13947 bp, 7 predicted proteins | sample S1TSphfallax_3_FD_88678 | JGI IMG/M metagenome (GOLD analysis project Ga0116230, IMG submission 88678) | Host-associated microbial communities from peat moss isolated from Minnesota, USA - S1T2_Fd - Sphagnum fallax MG | ecosystem: Host-associated > Plants > Peat moss > Unclassified | place: USA...
ACATTAGTTGCTTCCTAGTTTCTATTAGATCTTCCTCCTAGTTGCTGCTTAGTTTTCATTAGTCCTTCCTTATGATGATTGCTATGACTAACTTATAGAAAGTTTGTGAACTTTGCTACAAATAAATATGGACGTTTCTTGTATTTTGTAGTGATTGGCTCAATCACAACATTTTGTGTGTAGATGATGATCAATCAAGGCTGAGAGGATTTTGTTGCACTATTCTAAAATTAAGAAAGAAGAAAACTGGTTGTGCACATCAATCAATCTTTGAAATTGAGTCTTGTAATTCCAAAAGTGCATTTAGAGGAAGAGTATCATGTGATCCAGGTCATGTACACAGACTATAATCCTAGTTTGCAGCCACCTCCGTTATTGTTACATCCCTTCAAGTTTCCTTCTTCACATTTACTCCATCTTGAGTCTAATTGACAATTTGAACTTTTCCTGCAAGATTTAATCAAATTACTTTGCTCCTGTCTCTAAACTAATCATCAGGCCACTTTTAATCAGAATGATGGGTTCTCTATGCTTTTGAAGGATTTGTGAGCTAATTGCTATCCAAGGACCATTGCAGTGCAAATGCTCACAGATAAAAGGATTCATCATGATGAAATCTATTCAAAGAAGCTGGTGCTGAATTTTCTTGCTAACAGTATTTTGCTTTGTCTGAGTTCTGCATAAAATTACAAACCTGTAGTCTGCAACTAGATTGATAGGTATGCAACTGTACAATGCTGCAAAGAAAAGGGGTTAAATGCAGTTCATGCATAGGCAACCACTGTATCCATTCCATCTGTCTCAAGGTTTCCTAAGCTAGTTGACTGTGAACAAGCCACTTCAAAGAAATGACTCTCCCATGGATTACATAAAGCAGAATTATGGCAGATACATTGCCCTTCATTTGATGATCCAGTATATGATACTGATGTAGCATGGTGCGGACCAGAACACAAGCGCAAAGAGGGTGACAGGTTTATATTGGCAGGAGTATGGAAGACACCTTGAACAAGGAGCTAATGCATGTGCCCAAGATGGGGTTGGTTATACAACTCTTCACAAGGTCATCTCTCTTTCCACAGAATCTGACACCTTATAAATCTGGATGATTGTTTCAAGACTCTTGAGATGAGATAAACACATCTTGACCAAACCATTGCTAATATGTGAATACTTGTGGTTGCAGTTCACTCCTTGAACATTGTCTTTTGTTTGTTTCCACCAAAATCAGTTGTTGATAGCATTGAAATTAAACCTGGATAACTGCTGTGGTATAGCTGAAATAACAGGGCCATATCTCTGCAAGAAACACACCCAAAAGAGAACTTTCATCATTGTGAAATTTGGATTGTACACCTGCACTTGGACCAATCTTCAAAAATATTTTTCAGATGCAAATCATATGAAGCATATCATTAAGTACCAAAGTTTTCTCAACAACCTGATGAGGGTTTTGTAGCTAACATCATCAAAATCTTTGCTGCATGCAACAGATGTGGATACAAACAGATCTCTGTGCTATTCAAATGTTTTCACCAATAGGAGAATCTACACACAAATAGAGAAATTAAAGACACCATAGGTGTGTAAACATTTCTCTTGCAGATCACATCAGAGTCTATTAACACCAAAAATTGTGCAAATTCAACAAGTTCCTGATGGGACCAAGAAATACCTGGACGTTATCATACAGTTCAAACAAGGGAACTGCAAGTAGCTTCAAGTTCTTGGGAACAGCAAAATATTGCCTCTCGGACAAGGGGACCACAAATAGCTTCTTACATTCCTGGGGACACATGATCCATAAGATTGAAGATCCAATAACTGAACATGAGAGAGCAGATCCAAATTATCCACTGGACTTATATCATCTATGCAAGTCTGGTGCAGTGTCAACATGTTATTGGTTTGAAGTGTCTCTCAACAAAAGACCTCAAGAAACAGTCTGCTTCTTCTATTGCATGAATTTACAGAAATAGGAAGACAGAACTTGAACAACCAAAAATTTCAACATTACCTTGGGTTTGGTGATGTGGGGAGGACAATAGGGATACAACAATGTCTCAAAATTTGGACGCCACCACATTGCTGCACACTCACCAACCTGCAAAACTAGCAGGTAAGCGCCAAGTTTCTATAAAGAAAAACATTCTCCACAATCTCCATGGTCACATATTTGCACAACTCTGAACTGTCAGGACAATCTTATGGAAAAAAATAAATTCAGTCTTTTGACAACCTGCCAGTCTGGTTGAATAGAAGATGCTGTTGGGGCAAGCTTGCTAGTCAGTTTTCGCTTTAGCCCTTCAATTTCTGCACATACGTGAATGTTCTCACTTTTCCAGGCAGTATGAGCATTTGTTACCAGAATAAAAAATATAAGAGCTTCATTGGCAGGAAAGAGTTAGAACTCTCACCATTTTCACCTGTCTTTAGGCGCCCACCTGGGAGCTTGAAAAAGGAATTCCCTATTTGCAGCAGCAAAATGTGGGGATGATTGTGTTCCTGTACCTGCACAGCAGACAACAGCAGACATCAACCCAAACAACATTTATTAACACATAAGGAGAAAGAATTGTCTCTCAAGTTGCATCTAATTCTAGACCAACATCCTGACATTGAGTGGGGAGTGGGGGAAAGAGCACCTTACCAACAAAATCCCCTCAACACTTGTGCGCATTCCTTCCTTCATGTAGCTGCAAATAACAGAGAGCAGAGAAAAAAATCAGTTGCAATTGATTGATGTATAGATTGCCTTCTAAACCCTAGAAATTGCAAACAGTTAACCACAATAGATGGTGCAATATGGTAGTTGATCCTCCTTCATGCTTGAAAAAATCTGTGTTTTAGAGGAGCCAAATCATTCCACAGCACCAAGACCACATAAATGGATAAAATGATTCCAGGACTGGAGCTGAAAAACTTGAGAATGCAATGAAAGAGATTCTGAAAATTGAAGTTGGTTCTTCTCCTTACACTCTGCTCTTTTGTTTGTAGTTAAGAGGTGATAAATCATACCCTTAACCCTGGGATTCATTTCCCACTAAATCCTAACCTAAAGCATTGCATATTGGGTCTTTGAGCAAGCCTTGGCAATGCCAAGCCTATCATCTTCTGCTTAACCCAAAAGAAAGGCTGATTCCTGAACCTGAAACTCAATCCTAAACTTGATTTCTTCCCACATTCTGTAACACATAGTGCATCAGGTACTCCTCTATACATTGAGTGTGTGATACATTTTGTCAACTTCCATGGTGGTCCAGAAGGATGTTGGGTCCTTGACTGATATTTCAACATGATTAGCTAATGTTAATTCTTTAGAAGCTTCGAGCTTGTGAAGAAGCAGAATGGTTACACTCTGCTGCCAATGAAGAAAAGACATTGGTGGAGATTGCCTAAGACAACCAGTTCACCATTTTGTCCTAGATCAAAGCATTGCAGGGCAGGTTTTGGGAGGATGACAAAATGGGCTACTGAAAACTCTGATGCATAAAGACAACCAGTATCACCATTTTGTCCTAAACCAAAGCATTGCAGGTCAGGTTCAGAAGGATGAAGAAATGTGCTACTGAGAACCCTAATGCATACCAACCCCCCCTCCCCCCCAAAGAGAAATGAAAGAAGAAGGGGAGAAAAAAAGCGAATACTTTTACTTTTGCTTCATGCGTGCAAGACGATCAGCTACGGAGGTGTCCTTCTCCATTTTTGCTTCCTTGCTCCCAAAAGTGTAGCTCGATAGTGGGTACACATTCACCACTGGACCTGGCGCCATGTCTCTCTCTGTGTGTCTGTGTCTGTCTTTCCGCTTTCTCACCCTACCCCACTCTTTCTTTTTTCGACGCAAACCTTTCCAAACTCCTCCTCAATGTAAGCCTCAAAAAACAGCAACAGAAACTCTGTCTCCCCGTAATCTCTCTACCGACCTGAACTCTTCTTTCTCACGTCTCCGAGTAAAAGAAAAACAGATCTGGAGATCTTGAGATGAAACCAACAACAAAAGTACGAAAGCTCCAAGTGTTGAAGAAAGTGGTAGTGGAGAATCTGTCAACAACAAACCCATTTGAGGAGAAGCCAAGACAAACCATCCCCTCGACAGACATTACTACGAAGAAGTCACTATTCTTCTACGATGTACTCCCACTCTCTCACTCTTTCTCTGGCATTGAGCTGCTTGCTTGCCGTGGCACACTTTAGGGTTTCAATCCCATCACTAAAACCCTAAACCCCTAAACCCGAATTAAGACCGTTGTCAAAAAATATGTACACGAACACTGGAAACTTGTGATGATTTAAAAATTCCTCCCAGTGTCTGAGCCCGGGTTCGAACCGGGGACCTCTAGTGTGTGAGACTAGCGTGATGACCAACTACACCACCCAGACAAACACGAAAGGTTTTGCCCATAAACGAAATATAACTTTTATTTGTAAAATTCTGATATTACCAGAACCAGATATTTTGCAGGAGACTATGATTGGACATTATGAATCCTTAGGAATTTTCTCTTTTTGTTTCTTTGGAAGCACAACAGCAGAACTGACATGACACGTTGTTGGCACTCTTGACTCAAGCTCATTGGCACATGGCCAGTTGGAGTTTCACCTCCACACCACAAGGAGATTTGAAATAGGACCTTTTGTGGCCCAAGAAGGGGCTATACTAGTGAATCATCATCCTTGGGCTCGTCCTTAGGAATTTTATTGCATGGCAAAAACCAAAAAGCTAACCTATTAGAACGTCCAAGGGCATTGCAACATCGTAGGATCATTCAATATGAGAAATGAAATTGTTGGAGTTGTTGCAATGTTTGTTTGTTATGTTGTGGGAGAAGGAGAGAGAGGTTGTTGGAATAGGAGAGGTATTTGTTCAGTTCAATTTTGTGTGTTTGTGTGGTTGAAAAAGGAAAGAGAGGTTGTTGGAGTAGGAAAAGTGTGTGCTCGATTCAATTTTGTGTGTTTAAATGTTGCATTACAAGATAGGAGCTTGTTGGAGCAAAAGAATGAGCAAAGGGGTCTCCTATTGAGTTTTGATGAATATTGGTCCTCTATATACAAATGACTTCAAGAATAACTCAAAATTTAGCATTAGACAACAAAGGCAAACCAAAGATTAGACAATTCTACACATAATTGTATTATATAGTTTGATTATGTGAGGTGATGAATCCTTTGGGGGCACATTATTTAGATTAGGGGTCTTTAATTTGGTTCATACAAATTAGGCCATGGTAAGACCTTGTTAGCCTTGCATCAAATCATATTTTCCTCTTTTATGGCGTTCAAACTAAACAAAATCCATACATATATCATAGCATGGACCTTATGTATTTTACACCTTTATTTTGGTTCCCTTCTCTTTTTAGATTGATGACAATATTTTTTATGCAAGTGCCACATGGATACATTACACATTACTCATAACTTTTTACATTCATCCCATAGCAATGACCTTATCATGCATTTTGTGCATACATGTGAGGAATAGGGTTGTTAATGTCCTTTTTTTGGGGACATCTTTAAGATTTGAAGGACATCTTGAATAGGGCATCTTTGGTAATTTTTAGGTTTGGCATGGTTTTTAAAGGTTTGAAGACTCATTTAGGTTCAAGGACAAGTGGGAGAATAATGGGCAATGTCAAGGGACATTTGAAAAAAAATTGTTTTTATTTTGGGTGATAGGGGGATGCTAGAAAATGATGGGGGCATTAGGTAACATTGAAGAGACATCAAGTCAAGAAAAAAAGGTGAGTTTTTTTTTGGATGACAAAAGAACAATGGGGACATCAAACAACATTAAAGAAATACCAAAGGATATTGAGTAGTGCTAAAGAGACATTAGGGGATGTTGAGTAGTGTTAGGAAAATGTTGAAGATGTTGGCAATTTTTTTTAAGCAATGGGGAGACATCAAGGGATGATGACAATGCTAAAAATATGTCAAATGATGTTGGGAAAACTCCAAGGGTGCCAAGAAAATATGAGAAAACTCTAGGAGATGTTAGGCAATGTTAGGAAAATGCTAGAAATTGCAAGAAGAGGGTAATCCAATTTTATTTTATTTTTTGGTAAAAATGTAAAAACATTATTATTGTTGAAGATGTTAGGAGTGATAGTACTATTTAAGACATGGAAAATTGACAAGAAATATTATGTCATATAACATGGTTTTATTTTAGATTTTTCTTAACAAAGTTCAAAGAGTAATGAATTGCACCACATCTATTTATAAATATTTGGTGAATTGAATCATGAACTCTTCCATAAAGTTCCCATAAAGTTCATTGTCCATGGAATATTTTAAAAATACTTTGACATGGGTAAAATTACAATCAAAAGAGCCACCCCAATGAGTAGACATTCCTTAAAATTGTATTTTTGTATGTTTGAAAAATCACGAAGGAAACATAATAGTTTGGATTGTCATAAATTTTTTGGGAATATTTTTCAATAATTGCAAAGTTTACATGTTTAAAGCTTGACACAAATCAAACATGTTTTTACGTGTTCAAAGCACTCAAACCTCAAGAGTGGACAATGTTTGTTTTTTCAAATGTCTTTTTTTTACCAAATGTGCAACATTCCTTTTGAAAATTGGAGAAGATTTTAAGATTGATGATTAAAAAGGAAAATTGACTTGAACTGATTTTATTTTTTTAATAACCCATTTGAACACATTTGGCTTAAAAACGCTTTTGACCCTAAAAATTATGGATTTAAAAAAGTGGCTTTAAAAACAATTGTTCATTTATTTGGGATAGAAGGCATGAATGCATAATATACATGATATAAAATCAATTTGTGGTCAAAATTTATTTATATTTTAAATGTAATGTTAAATGGGGTATTCAAAATACATAATGTTAAGTTACAAACCAATGCAAAACTAACACTTGTCATGTTTAGTCCTTAGAAAATAACTTTTACCTTTGCACCCTTGGCTCCTTTGACTCTGATTTCACAAACATCCATTATGGATGAAAGATGAAAATGTGTGTAGCTACATTCTATTTAACAATGTACACCTTCAATTCCATATGATTGTTATGTTTAATTACATGTATGCTCATCATTGAAACAATCATGCCTTCAATTCATAAACATTTTATGATAATTGAAACCATGTTCATTTCCATACATGGACATGCAAAGCCTTACATGTTTTTGTGTGTTTTTTGGGCAAGACTAAATAGGTAAAATGATGGAGATAATATAGGTATTTTTCCATTAGGCTACCATGATCACAATTACATATTTTGCTTCATATTATGCTCACATCAGCTTATTAAAAAGACATTTAAAAGGTTTGCTTCTTGTTACATGGTTAAGGTCTTTCCATTGGAGAACTACAACTAGGTTGAAAATTTATAAATAATCAATGTTAACAATGTTGGGGAATTTTTGTGCAATACAAGTTCTTGTTTAAAAAATGATAGATGTTGATGTATGATGATTCATAGTTTGATTTGAAGTGGTGAAGTTATCACAACTTTGCATTTGGTCAATGCTTGATCAATAGAGTTGTGAGGTGAATATGAACATAATTAGATGGAACAAATGTAATAAAAGTTGCAATTGAAGCAAATTTTATGATCACAAGAACTTAATGGAAAAAGGCATTAATGTGGGTTATTGATCCATTTAAGAGATTTATTTTCCATAGAGAAGACCTTTATAATAGTGTTTCTATAACATTTTAAAGAAAATAAACTTCCATTGGTGAACATGTGTTATTTTAATGTACACTCATCTTGGTGGGGTGTGAGAATTTCTTGAACCTTGTTATGAGGTAACTATAGTTGGTTGGGGGCGATTTCATGGTTGTACATAAGATGGGCTTTAACTTAGTAATTAGACATAAACATGTGCACAAGATAAGTTAATAATGAGGCAAACAAATCATTTCATATTTCTTGAGTACACATGAACATATAACATTGTCCATAACTTGCAAATAATCAATATCTATGTTAACAATGATTTTTGACAAGAGTTTAGTTTTACATCACCATTGGGTTCTTGTCTACCATACTACATGTAGTACCACATACCCGAGTAGTTAAGATAGTTCACAAGGTTCAATTTATGATCAATAAATAAAGCAAGAATGGATCATGCATAGATGAACAACATTAGAGGAGAATTCAAAATAATGTATATTGTTTTGTTTAAGTACAAGATCAATTCTAGTTTTCTAGGTGCTTAAAAGATTATTTTATGCCCCTTATATCTCCATTTTTTTCTTACTTCTTTAAACCTTCAAATTACTATAACCCACGTTGTATTAATAGACCTAGTGATTTAGCAAGTCGAAGTAATGATAGTTAAATTTAATAGGGTACAATCGAATTTTACCTTGTCAAATCTCAATAGGGTGTTCACCTTGATTCAGTTGGATGACTACATAGGTTTGGTAGATTGAATGTCTAATTTCGGTAAGCCTATTTTCAAGACTTCTTCTACTATTTGATACATTTGTTTCGACATGCATTAAATTTACATATTCCTAGTTCATTAACCCCCTTTAGGACCTTAGTGTCCACACAAGGTCATCATTTTCTAAATAAGATATTCCTTGTTTGGTGCTACTAGCCGAGATTGGGAAATGTTGGTTGGGGGGTAGATGCAAGCTACGATGGTTCACTTTTTGTGACCTTATGGACTTTATGTACAATGTACTTTATTCAAATGCTACAAACACATTGTAAAATCATCAATTTGAAAAAAATATTTATGGATTCAAATTGCTAACTTGAATTTAAAATATTTATTAAGGGGGAAAATTCAATAAACATACATCAATCATATAGTAATGCACATTGAAGTGGACATATGGACTATAATCTAGGTTATACATTAACATTCAAATGCATTTTTTGTTATGATTTCATTTCAGTATTTTTTATAGGGTTTCAATATTGATACATGATGGGAAAAAAATATGAATTGAAGAAAATTACAAAAAAAACTTTAAAGAACAAATAACTATGGACTTTTTAATTATTAGATTTGGGCCATATTTTTAAAAGTCCCAATCTTGGTCATTTTTTGTTGGATTGATTTTCTTCCCCCTAACATGTATAATAAATGGGCAACCTTTCATATGGACTTTGTTAATTGATTAATCACCACATAAGGCCCACTAAATATTGGTTTAAATTTTATTTTTTCATTTTAGTGTTATTTTTTCCATTTACATGGACTTTTGGGACTGGGACTCTTGCCATTTTTGAGCCATAGTAGTTTGCATCTACCATGGGATTAGGAAATCGTTGATGTCATCATCAAATTAATTTCTAATGTAGAGCTTTCACCCAACATTATTCCTAAAACAAAATTCGATACATTTTATCCTTCCTAAAGACCAATGGATGGGGCAAGCATTGTTAGAATTCTCAAGGTGTCAAATTCTTGGGGTTCTTCTAAAGTTGTTTCACCAAGTAATATGCTCTAAAAATAACAATTCGTAATGTTGTTGGGCTCCTACCAAGATGGGTTTAAACCACATGTAGGTTGGGTCCCTTTGTTGTGTAGTGCTAGCTAATCAGTTGACATTATCATTTCCTTTAGTAAATCCTTGAATGCATAGCTCTCAAATAGATCTTCTAACCTTGTGCCCATTAACATGTCCCCATGAAGTCCTCCTTCATTGTCTTTTCAATGGTGTCTAATATAGGATCTCTTTTGGCCATAACAAAAGTGGGTTTATGCTAATTGCCATGGTATGTTTCCGGTAATATTTGTTGTACACCACCTCCAATTTGCAGTAATATTATAATGCATATGCACCCAAACAACCTATGAGATGTTCTAACACATCATAACCACGTCTATTGTTGAAAATGATATAACCACACAAAATATTGTATGCCAAATATTCACAAAACTCCATGTCTTGTATCTACATCAAATGTTGGAGAATAGTTCTTGTTCACTCATTGTAAATGGAAAAACGTATGTGATTTTGATAGTGATTCTTCAATGAAGAATGTTGTCATGGTGCAAAATCTTCCATTGGTTGTTTTGAATTTTTATCCTTCCTTACACATCACCTTCATTGTGGTTTTTCCCCCCATTCTTGCCACCCTCCGTTTGTTCCTTCCTTCTAGTTTGTTCGTTAAATTCAGTGACTAAAATTTTGTGCATGTTATCTCGATCCACTTCCTCTTCTTCTATGTTTATTTTGTTAGATTCCTTTTGCTTTCAAAGATTTGGTGTGTGTTGCATTAAGTTCCATTAACATGTCTTGTTCCTTTTAGTAATGCAATTACACCATCAACAATCGAACTTTAGTAAAAACTGTTAAAAGCTCTTCACCTTGATTTTCAAGTAATTGATCATATAGGAGTACTGCCTTAGCTAACTACTCCAACACTAATGTTTTCCATTTAGCCATTCAACATCATGTTTATCCTTTGCTTCCTTTTTTTTAACTTTTTTTTTTTTAGCAATTGTAAGTTGGATTTGTTTTTCTAGATTTTGTATTTTCTCCAGAAAAGTTTTCTCATGTGTTTTGCTAACTTGCACAGTACTTTGTTTTTGTTCTTTAAGTAGTTGTACCTTCAACTCAAAGCTTAGAGACTTGGCATGCCAAGCCTTTTTTTAAGTCTACACTACAAAAAGCTTTTGTTTTGTTCATTTCAAACATTTTGTGGTTGATTCCATTCCCTCCTTGTGTTTAATTAAAGTTGTAGTCAACATTTTTTTGTGTTGAACAGCGGCATTTTTGATCTCCTCCACCACTCAAGTGAATGTACCCTCTACATTTGCAAAGGTCTATTGTAAAACCATCAAAGTTCTTCTTGTTTCCTTCTCCTTCAATTGGGTCTTCTCTAGTTTTTGTTGAATTTTATAGAGTTCTTGATCCAATTACCTTTGAACAATAATAAGACCTACATTATTCTTCTCCCATTCATGCATGTGGGCTTCAAACTCAAGGGGATCAATTCAGTGTTCAGCTCATTATGGCTCAAACATTATTACACCTTACAAATGTTCTAATTCCAATGAGTGTATTATTCCCTTGCCTTCTTGGTTGATGTGTGGATTATTTCCACCAGTTGTGTTTCCATGGAATCTTCATGTTCTAATGAATATCCCACTTTGGCTTCCTCACTATAAAATCCAAGTGTAGAGAATGAACCAAATTTAGCATCACTTGGTTGAATAAGGTCCATCCTAGCTTCACCAACAAGCCTTGGTACTTCATATTCAATAAACATGTTTGCTAAATTTTTTGCTGATCTACACCATCTGTTTGTTCATTGGCGATGACACATGTTGATGTTGGTTGGGTTACAATCGTTTTTTTCCAAATTTGGTTGAACTTCATTTTGGTTGCCTACCAAATTTGGTGGAGCCTCTTTGATTCCAAGCTTGTTTGCATTTGCAACAACCTCTTCATGCAATGCGTCCTCATGTGGTGTGTCCATTTGGAAGGTATCCATGTCCTACATTTGTTCATCTTCTTGCCCGTCATTTTGAAGAATACCTTCTTCTTGCACTACTTTTATTTTTGGATAAGCTTGCTTCTGCACAACTTCCCTTTCCTCAAGTGGGAATTCCTCTTGTGATGATGTTGCAATCAAGTTCACACCTATTTATAAAATTGGTGGCACCTAAAGTGTCCTTTTCAAGTTAGATTAAATATAGTAATTTTTGTATTATGGGTAAAATAATTACCCTTGCGAAAATAACATGTGTAGACTATGTAAAAAAAATTACCATGCCAACACATGCATTCTTGGTTGAAAAATTTAAAAAACATTAAATGATGAAACCATTAAATGCCACAACAAGAAAACTTTGTTGGATTTTTTATAAATAGAGAGATTGTAGCCATCCATCTAATCAACTAAATTATTTTTTAATGATTCGTTACATCATGTACCTAATTTTGACTATATAGATCACGATTGAAATTCAATCACAATATACTTAACCATGGCCATGGATGGACTAAATTTGTCCACCCTTGTCCAAAAGTCAATTGCTTGTCCCATAACGTGACCAAAATTATCCACCCTTGTTTAAGTAGTGATTAGTTCTGTCTAAGGTTTGCGATCGAATTTTGGTCAACCCAATGGGTAATTACATGTGTCTAAGAATGTGACCAAAACTGTCGACCCCTATCCAAGTAGTGATCGATTATGTCTAAGGTTTGTGATTGAATTTTGATTGATTTGATCAATGATCATCGTTGTCCAAGAATGCAACCAAAATTCTCCACCCCTGTCCAAGTAGCGATTGGCCCTATCCAAGGAATGTGATCAAATTTTGGTCAACACAATGAGCGATCACTTTTGTTTAAAAGTGTGACAAAAAATTTCCACCTTTGTCTAAGTAGTAATCAGTTCTATCCAACGAATGTGATCGAATTTAAGTTGGTTCGACAAGTAATCACCCCTATCCAAAAATGTGACTGAAATTTTCCGCCCTTATCTAAGTAGCAATTGGCCTTGTCCAAGGAATATAACTAAATCAATTGTCCCAATGAGCGATCACCCTTATCCAAACATGCAACCGAAATTCTCCACCTTTGTTTGAGTAGTGATTGACCTTATTTAAGGAGTGAGACTGAATTTCAATTAATTCGGCAAGTGATTGTTGTTGTCCAAAAGGTGTCAACTAAATTTTGGCCATTCTATGGATAGGCTATAATCAAAATTTGGTCACACTAAAATGATTGGAAAGTGCATTCGTAATCAGTTTAAACTCCAATTCTTTGAACCTAAGTATAAATGGCCATTACCATCCTTGTATCATCTCTTCCACCTCTTTGTGTTTGCCACATGGGTTCATAGTCTTTGGTTGTTCTTTGGAATCTAGGTTTACAATTGTTTTATCAATAGTTGGCTACACATTAACCAATATGTCAACCATGAACAAATTTGTGGCAAATTATGTTTTTACAAGGTGTGACAAGTTGAGGGTTGGTTCGTACTAATGGTAAATTGCAAAAGGCATGTGGTGCGTTTGAATGAATGAAATAATTTTCTTTGCGTAATTCACAAAACATTTCACCCATGGTTCTTTCCCCGAATCCTCCAAAAGGATGTCAAGACAATGTGCCACACAACCTTGAAAGTACAAAGTTGGGTAACGGACCCTCAAGATGTTTGATGCATTTCGCATGTTGGAAACTGACGCACTCCCAACTCTTTGAAGGACTCAAAAGTGAGTCCAAGTACAAGACAACGGAAGGGGGAGGAGTCGGGGCACACTCCCTAGCTCACAACACTTTGAGGGGGTAAAGGGGCGTGTTGGAGCTCCGGGAAGGGATTAGGACGAGTTGACAAGCTTCACTCACTCACACGGGCCTGCACACGACCCACACAAGGTGGTTAGTGCATAGTTGGAGCACCTTTGGTGCTAGGACGAACCACGGGCAACACGGACGCACAAGACTCACCACGACCCGAACTTGCCCGAACTTGGGGGAAGTCACCACCTTCCCCCTTATAGTATACTCTGCACCTCTCCACGGGGCCTACATCCAAATGGCTTTTCTCTCCCGAGATTCCCGAGTGGGAGTCCCGAAATCGCGCCAGCTGGGACTCCTGTGACTTTGGAGCCCCATAACTTTGCGAACAAACTTCGGATCGAGGTGCGGTCTGAAGCAAAGTTGTAGCTCTTGTCGAGATCTTTCCAAAGGTATGTCGCAAATTGTCTGCAGCCAAGTAAATCGGGTCGATTCCTGACCTTTTCTGGTCAGGAGTCAAATTGGCAATTTGATTCCTGGCCCTTCTTTTGGCCATACAGTAGCCTCCCGCCTAAGTACGCACCCATTTAAGTACGCATCCCAGTAAAGTACGCATTATTTTCTCGAAACAATAGGGTTCAAATTTATTTAGTTCAACATGTCATGGATTGTCATTTGGCCTGAACTCTTGTCAAGTCTTGTGTACTTTGGACTGAACTTGAGCCCAAGTACAAGGAGGGGTCAATGGAAATG
>Ga0116230_10004316_pt1 | contig 13942 bp, 15 predicted proteins | sample S1TSphfallax_3_FD_88678 | JGI IMG/M metagenome (GOLD analysis project Ga0116230, IMG submission 88678) | Host-associated microbial communities from peat moss isolated from Minnesota, USA - S1T2_Fd - Sphagnum fallax MG | ecosystem: Host-associated > Plants > Peat moss > Unclassified | place...
CAGTCGCAGAGATTTGATCTCACGTTCGATTAAGGCAATCTCTCGATTGTTCAGCTCATTTTCCAGCTCTGACAGTAATTCTGGATTTTTTGTCGCGGTTGTGGCAAGTCCATGCTGTTGGCCGGGACCATCATGGGCGTGGTCATGGGCCGATCCGCCATGTGTCTGACAAGCTTCCGCCACGCCGGCAACTTCGGCCTGAGCTTCGTTGGGATTGCTTTTTGATTTTGCCATCGAACTGCCTCTAATTAGTAAAATCGCCGGCCTGAGCATTCCTGGCCCAAAGGGACAACTGTAGGGCTAGCCCAGTAATTACTTGCCCCAGGCTTATATACCCATATACATAATAGTACGTGGAGGTTAAGAAGTGATTATTCTTGCGCTTGCAATGATGGCGGATAGTGGGGTGGGTCTAGCTTGCGCCAGATCAGCAGGAAGGCCCGGCCAATCACCCGTTTCTGGTCGAGGAAGCCCCAGACATGGCCGTCTTCTGAATTATTACGGTTGTCGCCCATCATAAAGAGATGCCCAGCCGGCACCATGATTGGATCATTCAATTTTTTAGTATCGGTCTCTGGCTGAATCAATCGGCCATCCATGTTGTGTCCGCGTATATCACCGAGGACGTTGAGATTGTAATTAGGAATCTCTTTTATGTATGCAGTTTCATCTAAAAGCTGGCCATTAACAAACACACCCTGCCCTGCCTGGATGCGAATCATATCGCCGGGCAAGCCTATGACTCTTTTGATAAAGGCGGGTTCGTTAGGGAAAAAGGGTAGACCGGTGTATCGTCCAGCCAGGTGCAGGAAATCATTGCTCAGCTCTTTGCCGCCCATTTCGATCGGCGGTGGATAAAAAACCAGGATGTCGCCGCGCTCAATCTTTTTGCCCAGATGACCAGAAATTTTTTCTACGATCAGCCGGTCGTTAATTTGCAGAGTAGGCTCCATCGAGCTGGACGGGATATACCGGGCTTCGGCTATCCCCCAGCGTATGAGCACCAGGAGCAATAAAGTGACAACGACTAATTCGACGGCTTCTTTAAGAAAACCCTTAAAAAATCCCTGAGGTTCTCCAGGGGTTGCATTTTCGGTTTGCTGGGGGGCTGATGTGGTCACAGGCAAAGCTAGCGTCCTACTGAAACGTATCAGTGATTATACCGTCAAAACTTTTTTTTGAGAGGATTTAAGGCTCCCTTTTGCCAGGATGTGCTCAAGTGCTTCGGCAAATTGATCAAGTTCCTCGACAGGGTTCATCTCGGTCACTGCCACAAGTATCGAGTTTTGCAGGTGGGGGAAATGTCTGCCCAGTTCCAGTCCGCCAAGAATATTGTGATCAACGAGCTGGCTCAACACTTCTTTGGCTGGTACCGGCAAGGTTACGGCAAATTCACAGAAGAAAGGCTGGTCGAAGGTCATCTTGACGCCGTCGATGGCGCACAATTTTTCTGCTAAATAATGGGCCCTCTGCAGGCTTATGTTGGCAAGATCGCGCAAGCCCTGGGGGCCGACCGAGGTAAGATAGACCAGCATGGCCAGAGCGTTTAACGCTTGATTAGTGCAAATGTTGGACGTAGCCTTGGCCCGTCTTATGTGCTGTTCTCTGGTTTGCAATGTCAAAGTAAATGCACGCTGACCGCGATTATCCACAGTCATACCAGCCAGACGTCCGGGTAGTTGGCGGATGAAATCTTTGCGGCAGGCCATATATCCGGCCGATGGACCGCCGAAGGCCAGGGAATTGCCGCAACTCTGGGCGTCGCCTACAACTATGTCGGCGCCGAGGTCTCCGGGGGCTTTCAATAGACCAAGACTGACTGGATCGCTTACCACTATCAGCAGTGCACCATGGGCATGCACTTTATCGGCCAGCTCCTGAATAGGCTCAATGGTGCCGAAATAATTGGGATATTGCACAACAAAACAGGCACAATCGGAGGACAGTTCTTGCTCCAATTGTGCTTTGATCTCGGTGGCGCCAGAAGCAGCGTCGACTGTGCTTACTTGAAGATCACAAGATCTGGCGTAGGTTTCGGCGACAAGATGATGTTCAGGATTAAGAGCTTGGGACAAAACAATGTGCTTTTTATTGGTCAGACGCACGGCCATGAGACATGCTTCAGCAAGAGCTGTAGGGCCGTCGTACATAGAAGCGTTAGCCACATCCATGCCGGTGATTAAACAAATCGCCGTTTGAAATTCATAGATCGCTTGCAAGCTTCCCTGCGAAACTTCAGGCTGGTAGGGCGTGTATGCCGTAGAAAATTCGGAGCGCGAAATCACTGCCGGCACCACTGCCGGTACAAACCGTCTGTACGAACCACCACCTAAAAATGATGATTGCTGGCTTGTGGGCTTGTTTTTTGCCGCAAGTTTGGAAAGTTCTTTCGTCAATTCCATCTCGGCCAGACCAACCCTCAAATCCAGAGCTTTAGCCTTGACTTCGCCCGGGATATGACTGATCAACTCTTCGAATGTCCTGACGCCGATTTCTTTGAGCATCAGTGCACGCTCGGCGTCGGTGGCCGGGAGATAGGGAAAGGGCAGAATGTCTTGCGCTGCGCGAGTTTCTTCAGTCATTTGTTTAAACCGTTGGTGAAAAGAATGCTTTTTGTTCTGACCAGGAGCGATGCTCCAGTCCATCACTGTTTTTAATCGACTATATAAGTTTATCCGTTTGCGCGCCTTTATCGATGTTGGATAATAAAAGTTTTCTCGGACGCACACAGTCTTACAATTGGCAAAATGAAAGCAATGAGATGAAAGTTATAGTAGGACTGGGCAATCCCGGCCAGGAATATGAGAAAACCAGGCACAATGCCGGATTTTGCCTGATCGATCGTCTCGCCACCGCTTTTGGTGCCGAGCTTAAGAACGATCGCGCCCTGGCCTGCCATTTAGCTAAAGTCGGGCGTGATTCTGCGCCTGTCGTTCTTGTCAAGCCGACGACCTATATGAACCTCTCAGGTCAAGCGGTGAGAGCCGTTTTACGTTGGTACAAAGTGGAGCCCGCACCCGGGATCCTTTTAGTAGTACATGATGACGTTTCGCTCAATCTTGGTCGATTGCGCATGCAAAGCGGCCGGGGTGCTGGGGGACAGCACGGCGTCGAGTCGATTATCGAATGTCTGTCTGGAAGCAAACAGTTTGATCGGCTGAAAATAGGAGTTGGTCCTGATCCTGGAGGGGATGTGCGCGGCGATTATTTGCTCAAACCATTTCGTCCGGACGAGAGACCTGTATTTGAAAAAGTATTAGAAGAATCTTCACAAGCAGTCAAGTTATGGCTTAAAGCAGGCTCTGCCGAAACTGCAAATCGATTTAATAGCATCGATCTGAGCAACCTTTTACAACCGCCGCTGTAAAGTTGTAAGCGAAAAAGCTTTGATGAATTTTCGCTAAAGTGGCATATGCACTGGATCTCTAATGCATCCCTAAATGGGGGTGAGAGTTACGCTTTGTATCAATGCCCATACTATGAAGAGGGTCTCTTTGCAGGGCTGAAATAATTCTTGAGTGAAAACTCATGGTCAATAGTGGGATTTGGGCGATGTCATTAGCCTAAAATTTCTTCTGAGTCAAAGGCAAGAAGCCTTCGAGGGGTAGCATCAATTGAGTAGCGTCGCATTAGAATCTTCGACACCGGGCGGTTATTCCACAACCAGCCTCGTCGACAAATTTTTCAGCAACAAGGAAGGAAGCGCCAGTCGCAACTTTTTCCTGTCGGCATTGTGGTGGTCAATCTGGGGAATGGGCGCCGGCATGCTTGCCGGTACTGAATTTTCCATGCCCGATTTGATCCGCGGCGTGCCGCAATTAGCCTTCCCACATCTTCGTATGTGGCACGTAAACGCAGTAGCCATCGGCTGGTTGTCGATGGGTTATGTCGGTTCTATGTTTTACATGGTGCCCTCACTCTGCAAAACTAAGCTTTACAGCGAGCGTCTGGGCAATTTCACCATGTGGGCCTGGAACATCTTGATGATTGGAGCTTTTTGCACACTTCTAAACGGCAATACTGAAGGCCGTGAGTACGCAGAGCTTGGAGCCGTCCTCGACGTCATCGTCGTGATCGGTCTGGTTAGCGTGGCCTTCAACTTGTATATGACCCTTGTTAATCGCAAAGTCAAAAAGTTGTATGTATCGCTCTGGTATTTCATGGGTTCGCTTTTCTGGTTTCCTCTCGTATATGTAATCGGACAGCGCACTTTCGTCGGTCTGCCCGGTCTTAACGATGCCATCATCGGCTGGTTCTACGGTCACAACATTCTCGGCATGTGGTTCACCACAGTCGGTGTGGGCATGATGTATTACCTGATTCCGCGCTTCACAAAAGCTCCGCTCTACAGCCATGGTCTGTCGATGTTAGGCTTCTGGGGCATTGCTCTTTTTTATGCCCCGACCGGCACTCACCACATCACCCAGTCGCCTGTACCCGAGTGGCTCAAGGCTATTGCCATCATCTCTTCTATTTTCTTGCTCGTGCCGGTGCTTACTGTTCTGACAAACTTTTTCATGACAATGAAAGGTAAGTGGGGACAAGTGGCTACCGACCTGCCCCTGCGCTTTGCCGTTACCTCTTGTATGTTCTATCTGGTCACCTGTACCCAGGGGCCATTCCAGGCGACAAGATGGATCAACTGGTATCTGCACTTTACTCAATGGGTTGTAGGTCACGCCCACCTGGCTCTTCTCGGTACGTTCTCGTTCATTCTTACTTCATCAATGTATTACTGCATGCCCCGTCTGACCAACCGTGAATGGCACAGTCAGAGTCTTATCAGGGCTCATTACTGGCTCAAATTTTTGGGCTTCAGCTTGATGATGACTTCGCTCACGACCGCCGGTCTGATTCAATCGGCCGGTTGGGCCTTCGGCTTCCCCATCGACCAATGGGGCCTGGCTATCAGACCTTACTGGTTCTTGCGTGCGATAAGCGGAATTATGATCGTTACCGGTCAACTTATTTTTGCTTACAACACCTTCAAAACGCTCTACACGCCGCAAGTGGTTATCGGTAGCAGCGCCAAGGCTCGGGAGGTCAAGGTCTAATGTACGGTTACAGGCTTGGTGCCATTGGTATTGTCACCACCTTCTTCATTATCATCTTCTCGACTGTGCTCATGCCGATGGTGCTTTTCAATCCAAAAGCATCCGGACGTGGTAATGACTACGACGTCATCCCGGCCAGTGTCGCTGATGCTAAGAGAGGAAGACAGATTTATGTGCGTGAGGGTTGCTTCTACTGCCACACACAATTTACGCGTATTCAAGATCGAGGCTACGGACCGTTGGTTAAGGAAGGCGACTATGTATACGAGACGCCTCACCAACTCGGTACTGCTCGCACCGGTCCTGACCTGACCAATGAAGGCGGACGTTTCCCCTCGCAGTGGCAAAAAGCTCACTTGATCTCTCCTCGTGCCGTCAAACCCGGTTCGATCATGCCAAGCTTCAGCTATCTGTCCGAAGGCGACATGAATGACCTGGTCGCTTATATCCAATCTCTGGGTAACAAGCGCACAGTCACAGCCTTTGTCACGCCGCCCGATGAATATCTTCCGACAACTCCGCAAGGTAGAGCTCTGGCTGCCGGCAAAACGGTTGATACTAATAGTGATGCGGCCGCCAACGCCGGACGTGGTATCTATACCCAGAACTGCGCTGCCTGTCACGGTTTGGAAGGCCGGGGCAATGGACCTAACTCCATCACTCTGGAAAAGAAACCACCCAATCTCACCCGCGATTTTTATAAACAATATCCCGATGAATTTTGGTTCTATCGTATTTCAGAAGGCGTAACCGGTACTCGCATGCCGCGTTTCCAAGAAGTCCTGTCCCCTGAGCAACGCTGGTATCTGGTTGCTTATCTCAAGACTTTGCCGAAAGAGCATGAAGAAACCGTCAATAATCTTGATCAACTCAACGTTGCCGAACCGGTTCATCTGCCGGTATTTAGCCACGAAGTATATGAACCGCACCACGGTCAAGAATAAGGAGGCTCTCAATGTGTCCTAACTGTGTTCTCAATCAAGCGGCTTTAGGTCCCGGCATCTATATAGCCTTTGGTATCTGTGGTCTCTTTTTCCTGATCGGAGTGGTCGGGGTCTGGTGGGCCTTTAGAAACGGCGAGTTTGAGGATCTGGAAGGGGTAAAGTTTGAGATGCTCGATGACGGTGATGCTGTCGAGCTCAGCGCCAAAGCCAAGGCAGCTGTGGAAAAACTAAGGACCCAATCAACTTAGTCAATCAAGAAGGCATGTCAGTAAGGCCCAAGCGAGGATAATACAAAAAGAAATGGCTGAAGAAGTCAAAACAATGGATGAAGAGCATTATGAAGTTGTGTCCGAATATCGTATCGGTGAAGGTGCGCCGCCACCTTTTCTTGTGATTTGCTTCATACTGATCTTTATATACGCAGCGGTCTCCTGGATTCCCTTCTTTGGTTATTAGAGGACGATGTCACCTAGCAAGCTAAATATGACAACGACAGTTGTCAAACAAATAAGAGCTCCTCGTGTCGGTTTTAAACTGTCGACGCTTCTGGCACTCATCCCCCTTACCCTGGCAGTTACTGTCGGACTCACCGCATGCGGTGACAACAAAGTAATTGTCCCCACAGCCGATGATGGGCTGGTCAGCACTAAGGTGACGATGGGCAGCCGAGAGCCTGTTTACCCCAACGATGACCCTTCCGTTCCCGATGGTGCGGGCATTTACCAGGCGCAAAATTGCGCCGCCTGTCACGGTGCCGATGGCAAACCTGCAGGCGGTAAAGCTACAGTCGACCTGTCCAGCAAAGACTGGGGCCGCTTGCAGAAGCCCGTCGAAGAGTATGACTTTATTACTTTCGGTAAAAAAGGCTCAGACCATCCCGCTATGAATGGCGTGCTCAGATCTTCTCAAATCTGGAATCTTGTCTTCTATGTCCGCTCACTTTCTACCCAGCCTCTGACCGATGCAGAAATCAGCGAAGTGCTGCCTGTATTTGGTGCTAACTGTGCTGTATGTCATGGCACTAAAGGCTATGGCAACGGTCCTCTTGCTAAAGGCAACACACTCGAGCCTTCACCGGCAAACTTTCAAAGCTTCCCCAGATTTTATGACCGTACCGATGATGTCCTCTGGGATCACATCGCTAACGGCATCAAGTGGGAAGGCATGCCTAATTTCTTAGGCAAAACAGACAAGGCTAAAAACATCACATTTGACCGCGACTACATATACAAACTTGTCGGATATGTCCGACACTTCCATGAAAGCAACAAAACCGAAGCTGCCACCAAAGCTGCTCACGAGCAGGAAAATAAAGATGAGAAGCAGCCCCGGAATAGTGCTAAACCTCAGACCTAGGGGATAAGGAAATGACAGAAGGCGTCTTAAGAAGGACAGTTTTAAAAACAGTGGCAGCATTGCCGCTGGCGGCAACATTTGGCCTTTTGGCCTCGCCGTTTTTGCGGTTTTTGAGGCCAACGCTCAAGCCGCTGGATGTGCTTGGTCAATCTGACCAACCGCTAGCTGAGCCACCAATTCCGACTTTTACAGACAAGGACTTCCCGGAGCCCTGGACTTGCATACCCTTTATGTTTAACCAGAAATATATTGAGTACAATCCTGAAGCTAAAGAAATACGCAAAATCCCTGGCTTTATCGTCAAATTGCCGACCGGGGATGTTGTTGCTTACAGCCGCATCTGTCCGCACCTTGGTTGTATTTTCAATTTCGTGCCCGAGCCGTCTGATTGTGCCAAAGGCTACAACTTCGACCCCCGCTCCCTACCCGGTGGCGGTCGGCCGGTATTTGCCTGCCCGTGCCATCTGAGCGTATATGACATTGCCAATGCCGGTAAAGTAGTGAGCGGACCTGCACCTCGTCCGCCAAGAAAGTTCGAGGTCAAAAAGGTCGGTGCATCGTACGAGGTTGTCGCTCTGGAGGCCGGTTCAATTGCCTAGCACAGTACAGGATAAGAGTTTTTCTTCAGCTCTAACATCCGCCGCCGATTATTTAAAAACGCGCATTGCCAATATCGATATTTTTGATGAGCACTATCAGACAGAAGCCAGGGCCAATCCTTTCTATGCTCTGGGCCCGATCTTCTATCTGGTCTGGTTTATCGTCATGGGTACAGGTCTTATCCTGATCATGTGGTATGTGCCCACCAAGGCCCAGGCTTTTGATTCGATTTTGCACATTCAAAACGAAATCCCTATTGGCGGCTTGATGCGAGGCATGCACAAATACGGTGCAGACGCCATGATCATTGCCGCCACCATGCGTTTATATCGCATGTTTATCAATGGCGATTTCAAGCCTTCCAAAGAGCTAAATATTGCTATCGCTCTGGTCACTCTACTGCTTTCGATGTATTCGGGTCTGACCGGATATTTGCTAATTTGGAATCAGCGTGCATTTTGGGCGACCAAAGTGTTTGCCACATTCCCAACCTATATGGACCAATTTGCTTTGATGGGTGATTTCTATCAGCCTCTCTACAAATCTCTCCACCTTGGTTGGAATACAGCAGAAGTTTTGCTCGGTGGTGGTGCTGCTATCACCCAAAATACAATTACTCGTTTCTTCTCTTTGCACCTGGCTTTCTCTCTTATCCCGCTTATTCTTGTAGAGCTTTATTTCTACAAAAATGCTTACAAGAGAGTGCCGCTCAACTGGATCAAACGCTCGGTTGTAATCTTCATTCTGGCCTTCGTCGCCATTGCGTTGCCGGCTGCCCAGGGATCAAGGTCAGATCCGGACGTTACGCCTCTGCCCATTCTTTCTGACTGGTACTTCCTCGGTCTCTACCAGATGTACAAATATCTGGAGCCTGTTGTTGCTACCTACATCACAATGGTTATCCCTGTATCGGTTATCTTGCTGCCTTTCATCGATACACTGGTTACCGGTTCGGAAAAAAATATACTCAAAAGACCGTTCATGCTCATGGTTACCATCATGGGTGGTGTCACCTGGGTAGTCTTCTCCATCCTGATCATTATCAATATAGCCAACATCCACACCGACCCGCCCTTCTGGCGCTCATACTTCTATCTGACGATAGATCTGGGTGTCCTCTGGCAGTTGGCTTTGATTGCCGGTAACAAAGATCTTGTTGCTAAAGCAAAGCAGTTCAAGGCTTGTGTGATACTGGCTGTGGTGGCATTGATCCAGTGTTTCTGGGGCTTCTGCTACACATATATGGCCAAGACCGAAATCTTCATCGATCCTCTTGGTCACGCTGCCATATATGCCGGCCTGCGTCCGTTCATGGGCGGAGCTGCCGAACAGTCCGAAAGTCTGGTGCGCAAATTGGTGCCGACCGATGGATCCAATCCTGTCAACAAAGAATATTGGAACTATCACGTCATCCTCGATCCCGGCTATATAGCTAAGATCGGCGAGCCGGCTGGTAAAGCTGATCTGGAGACATTGGCTGGTGTGACTAAATCCACTTCTCCTTTAGATGGCATCATTAGTTTGATACCTACATTTGAGACTGTGGATGGACCCAACGGCACTCTCAAGACCGTGACCTTCTCCGATCCTAAATTTGGTCCCCACCCGAGATATACGGGTCTGGTCGATTTTATGGTCAACAACCGCTGGTGCATGGACTATTGCAACGTGGTCGACAGACTGGCCGGTAAGGTCAAACCTTACCCTACCGAAGTCCCTCCTGTGGACCTCTGGTGGATGTATGCCGGACCGATCACCCTGCTTCTGTCCTTGCTTGTTGCCGGCCAGTGTAAAGTCGCTCAGTCGGCCAAGCCGACTAAACCACAGACCGCTGCTCCGGCCCAGGCCGCTACCACCTAGATGCCTGAGGGGCCTGACGAGAAAAAACATATGGAAAGCGCTGCTTCTATCAACCAAATCAAAGCGGATAATGCTCAGATTTCTGAGTCTTATGCTGCCGTCGGTCAGGTTGGCAATGAAGAAGCTAGAAGCAGCGCTCCCCTCAAAATCAGATTTGTCTACAAGGCCATTCTGTTTTGTTTTTCGACGGTGACCCTATCCTGGTTTTTTGAAGGTTTGAGACAGTGCAAAGAATCAGCTTCGCCTCAGGGGCTGGCCTTCCTCATCGGAGGCACTGTGCTGACTCTCTTACTGGTGGGTTTGCAGGGCTTTTTCATTTACTGTGAAGAACGTTCTAAAGGACTGCGTACTCGCAAAATAGCTTTGTTTGATAAATGGTATTTGCACTTAGTGTCTAAGCAAAAGGGAGACTATACAAACCGTGGGTAAGACGATTGATACCGCGCTTGTGGTTGTAGGAGCGCTCATCTGTCTCGCTTTCACAGGGCTTATGCCCTGGGCGGAGCTGGGGATGAACGGCACATTTGATAACTGGCCTCTCTGGCTGCGCTGGACTTCGGAACATACCGGTCTGCATCTGCCCGATTACGCCGCAGTCTCTGGATTGGGCGCTGATTGGACAAGTTATTTACAAAAAAATGGTGCCGATAAAAATCTCGGCGATTATGCTTATTCGCTGGTCATGGGCCTGGCGATGATTGCGGCAGCTATCGGTATTGCCGCTGTCGGTCGCGAAGAAGCAGAAGAAAAGACAGTTTTACCGGTCAAGAAGTAAAAATAAAGGTTGGGAGATCCGTCTAATGTATTCGTCAATTCCTAAAGGTCTGACTGACTTTACTCTTTTAGTAGAGAAGGGGACTAACGCCATTGTCACCAACAAGTACAACCCTTTTTACTACCATGGCGCCCTGCCCCAGTTTTATCTCTGGGTGCTTTATCTCTCCGGTCTTTTGCTTTTCGCCTATTACATTCCCACGATCGACAATGCCTATTTTTCTGAAAATCTGGTCAATGCCTGGACTTCAGTAAATTACATCACCAATACCATTCCTATGGGTGCGGTTATTCGTGGTATTCACCGTTATGCCGGTGATGCCATGGTCATAACTATCTTGCTCCACGCGCTGCGTGTCTGGGTCACCGACCGTTATCGCCAGTACCGCTGGATACAATGGGTGACAGGTATCGTCCTTCTTTTACTCGTACTCTTTGTTGGACAAACCGGTTACTACCTGGTCTGGGACGAACGTTCGCTCATTCTCACACGTATGACCGTCAGCGCTTTGAGAGTGTTGCCTTTTGTCGGACCCGGCATTGCCGAGTGGTTCTTGAACGGTACCGCCATCACCAACCTGACTCTTTCAAACTTCCTTTTCATCCATATCGGTCTTTCATTCTTTCTTCTATTTGGCCTCTGGTTGCACTATGTGCGTATGACCCGTCCGGTCATGACCCCGCCTCCAGCAATCAATTACATACTGATGGCAGTTTTGCTTTTAGTCGTATTTGCCTATCCGATTAGCTCGGGCAAAATGGCTGATATAAACAGCACACCGACAAGCTTCGACATTGACTGGTTCTTCCTCTTCCCCTATTACATGATGGCCCACATGGACCTGACTGTTTACTGGGTGGCATTGATTGGCATTACCCTGGCTGTTTGTTTCATTCCTCTGCCCAGTCTTTATAAGGCTGCAGCACCGGTTGAAGCAGCTGAAGTGGTGCTCAGTAAATGCGTTGGCTGTCGTCTTTGCTCCCTCGATTGTCCTTACATGGCGATTGAGATGGTGCCTGCTCCTGCTGGTTCGCGCTTCAAGCTTCTGGCCACAGTCAAACCATACCGCTGCTCCGGTTGCGGTGTCTGTGTCGGCGCCTGTGCATTCGATGCCATCGATCTGCCTAATTTGCTCGACTCGGATGTGACCGCCCAGATCAAGGCTATGGCCGAATCTCAATAGTTTGAGAAAAGCGAAACGTAATCCCAAAGAACGTAACTGAAAAATTCAACCGAAAATTTAAACGAAAAATTTATATCGAATGAGGCAGGTAATCTATGGCAGTTGGGTCGGAAAATAAAGTAATCACTCTCATTTGCGAACGGGCCTGTGACTTGAGTTCGGTCACTGATGCCAGTGGCGAAGTGAAAGAGGTTTCCGGTTTGCATGTGGTCAAGTTGCCGTGCTCTGGCATGATTCAACCACTGATGATCGAAGCGGCGATGAAAGCCGGAGCCGCCGGGGTGATCGTCACCGGTTGCCAGCTAGGCGATTGCTATTACCGAGAAGGCAATAGAATGATCCGCGACAGACTGCTGGGCAATCGTCCACCTGGTTTGAAAAAAACAGTAGATAGAAGAAGAGTCCTGGCTCTCTGGCTTGCCCGTCCGCAGAAAGACAGATTTTTGTCCGAAGCAAAAGAATTTATGCATCTGGTAAAAGGTCTGGGCACTCCCACTCCAGCACCGGCTGCCGCTTCAAAAGCAGCAGCCCCAGCAGCTTCTAAAGCCGAAGATAAAACTCCGGAAGAAAAGGCTGCTGACGCCAAACCAAAAGTTTCTAAAGATATACCGGTCAATCCCGATGCTACCGTTGATGGTGCTAAAGGACCGGAGCGCTAAGCTCCCCGAACGGCAGGTTTACAACCACAAAAGTATTTGTGGAGCGATGAAATTGTTAAAAGTGAAGGGTTAAGTCATGGCTGAAGAAACTAAAGTATCCGAAGTAGACATAATTTGGCGTTGGGCCTGGTTTTTTGTTCTTTACTTCGCATTTATCCTTTTAATCGCCAGCTTCGGTCTGGTAGCTGAGTTTTAGCTCAAGACCTAACCCTTCTTTGCTTTTATTTGAGATAGTCGCGCAGACTATTTGTTTTGTCGCTATTTCGCAGCTTAGTCAGAGCGCGGCTTTCCATATGGCGGGCCCGTTCTTCTCCCAGGCCTAGTACCCGGGCTGCCTGGGCCAGGCTGACGGGACTGCCAGTGTCCAGTCCATAGCGCAGACGGATGAGCTCCGCTTCCCGGGGGATGAGACGCTGCAGCAAACCGGCGATATCCTGACGACAGAGACTGATTGTGGCAGTTTCATCGGTGGAAGGATGATCATCGGCTAACTGATCCATCAATGAATTGTTGTCGCCTTCTTCTGAATGCGATACATCAAGCGAGACTGGCTCCTGGATAGACAGCATCAGCTGATTGATTTTGGCCGCCGGTAGACCTGTTTCAGCTGAAAGTTCGGCTGCCGTGGGTTTGCGACCTTCACGCAGGAAAAATTGCCGGGCCGACTTGCCTATCTTCTGGACATTTTCTCCCATATGTACGGGGATGCGGATGGCCCGTCCTTTTTCGGAAAGGCCGCGGCTGACAGCCTGACGGATCCACCATGTGGCATAGGTCGAGAAGCGGAAGCCTTTATCCGGGTCAAATTTTTCCACAGCTCGCATCAAACCGAGATTGCCTTCCTGGATCAAGTCGAGAAGGGGCAAACCGCGATTAATGTAGCGCTTGGCGATAGAGACTACAAGGCGTAAGTTTGATTGAATCAATTTGCGTTTGGCCAGCTCATTGCCGTCGCGGGCCTGCAAAGCCAGTTCCTTTTCCTGATCAGCGGAAAGCAATTTATATTTGCCCAGACTCTTGAGATAGCCCGCCAGAGTGTCTTCGCTGGCTTCTTGTGGATAAATGTACTGGCCAGCCACCTCGGCTTCATCGTCGAAGAAAAAGAGCTCATCAAAGTTCTCTTTGCTGGGCGCGCCTGTTGATAAAGAGGATGCGCCGCCTTTTTTGCGACCGCTTTTTTCTGCCGATGCTGCCGTAGATGTTGAAGAGAGCATGCTGGAAGAGGTCAAATTAGAGGTGAGAGCTTGCATACCAGACTCCATTGAAAACTCCGCCAAAAACGTCTTCGGGACACTGTGGCGGGTGTTTTGCTTTTAAAATTAAGGGATAGAATTGAAAATGTAAGGTGGCCTACAATTTCATTTAAGCAGTTTCTGACGGCCACATTAAGCTAGATAAGCTTGTCTTAATAATCATCTTGATTACCCCGGTCCGCGAGTTTTTTAGACACCCAGACCGGGGCCGGCAAAATTTTGGCCATCGCACCGCCGGCGGTGTCAGTTGTATTATCG
>Ga0116230_10004320_pt1 | contig 13938 bp, 13 predicted proteins | sample S1TSphfallax_3_FD_88678 | JGI IMG/M metagenome (GOLD analysis project Ga0116230, IMG submission 88678) | Host-associated microbial communities from peat moss isolated from Minnesota, USA - S1T2_Fd - Sphagnum fallax MG | ecosystem: Host-associated > Plants > Peat moss > Unclassified | place...
CAGCTGGGGGTTTTCCGCGGCGGTGGTGGCTCTGGCGCTGGCAGGGGCCTACAGCGCGCGGCCGCGGCGGCTGAAGCGCAACGGCTGGTGGGGCAATTCCGCGGTCGCGATCTGCTACGAAGGCGTGCCCTGGTTCACCGGTGCCGCGATCATGACCGGCGCGCTGCCGAACCCGCGAATCCTGGCGATCGCGCTGCTGTACAGTATCGGCGCGCACGGCATCATGACGCTGAACGATTTCAAATCGGTCGAGGGCGACCGGGCGAGCCGGATCCGCTCGCTGCCGGTGCTTTTGGGGGCCGCCAATGCCGGGCGCCTGGCCTGCGCCGTGATGATCGCGCCGCAGCTTCTGGTGATCGGCGCGATGCTGGGCTGGCACCACCTGTACACCGCCGCCGCGGTGGTCGGGCTGACCGGCGCGCAACTGCTGCTGATGAGCCGGCTGTTGGAAAAGCCGCGGGAGCGCGCCCCCTGGTATAACGGCACCGGCACCACGCTCTACGTCATCGGCATGTTGATATGTGCCTTTGCCCTCGCTGCCGGTCATGCATGATCGCGTTTATTCACAATTGGGAACCGACACTGGTGGCTGCCTTCGGCGTCACCATTCTGGCAACCGCCGGTGCCTTGCTGACGCCGCTCGACTCCTGGTACCGCAATCTGCGCAAGCCCTGGTGGCAGCCGCCGGATTTCATGTTCCCGGTCGCCTGGACCAGCATTTTCATCCTGGAGGCGGCGTCCGCGGTGATTGGCTGGCGCGCGACCAGCGGCACCGCCGCGGCGCTCCTGGTGGCGCTCTACATTGCCAACGGGCTCTTGAACATTTTCTGGAGTTTTCTGTTCTTCAAACTCCGCCGCCCGGATTTCGCGCAGGTCGAGGTCCCATTCCTGTGGCTATCGATCGCGGCACTCATGGTGCTGCTGCACATTTACGCCGGCTGGACCTGGATATTTCTGCTGCCCTACCTGCTATGGGTCAGCCTCGCGGCGTATCTGAACTACACGATCGTGCGGCTGAACCGGCCGTTCGGACAGCCAGCATGAGGACAGCGCCATGAAGACGGTTTTTCCATTCACCGCCATCGTCGGCCAGGACGAGATGATCAACGCGCTGGTGATCGCGGCAATCGAGCCACGGCTGTCCGGCGTATTGATCTTCGGGGATCGCGGCACCGGCAAGTCGACCGCGGTGCGGGCGCTCGCCGCACTCCTGCCGGAGATCAGCGCCGTCACCGGCTGTCAGTATGGCTGCGATCCGGCGGACACCTCGTCGCTGTGCGATTCCTGCCGCGAAAAACGTGCGCAGGGCCCGCTACCCACCACGAAGACAAAAATCCCGGTGGTCGATCTGCCGCTCGGCGCCACCGAGGATCGCGTCGTCGGCGCCCTGAATCTGGAGCGCGCGCTGGCTGATGGCGCGAAAGTGTTCGAACCCGGTTTGCTGGCGCGGGCGCATCGCGGGTTTCTGTATATCGACGAGGTCAATCTGCTGGAGGACCATATCGTCGATCTGCTGCTGGACGTCGCCGCATCCGGCGAGAATGTGGTGGAGCGGGAGGGCATGAGCCTGCGGCACCCGGCCCGGTTCGTGCTGATCGGCAGCGGCAACCCGGAAGAGGGCGAGTTGCGGCCGCAATTGCTGGACCGGTTCGGGCTGTGCGTGGAGGTGCGGACGCCGACGGCGATCCCTGAGCGGATCGAGGTGGTGAAGCGGCGCGATGAATTCGACCGCGATCCGGCGGCGTTCGTGGCGCGGTTCGCGCCGGCGGAGCAGAATTTGCGCGCGCGCATTCTGGACGCGCGGGCGCTGCTGCCGGTGGTGACCGTCGCGGATGAGATTCTCGAGCAGGCGGCGAAATTGTGCATCGCGCTGGGCACGGACGGGCTGCGCGGCGAGCTGACCTTGCTGCGCGCCGCGCGGGCGCTGGCAGCGTCCGAAGGGACGGCAGCCGTGACGCTGGACCATCTGCGCCGGATGACGGCGCCGGCGCTGCGGCACCGGCTGCGCCGCGATCCGCTGGATGACAGCCTGGCGGGCACGCGGGTGGAGCGCGTGGTGGCGGAGGTGTTTGCCGCGTGAGCCCGTTCGAGGCCCCGTTCGCGCCCGATCCGCCGCCGGAGGGGCTGGCGTTCTGCGACGCGGTGTGGGCGGCCGCGCTACTGGCTGTGGATCCGGGGCTGGGCGGTATCGCCATCCGCGCCTGGTCCGGGCCGGCGCGCGATGATTTTCTGCGGCATTTGGCCGCGTTGTTCCCCCTCTCCCGAAAAATGCCGCTCGGCATCGGCGATGACCGGCTGCTGGGTGGCCTCGATCTGGCCGCGACGCTGCGGGCGGGCCGGCCGGTGGTGGCGCCGGGGCTGCTGGCGGAGGCGGCGGGCGGGCTCTTGATCCTCGCGATGGCGGAGCGGATCACGCCCGGCACGGCGGCGCGGATCGCCGCGGCGGCGGATGGCGGCGGGGATTTCGCGATGGTGGCACTGGATGAAAGTGCCGGACCGGACGAGCCGCCGCCGGCGGCGCTGATGGAGCGCCTGGCGTTCACGGTAGCCGAACTTCCTGGCGACACCGACTGGCCGGCACCGCACCGGATATCCGCCGCACGGGTCAAGCTGCCGCTGGTGCGGACGGGCGATCAGGCGCTGACGCAGATTTGTGGGACGGCCGCGAGTCTCGCCACCGGCTCCGTGCGCGGCGAGAGTTTTGCCTTGCGCGCGGCGCGGGCGGCGGCCGCGCTGCGCGGCGGCACGGAAATCGCGGCGGAGGACATCGCGCTGGCGATCCGGCTGGTGCTGGCACCGCGCGCGACGCGGGCGCCCGCACCGCCCGAGCAGCCGCCACCGCCGGCGCCCGAGGAGACCGAGGAATCGGAGACGCGGGAGACCGAGACGCCGGAAACCCTGGAAGACAGCGTGGCCGAGGCGGCGGCGGCAAAACTGCCGCCGGAATTGCTCGCCGCACTCGCCGCCGGCGGGCCGAAGCGCGCCGCGCGCGGGGCCGGCACCAGCGGCGCGTCGGCCAGCGTCAAGCGCGGCCGGCCGGCCGGGTCGCGGCCCGGCGCGCTCGGCGGCGGCGCCAAGCTCAGTTTGCTGGACACGCTGCGCGCCGCCGCACCCTGGGGGAAACTGCGGCCGCAAGGCGGCGGCAAGCGCATCGCCGTGCGGGCGGAAGATTTCCGGGTCAAAAAATTCAAGGAGCAGCCACGCCGGATCACGATTTTTGCGGTCGACGCGTCGGGCTCCAGCGCGATCAATCGTCTGGCCGAGGCGAAGGGCGCGATCCAGTTGCTGCTGGCGGAATGCTACGTGCGGCGCGACCAGGTGGCGCTGCTCGCGTTCCGCGGCCGCGAGGCAGCGTGCCTGCTGCCGCCCACGCACGCTTTGGCGCGGGCGAAGCGGGCGCTAGCCGGGCTGCCCGGCGGCGGGCCGACGCCGCTTGCCACCGGCATCGCCGCCGCGCGGGCGCTGGCGGCGGCGGAGCGCCGCAAGGGCCACCAGCCGCTGCTGGTGCTGCTAACGGATGGCGGTGCCAATATCGGCCGGGACGGTCAGCCCGGGCGCGCGGCGGCGGCGGCGGACGCGCTGGCGGCGGCGAAATCCTGCCGGGCGGAAAACATTTCGGCGCTGGTGGTGGATACCGCGCCGCGCGGCAATCCGTTCGTGGCGGGTTTGGCGCGCGACATGGGCGGGCGGTATCTGAAACTTCCCTATGCGGACGCCGCCAGCCTGAGCCGCGTTGTACAAGATCAGGGAGGCGCGTTTGGCCGTGCAGCGTAACATGGTCGCCGGCGCGATGGCGCAGCCGGCAGCCCCATCCCGTCCCGGCCGGCCGGACTGGGCGACCGACGGCAAGGATTGGCCGAACCGGGAGGCCAGCCGGTTCATCCGCGTCGGCCCGATGCGCTGGCACGTACAGATCGCTGGCGCCGGGCCGGTGGCGCTGCTGCTGCACGGCACCGGTGCGGCCACCCATTCCTGGCGCGACATGCTGCCGGCACTCGCCCAGTATTTCACCGTGGTGGCGCCGGACCTGCCGGGCCACGGCTTCACCGACCAGCCGGCGCGGGACGGCATGACGCTGCCGGGCATGGCGCGCGGCGTTGCCGCCTTGCTGGACCAGCTCGGCCTTAGCCCGGTGGTGGCCGCCGGACACTCCGCCGGTGCCGCCGTGCTGGCGCGGATGTGCCTGGACGGGTTGATCGCCCCGGCGGCGCTGGTCAGCCTGAACGGCGCGATGCTGCCTTTGCCGTTTCACGGCGTGGTCAGCCCGATCATGGCGCCGCTCGCCAAACTGTTCGCGAGCAACCCGCTGGTACCGATGATTTTCGCCTGGCAGGCGGCGGACGGCAAGGTGGTGCAGCGGCTGCTGGATGGCACCGGCTCGAAGATCGACGCCGCCGGCAAGGGTTTCTACGCAAGGCTGGCGCGCCGCAGCGGCCATGCCGGGGCGGCGTTGACGATGATGGCGAACTGGGATCTGGCGACGCTCGCCGCCGGGCTGCCGAAACTTACCACGCCGCTGCTGCTGGTGACCGGGGAGAATGACCGCTCGATCCCGCCGGCGGACGCGGACCGGGTGCGGCGGCTGGTGCCGGGCGCGCGTGTGGCGCGGATGCCGGGACTCGGACATCTGAGCCATGAGGAGCGCCCGGTCGAAACCGCGCGAATGATTCTCGGTTTCGCCCGTGATAACGGCGTGCCGGCATGAACGCGCTGCCGCCCCATGCGGTATACCAGACGCCGGCGCGCAGCGACACGCGGCCTCACGCGGTGGTCATCGGCAGCGGGTTCGGCGGTCTCGCGGCGGCGATCCGCCTGGGCGCGCGCGGCTACCGCGTCACGGTGCTGGAGCGGCTGGCCGAGCCGGGCGGCCGTGCCTCGGTGTTCCGGCAGGACGGCTTCACCTTTGACGCCGGGCCGACCATCATCACCGCCCCGTTTCTGCTGGACGAACTCTGGGCGCTGGCCGGCAAGCGCCTCGCCGATGACATCGATCTGCGCTCGATCTCGCCGTTCTATCGCATCCAATTCAACGACGGCTCAACCTTCGATTGTTCCGGCGATCCGGCGTTCATGCGCGATCAGGTGCGGCGTCTGGCGCCGGGCGACCTCGAAGGCTACGAGCGGTTCGTCGGCATCAGCGAGCAAATCTATAAGGTCGGCTTCGAGCAGCTCGCGCACAAGGCGTTCGGGTCCTGGGTGGACATGGCGCGGATACTGCCGGCGCTCGTGCGTCTGTCCGGCTATCGCAGCGTCAGCGGGCTGGTGAACCGGCACATTCGCGATCCCAGGCTGCGGATCGCGCTCAGTTTCCATCCGCTGCTGGTCGGCGGCAATCCGCTGCGGGCGAGTGCGATCTACTGCCTCATTCTGTATCTAGAACGAAAATCCGGGGTGCATTTTCCGGTGGGCGGCACCGGCGCGCTGGTGGCCGGCATGGCGCGGCTGATCCGCGGGCAGGGCAACCTGCTCCGCACCAACGCGACGGTGACGAACATTCTGGTGCGCGACGGCAAGGCCAGCGGCGTGCGGCTGGAAGACGGCGAGGTGATGGACGCGGACATCGTCGTCTCCAACGCCTGCGCCGGATGGACGTACCAGCATTTGCTTGGCGCCGAATCGCGGCGGCGCTGGACCGACCGGCGGATCGCGCGCGCGAAATTTTCGATGGGCCTGTTCGTCTGGTACTTCGGCACCTCGAAGAAATTCGACGGCGTGCCGCACCACACCATCCTGCTCGGCCCGCGGCACGACGAATTGCTGCGCGATATTTTCGACCGGAAAATCCTGGCCGACGATTTCAGCCTGTATCTGCACCGGCCGACCGCGACCGACCCGACGCTGGCGCCGCCCGGCTGCGACGCGTTCTACGTGCTCTCGCCGGTGCCGAACCTGCTGGGCGATATCGATTGGACGAAACAGGCGGAGCCGTACCGGCAGGCGATCGAAAACCATCTGAATAGGGGCGCGCTGCCGGGCCTGAGCGATTGCATCGTCAGCTCGAAACTGATCACGCCCGAGGATTTTTTGAGCCGGCATCTCTCCCTGCACGGCGCCGGGTTTGGCATGGAGCCGCGGCTGACGCAGAGCGCCTGGTTCCGCCCGCATAACCGGAGCGAAGAGGTGAAAAATCTGTTCCTGGTCGGCGCCGGCACGCATCCGGGCGCCGGCGTGCCTGGCGTGCTGTCCTCCGCGCGTGTTCTGGATGAGGTGGTGCCCGATGCCGCGGCCTTCCGCTGACATTCTCGCTTGCCGGGCGCTGCTGTGCAGCGGCTCGCGCAGCTTTCATGCCGCCTCGCTGCTGCTGCCGCGCCGGCTGCGCGATCCGGCGACAGCACTCTACGCGTTCTGCCGTGTGGCGGATGACGCAATCGACCTCGGCGACGACAAATGCGCCGCCCTGGTCGGGCTGCGGGCGCGTCTGGACGCCGCGTATGCGGGTGCGCCGGCGGACAGCGCCGTGGACCGCGCGTTCGCGTGCATGGTCGCCGCCTACGCGATTCCGCGGGCGCTGCCGGAGGCGCTGATCGAGGGGCTGGCCTGGGATTCACAAGGCCGGCGCTATGAAGATTTCCCGGCGTTGCTGGACTACGCGGCCCGCGTGGCCGGCGCGGTCGGCGTGATGATGGCGCTGCTGATGGGGGTGCGGGCCGGCGACAGCCTGGCGCGCGCCGCCGATCTCGGCGTCGCCATGCAGCTCACCAACATCGCCCGCGATGTCGGTGAGGATGCGCAGGCCGGGCGGCTGTTTCTACCGCTGGATTGGCTAGCGGATGCGGGCATCGAGGCGGAAGCATTTCTGGCGGTACCGGCGTTCACCCCCGCTTTGGCGGGTGTGGTCCAACGGCTGCTGGGTGAGGCGGAAATCCTGTACGCGCGCGCCGCCGGCGGCATCGCGCGGCTGCCGCGCGGCTGCCGGACCGGGATCGCGGCGGCGCGGCGGATCTATGCCGCGATCGGCGCCGACGTCGCCGCCGCCGGCTACGATTCGGTGACCCGGCGGGCGCGGGTGAACGGCCGGCGCAAGCTGGCGCTGGCGCTGCTGGCCCTGGGCGATGCGTTTTCCAACGCGCAGATCCATGCCCCGGCGCTGCCGGCCAACGTGTTTCTGCTCCGCGCCGCCGAGGCCGCCGCGTGGGCGCCGGAACCGAACGCCATCAACAAATTGCTGAACCTGTTCGAGCGGCTGGAGCGGGCGCAGCGCGACGCCGCGACAGCCGGCCAACGCCTGGCGTAATGACTCCCCGGCTCGGCACGCTGCTGGACTGGTCGTTCGCCGATCTGATCTTTCTGGCGATCGCGGTGCAGCAATACGTCTCGATCACCCGCAGCATCAAGCGCGACAAGGAGAAGGCGGCGGCGGCGCAAATCACCTCAGCCGAAACGGGGCATCCGGAAGGGCAATAGAGCGCGCACCCAGGGTTGCGCGAACCGGTCGAGCGAGAGCGCTTCGTGAATCGCCTCCATCTCCGCGCCATTGATCCGCGTCGCGATTTTTGAGCGCGCGTAGAACGGCGCGTCCTCCAATGTTTGCAGCACGCGCGGCGAAAATCCGGCATCGGCGCGGGTGCGGCGGGCAACGCGCCACAGTGTCGCCGGCAAATTTTGCTCGGGCGGTGCCGCGACGTTTCCAGCATTGCCGTTGCCATCGATACTCAGCGCGAGACTGAACGGGGTTAGGTCACGGCGGATCACGTCGTAGAAAATCGTCGCACCCTCCGGCGTTGCGGCCCGAGACCAGGTCCATGAGCAAAAATCCCGCGCCAATGGCGCGTCGCCGTCATTGGTGTCGAAATATCCGTGGCCGTGCCAATTGATGTCGGGTCGCGCGAACGCGACCTCGACCCGGGCGGCCGGCGCGATCGGCCGCCAGCGATGCCGCCCCGCCGCATCCAGCACAAAGGTTTGCGGCTGAACGGCGTGCGGGGTCACGCGGATGGTGCCGCGCAGCCGGCGCGGCAGCGGTGCTGCAACCTCGTCGATGGTCGCGGTCAACGCGGCGCCGTCCCAGTGCAGGCTGCTCGGCCCGATGCTCAGCCGGTCGCCGCCGCGCGCGAGGCGCCGCCGGCCGCGTTCCGTCATCGCCCAGACACCGCCGCGCCTTCGGTACAGCACGCAGTTCATGGCACAGAAATTTTCCGGGTCCGCCGGTCCGCGCCGGTTCGCCCACGCGTAATACGGCGAGAACACGCTGCCGATGAAGGCAATCAGCGTCAGCGCGTTTTCGCCGTCAGCCGAGACCGCGTCGACATACCACCAGGCATAGCCACCCGGAGCGATGTGCTGGTCGAACCGTGGTCCGCCAGTAGTCGCCGCGCCGCCAGCCGGCCGGAGATTGCCGCCATCGGCAGGCCCGGACCCGGATGGACGGAGCCGCCCGCCAGATACAGGCCCGGCAGCTTCGTCGCCGCTCCCGGCCGCGCGAACGAATCCCGCCAGCCCTCCAGCGCCCGGCCGTACAGCGCCCCGCCGGTCGCCGGAAACAGCGTCTCGAATTGTCGCGGACCGGTCGCGGTCATCGCCGCCGGTGTCAGCGTCAGGCCGCAGCGGCGCAGTTTTTCCAAAACCCTGGTCAGACATGCCTGCGACTCCGCTTCATTGGGTTGGTTCCGGTCGCCGGCGGGGGGCGCGTTGACCAGGCAGAAATACGCGCCCGGCCGCGGCGCGCACAGATAGATCGTCGGGTCGGTCGGCAGCGCGCCACTGCCGAGCTCGACGAATTCGGCCGGATAATTGTTCGAGAAGAACACATTATGGTGGGCCAGGGAAAACCCCTCCGCGCCGCCCGTCAGCGCCCAGGTGAGGGCGGAGAGCGAGCGTTGCGCACCCTTCGCCATGCCGGCCACCGCCGCCTTTGCCGCCGCGCCGAATCGGCCCGTGTCGAGCGCCGCCAGATCGGCATTGGCGATCACGGCGGTTGCGCCGATCGCCTCGCCACGGCCGAGCCGCACGCCGCTGACCCGGCCGTTGGCGGCGGTGATCTCCGCCACCGGCGCGTTGTACAGCAAGCGCGCGCCGCGCGCCGCGGCAAGGTCCGCGAGGACCACGGCCAGCCGGTGCATCCCGCCCGCGATCCGCCACACGCCAAGCTGCTCCGCATGGGCAATCAGCATCAGCGTCGCCGGCGCCGTGAATGGAGAGGAACCGCAATAGGTTGCGTAGCGGCCGAACAACTGACGCAGTCTCGGATTGGTGAAATAGCGGCCGAGCTCCTCCCACAGCGACGCGAACGGGGACAAATTGAGCAACCCGGCGCCGCGCTTCGGCCCGACATTGCGGACCAGTCCCACCAGGCCGGGCTGCGGCGCCTGCATGAAATTGCCATCCAGCGTTTCAAAAATCTGCTTCGCGCGGGCCGAGAATTTCTCGTACCCGCGGGCCGCGCCCGGGCCGGCGAAATCGCCGATCGCGTCGATATTGCGGGCACCGTCGGCGAACAGGTCGAGCCCGGCGCCGTCATCCCAGGCGTGCCGCGCCAGAATGTCCAGCCGTTCAAGCGTGAGGTGATCCTCCAGCCGAGCGCCGGCTTCCGCAAGGATCGATTCGAAGACCGGGCGGAGCGTGAATACCGTCGGGCCGGCGTCGATCCTGGTGCCGCCAACGTCCAGTTCGCGCAGCTTGCCGCCGGGTGTGGCTGCGGCCTCGCAGACCGTCACGTCCATCCCCGCATGGGCCAACAGCAGTGCCGCGGTGAGCCCCCCGATGCCGGCTCCGATGACGACGGTTTTTTCGCTCATGCCCGGTTATCGGAAATCTCTTGACCGAGTGTCAACTAATATGCACTTAATCAAGTGACAAGTTTAGTTTACACTTGTCGAAAAAGGGGAACGTCGATGGACGCCATGTCGCGCATTGAGGCTGGCCTGAACCTCGCTTTCATGCGGGCCTTGCCGTCCGGCCCGCCGCTCCTGGGTGCCGCCATGCGGCACGCGGTGTTCCCGGGCGGTGCCCGGGTGCGGCCCCGTCTTTGCCTTGCGGTCGCCTATGCCTGCGGGGACGACAACCCCGCCGCCGCGGACGCCGCGGCCTGCGCGATCGAGCTGTTGCACTGCGCTTCACTCGTGCATGACGATCTGCCCTGCTTCGACGACGCGGCGACCCGCCGAGGCCGGCCTTCCGTGCATGCCGCGTTCGGCGCCCCGCTGGCCGTGCTGGCGGGGGACGCGCTGATCGTGCTGTCGTTCCAGGCGATCGCCTGGGGTGTCGCGGCGTCACCCGGGCGGATCGCGCCGCTGCTGCTCACGGTCGGGCAGGCGGTGGGCATGCCGAATGGCATCGTCGCCGGCCAGGCCTGGGAGAGCGAGGACAAAATCGATCTGGCCGCCTATCAGCGGGCAAAAACCGGTGCGTTGTTCTCCGCCGCAACGGTGGCCGGCGCGGTCGCCGCGGGCGCGGAGCCGGGGCCTTGGCGCGCGGTGGGAGAGGCCCTGGGCGAGGCGTACCAGGTGGCGGACGACCTTTTGGACGCGGTGGCGGACGCCGCCGAATGCGGCAAGCCGGTGGGTCAGGACGCCGCCCACGACCGGCCGAGTGCGGTACGCACGCACGGCGTGGACGGCGCGCTCGCTATGCTGGAGTCCCTGGCGCGGACTGCCGCCGGCGCGATCCCGGATTGTCCGGGGGCGGCGCCGTTGCGCGGGTTGATCGCGCAGGAGGCGAAGCGGCTGGTGCCGAAGAGCCTGAGCCGCGTCGCCGCATAGGATGTCCCTTAGCCTGGCAGCGCGGCCCCGCCTTGCTGTGCCGGAGCCATGGCTGTCCTTGCGGGACCGGCTGCTGGGCAGCGCGAAATTCCAGAACTGGGCGGCGAAATTTCCGCTGACGCGGCGGATCGCGCGGCGCGAGGCGCGGGCGCTGTTCGATCTGTGCGCCGGCTTCGTCTACGCGCAGACATTATCCGCCTGTGTCGAGCTCGATCTGTTCGAAATTCTTGGCCGCGGTCCGATGGATGCGGAGCATCTGGCGGCGCGGTGCAACATCCCGGCGCCGGCGATGCGGATGCTGTTGGACGCCGCGATTTCGCTCCGTCTGCTCGCGGCCGCCGGCGGGCGATATCGTCTCGGGCCGCTGGGCGCGGCATTGCGCGGCAATCCGGGAATCGCCGCCATGGTGGCGCATCACCGGCTGTTCTACGCGGATGTCGCGGACCCGGTTGCGCTCCTGCGCGGCCAGGTCGACACCCAGCTTGCAAAATTCTGGCCGTATCGCGGCCGGGCAGGGGACGCGGCCGGATACTCCGCGCTGATGGCGGCGACGCAGCCGATGATCGCCGCGGAAGTTCTCGCGGCGTATGATTTTTCCAAACACGCCTGCGTGCTGGATGTCGGCGGCGGCGACGGCGCGTTCCTGTTGAGCCTGGCCCGCCACGCGGCCGGCCCACGGCTGCTGCTGTTCGACCTGCCGGACGTGGCGGCGCAAGCCGGACTTCGATTCGCGCAAGCCGGCCTCGCCGACCGCGCGGCGGCGATCGGCGGGGATGTGTTCGCGGACCGGCTGCCGGACGGTGCGGACCTGATCACGCTGGTCCGCGTGCTGCACGATCATGACGAGTCGCGGGCGTTGCAAATTCTCCAGGCGGCGCGCGCGGCGTTGCCGCAAAACGGAACGCTGCTGCTGGCCGAACCGTTTGCCGGCACCGGCGGCGCCGAGCCGATCGGCGCCGCGTATTTCGGGTTCTACCTGCTGGCGATGGGCAGCGGACGCCCGCGCCGGTTCACCGAGATCGAGGCGCTGCTGAAACTGGCCGGCTTCGGCCGAATCACGCAGCTGCCCACCAACCAGCCGATGCTGACAGGTCTCCTGAAAGCAAGTGTAAGTTTTTCTTGACATATTCTTATGTCAGTTTAATCTGACAGTAGTGGCGCGGTCCCCATCCAGGGTCCGCCTTGAGACGACCCGAAAAAGGGAGATAAATGGACGCCCAAGCGATCATCATCCGGGAGCCGAGGCGCGTCGAACTCGACACGCTGGCCTTGAACGAGCCCGGCGCCGGCGATCTGGTGGTGGACATCGCGCATAGCGGCATCAGCACGGGAACGGAGCGACTGTTCTGGTCCGGCGAGATGCCGAATTTCCCCGGCATGGGCTATCCGCTGGTGCCCGGCTACGAATCCGCCGGGCGCGTTGTGGCGGCGGGCGCTGACGCCTCTGATCGCGTCGGCGACTACGTGTTCGTGCCCGGGGCAAATTGTTTCGGCGCCGTGCGCGGATTGTTCGGCGCTTCGGCGTCGCGACTCGTGGTGCCGGCGGCGCGGGCCGTAACCGTCTCCGAAACGCTGGGCGAACGCGCGGTGCTGTTGGCGCTCGCCGCCACCGCCTTCCACGCCAGCGCCAACGGCGCGCGGCAGCCGGACCTGATCGTCGGGCACGGCGTCGTCGGCCGGCTGCTGGCGCGCATCGCCGTCCTGGCGGGGGCGGCGCCGGTCGTCTGGGAAACCAACCCTTCACGCCGAGACGGCGCGCTGGGGTATGCGGTTTGCGCGCCGGAGCAAGATTCCCGCCGCGACTATAAAGCGATTTACGATGCCAGCGGCGATTCCACGATTCTCGACACGCTGATCTCGCGCCTCGCCCCGGGCGGCGAAATCGTTCTCGCCGGCTTTTACAACAAAATCGCCTTCGCCTTCGCGCCGGCCTTCATGCGCGAGGCGCGTTTGCGGATCGCCGCGCAATGGCAGCCCGCCGACCTCGCTGCCACGGCGGCGATCGTCGAATCCGGCGCGCTCAGCCTGGACGGCCTGATCACGCACCACGCCGCCGCCGGCGCTGCCGGCACGGCGTATCAGACCGCATTCGAAACATCCTCGTGCCTGAAAATGATCATCGATTGGAACCGCTCATGAACGCATCGCCAGGCCGCATCCAGCCCGATATTTCGGTTGACGCGTCGGTCGTCAGCCCAAAAAAGACGCAGATCATCGCGATCTACGGCAAGGGCGGCATCGGCAAATCCTTCACGCTGGCCAATCTGTCCTACATGATGGCGCAGCAGGGCAAGCGCGTCCTGCTGATCGGCTGCGATCCGAAATCGGACACGACCTCGTTGCTGTTCGGCGGCAAGTCCTGCCCGACCATCATCGAAACCTCGGCGAAGAAGAAGGCCGCCGGCGAGGCGGTGACGATCGGCGATGTCTGCTTCAAGCGCGACGGCGTGTTCGCGATGGAACTGGGTGGGCCCGAGGTCGGGCGCGGCTGCGGCGGGCGCGGCATCATCCACGGGTTTGAGCTGTTGGACAAACTCGGCTTCCAGGATTGGGATTTCGACTACGTGCTGCTGGATTTTCTGGGCGACGTGGTGTGCGGCGGGTTCGGTCTGCCGATCGCCCGCGATCTCTGCCAGAAGGTGATCGTCGTCGCCTCGAACGATCTGCAGTCGCTCTACGTCGCCAACAATGTCTGCTCGGCGGTGGACTATTTCCGCAATCTCGGCGGCAATGTCGGCGTCGCCGGCATGGTGATCAACAAGGATGACGGCACCGGCGAGGCGCAGGCGTTCTGCGACGTGGTCGGCATCCCGATCCTGGCGGCGATCCCGGCGGATGAGGACATCCGGCGCAAATCCGCGAATTACGAAATCATCGGCACGTCCGAGAGCCAGTGGGGTTCGTTGTTCGAGCAGCTTGGCCTTGCGGTCGCGGAAGCCCCGCCGGTGCGCCCGAAACCGTTGAGCCAGGACCAGCTGCTTGGCCTGTTCAAGGGTGATGCCGTGGGTCGCGGGGTAACTCTGGACCCGGCGAGCTTCGCCGATATGTGCGGCGTCACGTATGTCGAAAAACCGTCGCTCGAAGTCGTGTACGAAGGGGTCTGAGACATGGATGGCGCCATCAACCCGGCACCGAAAATCGCTGACGCCTCCTGCCACGGCGGCAAGGAGACCATGATCGCGGCGGCGAAGGCGGCCGGCAAGTCGGCGGTGCTGGACAAGCTCGCCGCCGACTATCCGCA